>Ga0207669_10000065_pt1 | contig 52770 bp, 69 predicted proteins | sample KBSM33metaG_FD_184329 | JGI IMG/M metagenome (GOLD analysis project Ga0207669, IMG submission 184329) | Miscanthus rhizosphere microbial communities from Kellogg Biological Station, Michigan, USA - KBS M3-3 metaG (SPAdes) (version 2) | ecosystem: Host-associated > Plants > Roots > Rhizosphere >...
GGCGTACGCGCTCGACACCGAGCCCACGCTGCGGGTCTCGGATGATGCCGGAAGCGCTGTGTTCACGTCGGAGTACGTCGGCACCCAGGTGACCGGTGATCCCGGCATCCCTGGTGGTGCCACCATCACGGCGGTAGCGGTGGACGGCTCGACGGCGACGTTGAGCGCTGCTGTCACTGATGACGTCGGTCTCGAAGCCACGGGTGTGGCGCTGACCTACACCATTCCGGCTGTCCCGGCTGTTGCCGGAACCACGCTGTCGTACCTGGCCTATGCGGTGTACTCGTACTACCAGAACGGAGGGCGTTCGGCCTACGTGGTGCGCATCGCCCCGGCGTCGTCCACGCAGCAGGGCGAAGCCGCCACCGTCGAGGTGAAGGGCGCCGCCGATGCACTCTCGCTCGGCATCGAGGCCGATGGCCGCGGCGCTTGGGGGAACACCCTGGCAGTGCGGGTCCAGCAGCAGGCAACGCTGAGCAGCGGGCGCAAGGTCTTCACCCTCAGCGTGCTGAAGCAGGCGTCGGGATCCACTCCGGCCGAGACGCTGGAGGTCTTCAGCAACCTGTCGATGACCGGCAACGAGGGCACCCGCCCGGCGACGGCCGTTCTCAACGACCCGGTGGCTGGTTCCCGCTACATCGTGGTGACGTCGTTCGACACGGCGACGGATCCCTCCGATGCCTCGACGGCGCTCACGGGTGGCACGGATCTCGGTCTGCCCAACGCGGCGGACTTCTCGTCGCTGATCGTGCAGGACGCCGTGAAGACCATCGAGAACCCGACCATGATCTCCATGGTCCCCTACATGGGGTCGGACGGCACGGTGATCATGCCACCGCCGCAGTCGCTGGGCAGTGCCTTCTCGGTGCGGGGTGACGCCTTCATCGTCTGGGACTCCAACCCGTTGTCGTTGGTGGTAACAGATCACGCCACCGACACGCTCAATCGCGCTGCCCAGATCGGCACGGGTGACTCCTACTCGGCCATCTACTCCCCGTGGATCATCGTCCCCGACCCGGCGCTGCCGGGCGGCACGGTGGCGATCCCGCCCTCGGGCGCCGTGCTCGGCATGATGGCTCGCCTGGAAGCGACCGTGGGCATCTGGAAGGCTCCGGCGGGCATCCAGGCGGTGCTCTCCAACGCCATCCAGACCGAGTTGAAGTACGCCGAGTCGGACCAGGGGCGGCTCAACTACAACAACGTCAACGTGATCCGGTCCACGCCTGGTTCCGGCATCTGCGTGATGGGTGCCCGCACCCGGAAGTTGTACGGCCCCGACCGCTTCGTGTCGAACCGCCGCATGATCATCTACTTGAAGGAGCGTTTGCGGCTCTCGACCCAGTTCGCTGTGTTCGAGAACAACGACCAGCGGCTGTGGTCGGCACTGCGGAACGTCGCGGTGCGAGTCCTCAACCCGATCTGGGACCAGGGTGGCCTGCGAGGGGCGAACGCCTCAGAGGCGTACTACGTGCGGTGTGATGCCACCATCAACACACCCACCGTCATCCAGTCCGGCGAGGTGCGAATGGAGATCGGGGTTGCTCTTCAGTACCCGGCCGAGTTCGTCATCATCCGGATCAGCCAGTTCGAGGCGGGCACCTCATCGGTGTCCGAGATCGTGTCCTGAGGAGGGAACGTGCCGCGTCTTGTCGCATCCGATCCCCTGCGGAACTTCAAGTTCATCGTCCAGATGGACGGGGCCGTTCTGCCTGGAGGTATCAACACCATCGTGATGGGGTTCACCAACGTCACGGGCATCAACATGAACACCGACATGGTCCCGTACCGTGAGGGTGGATACAACACCGCCTTCCACAAGTTGCCGGGCCAGACCGACTTCGCCCCGCTCACCCTGGTGCAGGGCATCTTCGCTGACCGGCCACAGATGTGGAACATGGCCAAGAAGATGTTCTCCGTCCAGATCGGGCAGGGCACCCTCGGTGTCGACGCCGACTTCCGGTTCGAGACCACGATCCGGGTGCTCAGCCACCCGGTGACCCAACTGTCCACCATCCGTGGTGATGCCGACAACAACCCGACCAATGCACCGGCCGGGGGACAGTTGGTCTCAGCCACGTGGGACGACACTGCTCGCCTGGCGTTCAAGTTCTTCAACTGCTGGGTCGGCTCGGTGTCGTTCAACGACCTCGACGCCGGAGGCAACCAGCCGCTGGTGAGCCAGATGACGCTGCACCATGAGGGCTTCGACGTCCTCTACGGCGCAGCGGCTGTTGCTGGCTGATCTGACAACACGAACGGAGCAAGAGATGAGCGACTGGCACAACCCGCCAGCGACTACGACGGCCGACCTGGAGAAGGCGAAGCAGGCCATCGCTGGGGAGGCTCCGATCATGGAGCCTCCCCCGGCGGGCGACGTGACCCTGTTCAAGGGGCTGTTCCACGAGGGGCGCTTCCAGCGCGATGCCGAGGTGAAGGAACTGACCGGCGCCGACGAGGAGGCCATCGCCCGGGCCGTGGCTGGCAACCAGGAGATTGGTTCCTACTACAACGCTGTGCTCGTGCAGGGCGTGGTCCGGATCGGTGGCGTGTACTTCGCCAAGTACACGCCCGAGGAGTGCCGGATCATGCTCGACTCCCTCCTGCTGGGGGACAAGGAGTTGTTGTTCGTCAACGTCCTGAAGGTGACCTACGGCGACGAGCGGACCATCGTGGTGACCTGCCCCTCGTGCGGCAAGAACAATGATGTCATATACACCCTGTCCGATGATGTGAAGATGCGCTCGTTGGATTCGGACGCCGACGAGTACGTCTTCACCCTGCGTGATGGGACCCGGCTCGACTACCGCTTGTTCACTGGCGCAGACCAAGCGGAGTCCGTTCGGCGGCGCAACATCACGACCGCCGAGCAGAACACCATCCTTCTGAGCCGGGCCATCACGCAGGTGGGTGGACGCCCACTGCCGGACTCGTTCTCCTTCGCCCGGGACATGGGCGCGTCGGACCGCCGGAGGCTGCTGGAGGAGATCCAGTCGAAGCAGCCCGGCCCGTACTTCGAGGAGGTGAAGTTGCCCTGTGCGTCTTGCGGAGAGCCCGCTGTCTTCAAGCCGACCTGGGCCGATCTTCTATAGGCCCAACGTGGGCCTGCTGTACATCCACTTCGACTTCATCTCCCGGCACTACCCCGGGTGGAACCTGACGGAGATCAAGGGCATGACCGAGCGAGAGCGCCGCCACTGGGTTGACAGCATCAAGTGGCGCAACGAGAGGCAGATGCTGAATGCCTGACGAGCCGAACTTCAACGCTGTCTTCTCAGCGCAGCCTTCTCGCGGTCGCATCGCCACGGCGTTGTTCGGTCGGGCTCGGCCGATGACTGGCACGGTGTCGGCCTCGATGAAGATCGAGGTGCCCGGTCTGAAGGAGTTCCGCTCCGAGTTGCAGGGCATCCGAGCGCTGCTCCAGGGCATGCGCACCGACATGGAGCGACTGGGCTACCAGGCCGGTGGCTTCGGTCGTCAGATGCAGAGTGCCGCCACCACCATGCGCTCAGGTGGGGCACAAGGAGCCATCGGCGGTGGTGGCGGAAGCATGATGGCATATTCACAGCCAAACCCTGGTGGGTCGCCGGGTGGTGGCTGGGGCATGGCCAACCGGGTCATGGCAGGCATGCCAGGCGGCTTCGGTCCGGGCTGGAACTTCGGAACTTCGATGGCACGGATGGCTGGGCTCGGCGGTGTGGCGATGGGAGGTGTTGCTGCCGGTGCAGCGCTCATCGGTGGAGCCGCTGTCTTCGGAGCAGATCGGTTCACGGAGACACGGGACATCGGGTTGCAGATCAACCAGACGGCGGGGCGTTTGGCACTGGCCAACAGGCAACAGATTACTGGTGTCTATGGAACCATGGCGGGCAATCCCATCCTGGGAACGCCGCAGGAGCGGTATGGTGCTGTCAATACACTGATGAACGTCGGTTTGGGAGCGGGTCAGCAAGGAGCAATCGCTTCTCAGGACATCAAGAATCTCCAAGTCTTGCTTCCATCAACACCGGCTGATCAGATCGCTCAGGCATATGCTGGGTACTTCGGCAACGTCCAAGGACGGAAGTTCGCCCAGATGACGATGGGCTTCACGCCATACACGCGGGGCGGCGTGCAGAAGCCCATCTTCCAGCAGTTCAATGAAGTCCTGCGGATGATGGAGAAGGGCGCTGGCAAGAAGTTCAGCGTCGAGGATCTGAACCTCCAGCAGCAGCCGGGCTCGCAGTTGACGTCACAACTAGCCAACATCGGCTGGGGACCTGAGTTGACGACATCATTCTTCGAGTACGCCCGAGGCAAGGCCGCTTGGGACGCCAAGGGGCAGGGAGGTGCTTTCGAGGCCACCGAGAAGCAGATGGAAACCCTCCGTGGCCCGTCACAGGCGCTGGAGCGAGCAACATCGGTGACAGCGGAAGCACAGATGAACGAGAAGTTGATCAGCACCATCGATGATGCCTTCCGGCAGCAGGAAGATCTCAACAAGGCGCTCACCAAGGCCATCGAGCACTTCGATCGGACGATGGAGGACGTCATCCGTGCAGCCGGGAACCTGCCTGCGGGTGGTGAGAAGGCAGCAGCAACGATCGGTGCGGTTGGTGTAACCGTCAACAAAGGTCTCTATGGGATGTACACAGGCACGGATGTCCTGGGGATCGAGAAGACCGAGGAAGAGCATGCACCCGGATGGTTCAAGAACCGGCCCTGGTGGCTCGGCGGGGACAAGAGCAAGGCGCCCGACTGGGCCAAGTGGCTCACAGGTGACCCTGGTGGTTCCACATCACATCTCACACCGGATCTCCGCAGCCGTGTGGATGCCCTGCTCGGTGCCAATCCTGGGCTGCGCATCAACTCGGCCTACCGCTCGACGGTTGACCAGGCCAAGTTGTATGCAACAGGGAACCCCAACGCTGCTCGTCCAGGGAAGTCCAAGCACGCCCACGGACGAGCGGTGGACATCGGTGGAAGTGATCAGGCCATGGCGTGGATGCAGCAGCATGCAGCCAAGTTCGGGTTGGAGACGGCCTCCCGCTTCGGTGAGCCGTGGCACATCCAGTTGGCGGGCTCGACCTTCGTCGGTGACGCCCAGGCCGACCGTGAGCGCGAGACCTTCCTGCGCAACGTCTCCTTGCAGTGGATCATGACGGCGAAGGCGTCGGGCTCGGGCACCGCCACGGGTGCTGGGGGCACTGGCGCCTCCTCAGTGACCCCCAGTGGTGAGACTGGAGCACTGACCGTTGAGCAGATGCTTCAGTACGCCTACAACGCCGGGTTCCGTGGTGATGATCTGATCACGGCTGTTTCCATCGCCAACCGGGAGTCGAGTTGGAACACCGGGGCCAAGAACATGGACGTTGGTACTGGTGACAACTCGTACGGGCTGTGGCAGATCAACATGTTGGGCTCGATGGGTGAGAAGCGGTTGCAGCAGTTCGGGATTTCCTCGGCTCGGGATCTGCTTGATCCTGCTGTCAACGCAGCGGCGGCGTTCTCGTTGTATCAACAGTCGGGCAACCAGTTCACCCCGTGGGGTGGCTACAAGGGGATGGCCAACACCTACAACGTCAACCCCGGGGTGTTCGACCAGGCTCGCTCGGCAGCGAAGGCGCTGGGCTACATCGGTGACGTCGGTGTCGGAGGCATCGTCGGTGGTGCCGGAATCACGTTCCACAACAACTTCCAGATCAATGTCGGAGGTGGCGGTGGCGGTACATCTGCGCCAGGGCTGGAGGACAGCCTGAAGCGAGCGGCGATGAAGATGGAAGCACAGGTCCGCCGGGCCGTGTCGAGGAGATCCTGATGGGCAGCGAGTTCACGCACGGCATCCGCATCCCGCCCTTCCAGGACTACGGGACGTTCATGGGGAAGTACCCCTATGACGTCATGCCGATGGGTCCCAAGGATGCCTGGGTGCCTGGTGCTACCAACGCCGGGCGTTTCGCGGAGATCCCGCTGGACCGTTATCTCTACGAGCGATTGGACTGGTCGCAGTTCCTTGCTGATGTCAACAAGTTGGGCCTTGGGTACGGGCCGTACCAGTTGTCCAACCCACCGTTCCTCGGCGCTGGACAGATGCTCGGCTCCTCGGAGGGGCCAGCATGGTTGTATGCCGAGCCTGATGCGAGTCCCAACAACGTCTATGGACCAGGGCACAAGGCTGGGCTGAACCGGGTCCTGCGTGGTTACATCCGGCGACGTGATACCGCCAACAACCCGGGTGACCCTCGGATGTACGCCCGGCTCTACTTCATGTTCAACCCTGATCAGATCCAGCGGACCTACATCTCGCAGTTGGACGTGCCCAACGCCGACTTCGTAGATCGCGGGGACTCGGCAGGGAATCTCAACTACTTCGCCATGTCCTCGGTGGAGTTCTCGTTGTTCTTCGACCGCCAGGTCGAGGTGGCCAAGGACGCCACGCACCCGGGCGTGCTGGTGGACCTTCAGGTGTTTGATGTGTTGACACGGGAGAAGGGCGCTCCCGGCATGAAGTTTCTGAAGAGGGGGGCCGAAGGACTGGAGTGGGACGACACCTACCTGAACATCGACGGGAACACGGGTGCTTCCACCGACACGATCGTGCTGAACATGGACTACCACGTGGCCATCGTGTTCAGCCCCAACCTGCACTTCGAGGGTGTGATCCGCGGTGCCACGGTGGTCTTCGAGAAGTTCTCCACTCGCATGATTCCCACCCGGATGACGCTCTCGATCAGTCTCACGTTGATGGCGGTGACAACGGCTGCCACTCAGAACAACACCAATCCTGGTGGTGGTAGCAGTGGTTTGGGCCTCGGTAGTGGGGGTATCCCTTCCGACACCGACGGAAACATGGTGGCCGACCCCAATGCTGCTGAGTACAACAGGATCGGACGCTCGACGGCAGCCCAGTTCGGGCGAGACCTTGCTGCGGCACAGGTGGTCTCCTACAACTCCTCGTTGCGTCTCAACTGGAACGGCAGCCCCGCGTATGCCGACTGCTCGTCGTTCATCTTCTTCTGCTACACGAGACCGCAGCCGAAAGTCCTGACCGGGACCACACTCAGGCCGGTGCAGTGGCCCGTCTCGCTCTTCGGCGCTGTGCAAGCACCGGACACTCTGACGTTGACCAAGCACATCTTCGACATGCACATGCTCCGCTTCCAGGGTGCTGGGCTGGGAGGATCGTGGCCTACGTGGCGCGTGCTCGGTGGAGCGCCGTGGAAGAAGAGTGTTTCCACCATCAAGGAAGATCCGAGTGCCTTTGAGCGGGCCTGGCTGCAAGTTGCTGCCGGTGACATCATCTGCCGCTCACCGAGTGGTCCCAACGGGCACATCATCATGACAGCCGGGAACCCTGTCGGTGATTCGATCCCGATCGTGCACTGCACATCGGGGAACAACGGCACATCAGGTGGTCGAGGGATCCAGGTGACCACCATGACCAAGGACCACATCAGGAACGGCTACGAGTACATGGCTCGTCCGCAGCCGAAGGATGAGACGACCAAGGTTGCCGCGAGCGGTCCCACAGGTACCCGAGGCACGGGGGACTGGTGGGCATCATGATCCGAGATGGTTCCCGCTACACCGATGCCGAGTTCATTTGGGCACCTGCCCGGGACACCACCAAGTTCGCTGCTTACCTCAACACGATCACGGTGTTGACGGCACCATACTTCGTGCACATCGTCCGGGAGGGTGACACGCTGCACACCCTCGCCTCGCTGTACTACCGTGACACCGACAAGTGGTGGCTGTTGGCAGATGCCAACCCGCAGATCTTCTCGCCGCTGCACATCAGGCCGGGCGATCCGGTGCGGGTGCCGCAATGACGGTCAGCAAGGTCCCCGAGACCACCACCGTGCGGATGGCGCAGCACCTGGAGATCAACGGGCTGCTGTACACCGGCTTCATGGATTCTGTTGGCATCGACATGGCCGAGAACCAGCACGACAAGGCGATGATCACCGTGCGGCTCCACAAGTCCATGGACTACCGCACCGGCCCTGGCTCCCGGGTTCGCTTCGAGTACGGCCGCAAGCCGTCCAAGGTCTTCTTCGGCTACATCACTGATGTGTCACCAGCGGTCAACATGCGCCAGGGTCTGTACCAGCAGACCATCTCGGCGCTCGGCACTTCCACGGTGCTGAAGAGCGGCAGGCCGCGGTTCTTCGATGATGTCAGCGTGCCCGAGGTGGTGCGACAGGTGGCACTCGACAACCGGCTCGGCTTCAACGACGAGACCGATCAGACCCGTAGTTCCTACCGCTGGCCAGCGCTGGCCCAGACCGAGGAGTCGGACTGGGAGTTCATCTGCTACCTGGCCAACATGGTTGGTGCCGTCATCATCGCCCAGGACGGTGTGGTGCGGCTCGTCACACCGGAGTATGCCCAGGACAAGTACATCCCGGTGACCGAGTTCCGCAGCAAGTCCCAGTACGACGACGAGATCCTGTACGAGTTCAAGCCGCTCAACTTCTCGCCGGACCTGCCGGAGTCGCACGAGCCGGTGGTGGGTCTGCTGTCGGGCAAGGATGTGCTCGTGCGCCAGACTCCCTCGACGCCGTCCGGGCTCGGCACTCGCTTCGCCACCGGGCGGGCCTTCTCCTCGATGGAGGAGGCAGCGCTGCTCCAGAAGACATCGCTCAACGATCCTCGCTGGGTGGCCGAGGCCGTCGCTGAGGTCGGAGGGCTGCGGTCGCTCGTCCCTGGTGTCACAGCATCGTTCCGGACATCGCAGAAGGTGTTCTCCCAGAGCCCCTTCGACGGCCCGTGGTACGTGGCGCAGGTGACGCATGAGATCACGATGACGTCATATCGGAGTCACCTCCTGCTGCGCCGCTACCCCTACCATCTACTGTCAGCGGTTCGAGCACCGAACTGGTGGTACGGCAAGAAGGGAGCGCCCACGGTGCAAGCCAGTCATGACAACAAGTGGGTCTCCACCTGGAGGGTGTGATGCGCGTCCTGTCCTTCCCCTTCCACATCACGCTGTCGGGCACCGTCGCCACGACCACGGACTACTCGCAGGTGGTCCGGGGCCAGGCGATCGACGTGCTGATGACGAACTTCCTGGAGCGTGCTCAGCGAGCCCGGTATGGTTCCGACATCAGTAGGACGGTCTTCGACCCACGGGACTCGGTGTCCCAGTCCGACCTTGCCCAGCAGGTGGCCGACCGGGTGAAGGACTGCGCTCCACGGGTGCTTGTCTCCAGCATCAAGATCTCTCCGGACCCCGATCGCAACAGTTATCTCATCATCGACGTGCTGTACCGAGCGAACCCGGCTGATGACGCCCAGCGTCTCCGCATCCCCGTCCAGTCCACCCTCTCCCAGGAGTCGCAGGTCTGATGCCGACCGAGATGGATTACACCAACAGGGACTACGAGTCGATCCGCTCGTTCCTGGTGACCGTGGCCCGGGAGCGCATGCCGGAGTGGGTGACCGCTGGCGAGCCTGCCGACATGGGCACGATGATCATGGAGTTGTTCGCCTACGCCGAGGACATCACCAACTTCTACATCGACCGTGCCGCGGCCGAGCCCTTCCTGAAGACGGCGGTCCGGCGCCAGAGCGTGCTGGCCATCGCTGACCTGTTCAACTACAAGCCGGTCTCACGGCAGGCGGCGTCAGTGGTGCTGACGTTCACCTTGGATGCTTCCGCCACCACGTTGACCATCCCGACCGGCACACTGGTGCGCATCCCGAACCGCAACGACGTGGTGTACGAGACCGGCTCCGAACTCGTGCTCGCCAATCCGGGCACACCCACCGGCACGGTGCTGGCCTATGAGGGCCGCACCCGGACCAACGAGTACCTGGGCGACTCGAACGGGGCGCCGTTGCAGGTCTACCCGCTGCTCAACGAGAGCGTCATTGAACGCTCGCTGCACGTCGAGATCGAGGAGGCGGACGGACGGCGCACGGTGTGGACCTACGTCGACTACCTGGCCGATGTGGCCTTCGATGCTTCCGTCTACACTACGGTGCTGGACGACCTGGGCAACGTGATGGTCCGCTTCGGGGACAGCCTGCACGGGCGCATCCCGCCGACCATGGGCCGGATCTTCGTCACCTACCGGACCGGTGCTGGTGCAGCAGGCAACACCCCGGAGTTGACGATCTCCGAGATGGTCACTCCTCTGGCTGGTGTTTCCGTCATCAACATGACCGCTGCCTCAGGTGGGGCCGACCCCGAGTCGCTGGACCAGATGCGCAACTCGATCCCCCGGGCCACCCGGGTGCTGGATCGGGCCGTCACGCTGGACGACTACGCCGCCCTGGCCATGCAGGTCCCGACCGTAGCCAAGTCCACGGCCCGTGGTGACTACTACACGAGCATCTTCATCAACATCGCCCCGGTCGGCGGTGGTATGCCGGACACGGCGCTGAAGGACTACGTGAAGTCCTACGTCGAGGCCCGCTCGGTGATCGGCGCCTCGGTGTTCGTGCAGGACCCGACCTACGTCGACCTCGTGCTCGACATCACCGTGCACGTCCGCCACGAGTACCCGCAGTTGACCACTCAGACCCAGGTGCAGGACGCCCTGAAGGATCTGTTCGCCTTCGAGAACTCGTTCTTCGGGGAGAAGGGCCGGGTGACGCTGGGGAGCATCTATGAGGCCTCTCAGAGCCCGCCAGGTGTTGCCTACGTCACCGTGAACGCCTTCCACGAGTTGGGTCAGCCCAACCCGAGCCCGTTGGTCGACTTCGTGCCCGACGACGTCGAGATCCCGCGGTTGGATGATGCCAACCTCACGATCACGATGGAAGGCGGCTTGCTGCCGGGGACCACGCCGTGAGCGATGTCGAGTCCTTCCGGCTGCGGCGAGTCGAGGGTGGCTCCCTGCTGCGCTCGCCGGACATCAACACCCCGCTGCGCTACGGCCCGGTGCCGATCCCCGAGGGTGCATTCAACAGCACCAGCATCCTCACCCGGCCGGTGGGCTACGACGCCATGCAGATCTGGGTGCGCATCCCGGCCGGTGTGCCTTGGGACCAGGCGACAGTGGTGCGCTGTGGGTTCACCTACCCGGTGACGCCGCTCGACGGTGTGACAGTTGCCAAGTTCACCCCGGCACTGATGAACATCGACAGCGATGGTGACGGAACCAACGACACGCTGTCCTACATCGTGCTCGACCGGCCGCTGACCGGTGGGAACATCTACTACTACGGGCTGATGATCCGCAACGGCCTGATCGCTGACGACACGCAGTGGTCGGTGGCCACCCATGCCCGGGGCATCTTGCCCCGGGACTACCAGATGACGCAGTTGCTGTATGGAGCACTGCCCGAGTTCTACCGCTACGTCGACCACGGCAACGCCATCGACGGCGAGCGAGGGCAACTCCAGCGCTTCCTGAGCATCTTCGGCTACGGACTTGATTACTCCTACACGCTGCTCGACTGTGGCCCGCTGTCGGCCTATGACGCCGACCGGAGCCCGTTCCTGGGCCTGTACCTGAACATGGTGGGCTTCGATGACGAGCCTGCCATGGGGCCGCGCCGCAACTCGCTGGCCCGGGTGATCAATGACGTCATCTCACTGCGGGGCAGCATCCTCGGCCTGGAGATCCTGATCGAGGCGTGCACCAACTGGGAGTGCGATGTCGTGGCGGGCACGGACAACTTGTTGCTGACACCAGACGATGCCGACTTCGCCAACGGCACAGGGTTCTGGTTCCCGGTGACCGATCTGGTTGCTGATGGCATCAATGCTGTTGACTCGGCCTTCGGCAACGGCAGTGCCTGGGGGACGACCACGATCGCCCGGGATGCGACGTTTGCACCGCCACCGCCCCATGGCACGGCCACCTTGGACGTCAACTTCAGTGCTGCTGGTGGCATCATCTACGGCCTCAACAACGCCTTGTCACCGATGACAAGGCAGATCCCGATCAACCCGGACACCGACTACGTCTTCGGCTTCTACCAGTACGGCGGGGCAGCGGGGCATGACTTCGACATGGGAGTGGTGTGGTTCGACCAGGACGGGAACATCCTGGACGTTGATGAGGTCACCAACTCGGTGGCCGGAGGCGATGCCAGCCCGTCCGCCTGGGTGAAGTTCGCCTCGATGTTCCTGAGCCCTGTTGATGCCTACTACGTAGCACCGTACATCTACTGGACGACCACGACCGAGCGGCACGTCGCGGCGATGATGTTCCAGCAGATCGGCATGGCCGGTTCGGGTGCGCCACCGGTTCCGCCGGACATCACCTTGCTGTTGGGCTCCTCGGCCCACCTGCTCGACAGCGACCAATCGTACCTGGACTGACCATGACCTGGAACAACACCTTCCTCAACGATGTGGGAGCCACACCGCTTCCGGTATCAGGAACGCTGGGCGCCGTCTTGCTGCATCAGGCACTTGGGCCAGCCGATGGCTCGATCGATGACCTGCTGGACCAGGACGGCATCCAGGAGGTCTATGGTTACGGCTACACACCAGGTGGTCTCGCACCACCGGCTGACTACGCGGCCACTGTTGACGGTACCACTGGGGTGACCACGATCCGCTCGATCGGCAACTTCGAGTTCGACAACACGAACCCGGTGTACGTCGAGGCCGTTGCCTTCTACTACGTGGGCACGGTTGGTGGTGTAACCAACCCGTGGATCTACATCCTGGAAGTCAATGACGTGTGGTACCCGGGGACGATCCTGTCGTCACCACGGGAGCCCGATGGTGATGTGGACACACGGCTGTTCTCGTACCTGACGGCGACGCCTGTGGCTGGACCGGCCTGGTTCGCCACCTTGATCCAGTTCGGCCCGATGGACTGGGCGCCGTCCCGAGTCACCAAGATCTACCTCTACCCGCAGCGGATCAACTGGATCCCCAACCCGACCTTCTTCGGCTCGCTGTTCGGCTGGCGTGCCAACGCGGTGATGACCCGTGAGGTTGAAGGCGATCTCTCGTTCCTCCGCACCGACGCCGGAGGCGAGATCCAGTCCCTGCTGGTGCCGATCCCCAACGGGATGACCACGGTGGCGCTGAAGGTGCGCTCCCAGGGTGCCACGACCTTCCAGGCCAAGGTGACGATGTACGACGAGGACGGCCAGCGCTCGCAGGTCTTGTCCTCGGTCGTCGCACTTCCGGAGTCCCCGGTCGGGCAGGCGTCGTGGATCTCACTGCGGCAGTACATCCCGGTGGCTGACCGGGCGGCACGCTCGGCGCTGTCATTCTTAGTAGACGGACCCATTGACATTGACGATGTGTTGTGGTCAACAGGGTACGCCGACTTCGACTACTTCGACGGCGACTCGCTGCACTCGTTCCCGGACGACTTCCTGTGGCACAGCACCTCGCACGCCTCGTACTCGTTCTTCTACAACAACCGCGGCGTGGCCCATGAGCGCATGTTCGGGGAGAACGGTCTGATCAAGCAGTGGATCCCCGAGGGCGCCCGGTACGAGGTGATCTATGACCACCTCGACCCCAAGGACACCAACCACCCGGTGAAGGACTGGGAGGATCCGATCCTGGCCCCGCCCCCACCGATGTCGCTGGCCGTGGTGCCTGGTTCCATCACCACGGACACTGCCACCTGGACGTGGGAGATCCCGCCGGACACCGTGTACGACAGCCTCTGGGTGAGCATCGACGGTGGGACTCCTGTGGAACTGCCACCGGATACCGTCGAGTACACCACCATGACGCTTACCCCTGGTGCTGATCACACCATCGAGGTCTGGGGTGTGGTGGGCATCGGTGAGTCCGACCATGCCACTGACACCATCACCACCCTGGTGGACCCGGACTCGTACTTCACCGTGGTGATGGCGGACAACCCACTGTCGTACTGGACGTTGGGCGCGAAGACTTATGTGGCACCTGCTGACTACTTCACCTTGATCCGGACCGAAGGGCTCCCGATCGACTACTGGCCATTGGGTAGCAAGGACCCGGTCACCTATCCCTCATACGCCGCTTCGGTGTTGTCGGATACACCTCTGTCGTACTGGAAGTTGGACGACATGGGTTCGCCGCACACCTTCGTCTATACGGGCGCCATGCAGTACTTCACGGTGCCTGTTGGTGTCACCAGCCTCACTGTCACCATGACCGGTGGTGCTGGTGGAGCCGGAGCAGAGCCGAGCGCTGGCAACGGTCCTCGTGGTGCCTACATCAAGGCCCTTGTCCCGGTGACGCCCTTGGAAGTCATCCAGATCCAGGTCGGTGGCTGCGGTGTCGGTCATGGACGCTCCACGCCGTCAGTCGGTTGGCCTGACGGTGGTCTCGGTGGTCACGATCCCAACCCTGGTGGTACTGGTGGAGCAGGTGGTGCTTCCAGCGACATCCGTCGTACGCCCTACAGCCTCAACGATCGGCTCCTGGTGGCTGCTGGTGGCGGGTCACCAGGTGCAAGCGGTGGGGGTGGTATCGGCGGTGTCACGGTGGGCCAGGATGGCACTGGCACGGGTGGGATCGGCGGTGGCACGGGCGGTACCCAGACGGCTGCGGGTACCGGTGGCAACGGTGACGCCGCCTTCGGCCAAGGTGGCTCCGGCTACCAGGCCTCCGGTACCCGCTACGGCGGTGGCGGCGGTGGCGGCTGGCAAGGCGGCGGCGGCGGCAACGCAGCCGTTGGTGTCGGCAGCAGTGGTGGTGGCGGTGGTTCGTCACGTGTACATGCATCAGCGGTGTTCCTCGAAGGAACGGATGGCGGTGGACCGGCTGGGTTCGGAGCGACCGTCATCATCGAGTGGACGGTTCCAACCTCTCCGGTGACCTTCGCCTACACGGGTGGGCCGCAGTACTTTGCGGTGCCAGCGGGTGCAACCACGCTCACGGTCACGGCCAAAGGTGCTGCTGGTGCTGGTTACAAGAATGGCCTTGGTCAGGGAGCCAAGGGTGGCCTCATCCAATGTACGGTTCCGGTGACAGCAGGGCAGATCTTCCAAGTCAACGTCGGTGGTGCCGGTATAGCGGATGACTCGACCAACTCAGCGGCTGGGGGTTGGAACGGCGGTGGCAACGGCTCGGTCAAGAGCACTGCTCCTGTAAACACATCAGGCGGTGGCGGCGGGATGTCCGATGTCCGGGCTGCTCCGTACGCAGTGGCTGACGCGCTCGTGATTGCCGCTGGTGGTGGAGGTATGGGGCAGGGCAGTCCCGGTGGTGTCGGTGGGTATCCCACGGGCGCTGCCGGTGGTGGCCCTGCTGGGCTGGAAGGTGGAGGTGGCACGCAGTCTGCCGGTGGTGCTGCCGGTGGAGGCGGTGTTCCGGGTGCAGCAGGCACACAGGGTGTGGGTGGCTCCTCTGGTGGTTACGCCCTCAGCGGCTACCCCGGTGGTGCTGGCGCTGGCTGGTGGGGCGGTGGGGGTGGAGGAAACGATCTCAGCGGTGGTGAAGGTGGCGGCGGTGGTGGTTCGTCGTACTTCAAGTCGAGCAGTGGCGTGAGCCTGGTTACACATACAAGTGGTGGTGGGATCCAGGGTCACGGTGAAGTGTTGATCGCGTGGACCTAGTAGGAGACCTCAATGCCCAATACCTTCACCGACTACGCCGTGGGTGCTCGGCACCTCGCGATCGCCAACACCGTCGATTGGACGATCGACTCAGCGGTGCTGCCCAACGGTGACAACGCTGTCCACGGTGACGGCTCGATTGCTGAGACATCCTCCATCTGTGGAGCCATCTACGACTTCCACAACACCGAGCACACCGCCGAGTTCTGGATCAAGATGACGGCGGGCACCGCTTCGACCATCGTCTCGTGCGGCATACTCTCCGGGCAGGTCCGTTGGACGGTCACTGTTGACGCCAGCAGATTCGTGTCGTTCAACCTCTATAACCAGGCCGGGGCCTTCTGGGCGAACCGCACGGCCAGCGCGGCGCTGGCGTTGAGCACCTGGCAGTATGTCGTGCTCCAGACCCAGGCGGTGGCGGTGGCGGCTCCGAACATCTACATCAACGAGGTCCTGAGCAACGGGGCGTCGACCGCTCCGACTGGTGTCAAGCCGACACCGGTGGCCACGGACCGGATCTTCCTGGGCACAAGCCCTTCGCTGACACAATCCTGTCCGACGACCACCGAGGTCGCCCATCTGGCGATCTACGACCGGCTGATCACGGTGCCGGAGCAGCACGACCACAACCTGGCGATGATCGCTGCCTGACGCATTGACACTGACAACAAAGGAAGGCCCCGGGTCGAGGGACTCCGGGGCCTTCTCAGTTCTCCCTGCCTCCACCACAGAGGCAACCAACCCAAGGCCGGTGAGGACCACTCTACCGGACTGTGTTGTATCCGACAAGTCAGGCGATGAGAGCCAGAGCGTCGTCAACCGGCAGCGTGCGGGTGTAGATCATGCCGCTGACGTGGACCACCACGAGGGCATACACGCCCTCGACGGGCGCTGCCGCCTTGGGTGCCGCCGCCTTGCGGCTGCGAGGGGCCTTGGTGGCGGGCTCGGCACCCACCACGACCTCGCCGTTGGCCAGGTTGACCAGCGCGGTGACGAGATCCTTCTTGCCGAGGCCGCGGATGTCGATCTTCTGACCCTTGGCGAGGCTCTGGAGTTCGAGGGTCGACATCTTGTTGAGGTAGGCCTTCGTGAAGACCGGCTCCTCGGCTTCGGCCTCCTCGGCCTCCTCCTCGTCTTCGGCCTCTTCCTCCTCGTCTTCGTCTTCCTCGTCATCCTCGTCTTCGTCTTCGGACTCCTCGTCCTCGTCCTCTTCTTCGGCTTCTTCTTCGGCTTCCTCCTCGTCGCCGCTTTCGAGTTCGAGTTCGGCCAACTGGTTGTTCAACAGGAGCACGTTGATCTGGGCATCCATGGCCCGCTCCAGGAACGAGAACAGGTCGGCGTCCTCCTCGACGCTCTCCTCGGCGTTGATCGGCAGCGCCAGGATGGCGACGTCCTCCTCGGCCTTGGTGAGCATGCCGAGGGCTTTGCGGTAGCCGTCCTTGACGACGTGGACCTTCTGGCCTCCGGCGTAGGGGCCATCCTCAGCGGTGACGTCTTCGTCGGAGTGGATCACCTCGAACCAGACCCCGTTCTCCGAGGCCCAGTTGATGATGACACCATCGGTCTTGGTGGGCTCGTCCTTGCCGACGAAGATCAGCCAGAACTCGGCGTCCTTCATCGCAGCCGCTTCACGGAGATCGTTCAGTGAAGCGACAATCTCGGTCTTGTTGCCGGAACCATCTCCGGCGATGACGTACAGCAATGTGGCTCCTAGCGTCGGGCTTTCTGTAGAACCGAAACCCTAACCCAGTCGGCCGCGGCCTGCAACAGCACGTCCGCTCGGAACAGAAAGTGTGTGACGGCCGTCACACCCAACGCCCACAGTGGTTCTTTGACGATCAACCAGGCACACAGAGTGCTTGTTGCCACCGACAGCAGGAAGAAGAACCACGAGGGTGCTGCTGTCACAACATACCGGATCGCCTTGACGATGACGAAGGTGCTTCCGGCAGCGATGAGGACAGTCACGTGGGTTCACTGGTTGTGGTCACGCCACTACGTTATCAGGATTCCGATTGTTTGACGATAGCGTATGCCGCGTGTACCGTGTGGCCACTCCACCAACGAGAGGATAACTATGGGTAGCAGGCAGATCAGCAAGGGTGTGGTGTACGTCGACGCCACGAAGCCCCTGTCCGTCGCTATAGGAGCCCAGGACAACGCCAAGGCGTCACCGAAGGATCCGACAGCGTGTGCCATTGCTCAACGACTGCGGCGCGAGCGAGGAATCCTGAGTGTCAGCATCGGGGCCACCATCGCCGTCGTGGTCTTCAGCAAGAACCCCAACGTGAAGGTCCGGTACGAGATCCCGAGCAACGAGCGGGCGCTCATCCGGACCTTCGATGAGAGCGGGCAGTTCCCTTGTGGGTTCCGGGTGACGTTGATTCCGCCCACCCAGCGACCACTCGGCTCCCGGAGGGGTTCCAAGATGGGCAGCAACAAGCGCTCCGGAAAGGGCAACAACGCCCTCCATCGCTCGGATCGTCGGGAGCCCACCCGACACGTCGCCGCCCCGGCTTGAACCGCAGGAGGCCCCCTTCTCGAAGGGGGCCTCCTTGCTTCCATTGTCAATGTCAATGACATCAAGGAGCCTTTGTGTCTCGTCGTCGGCCTCAGAGCGTGTACGTCCTCCCGCAGTACGTGAATGGTCGCCCGACTGAGCCACCAGACAAGGTGGAGACCTTCCAGATCCTGGAGGATGCCGATGGTCGGCTCCCGGCTGACATCCAGGAGCGCTTCGACGCCTACCGCGAGAGGTTGCTGGCTGAGCAGGAGCGCACCTACGACCAGGCGCAGCGGATCTTGCGGCTGCTGGCTGCCGGGCACTACTGGAACGAGCCTCGGCTGCACACCAAGTTCGGGAGCACACACGTGTCCTGGACGTCTCGGGAGATGGCCCGGCTGATGACATCAAGCCAGGCCAGGATCCTGGAGACGATGTGCAACGTGAAGGACCATGGTGTCATCAACTACGACGTGCACTTCACCAAGTCGGACACATGGGCCGGGATCATGAGCAAGTTGCACGGCGCCGGGGTGATCTGCCGTCTCACGGAGACACGGTAGGCGCTCCCTCCGGCCTCGTGACATGCTGATGGAAGCACATGTTGGCCGTGTCGATGGAGTAGCCCTCGACGGTCAGCGACCACCCGCAGAGGCACACGATGTGGACCGCGGGCTCTCCGGCGGGATGATGGTCGTGGCGGGTGTGAAGCGTTGCCTGGTGCGGGCTCATGGCGTACCTCCCGCATCGGAACCTTAGGTCTCGCCACCGGCCAAGGTGGGTGTACAGTCGCCCCTCACAGCACAACGAAGGACCCCCCGGCTTGTCAGGCCGGGGGGTCAGCGCCCATCCACTGCGAAGGAAGGCGATCGCATTGTACAGCGAACCTGAACCAACTGGCAATGGGATCCACAGGGCTCTCTCTGGGCGGTGGGTCGGCTACGCAGGGATAGGTCTGGCCAGGGCTCTTACGGTCCGGTACCCACTGACCCTCCTCCAAGCCCGGGTGCTCGATCTGCTCTACGGCGCGATCGAGACCTTGCAGTCGCGGCAGATCCAGTTCATGACCTACGAGGACATCGCTGCCGTCTGCCCGGCCAAACCGGTGGCCGTACGGGATGCCATCCTCGACCTCCGGAAGATGGGTCTGGTTGAGTCAACTCTGTCTGGAAAGCGGGCTGGAGGACCCCGCTGGGCCATCCCCGAATGGGTCTGGAATGCGGGTGTTGATGGCATCATATCGGGGGTGAGCAACGCGGTCCCCACCGCGCTCCCAGCGGCGGATCCCCTGTCTACGACAGGGTATGCCTGTGCACCAAAGAAGAAGACTGAACTCCCGCGAAGCGGGCGGGCGGCTGCGCCGCCCGCGGGAAGAAGTGACAACAAAGACAAGGAGGCCGAGGTGGAACCGTGGGGGAGTGCACCCGGTGAAGTTGAGAAGCCTGCCCAGCCTCGCGGAAGGTGGAAGTTGAGAGGTGATCCAGACTGGCGTGACAACAACCAGGACCAGTTGCCTCCCCCAGCCCCCAAGAAGGAGTCGCGCAACCCCATCACGCGTCTGTCGAACGAGTTCGAGAACATCACCGCCAACATCAACCGCCCGGCCGTGTCCAACATCAACGCTCAGCGTGGGTTGCTGAAGTGGATGCTCGATCGCGGCTTCAGCGAGGAGCAGATCATCGAGTCCTTCCGGAACTTCGCCAAGCAGGGAGGCGTGCCCGGCAACGCCAGTCGGTGGGATGCCTACGCTTCCCGGCGCTCGTCGTACTTGAAGGGGACCGACGTCCACAGCCCGGAGGGCAAGGCCGAGCGTGCTGATGTGACAGCAGCAAGACGGGCAGCGGCCCAGCGGACCCAGAAGGAGTCGTCGTGATCGATCCTGGCCAGTTGTCGATCATCTGCCCGCCGCCGGAGCAGTACGCCACCGCCACCATGAAGCGCTGCCGGGAGGCGGGCATCGATGAGGATGTGATCTCGCTCGTCAAGTCGTGGGCATTGCGTTCTCCGGTGTTGAAGCGTCGTCCTCGCCCGGCTGCGGAGCCGTTGCGGATTATCGGGCCGATCGGAAGCCCGATGGCGTTGCTGGCGACAGCAGTGTGGCGTTGGTTCATCAGCAAGAGTCGTACGGGGGCGTGGTTCACTTCGCCGGATCTGGAGCAGATCCTGCGCTCCGTCCAGGCGTACGATCCGGACGAGAACGACGCAGCGATCTATTCGCTGCTGCGGACCTGTTCGGTGGTCTGTGTTGATGACATCTGTCGGTTGGGGTCAGAGCATGAGGGAAGGCTGTTGGAGGCATTGATGCACACGAGGATGGGGAACGGGCTGCCGACCATCGTCACGGTGGCCGACGAGGTGGCTCGGGTGCCGGAAGGGTTCGAGCAGTGGCTGAACGCCCATAGCGCAACGGTGATCCTCGATGGAACATGGTGATCTGACACAGGTCGACAATCCGGCCATCGTGGTCATCCTGGAAGGTGTTCTGACAACACCCAAGTACAAGGCGCAGGGCGTACTGCGACGGCAGCAACTCCAGTCCCCTGCCGAGTGGGAGTGGTCGACCATCTCGCTGAAGAACATCTTCCGGTACGCCTACAACAACGTGCCTGTTGATGTCACAACATTCCTGGGTCAGGAGGTGGCGGACTTCGCGGCCAACTGGCTCGACATGTACCACGTGGACGTGCGCTCGATCGAGTCTGTGGACTACGAGACGTTCTGCGAGTCGATCAAGTGGCGCCTGCATGACATCCGGATGATCGTGGACTCCGACCCGATTCGGATCTTGCGCTACGGCCAGATGGGCTATCAGCCCAAAGAGGGAGAGTTCTGATGGACATCGAAGGCGGGCTCATCGCCTCGGTGCTTGTCAACGGAACCATGGACATCCCCATGCAGCGGCGGGTGACGGAGCACTTCTTCAACGACGACGAGCACCGCAAGGTGTGGCAGTACATGGTCAAGCACTGGCAGTCCTACGGGTTGAGCCCGACCGTGGAGGTTGTTGCTGACAACTATCCGGCTTATGAGATCGAGGAGCCGGACGAGCCGGTCGAGTACTTCATCGACTCTCTGGCCGCACGGCGCAAGATGGTCATGCTTCAGGAGACGATCAGCAAGGCCGTCGAGATGATCAGCATTGATGGCGTAACCAAGATTGACAGCGTGTCGACACTCCTGAACCAGGGCCTGATGTCCTCGATCATCGAGACGTCTCCGGTGCTGACGGTGGACTACCTGGTGGCGTTGAAGGCAGCCGCCGAGGAGTGGAAGCAGGGCGTGTTCAACAACGGCCTCTCCTACGGCTTTCCGACGCTTGATGAGTACACAAGCGGGCTGATGCCCGAGCAGTATGTGGTGTTCACCGGTCTGGCCAAGGCCAAGAAGTCGTGGACATTGCTGCACTGCGCCTCCACGGCCCAGTTGCAGGGCGGGCGCGTGGTGTTCGTGACCTTCGAGATGTCCAATGTCGAGCAGGTCGAGCGTCTGGCCACGCTGTGGGGCAAGGTCCCCTACCGCAGCGTGATGAAGAAGACGTTCACCAACGCCGACTATGCCAACATCAACAAGGGGATCGCCGTCCGCAAGGCGCTGCACCCGTTGATGGGTGTACAAGACACCTACGGGCACTCCACGGTGTCGAGCCTCCAGGCCTTGGTTCGATCAACAAATGCCGATGTGCTGTGCATCGACGGCATCTACCTGATGACTGATGACGTGACCGGCGATCCGGGGTCATCTGGTACGCAACCATTGACCAACATCAGCCGGGCGCTGAAGCGTCTGGCCAAGACCGAGAAGATCGGTGTTGTCGTAACAACGCAGACGCTGCACTCCAAGACCACCAAGGGCCGGACCAACCTGTTCGGCATGGGCTACACCTCGGCGTTCTCCCAGGACGCTGACCTGGTGGTAGGCGTCGAGTCCAACCCCGACAACCCCAAGTGGTCTACGATGCGCATCCTTGGAAACCGGGCTGGACCACAGGGCATCGAGTTCGATGTCTCCTGGGACCTGGATACGGGCCTGGTTGAGGAAGTTGGTTCTGATGATGACGACAACTCGCTGACCTTTGACGAGGATGAGGACGATGCCTGACCTTTCCGATTACCTCATCGACATCGGGTTGGAAGTGCTGAGGGTCGACGGCGACGAGATCAATGCCGTCTGCCCGGCCCACGTGGAACGCGTCGGGCACCCGGACTCCCATCCCTCCTTCGGCTTCAACATGGCCAAGGGCGTCGGCAACTGCTTCTCGTGCTCGTGGCACCCGACGTTCAACGATCTGGTCATCTGGCTCACCGGGACACCACCACCACAAGACCTGGTCGAGCAGACCAAGACGGCGGCGCTGACCAAGGCGGTCCAACGGCTCACCGAAGAGAAGCGTGAGGCGCTGGTCGACTTCACGATCCACGAGTGGACGCTGAGCAACCGGTTTGTGGACGTGAAGCGGGTGCTGCTGGAGCGGCGGAACCTGGATCTGGAAGCCGTGAATGTTTACGGAATCAGATTCGATCCGATCAACCGGACGTGGGTGATGCCGATCCGGGACCACAAGGGTCGGCTGATGGGCTGGCAGCGCAAGGCGGGTGGCATCAAGGCCTACAACGAGCCCAAGGAACTGGAGAAGAGCCAGTACCTGTTCGGCCTGCACGCCATGCGCATGCATGACCGGCTGGCGGTGGTCGAGAGCCCGCTGGACGCGGTGCGGCTCTACCAGGCGGGCATCCCTGCCGTCTCCAGCATGGGAGCGTTCATCTCTGACACGCAGTGCCGTCTGTTGTCACGACACACGGCCGTCACTGTGCTGGCCTTGGACAACGACGACGCTGGGCGAGCCGGTACCAAACAGGCGATTCAGAGGCTACGGAACACTGGCACGGCGGTGCTGGTGTGGGGCTACGATGGGACCTGGAAGGCCAACGCCTGGAAGGACCCTGGAGATTGCCCCGACGACCGCATCTTGAAGAGGACGTGGCAGGACACGCTGAGACTTGGCCTCTAGCGCTGGAGCCTCGGCCCTACCAGGTCGAGGCTCACGACCGGATGATCGAGCGCGGCAACCAGTTGCTGGCACTCGTGATGGGCGCGGGCAAGACCCTCACCGCGCTGGCGACGATCGAGACGCTGCACCGCATGGGCGAGGTGTCCTGTGGGCTCGTGATCGTGCCCAACACCCTGAAGTACCAGTGGTACGACGAGATCACCGACAAGACGGGTGCTCCGGTCCAGATCATCGACGGTGATCTGGCCAACAAGCAGTTCCAACTGAAGCATGCAACAAGGTTCCGTTACAACGTCATCAACCCTGACGTGTTCAGCACCAAGAACGGGACCTCGATGGTGCACTACTTCCTGGACGGCAAGATTCAGTTCGTGGTCCTTGATGAGGCAACAGTCATCAAGTCCTTCAAGGCCAAGCGCTCCCGCGCCATCAAGGCCTTCGCCCGGGACCTGCCCTACCGCTTCGCCCTCTCGGGCCAGCCGGTGGAGAACCGGCCCGAGGAACTGTTCTCGATCATGGAGTTTGTTGACCCATCAGTGCTGGGCGACTTCAAGATGTTCGACCGGACCTTCATCCTCCGGGACAACTACGGGCGTCCCAAGCGGTACCGCAACCTGGACGTGCTGAAGCGGGCCATGGCCCCGGTGATGTACCGCAAGAGCCGCAAGGACATCGAGCAGTACCTGCCGAAGATCATCACCACCCACGTCACGGTGGACCTGCCAGCGGTGTCGAGGCGGTTGTATGACTTTGTCGTCAGTGACACGCTGGCTGTGCTGGAGATGATGTCACCATCAGGAGGCTTCGATCTCGCAGCCCACTACGGTGATGATGACGACACCGAATCGGGCAAGTTCAAGGGCGAGATCATGTCCCGGGTCCTGGCGATGCGCATGATCTGCGACCACCCGGCCTTGTTGATGACGTCAGCAAGCCAGTTCGATGACCCGGAGTCCTCCAAGGGCTCCCGCTACGCCTCCTCGCTGAAGGCCGAGGGCTTGATCACCGACGCCCTGCTGGCCGAGGACGCCAAGTTGAAGACGACGGTCGAACTGGTGGACGAGATCTTGTCGGAGCACCCGCAGAACCGGGTGGTGGTCTTCTCGTTCTTCAAGCCGATGCTGGCGATGCTCGGTCGGGCCATCCAGAAGCAGAAGCACCGTGTTGCCTACATCACCGGTGATGTCGACGCCCACGGCCGGGCGCAAGCCCTCGATGCCTTCAAGAAGCAGACCCGTGTGTTGCTGTCATCAGACGCCGGGCAGTACGGAGTGGACCTGCCGCATGTCAACTACCTGATCTCGTATGACCTGCCGTGGAGTGCGGGGGCATATGCCCAGCGCGTGGCCCGGATCGACCGGATCTCCTCGGTCTGGCCCCACGTCAACGTGATCAGCGTGCTCACTCAGGGCACCATCGAGGAGCGGCAATACGAGATGCTGGAGCAGAAGCGTCTGGTGGCCGAGGCCTTCATCGACGGCCGACACCGTGACACCAAGGGCGGCTTTACGCTGAGCCTGGACACGCTTAGGCGGTTCCTCCAGGAGCACTAGTAAAGAAGCATACGGGGTAGGGGTATCTCTAGGGACTACATGACAGGGCTCAGGCAAGTACTGGACAGAGTAAGTCAAGTCCCCTGTAAGGGTCTTCCAGAGGGTGGTTGCGATTGGCAATCTGTGTGCTATGGTTCGGTGCCATATGGCAACCAGAGTGAAGAGAAGGTCGGAGCCGAAGCGTGTTGTCATCGACATCCGCAAGGCCACCGAGGAGTGGTTCAAGACCGACAGCACCGCTAAGGACTTCACCACCGAAGCCGAGAAGCGCAAGGGGGTGCTGAAGGCAGCGCTGGCCGAGCAGGTCGAGGCCGACAGCGACGGGCACTGTTGGTACTACTTCGATGACGACGAGCCGGTGGGTGGTGTGCTCCGGGGCGTCAAGCGGGAGAAGCGGGTCAGCCGCAGGCTCAACGCTGAGCGGGCTGAGAGGTTGCTGCGGGAGAAGAAGTTGCTGGAGCGTTGCACCAAGACCGTCGTTGTGCTGGACGAGGACGCCATCCTGGCGGCGGCGTTCGAGGAGCGTCTGACCAACAAGGAACTGGAGTCCCTGTACGACGTGAGTGAGACCTTCGCGCTCGTCCCGATCAAGGTGGCAAGGTGATGTCAGATCAAGAATATCAGCCGGGGCACTACGTAGGAGCGGGGTTGACCAAGCCACCTAAGTCCAAGTCTCGTCCGGTCGACATGCTGGAGTGCAACAGCCTGTTGGCGGAAGCATGTGCCAAGGCACTTCGGCACTTCAAGGCGCTGGACGAGGCCAACGCAGCGATCCACTGCGCCGAGGTGCGGTACTCACCGATCACCTTCCGGCTGGCGGAAGCCTTGGACGCCCACGTCGAGGAGTTCTACGGTGGTGACGCGCTCGTCTACAAGGAGCGCAACGTCGTGATGCTGCACGCGGGCAAGTACAAGGAAGACCCGGGGCGTGAGTAAGGACCCGTTCTCGGTCTTCAACGATCTGAAGGACTTCCCGGGCAAGCGGGAGCCCGTGATGCGCGCCCAGCCCAAGCCTGTCGTCACAACATGGGATGCCCGCCCGCTGACCTACAAGGTGAACGGGATCCCCACCGAGTTCTTCCGGGTCAGCCACCTGGCTGCTGCCGTCAACAGATCGGTGCGGACCATCCGGCACTGGGAGAAGCACGGCATCATCCCACCGGCCACCTTCCGGGCACCGCTGCGGGGAGCGCGCTCCCAGGGCAGCAAGCAGGGTGACCGGCTCTACAGCCGGGCGCAGATCGAGGTGGTCATCAACGCTGCCAAGCGGACCGGCGTGCTGAAGGGCCGGGGCAATGCCCCGGACAAGGACTTCACCCGGTTGATCATCACCGGGTGGTTACGGCTACAAGCGGAGGGCGTGAAGTGATCTACCGATTCGAGACGTCGTACGACTGCACGGACAGCAGGGACGCCGAGGGGAAGCGGGCAGAGATGGAGCGGGCCTTGCAGGTGGCGTTCCACAAGCCTGGTCTCACGGTGTCGTTGGTGGAGACCCGCAGCAACGGCAAGAAGAAGGCGCCCAGGCCGTTGCACCAGGATTCCTAGTCCTGGTACTCTTCGTTTGCCGCCTGAGTCGGATGACTACCCGAGGAAGGCCGCAGGATCAAACACCAGACACCAGACACCAGACACCAGAAACGAGAACCAAATGGCAACAAGGCGCGTTGTGCGCCGTTCGGGTGCTGCCACTGCTGCGCCCACGAAGAAGGCCTCTGCCGCCAAGGCGGCGCCGTCTAAGTCGGCCTCCCGAGCCCGGGATGATGATGACTACGACGACGTCGATGATGACGAAGAGGAAGAAGTCACGATCCGTTCCGGTTGGGGTGCTGCCGAGCAGACGATGGACTCCACGTCCTCGTTCGCCCAGAACTTCAAGATGTCGGCGCAGACGCAGATCGTGCGGTTCACGCAGGACACGCCCTACGCCTCCTACCGCCGTCACTGGGTCGAGCGTCCGGGCATCGGCACCCGTGCCTTCACCTGCCTGGAGACGGTAGGTCGGGACTGCCCACTGTGTGATGTCGGTGACAAGCCACAGGCCGTTGCTGCATTCAACATCTTCGTCGTCTCCGACGACGGCACGGTGAGCCACAAGTCGTGGGACACCACGCCCACCGTCACTCGGCCGCTGATGACGTTCGCCCGTGACCAGAAGATCGGTCCCCTCAATCGGCCCGGTCTCTACTTTGCCGTCTCCAAGCCGGAGGCCAAGCGCAAGTTCGACCGGGTGACGCCGCTCATCTCCCCGGTGCGCGAGCGGGACCTGGAAGAGGACTTCGAGGTGACGGTCCCGAAGCCTGCTGCCATCAACAAGGCGATGAAGTCCCTCTATACGTCCGACATCATCCCGATCCCCAAGACCAGGGAACTTCAGGATGTCGTGGACGACATGGTGGACGAGGACGAGCGCCCGTCCGGTTGGGACCAGGACGAGGACGACCGGGGTCACAAGCCACCGCGTCGGCGGAAGTAAACTGCCCATCGTCGGGCGCCCGGGTACGTCACCTGACGGAAGCGGCGATTGCCAGTAGGAGCCGTCCTGCCACAGTGGATCGGGGCAACTGGCACCTCCCAGCACACCACCGAGGATGTTGTCAATGTCAACGACCATTCGCATGATTCGCACCGTGCCGGACTTGAAGGCGGCTGTTGCCGAGATCAGTGAGCACCCGGCGTACGTCGTTGACGTCGAGACCATCGGCAAGCCGGACGGGCTCAACCACCTGACCAACAGTGTCACGTGGGTCGGCCTGTGCACGGACGGCTTCGCCTGCGTCATCCCGTTGGGCCACACCCTCGGCAAGATCCTGGTGCCGGAGCGCAAGGAGAAGGTGGTTCCGGAGAACCCGAAGTGGCTGCCCAAGTCGAATCGGTACTCCAACGCCAAGACGGCCACCCTCACGATCCCCGCGGTGCATGCCGATCCTGGCCCGCAGTTGGAACCGGCCCAGGCGTTCAAGGTCATGGAGCCGCTGTTCTTCTCCGACCAGTTGAAGATCGGACACAACGTCAAGTTCGACGTGATGTCGGTAGCAAAGTACTACCGGGGCCGACTGCCGGTGCGGCCCTACCTCGACACGATGTTGATGCAACACGTCGTGGACGAGAACCGGATCAAGTACGACCTGAAGACGACGACGTTGGACTGGCTGCGCATCCCGCTTGCGCAGCGCAAGACGTACTACCCGAACCTCGGCAAGGACCACTACCTCCACCCCATCGACAAGGTGGCCCGGTACGTGCTGCGTGATGTCCGCTACACGTGGTTCCTCTACAAGCGGCTCCAACGCCTGGTGGAGCGCGAGGGCCAGGAGTCGGTGCTGGCCATGGAGATGGCGCTGTACCCCTCGATCATGAGCATGGAGATGGCGGGGACGATGCTCGACCGGGAGGCCATGCACGAGATCCGGAAGCGGCTGGAGAAGAGCCTTGACGAACTGAAGATGCAGGCCTGGAACATGACGTTGGAACCAGATCCCTTCGATCTCACCAACGTCAACAAGAAGCGTGAACTGCTCTTCGGACCCAAGCCCCGGGGCCGAGCGCTGAAGCCGCTCGCCCGGACGCCCAAGACCGATCAGGCCGTGCTCGACCAGACCGTGCTGGAGCACTACGCCGCCCGAGGTGATGCCTTGGCCAAGGTGTTCCTGGCGTGGAGTGAGCAGCAGAAGGTGCTCTCGACCTACATCGAGGGCATGGAGAAGCGGATGCACAAGGGCAAGGTGCACACCTCGTTCACACAGCACGGCACCGTGACGGGACGCCTCTCCAGCCGGACTCCGAACCTCCAGAACATCCCCCGGGAGTCCGAGATCCGAGCGCTGTTCATCGCCCCCGAGGGCTATCGGCTCGTTGTTGCCGACTACGACCAGATCGAGTTGCGGGTCACGGCGCACTATTCCAAGGATCCGCTGATGGTGTCGGTCTTCGAGCGGGGGATGGACATTCACGCTTCCACGGCAGCCGCGGTGCTCGGCAAGGATCCTGGTGATGTCACCAAGGAGGAGCGCCAGATCGGCAAGGGCCTCAACTTCGCCGTGGTCTATGGCGCCGGGCCGCAGAAGGTCGCCACCATGAGCGGGCGATCGATTCGTGAGGCCGAGGAGTTCCTTGATGAGTACTACAAGCAGTTCTCGGCCATCCGCCCTTGGAAGCACTACGAACTGCGCCGAGCCATGCGTCGTGGCGACCAGCACGACCCGCGCCGCTACCCGCCCTACGTGACGACGATGTTCGGGCGCAAGCGTCGGCTGCCCGACCTATACAGCAACGACGGTGGCGAGCGGAGCAAGGCCCAGCGCCAGGCGATCAACACCATCGTCCAGGGCTCGGCGGCAGAGATCATGAAGTTGGGGATGATCCGCCTCCACAAGGCGTTTGAGGCCATTCCCGACAAGCCGTTCCAGATGGTGCTCACCGTGCACGACGAGTTGCTGTCGCTAGCACCAGAGGACCGTGCCGAGGAGTGCCAGGCTCTTGTGATCGAAGCAATGTCTGGTGTTAGATACAGCGGTAAGTCGGTTCTCGATGTACCATTGATCGTGTCTTGTGGTATAGCGAGCCGCTGGAGTGAAGCGAAATGAGGAGGGAGGTGCGTGATGATCTCGGTACTGGCCATGCGACGGCAGTTCCTGCTGGATCTCGCGCACCCCAGCGCCGACCCGGTGCTGTGCGACCTCCTGGGGCTGCTGCCTGCTTCCGATGACGTCTCCGAGGCCGAGCGGGTCGCTTCCCTGGAGCGCATCCGCCGGTTGTTGACGGATCCACGTATCGCTGCCGTCATGGGCGGTGCTGCTGACGACATGTCCGGGATCCTCGACTCGGTTGACACCGAGGACCGGTCGCTGTGGCTGGTCTCCTACGCTCTCGCCGTGCTCAACCTGTTCGAGTCACTAGGAGTGGTCGAGGTTCACTGTGAGTGACTGGTGGAGTCGACACCTGGGAGGGGGACCCCAGCGGACCCCCTCCCAGGGGCCTGTGCAGACGTCTCCTGCGACGCCAGGCGGGCCGTACCCGCCTCCCGGGTACCCCAACCCCCCGAATCCGTGGGAGGCCCCTCAGGCGCCCCAGAGCCGGGGCCAGGTGACCATGCACAACCTGGTCGAGATGATGGCCCAGTGGCGCGGTGGCGAGGGCCAGCGCAACTCGACGGTCTGCCCCCACTGCGGCTCCGACAAGTTGTACCGGCGCAAGGTCGGCCAGATGGAGGCCGCGCCGCTGTGCTACTCGTGCGGCTTCAACGGGCTGTGGGACCAAGCCCAGCCCGGCAACTACGTCTGACCTAGGATCAACTCCCATGCCCGGAGGACTGGACAAGAGCGCTCAGTTCTACGGCAAGGGCATCGAGGCGTTGTTTCCGGAAGGATCGGCACCCAAGACGACGGTTCCGTTCCCCCGGGCTGGCATGCACAAGAAGCGGGCTCCCTACGAGGAGCACTTGGTGCATGCAGCAGTGTCCAAGAGTCCGCCCGATCTCCAGGACGTGGATCCTCGGACGTTGCATGCAACACAGCCCTGGGTGACCCGCTCCGGTGTCGAGCACTATATGCAGGGTGACTACGAGCGCACCGGTCAGACCTACGCCGACGCGCACCAGGCGGGCAATCGGTTCCCGGTGATCTACAACCGCCACAACGAGGCGACCGGCACCACCGAGTCGCTGATCCTGTCCGGTCACCACCGGGCGACCAAGGCCCTGCTCCGGGGCGAGCAACTGAGATCGATCGTGGTGAGTGGCGGATACGGTCCCTGGAAGGACTAGGATTCCGTTTCATGGCAGGAGCAGTCACCCCCCTTCTCTTCATCGGAGAGCCCACGCACGTCGAGGCCCGGCAGGTCCGCTCGGCTCAGGAGGGATCCGTGCGGATGGCGAAGGGCGAGACGGTGTGGGTTGGCAACAGTGATGCTGAACTGGCCTACCAGATCCTGGTCGACTTCGGGGTTGAGCCCGAGATGGCCGAGCGCCAGGTGATGGCAGCCAAGGACGGCCTCGGAACAGCGTTCCCCTGACCTCTTGCGCAGGGTTCGGAACCCTCGGTAGGTTTGCCGCTGTCAACCTATTCCGTACGGCCCGAGCCCAAGTGAAGCGGGGTGGAGGCTAGTTCGATGTCAGGGTTGACCGAGGGGCGGGGGTCCGGGACCCCCGCCTCTTCAGGTTCCGTAGTATGGTTGTGCGGTGACGATCGACTCCTTGATCAAGAAGGTCAACAAGGCACACGGTGAGGGCACGCTGGTCCGAGGGTCGGACCTGAAGGACTTGGTGATCCCGCGGTGCACGACGGGCTCGCTGGCGCTGGACCTGATGCTCGGCGGTGGCTGGCCACTCAACTGCTGGAACGAGATCGTGGGTGAGCCGTCCAATGGCAAGAGCCTCATCGCGCTGAAGACCATCGCCGCCAATCAGGCCATCGATCCCCACTACGAGGTGCTGTGGGTCGCTGCCGAGGACTTCGTACACGAGTGGGCCGAGACGTGCGGTGTGGATCTCGACCGGGTGACTGTTTCCACAACAAGGGTGATGGAGGAGGCCTTCACCATCGTCATCGATGCCTTGGACGATCGGGCAGTAGATGCTGTTGTCATTGACAGTCTCTCCGCACTGGTGCCCAGTGACGAGGACGAGAAGTCGATGGACGAGTGGTTGATCGGGCTCGGTGCTCGGATCACCAACAAGTTCATGCGCAAGTCGGCCTCGGCGCAGCGCCGCCACCTCGATCGGGAGGACCGCAACTGCCTCGGCATCGTGATCTCCCAGTGGCGGGAGAAGGTCGGTGTGATGTTCGGGGACAGCCGCACCACGCCCTACGGCCGGGGCAAGGAGTTCCACTACATCACCCGGGTCGAGGCGCGGCGGGACGAGTGGATCAAGAGCGGCAAGGACGAGCGTGTTGGCATCACCATGAAGGCCCGGACCATCAAGAACAAGATGGCTCCTCCGCAGCGGGTTGCCACGGTGGACTTCTACTGGCAGGACGTGCCCGGGTTCCCAGCCGGTGAGTACGACCGGGTGAAGGAGATCATCAACATCGCTGTTGCTTACGACATCATCGAGCAGAGTGGCGGTTGGTACACCTTCGATGACCAGAAGTGGAACGGCAAGGACAAACTTGTTGCCAGCATCAGAGAGGAGTTGGACCTACAGGAGAAGATCGATATGACGGTTCGTGAAGTCGTCATCAACGGGCGCCCGCTCGGTGAGGTCTTGGAAGCCACCAGGCCCAAGACCGTGAGGAGGCGCCGGGGACGATGAGCCGTCGAGTCATTCGCTGTCGCCGTCAAGGCTGCAAGCAAGGGCTCGTACTAGTCTGTGTCTTCTGCTTACGGAAGTTCTGCAAGCACTGTATGTGGAACCATGATGTATGCCTCATGTGTAGGGAGCAACTGCGGGAACATGGCCGGTCAGAGAGACTCCAAACGCCAGGAGAGACGCCTGGCAGGCGTCCTGGATGGGACGCGCAACGCAGCCAGTGGAGCCTTGCCGTTCCGCAAGGCTGATATCAGAAGCAAGCACTACCTGGTCGAGGCCAAGATCACTGACAAGCGGTCGTACTCGATCAAGTTGAAGGACTGGGAGACCCTTCGGCGCCTGGCGTCGTTGGAAGGTCGGACACCGATGTATGCAGTTCAACTTGGCAAGCGACGTCTGATCATTGTGGAGGAAGATGACTTTCCCTTCCCCGAGTAGGCCTTGGCGCGGCCGCGCACCGACCCTCCGCACGGCTTCGGCAGGTACCGGCACAAACGGTACCTGTGCCGCTGTGATATCTGTCGGGCGGGCAACGCCGAGTACATGCGCGAGTACCGCATCCGGGTCGGCGGCGGGATGGATCCGGCGCGCTTCTGCCCGGTCTGCCACCTCGTCTTCGACCGGCGGGGGCTGGGGAGGCACATGTCCATGCATAGGAAGAGAGAGGGCGATGCCACCGAAAGGCGTCTTGCTGAAGCCGCTACCCGAGCACGGGACCCACGCTAGGTATATCCACCGGCTCTTCCCCTGTCGCTGTGCTGCATGTACCAAGGCCAACACGGAGTACAACCGGGACTACCGGGCTCGGAAGCGGGCGATCAAGAACCCCAACGTGATCTGTGACATCTGTGGCCTCAGGATGGCGAGCCCTCTGGCCCTCGGCGGGCATAAGTCAGGGCACACCAAGCGGGGCAGCCAGAACGTGAAGCGGATCCGCAGGATGTCCAAGACATGACCACGATCAAGCGCCAGCGCATGACGGCGTCCTCCTTGGACCGGTTCAAGAAGGCTGTAGTCGGAAACGACACCTACGTCCTGGGTGACATCCAGGCCCACGTCATGCAGCGCCTCTCCGAGAGCGACCTGAACCGTCGTTCGGAGGTGCTGCATCCCAGCGACATGTCGAAGCCGGAATGGTGCTATCGACATGACTACTACCGGATCATCGGTGTTGAGCCAACAGACAAGGTGGCCAACCCGTCGTTCTTCATGAAGAACATCTTCGAGGAGGGCCACGAGATCCACCGGAAGTGGCAGCGCTGGCTGTGGGAGATGGGCTACCTGTGGGGTGTCTTCGAGTGCCGTGACTGTTATCACAGGTGGTGGGATCTCTCACCGCGCAGGTGCATGGCGTGCGGGAAGGAGCGCCTGCGCTACCAGGAGGTGCCCATGGAGACCCGCCTGGTGGCCGGGCACTCTGATGGTGGTATCATCAAGCCGGGCGCGGTTCCCTCGTTGCTGGAGGTCAAGAGCGTCAGCCTTGGTACGCTCCGGTTCGAGGCGCCCAGCCTGTACGAGTTGTATCAACAGGGTGTCGGGATCGACAAGATCTGGTGGCAGATCCAGCGGCCGTTCCCCTCACACCTCCGGCAGGGACTGATCTACCTGTGGTTGGCCAACGAGGGTGCCCTGAGCAACATCTTGCTGGAAGTGCTACCGGAACCACCGAAGCAGATCGTGTTCATCTACGAGTGGAAGCCCACGCAGTCGGTGAAGGAGTTCGTCGTCAAGTACACGCCGCGTCCGCTGACCCGGGTGCTGAAGGGCGTGTCTCTGGTGGGTGAGGCCATCGACCGGGGCAAGCCGCCGCCCCGGCCGGACTGGGCAGAGGACGAGGACAGCCCGGTGTGTCGGAGTTGTCCCTACCGCTCGGTCTGCTACCATCTTTCCGTACCCTATGACGCCAACAGTCCGGCGCAAGCGCCAACACTCCAGGTCCAGCGGTCCAAGTCGGGTGTACGCAGGCGTGCCCTTGCCCGACCGCCCTGGGCGAGTTCCGCATCTCCCTGAGGACATCACCTCGTGTGCCGACGAGGAGTTGATGGAGTTGTTCAGTCAGTTCATCGGCTGGCAGAACTATGTCTCGGTCAGCCTGGCCGAGGCCGACGTGGCTGAGAACGATGCCGAGACGGCGGTCAAGTACGCCGAGGCCACCGCTCTGGTGGAGACGTGGACCGGTGCCAAGGAGGACCGGGTGACCGTGGCTCGCGCCGAGCGGGAGTTGGCTCCTGACGTCCGCAAGGCACGGGATGCATACAACAAGGCCTACGCTCACCGGAAGCGAGTCTCTGTGCTTGTCGACAACTTCGAGCGCAGTGCTGCGCTCATCAGCCGTGAACTCTCCCGGCGCATCGGACGGGAGCCCGTCGAGCGTCGTCAACAGAGGTGGAGCCCATGACCACGTGTGTGCTCTGTGACGAGGAACTGACCGTCTCGGTCTCGATCCTCCAGCCGATTCATCGGGAGTGCGCCATGCGTGCTGGGCTGGGTGGGATCGGGCACCACATCGACCATGAGTACTTCTGTAAGCAGAAGGGCGACCCGGATGCTGGGCTCCCGTACCGGCTGTCGGCGCTGCTGGTTGCTACTTACGTCAGGTACGTCGGTCCCGAGAAGGCGGCGCAGTCAGCGGTCAATGTCAATGACTAACCGGCCCAAGCAGACGGGGACTGCCCACGAGACGGCCATCGTCAACTGGTTCCGTGAGCAGGGCTGGGAAGAGGCCGACCGGCTCACCATGAAGGGAGCGGCTGACCGCGGTGACGTGGGCCTGGGTTTCCATGTGCCGGTGGTGATCGAGGCCAAGGGCGTGAAGCGCTCCACCCAGCGGGTCGACATGTCGGGGTTCATGCGGGAGTTGGAATCGGAAATCGACAATGCCAAAGCCGAGACAGGTGTTGTCATCATCAAGAAGAGCGGTACTACCGATGTCGGCAAGTACTATGCTCTGCTCCCTGTGTGGCGCTACGAGCAGTTGATCGCAGCGCTGTACCCAAAGCGTCGGGTGATCCGGCGCAGGAGGATGACGTGAGATGCCAGCGGTGAAGTTGAAGGACATGGAGTGCCCGCGGTGCCAGAAGCAGTACGAGCGTCTCCCGCTTCGAGACGGTGACTTCCCCGGTCATCGCTGCCCTGATGGTGTCATCACCACGCTGGTTGTGACGGACACACCACCTCTGCTGAGGTCAGTGGGCTAGTCTCCGTCCCGTCGTTCGCACAGGAGACGGGGATGGTTCACGCTGCCGGAGCAACTCATGTGGTGGATCCGAGAACCATGACCTTCTTCAACGAGGAAGAGTCACTGCTGAAGGTCGCTGCGGCCAGCCCGCCCCAGGCCATCGCCACGGCTCTCGTGCGTTCCATCCAGGAAGGGAAGCAGCCGGTGATGCGCGCCATCGGGCACGGCGCTGTCGGGCAGGCCGTGAAAGCCCAGATCCTGGCTCGTGGTCTCGCAGCGCCCATCGGTCTCGATCTGCTGTTCATGCCAGCATTCGACAGTGTGACCAATGAGCAGGGCGAGGAGTTGTCGGCCATCATCTGGCGCACGTTCTGGCGGTAGTGATGCGCACCTATGACGGCATGTACAAGGCGCTCTGCCTCAGTGTGGAGCCCACCAGGGGCATGATCAAGGCCCAGGTGCCCCAGGTCTTCAGTGATGTTGTCATCATCATTCGCAACTCGGCGGGCTCCATGCCGTTCGCCGGAGCCCGCGGCTGGGTCGGCTTCGAGAACGGTCAGGCCGAGCGGCCGGTGTGGGTCGGTACCGACACGCTGGTTGGCGAGTCGGACCCCAGTGGCAGCGGGGGAGGCGGTGGTGACGGCAGCGGTGGCTGGGAGATCGTGGAGACGTCCTCGCTGCTGCCGTCCTCTCCAGCCATCGGTGCTAGGTACTTTGTCAACGACATCAACAACGTCTTGGAGTGGTCGGGCTCGGCCTGGACGAACCTGGCTGACACCGGCCTTGGCATCGTGGAGGCGAACACTCTGCCTGCTGCGCTGCCGCCGGGCACGCTCTTCTTCGACATGGACGAGGTCGTCCCGGACCCCACGCCCGGCCCTCCGGGAGCACCAGGTGCACCTGGAGCCACAGGAGCCACGGGTCCGCCCGGTCCTCCTGGCATCCCTGGTGCAGGTGTTCTCTACGGCACCTGGAGTTGGCTTTCGGCAGCGTCCACCCCACCGTTGAGCACGAACAGAGTTGCGCTCAACACGGATGCTCCCAGTGCAGCAACGGCTGTGTACATCCACAAGAACGATGAGGCGACCACGGACTTCACTGCTGTGATCAACACGCTTGTCATCAATGACGAGGTGTTCATTCAGCAGTTTGATGACTACAACAACAGAGTCACCTACAAGGTGACTGCTGTGCCGACACTCGCCTCGAACACCTTCACCATCCCGGTGGCACTGGTCGCCGGATCGATCAGCGGTGTGGAGCCGAACAATGGCAAGGACGTCCTCGTCGCCTTCCGTCGTGCAGCCTCTGGTGGCGGTGGAGGCGGTGGCATCCTCGGCTTCCATCAGCAGACGAGTGACTACACCGTCGCCCTGGCTGATGTTGACTACGTGGTCCAGATGAATGTTGCTGTCAGCAATGTGGCCACGATCCCGCCCGTGGCTTCGGTCGCTTGGGTGGCCAATCAGCAGATCCACTTCCACAACATGGGAGTTGGGCAGACGCGCATCGCAGGAGGTGCTGGCGTTACCGTCCTGGCCACACCGGGCAAGCGGCTGCGGGCACAGAACAGCATGGCCACGGCGATCTGCACGGCTACTCCTAACACCTGGATCCTCACCGGTGATCTGACAGCAGATGCTCCGGTCGCAACGGTGGCTCCCACGATCACGCTCGGGATCACCACGTGGCTCTACCCGCCGCTCACGGCCTCGACGGGTACCTGGCCCGGTGCTCCGACGTTCACCTACCAGTGGCAGGAGCGGGCGTCCGGTACGTCAGGAGCCTGGTCCAACTCAACTGGTTCCGGCTACAACACAGCCACTTACCTGGGCACGGCGGGCAGCAAGGCCTACCGCTGCCAGGTGACGGCCACCGATTCCAGCGGTTCGGGAGTTGCCTACAGCGAGATCACCGAGGTGCTTGGAGCCGGGCTCAGCCAGTCCCTGAGCGCTCTGTCGACGCTGGCCCACTGGACGCTCTGCGGTGCCGAGGGAGGACGGGCAGGCACCGATCTGGTCACCGTCCCTGGCAAGGGTGAGAAGCGGACCTTCGACTGGGCGCACACCCTGGCCGAGACCTGTACCCTCAACGTGGGCACCGCTGGCTCACAGGGTGTTGCCGGAACCAACGGTGGTGGTGCCGCAGGCACGACCGGGACTCCTACCTCGGACCCGGGTGGCGGTGGCGGTGCCTGTGATCTGCGTCTCGGAGGCACAGCGCTCGCCAATCGCAAGGGCACCGCAGGCGGCGGTGGCGGTGCTGGCATGAACAACGGCTCGACCACTGCTGGCGGTGGTGGTCTCGGTGGTGGCACGACGGGCGGCTCTGGTCAGAACGGCACCGGCACCACGGCAGGCGCTGGCGGCTCCCAGGTTGCCGGTGGTGCAGCCGGGACGGGCCAGTCCCCGACCGCGGGCTCCAGTGGGCAGGGTGGGACCGGTGGCGGCGGGGCGGGGCGAGCCGGTGGCGGTGGCGGTGCTGGCTTCTTCGGAGGAGGCGGCGGTGGTGGCACGGTGACCGGTGGTCAGTCCGGCTCCGGTGGCGGTGGTGGTTCCGGCAACTGCGATGCGGCTGCCACCCTGGTCACCAGCACGCAGGGGCACCGCTCCGGTGACAGCCTGGCTGTGGTGGTTTGGGCCGGGACGGGGCTGATCTGATGCCGGTACCGGGGATCATCGCCAGCAGTGAGTCCGAGGTACCGGCAGCGTCGCCAGCGTACGTGCCGACCCCTTCGGCGCGGAACGACTGGACGAGCATGGAGACGGTGCTGGTCGAGACGAGCGACTGGGTGATCTCATTCGATCGACTGGCACGCTATGACCCGCCCGACTTCGATGCCTTGATGATGTCAACATCAGATTGGGTGGTCTCGTTGGACGCCCGGCGCCTGGTGTGGACACCGACCACGATGTTGAGTGATGCGTTGTCAGCAAACAGCAACTGGGCTGTGGCCCTCGATCGGGCGATCTACACCGCTGATCTGTCGTACCACGACAGGATCGCCGCAGACGGTGCTGTCTGGGCGCTCCAGACCAGGTGGTTGGAGACACATGGTACCGACTACAAGGCGATGATCACAGCCGAGCGTCCTGCCTGGGCCTTGGACACCGCGCAGCAGCGAGAGACCTCCCGTGTCTTGTATAGGGACCAGGTTGCACGTGATGGTCCAGCGTGGGCTCTCGATACTCGTTGTCAGTACAGCACCTGAACGGAGGATCGTGGGACGGAAGTTCATCGACTTCATCGGAGGGCGTGACTTCTTGATGTCGTCACCTGCTGATCAGCAGCGGGCGCTGGCGACGCTCCCGAACGGCACGCCGTACTGGGGTAGCACGTCACTCAACAGCGTCAGTGGTGAGATCCCGGTGGGGTTCGACTTTGTCACCCACGACTGGACGCTGGAGTTCTGGTACCGGTTGTCAGCATCACCAGGGGCCACGGTGTCAGGTCCGGCGTGTGGGTTGCCAGATGGCTGGGCAGGTTCAGCGGGACGGCTTTGGTTCTTCGTCTACAACGTCAGCACCGGTGGTTTGGATCTGACGCAGCACACGACAGCCAGCGGCACCTATCGCTCGGCGTCGAGTGCGGGCATCAGCAGCAACGTCGACTACTGCGTCCACATGCTGATGCCGACCGGAGCCGGTGCCACGATCTACCTCAACAACGTCGCCGGAACGACGGGCGGAGCACCCTCGGGGACGGCCCGCGTGCCGGACGGCAGCCATCGGATGATGCTCCGCTCGGGCAGTTTCTCGACGGTCGGCATCGCCTACCCGGCGCTCTACCGGAGGTTGCTGACTGCTGAGGAGCGGCAGCGCCACATCGTCACGATGACTGCGGCCTGAGGAGGACGGATGCCCTACAAGTTCCCGGATCTCAAAGGCAGCGGGCGTGATGTCATCATCACGAACAAGTCGCAGTTGACCTGGTATTACCAACCGACACTGACGTTGGCGAACACGCAGGGTGCGGTGACCTGGAACACCGCCAGCATCTCGTCGCCCTACCTCACGCTGCCGGATCCGACAGGGTTCTTCGCTCCGGTGTGGGGCTCGGGTGAACTGGCTGTCTCCTACGCCATCGCCTACAACGCTGGAGCGTCGGGCGGCAGCCAGATGCTGCTGGCGTACGGCCCCCTGGCCACGGGCTCGATCATGTACGTCTTCCTTGATGCCTCCAGGCAGATCATCGTGGATACGGCGAACAACTCTGTTGCTTCCTACATCAAGTCATCGATGACGGGTGCACCGGCTGCTGGGTCTCGCTTGCTCCACGTCGAGTGGCGCACAGGAACAGTCCGTGAGTGCAACATCTGGGTGGACTCCATCATGGCGACCCAGACCCGGGTCGGTCCGACAGGTACGCCTCTCCTGGCGAACGGGACGGAGTCGTTGATCTTGATGAGCAACACCGGTGGTGTCCAGGCCGACCTCAACCATCCGATCGGCAGCGTGTCGTTCAAGCGTGGTCGGTGGACTGACGCCGAGCGGTTCGCCCACCTCCAGGCCCTCAACGCAGCGTGAGAGACTGAGCCATGCCTGTCACCGGACGGATGTACTACAAGACGGCGAGTGGTGCCGTCGTTCCGATCTCGGGCATCCCCACCTCGGCGGTCCAGGTTATTGCTGCTGACAGCATCGTAGGCACGGACACCTTGGTCACCCACAACCTCAACACCCGTGACGTCAGTGTCAATGTCTATGCGACGACAAGCCCTTGGAACGCCGTCATCACGGGTGTCTCGCTGCCCTCGGTCAACACGGTCAACATCCACTTCGCCTCGCCGGTTGCTGCTGGTGACTACCGCATCGTCGTGATGGGAGTACAGCATTGAGTGACGTCCGTTCGATCATGGTGCCCGTCGAGTTGGCTGCCGATCCGGTGGCGCCGATGGAGGCAGCCACCAAGCAGTACGTCGACCGCGTGTCAGGTGGCGGTGCCATAGCGTCCTACCGGCACGTGCAGTCAAGTGCCGCCACGACGTGGCTCATCGACCACAACCTCGGGTTCATGCCGAGCCTCACCGTTGTTGACTCAGCAGGCACCGAGGTCTTCCCAGGCACGGTCGAGTATCTGACAACAAGTACAATCCGTCTGACCTTCTCCGCAGCCTTCGGCGGTGAGGCGTACCTTTCATAGGAGCACGCAATGCCCACCATGTATGGCGCCCTGGACCTGGTGAAGAACGAGATCCGCAACGCTGTTGCTCAGAACCTCGGCTCGGCGCCGTCCAACCCGGTGAACGGTCAGTTCTACTTCAACAGTTCTGACAACACTCTCTACTGGTACGACGGCACGCAGTGGGTCGCTGCCAAGGATGCAGGCGGGACAGGCTTCCCCGGCTACGGCGTCATTACCGGAGCAACAGGGTTCGGACAGTCCAAGTACGACGGCGCGGCCACCACAGTGGCCCGCAGCGACCACGTCCACGGCGACCCAGTGCATGACAACGCCGCTCATGCCACGGTCAACCTCTCGGCTTTGGCTGCGCCCACGGCCAACATCTCGCTGGGCAACTTCAAGATCACCAGCCTTGGGACGCCATCGCTCAACGGTGATGCTGCTACCAAGCAGTACGTCGACAACGCGATCACGGGGCTCATCTGGAAGACACCGTGCAAGGCGGCGACGACGGCCAACATCACCCTGTCGGGCGCACAGACGATCGATGGCGTCTCGATTGCTGCCGGGGACGTCGTGCTCGTCAAGAATCAGACGGATGGCACGCAGAACGGCATCTACGCTGCCCAGGCCGCATCCTGGATCCGGACGGCCTCGGCCGACATCGAAGCCGAACTCGTCAACGCTGCCACGTTCATCCAGCAGGGCACGGTGAACGCCGACACCGCGTGGGTGTGCACAACCAACCCGCCGATCACCGTGGGCTCGACGGTCCTCACGTGGGTCCAGTTCAGCGGGGGAGCGGCCATCACTGCTGGCGCCGGTCTCGTGCAGAACGTCAACGCCTTCGATATCGGTGCTGGTTCCGGCATCACCGTGGCTGCCGACAACATCGCTGTTGACTCAGCAGTGGTGGCCCTGAAGTCTGACATCACCACGATGGTGAAGAAGTACACCAGTGTTCTCACCGGCACAGCGGCGTATGCTACCGGCGAGGTTGTGACGCACAATCTGAACACTCGGGACGTGCACGTCCAGGTTGTCAACGGAGCCAGCCCGTGGCAAGCGGTCGAGGTCGACTGGGAGGCGACCACGGTCAACACCGTGACCCTCCGCTTCAACCCCAACCTCGGAGCCGGGTACCGCGTGGTGGTGATGGGGTGAGGACGCTCGGCCTCACCACTGCGACGCCCTATGCCAGTGCTCCGGCAGTCGGTGCTGCTGGTAACACGTACTTCAACACGACGTCCAAGGCCCTGTTCGTCTCCGATGGGACGGCCTGGCTCGCGGTCCCGGTCGTCACGACGTGGACGAACTTCACCCTCCTGAACAGTTGTACGGCCTACGGCGGCGGGTTCGCCGTCCCCTCGTACCGCAAGAACGGTGACGTCGTGGAGTGCCGGGGCCTGCCCAAGGCGCCAGCGGGAGGGCTGGCGGCGGGCACGACGATCTGCACCCTTCCGGCGGGCTTCCGTCCACCCTTGATGGTTCGCTTCGCAGCAGTCGGCATGCCCACGGGGGCGACGAATGATGCCTTCGTCAGCCTCACGGTTGACACCGGAGGCAACGTCGTCTGCGTGCAGGCGCTCGTCGCCAGCGGCTACGCCTTCTTCGACACCATCCGCTTCTCGATCACGGCCTGAGATACGATCAGCACGTGGGCAACTCGTGGTATGCGAACCAGTACCCCGGTGCTGACACACCAGTGCAGCAGGAGATCGTCGGCGGGCCGCAGCCGTTCTTCCGCAACTACCTGGACGCCCAGCGCTCGTCGTGGCGCACGCCGGAGGCGCAGTACCCGGATGGCTACCTGGGCACGGTGCCCAGCCGCCGCCAGGACCGACTGCTCGACGGGCTGAAGCAGCGGACGCAGAAGCCCTACCACCGCGGCGTCCACAAGGGCACCAAGATCGACCCGGCCGACTACCTGTGGCCTCCGGAGTTCCATCCGCTGGCGGGCTTGGAAGCCGAGGCCCGGGGGCTGAAGTTCGTGTCAGTGGCAATGGTCCAGGACGTCGAGGGCCAGGGGATCCTGGTCAACGACGGCAAGCCGGGACCGGATCCGAACGATGTCTCACGCCTGGCCAACCTCGCACCGCCTTGGAGCGGTCGGGGACAGATGGGCCTGACCGACTACGGGAGACCGGTGTGAGGCCTGATCCCGTAGAAGATCCCACGCCGGTCAACGGCATCGCTTGGACTGCTGATGACGCCAACACCGCCAAGTTCCACATGTGCACCGTCTGCCACCGCAGGCGGGCGCTGTTCTACAGCGACAACGGGTTCCCGGTGTGCAACACCCATCGTGATGTCAGCGACAGGCACAAGGACGAGGAGATGAGCGGCTTCGGGGACGGCGGTCCGCTCCCGGCCTACCGCGAGGGCCTGCCCAAGGAGCCGTACCGCTGATGCTGCACCCCAAGCAGTTCGGAGAGCAGTTGCGGATGTTCATGACTGCTGACGAGATCAAGGACTACGCCACGCCTGTTGACATTGACAGGTACGGGGGTGACACCCGTGAAGAGTCCGAGGGGATGCTGTGGCGGCACAAGCGCCAGACTGCGGATGCCTCCGGGTTCACTCAGCAGATCGGCCGGGAAGGTGTGAAGCGCCCGGTGGAGATCATGCACGGCAGGCAATGGCCGACCGACCCTGAGTCTCCTCATGGACGGTGGCTGGTGAACGGAGCGCACTGGGTTGCTGCTGAACTGGGCACGGGGCGGTACCTGCCGGTGATGCACCACGGGACGAGAGAGTCCTACGAGCAGGAGTCGGATCGGCGGTTCAGGGAAGGTGATGTTGACATCAACTGGTCGCACCTGGAGGAGGAAGACTGATGGTCCGCTTCCTCCCGGACGGCACCTTCCAGTACCTCGATGAGTACGGGCGCCCGATCACCGAGCCCGAGCCCATCGAGATGCGGCCCGAACCGATCCCGCAGTGGCTGATGGACCGGCCCTTCCAGGGTGCGGCCGACTATGTTGCCAACAGCAGCGTGATCGCCCAGATGACCATGCCACGCGAGGCGATCATGGCCATCCGGCCACCGGTTCCGCAGACCCTGATGCCACCTCAGTTCGGTTACCCCGACGTGCCGCTGACCATCGAGGACATCCTTGCTTCCGACAACTGGCAGCCGATCTACCGCTCGTGGGTCACGGCCCGCCCGATGCCGCCACGAGATCCTGGTGACATGTGGGGTGGTGGCAGCCACGGCATGGAGACGGTGAACCCGGCGCTTTAGCAAGTTGCTTCTTGCCACAGGAGTATGCTCCCGCGCCATGGAAGCACACGATCGCTCGATGAACGCCGAGTTCCGGCAGGGATCGATCGACAACTCCTACATCCAGGTGGCCCCCAACGTGGGCGGTCTCGTGGAGATGGACTGGCGCATCGACCGTGCCCTCGCCCTCCCACTCCAGTACGCAGCCGCCGAGCGCCGCATGATGGACCCCTTCGACTTCGCTCGCGCACACCGGGCGGCGATGCCGATCGAGGTCACCAGCCGCTACGTGCCGCGACGTGATCCTGTCGGCCGAGGGTGGTGACTGATGGCCGGACACGGCAGTGCTCCTCCTCCGGACCGGGCAAACCACCCTGGTCGCCAGGTCTCACGGCTGACCGGCGGGCACTACGACCCCAACCAGGGTTACATCTACAAGCGTGGTGATGTCTACGGCACCTGGACTGGTGAGCACCCGGAGCACCCGTCTACCTCTCGCATCGAGTCGAGCATGCACGGGCTCTCGACGCAGGGGGACGAGGGCCAGCACTACATCACAGCCCGGGCACGCTCGGATCAGCGGTGGGACTTCCGGGTGGAGACCAACAGGCCGAGCCGACAGACGGGTAGGTCGGGTCGGACAGTGTGGGAGCGCACTGCCCAGGGCGGGCGTGAGGGCAAGGGCTTCCGGACCCCGTACCGAGCAGTGGTAGCCGGAGCGCACGCTGCACGACGCCTTGGAGGTTGATCACATGCCCGGTGGCAAGGATCCTGGTCCCAGCATCAAGAAGCCGAAGACGTACGAGGCGCTGCGCGAGAAGGGCATGAGCAAGGAGCGCGCCGCCAAGATCTCCAACGCTCAGGCCAAGAAGGGCAAGGGGAAGTGATGGCAGGACACGGAAGCCCACCGCCCGAAGACCGGGCGAACCATCCAGCCCGGCGGGTTGGTCCTGACTACTCGCCCGGTGGCGGTCTCGAATCGAGCATGCGCCAGGGCCAGCGGGACATCCGCATCGAGCAGGCGCACACCATCAACCCCGGCCCGCTTGTCGGCACGCAGTCGAAGCCCATCCCCGACATGTACAACGTGCGCAAGCCGTCGCCGTTCGGGGGTGACTACTACATGGGCAGCATCCGCAAGTCGGACTCCTTCCCGGGTCGCTGGACCGGCATCATGGCCGGGCATCCCGGTGGTGGTGACACACCAGCGTTCAACGTGCGGACCGAGCACCGGGCACGGGTGGCGGCGACGGCGCTCGCTGGTATGTCAACAGGAGAGGCGATCCGGCGCAGCCAGGGTCTTCGATCGTCGTTCGAGCGCCGTTACAACAAGCAGAGGGGTACGTGATGGCCGGACACGGCAGCCCGCCACCGCCCGATCGGGCGAACCACCCGAATCGCAAGGTGCCGCGTGCGGCAGACGTGCACCCAGGACGTCCTTCCCCTGCTTTCGGAAACGCTCGACCTCTCGCTGTGCAACTTGCAGAGGAAGAAGAGATCGAACGTCTTTCGAGGGGCTGATGTCATGAGCAACTTCGGTCAGCAGTTCAACGGCATGGCCCATCCCCGCCCTCGTGGCGGGGATCGTGGCGTGACGCGTAGGCCGACCGAGGTGGCTGATCATCCTGAGCACGGCAAGGTCGGTTCGCTGTCGGCGGTGGCCCGGGAACTCGGGGTGGCGCCCGCTGCGCTTGGCATGCAGAAGCGGCGGCGGGCTGACTTCCCGGAACCCATCCTCGGCAACGTCTATCGTGTTGACGACATCAAGAACTTCCGTGGAGACTGATGCATGAACTTCCGGATGCTCCCTATGGGTACGACGTCTGGACGCACACCGAGGTCGTACCCAAGCCAGCACCGCCTACCGGCTGGCGTTGGCGCATTGGACCGGTCGGCCCCAAGTCCTTTCAACCCGAGCCCGGGATCCCGGGCTCATCAGCCATCGAAAGCGAGATCACAGTGCAACTGACCGCTGATCAGCAGGTCACCCTCTCGGTTGGCGCCGAGGATCGCTATGACAACCCGGTCGATCTCTCAGGTGTTGCCATCGCCTGGGAGTCATCGGACGACTCGATCATCGCCGTCGAGGTTGATGCCAATGACAACGCCTCGTGCAAGGCCGTTGCTGTTGGTCCGGTGGGTACTGCCTCTGTCACTGCTTCCGGTGGCATTTACCAGGGCTCGCTGGCGATCGATGTCGTGGCGGGGCAGGTGACTGAGGTCATCATCACGGCGGGTACGCCGGAGGACAAGCCTGCGCCGGGCGCCACAGCCAAGGGCACCCTCACCGCTGAGGGCCGTCGAGGCGAGTAGTGGTCACGCAGCCGCGACTGCCGGGACTCAGCGTCCCCAAGGGCGACTACGGGCCGGTGGCGAGCCTGGCTCACGCAGCCAAGCACTTTGCCAAGGCCCGTGGTTACGGCTACAGCAGTCGCGGCTTGCACGGCCTTCGGGCCGACCCGAACCTGACGATGAACGTGGGCAAGGCATATGACGAGGCCATTGGAACCGAGGCCAGCCCGTCGTTACGCCAGTCCTATGAGTCGATGCGGGGAGAGGTGGGCGAGCAGTATCGCTATCTCACAACCCCCAAGGAGCAGGGCGGGCTCGGCATCAAGCACGAGGTCACCCACGAGGACCCGTACGCCACGCCGGATGCACTGAAGGCTGATGTCACCCAGCACGGCAGGATCAAGACCTTTGCTTCCAGAACCACCGGCCCGCATTCGGTGTTCTCCTATGAGGAGAACGACCAGTTCCGTGCTGTGCACGATGCCTTCGGGCATCTGGCAATCGGTCGGGACTTTGGCCGACATGGCGAAGAGGCTGCCGCTCGGCACCACGCCATGATGTTCAGCCCGGCATCTCACGAGGCATTGTTCACGGAAACAAGAGGGCAGAACTCGTACTACCACTCCCGAGGTGGACAGTTCCCGGACCAGAGCCTGGTGAGCATCCCGTCGTGGGCCTCCAAGGCCAACCCGACGTTCCCCGGCAAGCGAGTGAAGAAGTCGGGAACCCAACAGATGAGGTTGTTCTGATGGCACGTCGCCCGCGTTCGATGCCCGTTGACCGACCACTGCGGATGGGTGACATCAGCCGTGCCGGGCAGGCCAACCTCAATGCCCAGATGCGCAACCTCGGCTATGCCAAGCGCGACCAGCCCGGGTTGATGTCAGCACTGAGCGAGACCATCACCGATCCCAGCCGTCCGGAGAAGACCCGCAACGCTGCTCAGCGCCGCATCATCACCCATGAGGCGATGGCGGAAGCAAACGTCTTCACCAACAAGCCGATCACCATGGCCGGAGCGGTGCACAGTCAGCACGGCATGGTCGTGAGCGCGCAGGCCCGTGCTCGTCGGGATGCTCCGATGGTCGGGGGTGGCTCCCAAGGCGCCGGGCTCGGACACCTTGGAGCCGACTGGTACTTCCAGCATCACGCCAAGTTGGCGGCGGTGGCCGAGGCCACCGGCCACACCCGGCAGCAGGTGATCGCAGCATCGGCGGTGATGTCACCTCAGAACAACCCGGACCAGGAGTACGCCGCAGTTCACGCCCTGGCCCATGCGCACGCCGACCCCAACGCCCGGGTCAGGGTCAGCCCGGAGGCTGTGGCTGCCAGTGGCAACGCCGCCCTCGGTGACTACGTGGGCAAGTGGGTCCATCCGTCGAAGATGTCGGCAGCAGCGTTCGCTTCGGTCAAGGACCCCACCGTCCGGGAGCACGTGCAGACCCGGGGCAACGTGGACCTGGAGGCGATGGCCAAGGGAGGCACGAGCGAGAATGTGATCAAGGCGGTCAACGTCCTGCGCGGCAAGACCCACCCGGGCCAGGCCATCGATCCCTCCACCAGTCCCAAGGTGTGGTCATATCACGAGGCCATCAAGAACAGCGAACCCGGCACCGACCAACACGCCGAGTTCATGAACCGCATGGACGTGGCGCTGCGCCAGACCAAGGGCCAGCAGCGCATGGACCTGTGGGGCTTGAAGTCGTCAACAGAGGGCATCCTGTCCCCCACGCACCCGATCGCCAACGACACCTGGATGCAGGCTCTCCAGAGCGGTCAGCAGATCGAGGCGGTGTCGACGGGGCGCAGCGGCAAGGCCAAGTTCCAGAGCCCGGCCAAGTTCGGTGTCGGGGAGGCCGGTGCGGCCAGCGAGAAGCGGCTGCGGGCCGGTGGTGTGCTACCAGGATCGAGCCCGCCGACGCTGCGCCATGCCTGGGGCCAGGAGTCCGTGGAGCGCCTGGCCCGGCACATGTCGGCCGAGTCTGGTGAGATCATCCCCTCGGTTGGTGCCCAGGCGGTGCCTTGGACCGAGGCGCGACGTCGGGCCGGAGGTGGCAAGGATCTCCCCTACGAGCGCATGGTGGCCCAGCACCAGGCGGCGACGTCGGACACGCTCCCGATCCATCCGGGGCAGGGTTCGATGTTCAAGTTCGAGGGTGATGACATCAACGTCAATCCGCAGGCGGTGGCCAAGCGCTCGCAGATCCGCTCAGCCCAGCGCCGTGTCGGCCAACTCCGACAGGGCTCGCTGTTCTAGGCTGCGCCGATGCCCCGCCTTGCGCTGTGTCATCAGTGCGCCACGCTGACCCGCCTGCCCGACCCTCCCACTGGTGTGCGCATGGTCCCTGCTCGCATTGCTTGGATGGAGGACGGCCGCGAGGTCGAGTACGTCTACCGGGACGACGAGGGCGACCCGGTGATGGTGGCTGAGTACGACCCGGCCTTGGAGGACTGGGTGCGACGGCACGATCATCCGCATCCCGAGACGATGCGGATCCACGACATCTGGGCCTCGGACCAGTTGACCTGGGACACCGCCGACGTCGTGCACACCGTCCAGAAGGAGATGCTGGACTCAACGGGCAAGATGTACGAGGAGCGGGAGGAGTTGAAGGCCGACGCCATCGCCTGCTTCAACAAGCACAATCGCCCGGAGTTCTCGTGCCCTGATGCATTCAGCAAAGAGAAGATCATCGGCGGACACGAGTCGAACCGCAACATCCCGGACAACCAGAAGATGTACCTCTGCCATGCCTGTCCGTTTGTTCACGGTTACATCGTGCCCAAGGTGCGGGCTCAGAAGGGCTACTACTCCGGCAAGATCGGCAAGCGGGTCGGTCTGCCAGTGAGGAGGCGCAAGTGAGGATCCACGGGATCATCTCAGCCTATCTGGGTGATGGCGACTTCGACATCGGCACGGTCTCGCCCTGGCTCAACAACTTCGTGGAGACGCTGTTCTTCTACGACGGCGGCGCTACGGAGACCAACCGCTTCTACCAGGTGGACTACGCCAAGACGTTTCCGACAGCAAAGTTCGCCTACCACTCCACGTCGCGCCCGTCGTTCTTCGAGGATAGTGCGTCCTTCCGGCAGGCTTCGTTTGAGGCAGCCGACGCGGCCTGGCACTATGCCGACGAGGACTGGGTGATCTTCCTCGATGCCACCGAGGCCCTTGGAACCTCCTTGCTGGCCACGGACATGCCGCTGTCACCGGACGGGGACTTCCTGATGCTGCGCAGCGTGGCGGCGACGGCGGTCGGCCAGGACATCGAGGTGGTCAACCTCCCGTTCTACGTGTTCCTGAACCAGGGCACCGTGGTCGAGGAGACCTACGTCATCGATCCGGACCTGGAGCCCTTGCCACCAGCAGAGCAGGCCTTGAACCGGGCCATCTACTGGTCGTGCACGCCGCACTACCTCTCGGCGGGCGAGAGCCTGGCCCGGTTCTTCCAGGTCTCACACCTTCGGGGCACGCCGGACTGGTCTGACCTGGACGTCTTGGACAGCATCCCTGATGACAACAGCATTGCCGTGGTGTCATACGCCTACGCCCGCTGGCAGCAGCAGGACTACCACGATCCTTCGTTGTGGACGGAAGCAACTGATCTCGGCTTCGCCAACCGTGTGCTGATGGAAGCAGTGCGTTCGGTCGGGCTGCCTGTGGACTATGACACGACAGATCCGGCTGGTACCGTCCCGACCTTCCCGGGCACGGAACCGGTGCTCTCGGTGCCGTACTGCTACTACCAGGACGAGTTGGCTGGTGATGCCATCGACAAGTTCGTGGCACTGTTTCGCCGCAATCCGCGTGACGGCGTGTGGTACCGGAACCGGGACATCGGTGCTGCACCAACAGATCCGCTGACTGGTGATGTCAACATCCTCACGCCATACGGCGTGCCGACCGGCCAGCAGGCCTGGGACAACCAGGTCCCGAGCGGTACGGGGACCAGCCTGTGATCATGGTGCTGTCCTTGGAAGCCCTGTGCCGGGCAGACGGGTCGATCATCCCCGAGCGCCGGGTGCTCTTCGAGTCTCTGCGGGCGGGGAGCATCCAGACGGTGCTGCTATCTCTCATACCGTCCGAGACGGTCCACCAGGCTCTGCGCCGGGAGCGGATCGAGCATGACGTCATCGTCTGCAAGCCGACCACCTGGTACGAGTCGGACACGATGTGGAAGATCCACGCCGTGACCAATCTGTTGGCGGCATCACATCGGATCTCGTTCTACCTGGACGTCGATCCGGTGGCGTGCCGGACACTCCGTGAGTACGGAATCACCTCACTGCTCTTGGAAGGGCGGGTTGCCTTGCACGAACAGGCGCTGACACACCAGCACGAGATGATCCCCTGGGACGAGCGAGCAGCGCAGTCCTGATCCCGATGGGTCCCACCTGGTACCGTGTCAACATGCTGGCACGAAAGAAGCAGGACGAGTCGGCCATGATGGGCGCCAAGAAGGTTCGTCTCGTGCGCGGCGGCTCCATCTGCAACCCAGGAGACAAGACTCCGACGATGATCAAGGGCTCCATGCAGGGCGCCATGTGCGTCTCCACGCCCGGCAAGGACCCTCGGCCTCGGTACCGGGTCGTCGGGAAGGTGAGGTGACATCATGGGCAACATCCCTCAGCCAGGAGGCGTCTGGGACTACGGTGGCGAGCGTGGCCGGTCGTGGTACGCCGCTGGTGGCGCTTCCCGGTACCGAGCAGACCGGATGCACACCGGCTCACCGCTTCATGGCGAGACCTTGCACGCCAGGTCCTTTGGGCACTCGGTGCCACACCTGACGCCGTACTTCGCCAAGGTGCAGCAAGCAATCGGGCATACGGTCAATGCCATCGGATCTGCTTCCGGAATCAGGCAGAAGGTCGGGCAGCCGGTGAAGATGGCCTCAACCGGACCCAAGTCTCGCAAGCAGGCCTTCGGTCGCATCCCTCAGGTCAAGACCCCGGCCTTGGACGACGATCTTCCCGTCTGAGTCCATCAACAGCACCAAGGAGCATCCCATGACCGACTACGACGAGGAGTACGACGACGTGGAGGTCGAGACCGAAGAAGAGGAGTGGGCTGACGAGCCCGATCCCGAGGGCATGGCGGCGGCACCGCACTACGTGGACATGAACGGACTCTTGGAGGAGGAAGACGATGCCGTGGCCCCAACCTCCGATTGAGTACCGCGCTGACTGGGGCGCCATCCCGCCCAAGTCCAACCCAGGCGGCTTCACCGATCTCGTGGCCACGGTCTGCCACTACACCGCAGCCAACCGTGGCTACATGGTTCCGGAATCAGCAGACCATGAGCGTTGCCGAAGCCAGGTCCGATCCATCCAGCGCCAGCATCAGTCGATCAGCAACCAGTCCGACATCGAGTACAACGCCCTGGCCTGTTCGCACGGTTGTCTGTTCGAGGGCCGCGTGCTCGGCTACAAGGGTGGGGCCAATGGCAGCGCTGACAGCAACAAGACGATGCCCTCGGTGTGCTGCCTCGTCGGTGTGGACGACGTCCCGACCGATGCAATGCTGGCGGCGGTTGGCTGGTTCCATCAACGGGTAGAGGAGCGGGCCGGGCGCACGCTCGACATGAAGAAGCACAAGGAGATCACGTCGACCTCCTGCCCCGGCGTGCTGCTGTCAACATGGGTTGACAATGACAAGTTCCACGACTCACCGCAGCCCGAGCCCGAGCCGCCGCAACCGCAACCGCATCCCCCGCAGCCCACACCGCCAGGAGGCGACATGGCCCGCATCGGCCCCTACCTGATCCAGGCCACCGGCAAGGACGGAACCCCCAACGGCCGCGTCTACGCCACCGATGGCAATTTCATGACCCTCCGCTGGCTGGAGACGACCGAGGCCTTGGAGGGCTACCGCTGGCAGTTGACCCAGTACGGCTGCTCGGCGCCGGAACTGGCACCCGGGGCGCCCATCGAGCCCATTGACACCATCTCGGCCTTTGGTGTCGTCATCAGTGACGAGGGTGGCACGAAGAGCGGGAAGAAGAACGACTAGGCGAGTATTCGCCATGAGCCACCATGTTCAGGGGACGCTCGGTCATCGAGATCATGGTGCTGACGTTCACGTTTGTCGTCGGGTTCGCCATCGTTGGCCTCGGCATCCTCATCGTGATCGTGGAGTTCAAGAATCCCGAGGCCGACACCGGCGTCATCGCCAACACGCTGTCGACTCTCGTCAGCGGGATCCTTGGAGCCCTACTCGGGCTTCTAGCGGGCAAGGCATCGACCGGGTCATCGTTGTCAGATCGTCCGGGGGGCAAGAAAGACGAGGTCGAGGCCGACGACGTCGAGGCCGACAAGGGTGAGCCGCTGTGACACCGATCTACCTCCTGTCGGGCATCTCGGTGGGGGTGATCGCCGTTGTCACCGCTGTCGGCGGATGGTCGGATCTTGCTGAGCCAACAACGCCGACCACCACGACGACGGTGCCAGCAGTGACGGTGGTCATCCAGGGATCAGACGGTGCTAACGGAACCAACGGTGTGAGCGGTGTCGGTCCACCTGGGCCTCCAGGGCCAGCAGGGCCTCCGGGTGAGAGCGTGACAGGGCCTCCGGGACCCGCCGGGCCTCCTGGATCCTCTGTTGTCGGGCCTGCCGGGCCTCCGGGCTCATCGGTGGTTGGACCTGTTGGAGCGACGGGTGCCACAGGGCCTCCTGGTTCATCTGTCACAGGTCCGCCGGGGCCAGCGGGACCACCAGGCTCGTCCGTCGTCGGTCTGCCGGGACCAGCGGGGCCATCCGGTGAGTCGATCACCGGTCCGCCGGGACCACCTGGGCCAGCGGGACCACCGGGACCACCGGGGGTGATCTGTCCTGATGGGTATACATTTCAGCCGCTGAAACTCAACTCCCCTGGAGGGCAGGTCGACTTGTTCGTCTGCATGTTGCCATGACAACGCTCTACTTCGCTGGTGCCGAGATCAAGACCCACCTGGAACTGCTCCGGGAGTGCGGGATCACGCGCTACGCCCTCAATGGTTCTGTACTCATGCGTCGGACCAAGAAGGTGTGGGATGCCTCCACGCTCCCTGAGGGCGCCGAGTGGGTGTTGTTCACCAACCGGGGTGAGGATCTGAACCTCATCAGGCCGCTCATCGAGCAGAAGCCCACGATCCTCGTCGGGCCGCTGTCGTGGGTCGATGATCCGCTGGTGGCTGATGCCATTGACACGT
>Ga0207669_10000066_pt1 | contig 52707 bp, 41 predicted proteins | sample KBSM33metaG_FD_184329 | JGI IMG/M metagenome (GOLD analysis project Ga0207669, IMG submission 184329) | Miscanthus rhizosphere microbial communities from Kellogg Biological Station, Michigan, USA - KBS M3-3 metaG (SPAdes) (version 2) | ecosystem: Host-associated > Plants > Roots > Rhizosphere >...
GGCAAAGCCCCGGCATCGGAAGAAAAGGAACTGGAAGCGGGAGCCGTCTACTACTGGCAGGCCGAATACGGAGGAGACAGCCTGCACGAAGCATCGACCTCCGCCTGCTCTAAAGAGGTGGAGACCGTCAAGGCCAAAGTCACGCTCTCGACAACGCTGAGTGGCGGTGGCAAAGAAGGGGCCGAAATCACGGTCGCCGGAGGCTCCAAAGTCAAAGACACGGCGACGCTCTCGGGAACCAATGTCTCCTCGGCCACCGGCACGGTCGACTACGCCGTCTACAAAGACAAAGAATGCAAAGAACTGGCGACTGAAGCCGGCAAAGGCAAAGTCGAAGGCACCAAAGCAGCCAGCTCCGAAGAAAAGGAACTGGAAGCCGGCGTCTACTACTGGCAGGCCAAATACTTAGGCGACTCGCTGCACGAAGAATCGACCTCGATCTGCTCCAAAGAGATCCTGACGGTCATAGGCGAACCCCATAAAACCGCCCTCTGCACGACAGACGATGTCGTACCGACTTGCTTGGAAGAACACAAACCAAGCACGGTAGATTTTAAAGACAGCGCCGCCGAATTCTTAACCAACCTGATCAGCTCCAAATGCGAAGGGTTAATCTCAGGCAGTGTCGGAGCTGCCGGCAAACCGCAAAAAGTAACAGGAGAATACAAATTCACCAGCTGCACCAACGGCTGCGTCGTCACGGAAATCTCGGGCGGCAGCCAGCTTGGATTCTTATCTGAATCAACCGAAGAATTAGCGACCGCAACCACCGAAGGGCTCGAACTCTTCTACAAATGCGGGGAAACGGTCAAATGCGCTTATGGTCCGATCGAAGCAGTGGGAGATAGCCTAGGGGCGTTAAAAACCGAAGACAACGGGCACATCACCTTCAGCAAAGACTCGCTGGGAGAAGGCGAAGGCCTGCTCTGCCCGACCGAAGCGACGTTGGATGCCTTATTCGTCGCCTCAAGTGCAACCTACATCCGCGAAGACTACGTCAAACCACCGACATCGCTCTGCTCCAAAGACGAAAAATCGCCCGTCTGCAAATCGGAAAACCAGCTGAAAACGATCGACTACAAAGACAAAGCGGTTGAACTCTTAACCAACCTGATCAACGTCAAATGCGAAGGGTTAGTCTCGGGCTCGGTGGGCACTCCGGCGCCCAATACCCCGTTGGAAGTCAAACCCGAACTCACCTACACCAACTGCAGCGGCGGCTGCTTCGTGACCTCGGTCGCCGGCCCGGGCAAAATTATCCTGCAGCGCGAAGGCGTCGCCGAAGAAGCGAAAGCGACGAGCGAAGGCTTTGAAATCTTCGTCAAATGCGGGACGACGATCAAATGCCTGCTTGGTCCCGAAAAAATGACCGGCACCGCTCTCGGGGCCTTAACGACGGATGACAATGGCCATCTGACGTTCAGCAAAGTCTCGCTAGGCAAAGGCGAAGGTGCCGTCTGCCCGAAAGAAGCGACGTTAGACGCCTTATACGTCGCCTCGAGTGCGGCGTATATCGGCTAGCGGGCGACCCCAGGCGTCCGGTTGGGCGGCCAGCGACTCGACCTCGTCGGGGAGCTGGCCGCCGACCCCACAGACGATGGAATCCAGGAGGTTCCAGATGCACAGAGGGAACAGGATGCTCATACTCACCACATTGGCGGTAATCATGGCGATAGCGTTCGTCGACGCCTCCTCTTCGATGGCTGAACCGACCTCTCTGTGCACCGCCGACGGGTCCGGGTGCGGAGTTACGCATGTCCACGAAAGCACGTTATCCGGAGTCAAGGCCAAACTATCAGGCAAAGGGGGCGTTAACAGTACTGTTAGTTGCGACGTCTTATTTTTAGGCGATACGTTAGGATCGTCAGGTGAACCGCTGCTTATCCATGGCGACTTCACCTATACTAACTGCGGCAACTGCACCGTCACCGAAACCAGCGAATACTTCACCATCAGCGTCTTAAAGGAAGGTCATGAAACGACCAAAGTAACTTGGGAAGGAGCGATCTTCGTCGATTGCAGTAATGACGGAATCAAATGCGAATACGACGGTAAAGGCCTCGTCGGAACGGGCAAGGGGCCGTTATTATCGAGCGAGACAAACGGCTCGATCTCGCTTGCGAGTCAAGTGATCCACCAAATCAAAGGCGAGCACTTAAAATGCCCAGAGGAATCCAAATTAGACATCACTACGACTCCGTCATCGGCTACCTACATCTCCAAACCACCGACGTCGCTCTGCTCCAAAGACGAAAAATCGCCCGTCTGCAAATCTGAAAACCAGCTGAAAACGATCGACTACAAAGACAAAGCGGTTGAACTCTTAACCAACCTGATCAACGTCAAATGCGAAGGGTTAGTCTCGGGCTCGGTGGGCGAACCGGGCAATCCGCTGGAAGTCAAACCCGAACTCACCTACACCAACTGCAGCGGCGGCTGCTTCGTCACCTCGGTCGCCGGTCCCGGCAAAGTCATGCTGGAACGGACGAAATCCGAAGAAGCGAAAGCGACCAGCGAAGGCTTTGAAATCTTCGTCAAATGCGGGACGACGATCAAATGCCTGCTCGGTCCCGAAAAAATGGCCGGTACCGCCCTTGGGGCCTTAACCACGGGCGACAATGGGCACCTCGCCTGGAGCAAAGCTTCTCTGGGCAAAGGCGAAGGCGCGACCTGTCCGAAAGAAGCGACGTTAGACGCCTTATACGTCGCCTCGAGCGCAGCGTATATCGGCTAGCGGGCCACCCAGGCGTCCGGCTGGGCGGCCAGCGACTCAACCTCGTCGGGGAGCTGGCCGCCCGAAACGCCGAATGCGCGAATGCGCGCACGCGGCGGTGACGTCTTCCCGGTCGTTCGCCGCAAACGTCCATGTTTAGCCCGATTCGGCGCCCCCTTTGCGAGCCCTGAGCGCACAGCGCTTGACCGCGGCTTCCACGACTCGCTAGATACCCCCAGTCTCGATCAACAAAACCAGGGGGGTATCGCATGCGAGTCAACAGCCGAACGATCCTGCTCATAGCGATGGTGGCGCTCGCCGCGGGGGGAATGGCCCTTCCCGGCACGGCGATCGCCGAAGAAACGACGCTGTGCTCGGAAGACACCGGTAAATCGCCCTGCCCCGAAGGAAAAGTCGTGTCGCACGTCCACGAAACGACGACCGTAAAGGCGAAGCTCTTAGCGAGCCCGGAAGTCCAGTGCGATGTCTTATTCTTAGGCGAAGTCGGCACATCGGGCTCACCCCAGGTCATCGAAGGTAACTTCACCTACTCCAACTGCGGCGCCGGCTGCTCGGTCACCGAAGAAGGTGGACCGACGATCATCGAAGTCTTAAGGGAAGGGCACGAAAAAGCCAAAGTGACCGGCGAAGGCGAAGTGCGCGTTCTCTGCTTCGGTATCAACTGCTACTACAACGGCGAAGAACTCGAAGCGACGGGCAAGGGACCGTTATTATCGACCGCCGCCAATGGCGAAGTGAACATCTCGGATCAGACTCTCAAAAAGGTCAAAGGCCTCTTCTGTCCTAGTACCGGCAAATTAGACATAAACACGACGCCTTTACAAGCGACCTACCTGCCTCCTCCAGATGAGGAATACGTGCCACACAAAACGGCACTCTGCACCGCAGACGAAGCAACCTCCACCTGCGTCGAAGAAAACAAACTGAGCTCAATCGATTTCAAAGACAGCGCGGTCGAATTCTTAACCAACCTCGTCAACTCCAAATGCGAAGGGTTAATCTCGTCGACAAGCATCGGCGAAGCGGGCAAACCGCAGGAAGTCAAAGTCGAATACAAATTCAGCAGCTGCACCAACGGCTGCGTGGTGACGGAAGTCTCCGGCGGAAGCAAACTTGCCTTCTTACTGGAAGAAAGCGGATTAAAAGTCGAATTAGCCTCCGTGACCACCAAAGGGCTCGAACTCTTCTACAAATGCGGGGAAACGGCGAAATGTACTTTCGGTCCGATCGAAGCGGTCGGACACAGTCTGGGCGCGTTAACCACTGAAGACAACGGCCACATCACCTTCAGCAAAGACTCGCTGGGTAAAGGCGAAGGCCTGCTCTGCCCGAGCGAAGCGACGCTGGATGCCTTATTCGTTGCCTCAAGTGCAACCTACATCCGCGAAGACTATGCCAAACCACCGACGTCGCTCTGCTCCAAAGACGAAAAATCGCCCGTCTGCAAATCGGAAAACCAGCTGAAAACGATCGACTACAAAGACAAAGCGGTCGAACTCTTAACCAGCCTGATCAACGTCAAATGCGAAGGGTTAGTTTCGGGCACCGTCGGCACTCCGGCGGCCGGGAAATCACTTGAAGTCACACCCGAACTCACCTACACGGGGTGCAGCGGCGGCTGCTTCGTCACCTCGGTCGCAGGCCCTGGCAAAATCGTGCTGGAACGAAGCAAATCCGAAGAAGCGAAAGCGACCAGCGAAGGCTTCGAAATCTTCGTCAAATGCGGGACGACGATCAAATGCCTGCTCGGTCCAGAAAAAATGACCGGCACCGCCCTCGGTGCGTTAACGACAGGCGACAACGGACATCTCACATTCAGCAAAGTCTCGCTGGGCAAAGGCGAAGGTGCCACCTGTCCGAAAGAAGCGACGTTAGACGCCTTATACGTCGCCTCGAGCGCAGCGTATATCGGCTAGCGGGCGACCCAGGCGTCCGGTTGGGCGGCCAGCGACTCGACCTCGTCGGGGAGCTGGCCGCTCACCAGGTCGGCGAGGGTGACGTGCTCGAGGACCGTGCGCAGGCTGGCGCGGACGGCGATCCAGACCTCCTGCAGGTGTTTGGCGCTGCCGCGGTACTCGATCGACTCGGGAGGCGCCGACTGGACGTGGGCGATCGGCCCCTCGACGGCGCGCACGACATCGGCGATCGTCACCTCGTCGGCGGGCTTCGCCAGCCAGTAGCCCCCTTTTGCCCCTCGCCGTGCCCGCACGATCCCCGCGTGCTTCAACTCCAGGAGGATGTGCTCGAGGAACTGCAGGGGGATGTCCTGAGCGTCGGCGAGCTTCTCTCCCTTGACCGGCCCGTCGTCCCCGCCGGCCACGGCAAGCTCGGCCGCGGCCCGCACCGCATAGTCGGCCTTCGCGGAAACGCGCATGCCTGGGAGTAAATCAGGCGGTCGGCCGAATCAGCCGGCCGCCGAGTCGAGCGCCAGTTCGGCTGCTTCGCGTTCGCGCCGCTTGTGCAGGATGCGCGGCGCGGCGAGGATCGCGCCGAGGCCGAGGGCGGCGACCGCGGCGGCGATCGGCCAGACGTTGGGATCGCCCTTCTGGATCGTGACGATCCCAGAGCCGACCAGGACGAGCCCAAGCGCCGTGCGGATGAAGCCCTGCGGCGCCCGATCGGACAGCGCCGCGCCGATCACCACGCCCGGCACCGAGCCGATCAGGATGTTGGCGGCGAGGCTGAAGTCGACGTTGCCCCCGATCCAGTGGGCCACGCCCGCCGCCCAGAGCAGGATTGCGGCGTGGAAGACGTCGGTGCCGACGACCTTCTTCGGCGCGAGCCGGTAGACCGCGATCAGCAGGATCGCGATCACGGTCCCCGAGCCGGCGGAGGTGACGCCGATGACGAAGCCGGTCGTGGCCCCGATCACGACGGCCGCGACCTTGTGGCGGCGCTCGACGTCGAAGCGGTCGCGCTCGTCGACCAGGCTGCGCAGGATCAATGCCCGCGTCAGCGTGATCACGCCGACCATCAACAGGGTTCCACCGAGCACCGCGTAGACGAGCGAGTCGAGCCGCTCTTCGCCGATGTGCTTCTCCAGCTCAGAGACGATCGCGACACCCGCTACGGCTGCCGGGACGCTGCCGAGGGCCAGCCACTTGACCAGCTCCATGTTGACCGTCTTCATGCGGAAGTGGCGCCAGCCGCCGACGGTCTTGGTCACGGCCGAGTAGAAGATGTCGGTGCCGATCGCCGTCGTCGGCTGGATGCCGAAGATCAGGATCAGCAGCGGCGTCATCAGCGATCCTCCGCCCATGCCGGTCATGCCGACGAGTACGCCGATTCCTAGTCCGAAGACGATGATTGCCGGGTCCATGCTGTTCCTTCGCGCGGGTGGTTATCGACTTTCCTGACCACTTTGGTCAGGAGCGCGAGTGCGCCAGGATACCTGAGATGCCCGCGAAAGCCAAGGAATTCGCCGCAGCGAAGCCATTTCCCTCCCCCGGCGACGCAATCGGAACAGGTCTCTCGATCCATAGCCTGGAGCACTCCTACGCCGACCTGCAGACGATCGACGACATCGATCTGGACGTCCCCGCCCAAAGCGTGCTGGGGCTCGTCGGCCCCTCCGGCTGCGGCAAGTCGACCCTGCTGGAGTTGATCAGCGGACTCCAGGACCCGGTGCGCGGGGAAATAGCCATCGGCGACTCGACCGACGCGCCCGGCCGGCTCGCCCACTGCGCCTTCATGCCCCAGCGCGACCTCCTTCTCCCCTGGCTCTCGGCAATCGACAACGCGGCACTGGCCCTGCGCAACCGCGGCATGCGGAGGGGGGCCGCGCGCCTCGAGGCCGGCGGGCTCTTCGAGCGCTTCGGGCTGGCCGGCTTCGAAAGCGCGAAGCCCGCCGAACTCTCCGGCGGCATGCGCCAGCGGGTCGCCTTCCTGCGCACGCTGGTCGCCGGCAAGCCGGTTATGGCGCTGGACGAGCCCTTCGCCTCTCTCGACGCGATCACCCGCGCCGAGATGCAGCAGTGGCTCGCCGGGGCGCTGGAAGCCGACCCGCGAACCGTCGTTCTCGTCACCCATGACGTCGAGGAGGCGCTCTACCTCTGCGATCGGGTCGCGGTGCTCTCGGCCCGGCCGGCCCGCGTCGTCGAGGAGCTGAGCGCACCGGCGCCGCGCGCCGCCGACCGCGACGAGGCGGTCACCGACCCTGAATTCGTCGCCGTTCGCGAGCGGGCGATGCAGGCGCTGCACGAGGGAATGCGATGAGACGCTGGCTGCTGCCGACGCTGCTGCTTGCCGCACTGGTCGGCGCCTGGCAGGTGGCAGCTTCGACCGGGGCACTCGCGGACCTGCTCAACCTCGAGAGCTTCCTCGTCCCCTCGCCGGCGGAAGTCGCGGAAGCGGCCTGGAGCAGCCGTCAGCTGCTCGTGGAAAACGGTTGGGTCACTTTGAAAGAGGTGCTCCTCGGCTTCATGGTCGCCATGGTCGTCGGCCTCGGCTTCGCGGTCGTCCTTCACCTCTCGGAGACAGCGCGGCGCGCCTTCTACCCACTGATCGTCGCATCTCAAGCGGTGCCGATTCCGGCAATCGCTCCGATCCTCGTGGTTTGGCTCGGCTTTGGAATCGGCCCGAAGCTGGTGATCGTCGCTCTGGTTGCGTTCTTTGCGATCACGGTCAACACGTTCGACGGACTCCGCTCGGTCGACCCCGCAGCCATCAAGATGATGCGCACCCTCGACGCGTCTCGCGCCCAGATCCTCAAGCGGGTGGAGGGACCCACGGCGCTTCCCTATGTCTTCAGCGGCGCCAAGATCGCAGTCGCCGTCGCCGTAATCGGCGCCGTGTTCGGAGAGTGGGCTGGCTCCAGCTCCGGCCTGGGGCACCAGATCCTCTACGACAACGCCCAGCTCCAAACGGCCCGCTTGTTCGCGGACGTCTTCGTCCTCACGCTGATGGCCATGGTTCTCTTCGGCCTCCTCGCCCTCGTAGAGCGTCGCGTCGTCACTTGGCGATAGAAAGCAGGGGATGAGGCGCCTCCCCCTCGCAGCGATCGCACTCGCCGTCGGCCTACTCGCCCTTGCGCTCGGCCTCGCCGCCTGCGGCGAAAAGAGCGAGGACGTGACGGGCGAGGCGCAGCCGCTCAGCCTGACGCTCGACTTCTACCCAAACCCCGACCACGCCGGCATCTACATGGCCCAGAAGCTGGGCTACTTCGAGGAAGCGGGGCTCGACGTCAGCATCCACACGCCGGCCGAACCGGCGGCGCCGATCAAGCTGCTCGCCGCGGGCCGTACCGACCTGGCGATCTCCTACGAGCCCGAGGTGCTGCTCGCCGCCGACAAGGGCCTCGAAGTGCTCGCCGTCGGCGCCCTCGTCAACCGGCCATTGACCTCGATGATCTGGCTGAAGAAGTCCGGCATCAAGGGCGTCGGCGACCTCGAGGGCAAGACGATCGCCACTGCCGGCATCCCCTACCAGGACGCCTACCTGAAGACGATCCTCGCCCGCGTGCACCTGAAGCCGTCCGACGTGAAGGCGGTCAACGTCGGCTTCGGCCTGCTGCCAGCCCTGGTCGGGGGCAGCGCCCAGGCGATGCTCGGGGGCTTCCTCAACGTCGAGGGCGTCGACCTGCGCCTACGCGGCAAGGACCCGGTGGTCACCCCGGTCGACCGGCTCGGAGTGCCGACCTACGACGAGCTCGTCCTCGCCGCCCGGCGTCAACAGCTGGAGGAAGACCCCCGGGCGGTCCAGCTCTTCCTCGCCGCCCTGGCGCGTGGCACCGCTGCCGCGGCGGCGAATCCGAAGGCCGCCACCGCGGCGCTGCTCGAAGCCAACCCCGACCTCGACCCGAAGCTGACTCGGGCCGAGATCGCGGCCACCCTGCCGCTGCTCGACCCCCCGCGCCACGGCAGGCCCTACGCCTACATGAACCCCTCGCAATGGAGCACCTTCACCGGCTGGATGCGCGACAACGGGCTGATCTCGAGCCTGCCGCCGACGAGCGACGTGCTGAGCAACGCCTACCTGCCGGGCGAGATCCCCGACGAATAGAGCGGCGCCCCCTCCCGCAGCAATGCAGAGATCCGCTCGGCGGGCAGCGCCCTCGCGAAGAGGTGTCCCTGCGCGTAGTCGCAGCCGAGCCGCTCGACCTCCGAGAGCTGCGCCTCGTTCTCGACCCCCTCGGCGATCACGTCGAGGGAGAGGGCGCGGGCCATGCCGACGATCGCCTCGACGATCGCCGTGCGCTCCTGTTCGACCCCGAGCGCTTCGACGAAGGAGCGGTCGACCTTGAGGCCGTCGAAGGGAAAGCGGTTGAGGTAGGCGAGCGAGGAGTAGCCGGTGCCGAAGTCGTCGAGGACGAGGCCGACGCCGAGCTCGCTCAGAGCCTCGAGGTTGCCCGTCGCGGTTGCCGACTCCTCGACCAGGGCGCTCTCGGTGATCTCCAACCGCATGTTGACCGGGTCGAGGCCGGTCGCCGTCAGGATCTCGCCGATCGTCCCCGCCAGGTCGGGGCTCGCCACCTGCCGGGCGGAGAGGTTCACCGAGATGTCGAGCGGGCGCTCGTCCGGTCGCAGCCGGTGCCAGGAGAGCGCGTCGCGGCAGGCGCTCTCCTGCACCCAGCGCCCGATCGGCTCGATCAGGCCGCTTTCCTCGGCGACCTCGACGAATTCCCCCGGATCGAGCAGGCCGCGCTCGGGGTGGCGCCAGCGAACGAGCGCCTCGAGGCCGACGATCTCCCCTCCGCGCAGCGAGACCATCGGCTGATAGTGGAGCTCCAGCTCGTCGCGCTCCAGCGCCTGGCGCAACTCGCGCTCCAGCTCCAGGCGCCGCAGCGCACGGGCGCGCATCTCCGCATCGAAGAGCTCACAGCGGGCCCGGCCCCTTTCCTTGGCCCGGTACATCGCGGCGTCAGCGTCGCGAATCAGCATGTCGGCCTCGACCGGCTCGCGCAGGGAGGGACGGGCGACGGCGATGCCGATGCTGGCCGATACGAAGTGGTCGGTGCCTCCCATCTCGTAGGGCTCAGCGAAGGCGGCGGCGATGCGGTCGGCGATCGCCACGGCCTCGGCCTCGTCGGCGAGCCGGTCGACGAGGATGCCGAACTCGTCGCCGCCGAAGCGGGCGACGATGTCGCCCGGGCGCAGGTGCGCGCGCAGTCGCGGGGCGACGGCCCGCAGCAGTTCGTCGCCCGTGTGGTGGCCCATGCTGTCGTTGATCAGCTTGAAGTTGTCGAGGTCGAGGAAGAGAATGCCGACCGGCGAGCCGGAGACGGAGCTGCGCGAGAGCGCGACGCCGAGGGAGTCGACGAAACTGAGCCGGTTGGGCAGGCCGGTAAGAGGGTCGTGGAGGACGCGGTGGCGAAGCGCCTCGTCGGCGGCGTGGCGCTCGATCGCGTCGGCGAGAATGTTGGCCAACGCCTGCACGAAGTGCACGTCCTGCGGCGTGAAGCGGTTCGGCTCGGCGGAGTGGACGTCGAGGACGCCGAACGGCCGCTGCTTGCCGTCGATCGTCACTGCAAGGCTGCTGCGCACGTTCATCACCCGCAGGACCGGAGGCATCGAGAAGCGGCGCTCCGCCGACCAGTCGTCGACTATGACGTGCAGGCGCGAGTCGAGGGCGGCGCCGGCGTGCGAGTCGCGGGCGGCCGAGGCACGCTCGGAGCCCTCGACGCTCCCCTCGAGGCCCGCCCGCAGGCTGAGGCGACGACTGTCACGTCCCGTCTCCCAAACGCAGGCGGCGGCGACCCCGTCGATCGCGGCCAGCAACGAGACCGCCTCCTCCATCAGCTGTTCGGGGTCGCCGTCCTTCAGCGCCCAGCCGCCGAGCTGGGCGACCGCCGCCTGCTGGGCGGCCGAACGGCGCAGCTCCTGCTCGGCCGACTTGCGCTCGGTGATGTCGTAGAGGACCCCGTGCCAGATCGGCGTGCCGGCCTCGTCGGGCTCGAGCACCGCCTCGTCGAGGATCCAGACGGTACGGCCGTCGCGGGTGATCATCCGGTAGTCGACCGGCGGCGGGTTGCGGGTGCCCATCGTCTTCCGCGTCTCCTGTTCCAGGGCCCGCTCGCGGTCCTCGGGGTGGAGCTGGCGCGCCCAGAGCTCGGAGTCGGCAAGCCATTCCTCGGGCGTGTAGCCGAGGATCTCCTCGATCTGCGGGCTGACGTAGCGCCAGCGGCCGTTCTCGCCCAGCTCCGACGCGTAGACGATCGCCGGCAACCGCTCGACCAGGTGCCGGTAACCCTCTCCCCCGGCCGAGATCTGGTCGAGGAACTCGTCTACTCGTTTTTCGGGCCAGCTGCCGCCGCGGCCGCTTGAGCGCTCCATCGCTGGTTTTATCGGCGAAGCTTTCGCTCCTTGTTAAAAACGACTATTTGTGATTTAGGAACCGGTGCGGTACCTTGCTTTTGGGCCTTGCCTTGGGTCGGCGGGGCGAACAGCTGCAAAAGGGAGCAACGTGAGACGCCACGGCATCGTCATCTACGCCGCTACGGCTGCCGCCTTCCTGGCGGCACCGGTTGCGCAGGCGACGGCGAATCAGGTTCTGACGCTGACCAAGTCGCCCGGCGTCTCCGGCGGGAAAGGCACTGGCTCGGTCTCTTCAAAACCAAAGGGGATCAAGTGCGGAGCGGCCTGTAGCAAAGCTGTCGCCTCCCTCTACAAAGAAACCAATGTCGGACTGACGGCCAAGCCCTCGACCGGCTCGACCTTCGTCGAATGGACCGGCGCCTGCTCGGGTTCTGTCCCGACTTGCACGGTCAAAATGACCGAAGCCAAGTCGGTCGGAGCGGTCTTCGGCGGCGTCTCGAAGGAAATCCTGAATCCAACAGCCCTGACCGTGACCAAGGGCGAAAGCATCGGCCGCGGCACAGTCAAGGTCTACGGGTCTCTCGACTGCGAAGCTGACTGCACCGAAACGACGGTCTACTACCAGGGGCCCAACGCCGAAAAAGGCAAACCGGGCAGGACGGTGATCCTCGAACAGTACCCGGCCTTCGGCTCTGAGTTCGGCGGCTGGGAAGGCTGCGACGAAGTGACCGAAGCGGACTACTGCGTGGTCACGATGGAAACAGATCGCACGGTCACGGCTGAATACGATGCCCTGCCCAACGTACCCCTTACGGTCAGCAAGAGCGCCTACGCGAACGGCGCGGGCAAGGTGGTCTCCAAGCCCAGGGGAATCAACTGCGCCACCGCCTGCATGACGCAGTCCGCAGCGATGCCAGAAGGCGCGAGCGTCACGCTCACCGCCAAGCCGGGCAAAGAAACGGAACTCGTCGAATGGCAGGGTGGCGACTGCGACGAAGTCAAATCGCTGGTCTGCTCGGCGACGATGGACGAAACCGAAGAAATCACAGCGGTCTTCAAAGGCCCGACGAAAACGATCAGCCCAGCCGAGACGCTGACCCTCGCCAAGGCCGGCAGTGGCTTCGGCACAGTCAGGGCCGCCGGACTCGTCTGCGAAGCGCTCTGCACCTCGACCGACGTCATCTACCAGGGCCCCGTCACCGAACCAAAACCCAAGATCGGCAAGCTGGTGGTCCTCAAAGCGGCCCCCGCGCCAGGCTCGAAAGCCGTCGAATGGTCCGGTTGTGACTCCGAAACCGAAGCCGGCGAATGCGTGGTGACGATGGAAACCAACAAGACCGTCACAGCGACCTTCGACGAACTCGAATAGTGACCTGAGTCGTTAGTTCGCAGGAACGTTGAGGCCCGTGTGAGGCGCCTCATTCGGCGAGGGTGTTCGCGCATCCGACATTGACCCCGCTCTGGTGTGGTCAATGTCGGATGCGTGGGATCGCTGCTTGACTCGACCCTCATTTCTGGACGTAATCAATGACTCGGTCACTAGCAGGACGCGATCAGCGCGCGACGAGCCGGTACACTGGTCCTTCCTGCGAGGTGACGTAGATCCGACCGCGGTCGTCTTCGCCGAACGAGGTGGGCGAGGAGACGCGCAGGCCGAGGCGACGGTCGTGGGCGGCGCGTCGCAGGTGGGGCACAAGACTGCGCAGCTGGCCGGAGCAGTAGTCGCCGTAGAGGTAGCGGCCGCGCAGGGCGGGAGGGCCGCCGCGACCGACGACGTAGCCGCCGATGATCGTGCAGCTGCCGTCGTCGCGGTCGTGGTCGTAGGCCATGATCGGCTTCGTCGTGCCGCCGGGGTCGGGGGTGCCACTGTTTTCTTCCCGGTAGGGGGCGAAGCCCTCGAAGGCGTCCCAGCCGAAGTTGGCGTCGCCGGCCGCCGCGACCGTCGTGTAGTCGAGCTCCTCGAAGCGGTTCTGGCCGACGTCGGCGATTGCGATGCGCGGCTGCTTCGCCGTCAGCCGGTCGAATGAGAAGCGAAACGGGTTGCGCAGGCCGTAGCTGTAGATCTCGCCGCGCCCCCCAGTTGGGCCGACGAAGGGATTGTCGGCAGGGACCGTGTAGGGGCTGCCGTTGCGAGGGCGCGGGTCGATCCGCAGCAGCTTGCCGAGCAGGCTCTCCTTGTTCTGGGCGTTGTTGGGCGGGTCTCCGGCCGAGCCGCCGTCCCCCGTGCCGATGTAGAGGAGATGCCCGAGGAACTGGAGCTGGCCGCCGTTGTGGTTGGAATTCGTCCGGTGGGGTATGAGGATGACCGTGCGATGCGAGCCCCGCGCGGCTTGCGTCGCACTCTTTCGCTTGAATTCTTCGATCCGAATGTCGCCGGCCTCGTCCGTGTAATAGACGTAGAAGCGCCTGCTCTTCGCGTAGTCGGGCGGAAAGGCGACCGAGAGCAGTCCCCGCTCCCCTCCCGAGCCGACCAGGTCCGTGATGTCGAGGAAGGGATGGCCCACGCGATGGCCGCCGCGCAGCACCTCGACACGGCCAGGCTGCTCGACGACGAAGAGCAGCTTTGGAAAGCCCGGCGCACCGGCCACATACGTGGGGTTGTCGAAGCTGCCGATCCGCTTCAGGCCCACCCCCTGGGCCGAGCCGCATGCGGCCAGGAAGACAGCGGCGAGCGCGGCCCAGAGGACCGCCGCGATGGGACCGCGTTGCATTGGAAAAAGGTACCCGGAACTAGGCAAGCGCCATCCAGGCGCCCGCGAGGCCGCGGAATGGCGCGTAGGGGGCGAAGAACTCCTCGACCTCCTCGATCGTCGCCCGACGGCCCAAGCGGGCCAGGCGGCCGACCAGCTTCAGATAGATCAGGTCACCAGCCGGCAGCGAGTCGGCATCACCGCGGCCGTAGAGGCCGAGGCACTGCACGGTCCAGGGACCGATCTCGCGCGTCGCCAGCAGCCGGCGGTCAGCCTCCGCCTGGGCCGGGTCACAGCGCCCGGCGGCGACGTCTCCGGCGACCGCGCGCAGCGCCAGCGCCCGTTTCAGGGCCAGGCCCATCGACTCGAGCTCGGCCGGGGCGCGCCCCGCGATCAACTCGGGAGCGGGAACGTCGCGCAGCGAGCCGCGACCCGGCCCGAGACGCGCGCCCCAGCGGCCGACGATCCGCCGCTGGATGCGCGCTGCGCGGCCCGACTCGATCAGCTGCTTGACCACGGCCCAGGCGAGCGCCTCCCAGGGCCAGGGGCGGCGGCGCGGGCGTAGATAGGGACGGCGGCGGATCAGCGGCCCGAGCAGCGGGTCGCCACGAAAGCGGTGGAAGAACTCGCCGAGGTCATCGTCGACGCCGAGCGCGAAGCGCATCCGCTCGACCGCCAGATCGAGATGCGCCCGGCCGGCCTTGCTGACACCGGCCCCTCGGCCCAGAAGGGGCGCCGAGACCGACAGCGGGTCCACCGCCTCGGCTCGCAGCGCCACTCGTCCCCCGCCCGGCTCCCAGGCTCGCACGAGGACTGGGTGGTACCCCTCGACGTGCAGCAGGCGGCTGGTGACGCCGCGCTCGACCCGCATCACGCCGTCCTCGCCGCCGTAAGAGGGCAGGCGGTACGGCGACGGCGGCCGGACCTCTACCTCGACGCTCACCGCCCCAACAGGTGCACGTCGACCAGGAAGGAGCGGCTGGCGAGGACGTTGGCGGGGCGCTCGCGGCGAGCCGGCCGGCGCGAGGTGCGCTTGCGTCCGGCGACGGCACCCACCGCGCGCACCGCGGCGACCGTCGCAGCGCCCGCGAGGACGCCTCCGGCGGCGGCGATCGCCGCCGTCTTCGCCTCGCTGCGCACCGGCAGCAGGTCGGGACTCTCGCGAGGCAGGGCGCGGACCTGGATCGGTTCTAGCTCCATACCGCTCACCGTCACGACCTTAGCGATGGCCGCGGCGCGGAACGACCGTTACCCCGCACGTTGCGCCAATCGAAGCCCGCTCAGGAGGTGCCGAGCGCCTTCTTGTAGATCCGGTACTTCTTGACGACCCTGCCGCCCATGCCCTCCATGGCGCGATTCATCGGCCCGTTCGTCTCCAGGATCCAGCCCATCTCGCCGCCTTCGATCGTCCCCGGCCGCGCCGCCGTCTCCAGGTGCTTGAGGTAGAGCCCGGCGGCGACGCCGCTGTGCCGGTAGTCGTGCTTGACGCCGAGTGCGAAGACGCGCAGCTGGTCGATCTTGCGCCGCCCGAGCAGGAACCTGAGCCAACCGAAGGGCAGCAGCCGCCCGTTCAGCTTCGCCAGCACCTGGTTGATGTCCGGCAGGGTGAGCGCCGCGCCGACCACCTCTCCGTCCTTTTCGGCCATGAAGGCCCAGTCCTCGTCGATCACCTGTTTGAGGTTCTTGGCCTGGAACTCGACCTCAGCATCGGTGATCGGCACGAAGCCCCAGTTGTCGCCCCAGGCCTCGTTGTAGACGTCCATGAAGCGCGCCACCTCGGCCGCCATTTCGCGCTTGCGCATGTTGCGGATCGCGATCCCTTCCTCGCGCAGCGCCTTCTCGGCAGCGACGTGGATCGCCGGGTCGAACCGCTCCCCCTCCTTCAGATCGCCGAACTGCAGTTCCCACATCAGCACGTCCATCGCCTTGCCGAAGCCCTCGGCCTCGATCAGCTCGCGGTAGTGCGGTGGGTGCCAGGGCTCGAGGATCATCGGCCGGCGCTCGTAACCCTCGATCAGGATCCCCAACTCGTCGTTGGTCGTGAAGTCCATCGGCCCAAGGATGCGGTCGCGACCGTGCTCGCGCGCCCACTCGGTCGCAGCGTCGAGCAGCGCCCGCGCCACAGTCGGGTCGTTCGCCGTCTCGAAGAAGCCGAACATCGCGTCGTTGCCGCCCTGGAACTCGTCCCAGCGGCGATCGAGGTGGGCGCTGATGCGTCCGACCGGCTCACCGTCGCGCTCCGCCACCATGAACTCCGCCTCGCCGTGCTCGAACCACGGGTTCTTCGCGCGGTCAAGGAACTCCATCCGCTCGTAGACCAGCGGCGCCACCCACCGGGGCTCCTCGCGGTGCAGGCGGAAGGGGACCTTGACGAAGCGCTTCAGCTCGCGCTTCGTCCGCACTGGCCGAATCTTCACATCTGCCATGTGGGCCGGAACCTACACTTTCCCTGTGAGCGAAATCGCCAAGCCCCCGGTCGACGTCTTCGAGAAGGCGCGCAGCCACGACCGACTCGAGCAGTTGGAAGCGGCCAAGCAGCACGACCTCCTCCCCTACTTCCGCCTGCTCACCTCGCAGGCGGGCCCCGTGGTCGAGATGGAGGGCCGCGAGACGATCATGCTCGGCTCCAACAACTACCTGGGGCTGACCGGCGACGAGCGGGTCAAGCAGGCGGCCCGCGACGCCTTGGAGACCTACGGGACCGGCGTCACCGGCTCGCGCCTGCTCAACGGCACGACGCCGCTGCACGTCGAGCTGGAGCGCGAGCTGGCCGAGTGGATGGGCGATGAGGACGCGATCGTCTTCACCACCGGCTACCAGTCGAACCTGGGGACGATCGGGACGATCCTCGGGCCCGGCGACACGGTGATCGTCGACTCCGGCGACCACGCCTCGATCCTCGACGGCTGCCGCCTCTCCGGCGCCAAGCTGCGTCCCTTCCGCCACAACCGCATGGACAAGCTGGAGAAGATGCTGCAGCGGGCGACCGAGGACGGCGGCGGGGTGCTGGTCGTCGTCGACGGCGTCTTCTCGATGGAGGGAGACGTCTGCGACCTGCCGCGGATCGTCGAGCTCTGCCAGGCGCACGGGGCGCGGCTGATGGTCGACGAGGCGCACGGCGCCGGCGTGCTTGGCGCCCGCGGCGCCGGCGCCTGCGAGCTCTTCGGGCTCGAGGACGAGGTCGACCTGCGGATGGGAACCTTCTCCAAGAGCCTCGCCTCCTGCGGCGGCTTCGTCTCCGGGCCCGAGGACGTGATCGAGTACCTGCGCATCTCCTCGCGCTCCTTCGTCTTCAGCGCCTCGGCGGTACCGGCCGCGGTCGGCGCCGCGCTGGCCGCGCTGCGGGTGATCCGCTCCGACGGTCCGCGCCTCTTCGAGGCGCTATTGGCCAATGCCGAGTACCTGCGTGAGGGCCTGCGCGGGCTGGGCCTGAAGGTCGTCGAGCCCGGCACCCTGCCCGACGGCAGCGTCGCCACTACCCCGGTCGTTCCGGTGATCGTCGGCGACGACTGGCAGGCCGTCCTGCTCTGGAAGGCGCTCTTCGAGGCCGGCGTCTACACCAACGTCGCGATCCACCCCGCCGTCCCGCCCGGTGGGGCGTTGTTGCGAACGAGCCTGATGGCGACCCACGAACATGAGCACCTCGACCGGGCGCTGGCGATAGTCGAGCGGACGATCGGAGACTTCCCGGACCTTCCGCGAAGCTGATCGGCTTACCCCCGTGGGGGTAGTTTCGGCGGCGCCGGCCGAGGGTATGGCTGTGCGGCCCGACGAAAAAGATGCTCTTAGCGACCCGCCCGCCCAGGGTCGCGGGCGTTCGGCCTTGACCCCCCTGTCCCCAGCGCATAGCTTGCGCGGGCGCCGTTCGCCACCCATGCCGGGTCCGCGAAGGGGTCGACAGCTCACTCGACCAGGCCGAGGTCAGCCTCCGGCCGGCGCGCTTGATCCCCAGCCAATCAAACCCCTTAGGAGGAGTTCCAGTGGAAGCCGCCTCGATTGCCCCTGCCCGAACGACCGCTTCGACCATCGACGCCCCGCAGCACATGCAGGCGCTCGCCCGCGCCAACCGGGTGCGCCTGGCGAGGGCGGAGCTGAAGCGATCGATCGCACGCGGGGACGTCGAGGCGGCCGATGTGATCCGGGACTCCCCCTGGGAGACCGAGAGCATGACCCTCGCCGAGCTGCTGACCAGCCAGCGGCGCTGGGGCCGCACTCGCGCCCGCAAATTCCTCCTTGCCCTCTCGCTCAGCGAGAACAAGCGGATCGGCACCTTGACCGAGCGCCAGCGCGCGCTGCTCTCCAACGAGCTCTCGGCGCGCGAACCGATGCTTGTCTGAGCCGGCTTGCAGTCGTCAGCGGCCGAAGCGGCCGACACGGAACGAAAGTCCTCCTGAGGCGCGCTGAAAAGCGCGCCTCAGCACTATGAAGGAAGCGAGAAAGGCTGCCCCTCCCACTCCCAGACAGATCGCCAGGATCAGGCCGCCGAGGTAGAAGAGCCCGCCGGTGACGAGGACGAAGACCGTGCCGGCGAGCAGCGTCGTGTGCGAGCGGTAACCGGCGAGGTGCTCGCGGACGGCGACCTCGAGGCCGCCGAGGCCGGCGAGGACGACGCCGACGCCGATCGCCGTCGGATGCCCACCGATGACGCCGATCGCGAGCGCGACGATGCCGGCGAGCACGGTCAACTCGGCGAGCGGAAAGCTACCCCAGGGAGCGGGCGGCAGCTCGTCTCTGGCGCTGCGTTCAGTCAACGGCCGTAAGCCGCCCGGATAACGGGCATCCGGAGGAGACCTTGACGCGCCACCAGCCCATCAGCATTCCGAGCGGGCCGAGGCGCGGGCGTGAGTGCCAGTGGCCGCAGCCCGGCTCTCCGACGTCGGCCCGGGAGACCCGCAACCACTTGTGCTCGGCCGGCGCCGTCAGCATTTCCTGCAGCAGTTCGCAGTTGCTCTCCTCCAGCTCGTCGCGTCGGTGCAGCGCAATGCGGGCGTCCGCAATCCTCTCGGCAAGAGAGTCCCGCACGCGCTCCAGCTCGCCGAGATCGGCAATCCGCGGCGGTCCTGCCGGTGCCGGGACCCGGGCGTCTATAGCGAGCCTTGGGAATGCCTCGGCCGCGAGGCGGGCCAGCTCGCGCTCGAGGCGACCGACCTGGCGCCGCAGCTCGGCCCGCGCCAGTCGCTCGTCGCCAGCCGGCAGCAGCGTCCGGGTCGGATGTTCGAGCAGATCCGGCATTGGCTATCGAGTGTAGTCCACGGCGACCGGCGATTCCGGTGCGCCTTTCCCTCTTAATAGGGGGATAAAGCGCACCGGAGCCCTGCACTGGAAGCCGCGTATCTCGACGCTACCGAGAAACTGGCTGCTTATGATCCAATGTAGGTTGCGCTTAACGGAGTAGTAGTAACGTTTAATAGAGTAGGATTCGGGCAAAATAGGCCTTTTACCTTGTGCAGTTCCTGTTCGACAATCGATATTTCTCCGTTTGCCTCCGTCGATAATAATGGACCCTTAGCAGTCCCCAACAGTCCTTCGCCATTGAAGTAGCAGTTGAGTCCAACACAATTGACGTGGAATTCGCCTTCCTCGGTAACGTCTGCTGTTTCGTGCCCTAACTTTAAGATTTCGGTAGTATATGGACCCCCGATTTCTTCGAAGGTACATCCGCTAGAACATTCCGAGTACGTATATTTACTTTCCTCTTGAAGTGGGGCGCCTAAAGGAGTTGTTACGGTTGTTAACTTTAAAGCGCTGCACGACTTATGCACTCCATTTCCCGCTATTAAGATCTTCTTGGTGGTTAATGTCGTTTCATGTGTATGCGTAACCGTCGTGCCACAGCTGCCCGCTCCAGGATCGGAGGTGCACTTCTGGGTTGGTTCCGCCGTTGCCGGAACTGCACCTACAAGTGCCAGGAGCGCCATCAGCGCGGTGAGGTGGAGGATCTTGACCGGTTTCACTGCCTTCTTCCTTTTCCGGCGACTTGCCGTCGAGATTGACTAGATGACGCCTGGCTGCCCAGGCGCCACGAGTCTTCTACAGCAAGGCTTCAGAAAGCCCAAAATCGATCGACGCACTTGCCGGCAGAGGCCATGTGTGGGGGATCCGGCATACTGGTTTTCGCTGCAAATCCCGGAATGACGCGCAGACGAGTGCGCGAAGCTGTGCCTTGCGCAAATCGATCATTCACCAGGAGATTCAGGCGCATTCGGCAGCCGAGGAGGCGAGCCAGAGTGCCTCGTCGACCGCGGCGGATGGCACGTTCTTGACCGAGACCGCGGCAAGGACGATGCGGCTCGTGGAGGAATCGACGGCGCGGTCGGATTCGGGACCGTCGAATAGCGGTTCCAGCGGGACTCGGCCATCGGCGACGACCAGCGTCCGGGGCGGCAGCTCCCTCTCGCTCCCGGATAGCGACTCGCCGGGGGCCGATTCGCGGATGCAGAGGTCGCCGTCGAGTCGGTCGGCGTCGAAGGCGCGCATCGCGACGCCAGTCTCGGCGATCGCGATCGTCAGCGCGTCCTCGGGCATTCCTCGCGTCTTGAACGCTCCGTCGTGCAGGCGGTCAAGGGCTAGTTGCTCGACCGGCGTGCGAGTCTCGTCGGGGTCGATGCCGATCTGGCGGAAGAAGACGCGATAGGCCCAGGGGATCGGCCGCTCGCGCATGTGAATCGCGTGTGAGCCGTAGAAGCGGTCGGAGAGGCCGCGCAGGCGCCGGCGAACCGGCTCGGGGCTGCGCCCAGTCCCCCCCTCCACCGTCACCCATACGATCCCCAGGCCGGGCAGCTCGGCCTCGACGTTCGGCGCCACCCACCCCCGCTCGACCCTCTTCCCGAACTGCATCAACTTTTCTTCCTGCTAGATAGAGAAGTTGATGCAGTTCGGGTGGGGGGTGGGGATGTGGCGGCGCGGGTCGCGCGCAGGAGCGACTCGACGTGGGCTTCCAGCTGCGGCAGCGTCAGCTCCCCGATGCTCGCGGCCTGCAGCGTTCCGCCGGGGTACACGTAAGCGAAGGTCGGGCAGCCACCGATCCGGTAGAGCGCCGCGACCGCCCCGTCGCGGTCGTAGCCGATCGGCATCCGCCAGCCGCGCTGGCGGATCAGTTCACGAACGGTGTCGCGATCGTCGCGCACGTCGACGGAGAGGAAGCCCACGCGGTCACGGTAGCGCCGGTAGACGCGGTCGACGACGTCCTGCTGGGCGACGCAGTTGCCGCCGCGCGAGAACCAGAACGAGAGCACCAGAGGGCGACCGAAGAAGTCGCAGACGCGGATCGCGCCTTGCGTGTGGATGCGACAGGCGGGCTCCCGCCGCGACCCGGCCGGACACGGCACCTGGGCGCTCGCGCAGTCGTCCTGGGCGACGTTGGCGTCGCCTTCCAGCCTGCCCGCCGCCGCGGGCACCGCGAACTCCGGCAGCGACCAGCGAGCCCGCAGCTCGTCCAGCCCCAGCGTCCCCTCGTCCTTGCCGCCCAGCGTGTGGACGACCGCCACCGCGATCACCGCGGCGAAGATCAGGCCGGCGGCGAGCGAGTACCGGTCCCTCAATCCATCGAGAGCGGACCGGTGACGTCCGCGTTGAGGAACTGGTGCACGAAGCGGTTTTCGGAGTCGAAGAGTTCCTCCTTTGGCCCGGACTCGACGATCTTGCCGTTCCAGAGCACGGCAATAAAGTCGGATATCCGCCGCGCCGTGTTGAGGTCGTGGCTGATCACCAGATAGCAGCCGCCGTTCTCCTCGTGCACCTCGCGTACGAGCTCGCAGAGCAGCGCCGTGCGCACCGGGTCGAGGCCCGAGTCGGGCTCGTCGAACATGACGATCGCCGGTTCGAGGACTAGCGCGCGAGCAAAGCCGGCCCGCTTGCGCATGCCGCCGGAGAGCTCGTTCGGCATCTTGTAGACGGCCTCGATCAGCCCCACCTCCTTGAGCCGGCGGTTGACGATCTCGCCGATCTCCTCCTCGCTCTTGTCGGTGTGCTGGCGCAGCGGGAAGGCGGTGTTGTCGTAGATGTTCATCGAGCCGAAGAGGGCGCCGTCCTGGAAGAGCAGGCCGAACTTCTTACGCACCTCGAAGAGCTCGTCGTCGGTCATGTTGGGGATCGACTCGCCGTGCACGAGCACGTCGCCCGAGTCCGGGTAGAGCAGGCCGACGATGTGCTTGATCAGCACGCTCTTGCCTGTCCCCGACGGGCCGAGCACCATCGAAACCTGGTCCTCGGGCAGGCCGAGGTTGAGGCCGTTGAGGATGCGGGCGCGGCCGAACTGCTTGACCAGGTCGATGATCTCGATCGCGTCGGTGCCGCCGTGGTCGCGCTTGCGGCCGGTGTGGAAGCGGTAGGGATCGGACTCGGCCGGATCGACGCCGGGGATGACGAAGTCGCGCCCCATTGTCGCGCCGTCCTCGCTTATGTAGGGGCCGCTGTTCTCCTGCACGGGGGCGGACTCTTCGGTGGGCACGTTCTCTTCTTCCACTGCCATAAGCGTACTCAGCCTCCTATCGGTGCCCTCGGATTAGCGCCCCAGAAGACGAGCGTGCCCAGCATCCCGATGATGTGGACGAGGACGATGTTGAGGACCATCGACTTCGCGGTCGCCGTGCCGACGCCGACCGGCCCGCCCGACGCCGTGTAGCCGTAGTAGCAGCCGACGAGCACGATCGCCGTCGCCATGAACATGCCCTTGATCAGGCTGAACAGCAGGTCGGGCGGGTTCTGGAACATCCAGAAGATCAGCAGGTAGCCGCCGGACGAGACGTCGCCGATCTGCTGGACGACGGCGAGATAGCTGGCGAAGTACATGATCCCGATCCCGACCAGGTACATGAAGGGGAAGGCGATCCAAGCGGCGAGCAGGCGCGTCGCACAGAGGAAGGTAACGGGCGGCACGCCCATCACCTCGAGCGCGTCGATCTCGTCGGAGATCCGCATCGCGCCGAGCTCGGCGACGATTCCGGTCCCCACCTTGGCCGCCAGCATGTAGCCGAAGGCGTAGGGCATGATCTCGCGCAGGTCACACCAGGCCGAGAAGACGCCGGCGTAGGCGGGGGCGCCGTTGGCGCGCAGCAGGTAAGCCCCCTCGATCCCGCACTCGAGCCCGAGCACGAAGACGAGGCCCCAGATGATCAGCGCCGAGCCGAGGATCAGGATGCCGGCCTGGCGCAGCGCCTCGCCGAAGAACCTGAGCACGCGGCCGCTGTAGACGAGGCCGGCGACGCGCGAGCCGAAGCGGGCGATCTCACCGAAGGAGTCGAGCCAGCCGCGCGGGACGTCGAGCCAAGCGTTCATGACAAACGACTCCGCTTCGCTCGCTGCGCGAAGAACCAGATATGCACGCTTGCTCGCTCCGCGATCATCGGATCGTCTGCAGCTGCGGGTGGGTGGCAAGCAGGGTCTGGGTGAAGACGTAGTTGAAGGAGAAGACGCCCATGAAGGAGATGACGACCGCCTGGTTGACGGCGCGGCCGACGCCGGCGGCGCCGCCGGAGGCGGTCATCCCCTTGTATGAGCAGACGACGGCGATGATCGCGCCGAACAGCGTGCACTTCAGCACCGAGCCCCAGAGGTCGGTGATCGAGGCGTTGGAGAAGAGCGTCGCGAAGAAGCCGCCGAGCGGCTGCTTGTAGAGCAGCTCGGTGATGATCCCGCCGCTGATCCCGAAGACCAGTGCGTAGATGTCGAGCAGGCCGGTGATCAGCATCAGGGCGAGAAAGCGCGGCACGACCAAGTTCTTGATCGGATCGACGCCGAGCACCTGCAGGGCGTCGAGCTCCTCGCGGATCTTGCGGGCGCCGAGGTCGGCGGTGATTGCGGTGCCGGCGACGCCGGCGACGACGACCGCGGTGACGAAGGGGGCGAACTCGCGGATCGAGGCGAGAACGAAGAAGCCGCCGAGCCGGTCGAGCGAGCCGAAGAGCGTGAGGAAGTTTGCGGCCTGCAGGCCTGGAGCCCCGAAACCGAAGGCGACGGTCGAGACCAGCAGCGGGAACCAGCAGAGCTGCAGGGCGAAGAGGAACTGGCCGATGAACTCCTCGCCATAGGGGTAGGGCGGCTTGACCGCGGAGACGAGCGTGCGCGCAGTGAGGATCATCATGTCCCCCACCTGTTCGAACAGCGACTTGGCGGGCAGGAATGCCCTGTTTACTGCGGATCCGACCATCTGCTCCTCCTCCGGCAACGAGTCTATGGGATGGCCCGGGCGGCCTCTATTAGGCGTGTGTTGAGATCGCGAGAACGGGCGCGCGGCCTGGTTCGGCGCCGCAGAGCGCCGTGGTATGTTCAGCCCGCTTTGGGAGGGTCTCCGCCAAACGCTCCGCGTTCCCGGCTGCGGGTCGCGGTCGCGACCGTCCTCGCGGCGCTGGCGGCGCTCTCCCTCGTCGCCTGTGGCGGTGACGCATCGTCGGACGCCAACGAGGCCGCCGGCACCTACCAGGTCGAAGTGACGAGCGCCGAATTCCCAACCAAGCAGGAACTCGGCCAGACCTCGCTGCTGCGGCTCGGTCTGCACAATGCTGGGCGCAAGACGGTGCCGGCACTGACCGTGAGCTTCTCGGTCGGCGGCGAGGAGGGGCGCACCTCCAGCCTGCCCTTCGGCATCCACGACCCGGAGCCGGGACTGGCCCAACCGGACCGCCCGGTCTGGGTACTCGCCGAGCACTACCCGAAGTTCGCCGGCTCCTCCGAACCCGGCGGCGCCGAAACCTCGAACGCAAAGACCTACGACTTCGGCCCGTTGAAGCCAGGCGCGACCGCGAACGTCGTCTGGAAGCTGAGCGCCGTCAAGTCCGGCCGCTACGCGCTGGTCTACGCCGTGAACGCTGGCCTCACCGACGCTTCAAAGGCCGAGACCTCCGGCGGCGCAACCCCCGGCGGATCCTTCGCCGTGCGAATCTCCTCGGCGACACCGGACAAGGAAGTCAAGGGCTCCGGGGAAATCGTCCCTCGGTGAAAGTGCGTACGCGTTACGGTGCGTAACAAGAACCGAGTTTGCGCAATCGCCCGAGGGCGTCGGGCGATTGCGCTGTTGGTCACTCAACACGAGACGATCAACCAGTTATGTAGGTCGCGCTTAATGGGGTCGTATTGATGTCTAATTTGCCTTCGCTCGGGCAGAAGATGCCTTTGACCTTGTTGACAGTCTGACCGGAGATGTTCACTTCGCCGTTGGCGGCGGTGGATAATAACGGCCCCTTGCCGGCTCCCCATAGTCCCATGCCGTTGTAGTAGCAGTTGATGCCGAAGCAGTTGACGTGCACTTCGCCTTCGCCCCTTACCCCAGTGGTTTCGTGGCCTTCCTTGAAAACTTCGATGAGCGACGGCCCGCCTTCTTCGGTTACCGAGCAACCGCCGCCGCAGTTGGAGTAGGTGAAGTTGCCTTCGATGGTTTGGGGCATGCCTAATGCGCCGACTTCGCCTAAGAATAAGGCGTCGCACTGGACTTCGGGGCTCGCTAAGAGCCTGGCTTTGGTGGTCGTCGTTTCGTGGACGTGAGTATTCGGACTCGCGCATTTTTCTTCATCGCTGCCGCACAGCGCGGTACCGATCGAGGGCACATCTTCAGCACCGGCAGTAATGTACGTCGCGACTAACGGCGTCGTAAAAATGTCTAATCTGACGGTGCTTGGACAGGCCGAACCTTTTGTCTTTTTGACAGTCTGTTCCTGAATGCTAATCGACCCATGTTCTTCTTTAGATAATAACGGTCCCTTGCCGGTCCCAATCAGTTCTTCCCCGTTGAAGTAGCAATCTATACCGGGACAGTTGACATGCACTTCGCCTTCGCCCGTTACTTTGGCAGTTTCGTGACCTTCCTTTAAGACTTCGATTATCGAGGGACCACTCACTTGGGTGGCTGCGCAGCCAGCGCCACAGTTGGAATAGGTGAAACTGCCCAGTATCACGGCTGGGGAGCCGAATTCAATGACTTCGCCTAAGAATAAGACGTCGCACTGGACTTCCGGAGACGCTAAGAGCTTCGCCTTTCCACCGACGTCTCATGGACGTGGGTGATCGAGTGACCGGCCGGACACGCTTTGCCAGCGTCCACATCGCAGAGACCGGTCGATTCGGCCCTGACGGGCGCTGAGCTGAACGCCATGCCGATCAGGGCGAGCAACACGGCGATGCCGAACTGCCTACTTGGCTTTTTCATTCGTTTCCTCCATTCAGTCCAGACGAGCTGGGCGTTTACGAGCTACAGTTTGGCTGACCAGCCAAGACAGGGAAGGAGACTCAATGGAGAGCGGCACCGTCGAAAAGGGCAGCGAGACCGCAAGCACGGCCAACAACAGCGCCCCGATGGGGAGGGACGAGCAGATCGAGGTCCGCAATCCTGCGACCGGTGGGACGATCGCCACCGTCCCCGTCGATTCGCCTGAGGCAGTTGAGGCGACCGTAGCGCGGGTTCGCGCCGACCAGCCCGAGTGGGAGGCGATCGGGATCGAGGGCCGCTACCACTGGCTTGGCAAGCTACGGGACTGGCTGCTCGACAACTCCGAGCGGGTCCTCGACACGATGCAGGCGGAGACCGGAAAGGTACGGGCGGATGCCTCCGGCGAGCCGGTCTATCTCGCCGACCTGATCAACTTCTACGGCAAGAGGGCGGCCAGGTTCATCGGCGAGGAATCCGTCAGACCCCACACTCCCCTGCTCGCGTCCAAGAAGCTGCGCATTCGGTACCGCCCGCATCCGGTGGTCGGCATCATCAGTCCCTGGAATTTCCCCCTCATCCTGGCTCTGGGCGACGCGATCCCGGCATTGCAAGCCGGTGCCGCGGTCGTCATCAAGCCCTCTGAGTTCACGCCCCTCGGCCTTGCCGAAGTGGTCAAGGCCTGGAAGGACGAGATCGGCGGCCCAGACGTCTTCGACTGCGTGCAGGGCATTGGGGAGACAGGCGGAGCGCTCGTCGACGCAGTGGACTTCGTCCAGTTCACCGGCTCCGACAGGACCGGGCGCAAGGTGATGGCACGAGCCGCGGAGACCCTGACGCCGGTCAGCCTCGAGCTCGGCGGCAAGGACGCGATGATCGTGCTCGACGACGCTGATCTCGATCGGGCCGCCAACGCGGCTACCTGGGGCGGGATGATGAACTCGGGACAGATCTGCATGTCTGTTGAGCGGATCTACGTCGAGGAGGCCGTATACGACGGTTTCGTCGCCAAGCTGACGGACGCCGTGGGCAGTCTCCGCCAGGGTGCCGACGATAGGGGCTTCGGCAAGGAGGTCGGCGCGATGACCTCGCCCAACCAGACCGCGATCGTCGAGAACCACGTGCAGGACGCCCTTACGGGCGGGGCGCGAGCGCTGACAGGCGGCAAGCGCCTATCCGGTCCTGGCGACTACTTCGAACCGACCGTGCTCGTCGACGTCGACCACTCGATGAAGGTGATGCGCGACGAGACCTTCGGCCCCGTCGTTGGCGTGATGAAGGTGCGCGATGCCGAGGAGGCGCTGCGCCTCGCCAACGACAGCCGCTACGGACTCTCTGGCTCGGTCTTCGGACAGGGCGAGCGCGCTGAGCGCGTCGCCCGTCGCATCGAGTGCGGAGCAGTCAACGTCAACGACGTGCTCGTCAACTACGCCGCCATGGATGTGCCGATGGGAGGCTGGAAGCAATCCGGCATCGGCTACCGCCATGGCGAACCAGGGATCAAGAAGTACTGCCGCACCGAGTCCGTGGTCATCACCCGCTTCGGCGGCAAGCGCGAGCCCACCTGGTACCCCTACACCAAGGCACGGCGCAGGATCATCGATCGCGTCGCCCGCGCTTTCAACGCCCGGGGGCTGCAGCGACGGCTCAGCCGTTAAGGAGTGCTAAGAGCTGATGTAGGTGGTGCTTAACGGAGTCATGTTGATATCTAATTTGCCGGTGCTCGGGCAGAAGATGCCTTTGACCTTTTTGACGGTCTGTTCCGTGATATTTGCTTCACCGTTTTTCGCCGTCGATAATAAGGGCCCCTTAGCGGTTGCGATAAGTTCTTCGCCATTGTAATAGCAATTGATGCCAAAGCAATTTAGGTGAACTTCAAATTCGAAAGTTACTTTGGCGGTTTCATGCCCTTCCTTTAAGACTTCGACGACTGCCGGTCCGCCTTCTTCGGTGAACGAACAGCTAGCGCCGCAGTTGGAGTAGGTGAAGTTGCCTTCAATGATCTGAGGCGCACCTAATACACCAACTTCACCTAAGAATAAGACGTCGCACTGGATTTCGGGGCTCATTAAGAACCTTGCCTTGACGGTCGTCGTTTCGTGGATGTGGGTGTTCGGGCTCGCGCATATGCCTTGGTCAACGCCGCACAGCGCGGTATTGGAGGCCATCGCCGAGCTGGCGCCAATGAACATCATTGCCATCAGGAATGACAAAGCTGCGCACTCTCGCGTTCGTCGGGAGCCTACTTGCACGAGGTCTTCAGCGCCGGGCGCAGGGTCAATTTCTTGCCGTTTTGGCCGGTGAAGCCGAGTGTGGCGCGCTGGGGCCTTTTGCAGAGGTTGATCGAGTTGACGAAGAGTCCCTTCTTGCCGCCCTGCATTTCGAGAGTGAATTCGCTCACCGGGGCGTCGGGGACCGCATCGAAGGTGCTGCGCAGAAGCGAGACGCGCTGGCCGTTGCGAAGCTTCCGTTCGATGGAGTCGACGTGCCCGATGAGGGTGACCTCGACGGGGAGAGAGGCCGGTCCTTTGAGGGCGGCCACGATGTCGGGCAGGATGTATTTGTCGGGTTCGGTGGTGGAGCGCAGGTAGACGGGGCCTTCCAGCGCACCGTCTATCAGCGGGGTCGTCGCTTTGGCGAAGCCGTAGATCGATCCCGCAGGACATTCGTCGGCGGCGAACTGCACCTTCGTGCAGATGTTGGCGAAGTGCGCGTTTTCCACGAACTCAGAGCGCGGGAGGACGACGCTGCTGGCGCCGATGTTGGCTCCGCCCGCAGGCATTGTCAGTCTCGCTCTCAACTTGGGGAACGCCCCGCGGCGGGTACCGCCCAGGAGACGCAGCGAGAGGTTCGGTTCGAAGGCGAGCCTGGAGCAGCCCGTGGCGGCGTAAGAAGACGAGGGACTGGCGCTCATGCCTCCGGTTGAAGTAAGGGTGGCAATTGTTTCCTTGCGGGCGCAGGAGGTCGGGTTGAGGGCGAAGTTCGGGCGGTCGAGCTGGACGCTGATCGTCTTGTAGAAGAGCGGGGTGCCTTCGACGAACTGGGGCAGCGGGTCCGCCTGCGCGGTGGCCTGCGCGGTGACCGGGTCGACGAAGACTGCGGTCCTGACGACTTCGTCGCCGAAGTCGAAGGGCCCGGCCTGCTTGGGGACGACCGAGACGATGCTGGTGGGCGCGCCTTTGTAGGGGCCGCCGAGGTAGACCGCGGTGGGTCGCTTGCCCGGCTGGGGTACCCATAGAGGTGCGGGGCCGACTCCGACCGCGGCCACGACTTTGCCGATCCTCGATTCCGGCGGGCAGGCCCCGGTTTCGGCCGCCACTCCTTCGCAGTGGGGAATGCCGGCAAAGCTGGCAGCGAGACCGCGGGGCAGAGAGAGCCGCAGATCGGTGATGTTCTGGTCGGGGTCTTCACGGGTGATCGTGGTGACGAAGGGCGAGAAGGCTCCACCCTGCGAGTCGGTGCTACCGGCCGAGAGCTTCGGCGAGAAGCTGGTTCCCGCTTTGCAGCCTTCGTCGATCTGCATCGGTGTTTCGCCTTTTGCCGGCGGACCGCCCGACCAGGGGACGAATTCGAAATGGGTGTAGTAGGTGCCGCAGGCGGCGGGGGTCACCAAGGGCGCCCGGAACCCGGACTTGATCAACAGCTTGACTTCGCGCAGCGGGGCCTGCGGGATGCCTTCGGTCTGCGGCGTGCCGACCACGATCGAGCGGACCTGGCCGGTTTCTTTGTCGAGTTCCAGTTCGCCGGGGAACTTCACGTGCAGACCGAGGTCGTCGGCGACGATCCAGATCCGGTAGGGGTGTCCCGGTTCGGGTTCCTGAAGGTAGATCGCCCCCCTCAACTTGCGTTCGAGTACGGGGACGTCGAATTCGGTAGCGGCGAGCTTGGCGCCGTCGGGGCAGTCGGAGGCGACGTTTTCCCCGAAGCCGACCTGTTCGGCCGAGCAGGTCTGAAGGCCGTCGGCGGAATCCGTGTTCACAGCGAGGCCGACCGGCAGGTCTATGCGCATGTAGCGGACCTGGGAGGGTTCGAGGACTTTCACGCCCGGCGAGGCCGGCAACTTGATCGTCATCTCGAGGCCGGTCGGCGCCGAGGTGTGGCTGCTGGTCGGCGTGACTTCCAGTCCCGGCCCGAACGGAAGGTGATCGCAGCCTTCGATTTCGGGCATGGCGCCGGTCACTTCGCCTTCGGGTTTCAGTTCGGGTTCGGCCCAACTAGAGGCGTTGACGCCGACGACGAGTGGGGCTCCACACCTCGTGGGATTGGTGAAGAACGGCACTTCGTTGCCCCCGGGCGGGCGTTTCGGGGATTCGAAGCAGCCGTGGAAGACCTCTTCGACGGTGCAGCGTTCTTTGTCGTGGGTGGAAGCCGCCGGCACCCCCCAGATCGTCGATTCGATCTTCACGAGGCGGGCGATTGCCGGGGCGTTGGTGACTTCGGAAGTGATCCCGTAATCTGATTCCGAGCGCACTCGGAGGTCGATGAAGGTCGGAAAGACACCGGCTACCAGGCCCACCCGCGCGACCACGTCGCCACCGGGCGGCTGCATCATGTAGAGGGGCTCGCGGTATTCGGAGCTGAGGTCGTAGGCGACGATCGTGGAGAGTCCGATCTGGGAAGCGTTCGGACAGCCGCCTCCCGGTTCGGCAAAGCTGATCAGCTGCTGGGCACTGCACTGTTGCACCGCGCCGATCACATTGGGGTCGCCGACCAGGCCCGGCGGCAGGTCGATGCGGATGTTGCGGGTCGCAGCATAGGAGTCGTGCAGGCCGAATACGTTGACCGGGCTCGTGGGGTTCTGTTTCACAGCGACGCTGAGATCGAAATCTGGATGGCCTCCCGCTTCGGTGTTGGAGAGCGAGGCTTTCACCGACTCGATCCCAAAGCAGGCCGGCTGCGGTTTGGTTTCGCAGTCTTCGGGCCCCGCGGCCGACGCCGGTGTCGCCAGCGCAAGCGCGATCGCGACGGGTACGACGGCAAGTGCGGTGCGGCGGATCATCGGTTCCCTCCTCGCTTGGCGTGAGCTCGGCGGCGGTGGTGCTTTCGGTGCTTGTGTTTTTTGATCGACACGCAGCGACCTTTGACGCGGTGCTTGCCTTTGGCGCAGGGCCGCGGCGGCGAGGATTCGCCGCTTTCCCCGCTGCCCGTGGTGCTCGGAGTCGGCAGGACCGGTGGTTCAGAGCCCTGGCCCTGGCAGGCGTCGCCTTGGCAGGGTGCTTTTTCGGTCGGTTCGGGAATGCCGCCGCCTTCCCTGGCGTCATAGATCGAGGGGCTGCCCGCGAAATCCGCGCCGACGAGCTTCTCCTTAGTCTGGAAGAAGACGTCGGTGCCATCGGCGCTCATCGCGTAGAGGATCGAGGGTGTTTCTCCCTGCCCGGAGGAGATCAGGGCAAGGCAGCCCCCGGAGCGAGTGCAGCCGCCGCTTCCCTGCACCTGCCACTCGTAGACGTCCTCGGCTTCGTTGGCGTCTTCGGGCAGAAGGCGATCGAGACTCTGGAAGAAGACCCTCTGCCCGTCGTCGGTCAGATTGGCGATCATCGTTTCGGGCCAGATCGGGGTGCTGGTGAAACCGCGGATGTCCTCGAGCAGTGCGTCCGCCGAGGGCGGGGCGCCAGAGGGATCGCAGGAGACGCAGAGCAAGCGCTCGCCGGCTTCGGCTGCCGGGTCATAGCGGTAGATCTCGCCGGCGCCTTTGTTGTCGTAGGCGGTCAGGCGGGCGTGCGACTGGAAGACGAAGACCTCGCCGTCCGGAGTCGAGCGGGTCGGAGCAAAGGCCCGGCCCAACTGGCCGCTGAAACCGATTGCCCTGGTCCAGGCCGCGAGGTTCATCCCGTTGACGCTGGAGAACGATTCGAAGTCCGCTGCGGGAAGCCCGCCGAGGAAGCTGGTTTCCGAATTCCCCCAGACGTAGAGGTTGGGGACGGCGGCTTTGGCCGTTTCCCCGTTGTCGTTTTCTTCCCCGCCGGTCAGCGCTTCGGTCGAGCTGAAGAGAGCGTGGCTGCCATCGGGCGAGACCCCGGCGAAGATGCCTGAGGCGGCGATTTTGTCGGCCGGATGGGCACCCGGGCCGGCGCAGGGCCCAACGCTGGCATCGCAGGCGAATAGGGCGGCTGCCGATTCGCCTTTGCTCGTAGCCGCATAGAAGACCCGCGTGCCATCTTCGGAGATGCCGGCAAAGGTGTTGGGCGCATCGGCGATCTGCACCGTGGCGCCGCCGCGATGCAGGTAGAGGGCGTCGGCGACCGAGAACACCACCGCGGCCCCGTCTTCGCTGGCCCCCGCGAAGCTGGCGTTGGAGCTTTCGAAGGTTGCTTTCAGCGACGGCGAGGCGCCAACTGGTGGGGTCGAGACGACCGCGGAGACGGCCGCCCCGGCAGCCCGGTCGTAGATCGCCTGGACAGACGCCGGCGGGGCAGCGGGCTCGATGTGTTTGGTCGAGGTGAAGATCGCGTGCGCGCCACCCGCACCCACATAGCGACGGAGCGCTCCCAGGTCGGTTCCGAGGCTGCCTTTGGCCAATGCTTCGAAGCCTGTGGGCGTGCGCAGGTAAACACCTTCGGCGAGCGTGTCCGGGAAGGTTTCGGGTTCGTGCCTGATGTCCCAGACCGAGTAGCGCTGGTCGGCGGCGACGCCGAGCTGGAAGGGTGAGGCTTTGAGGCCGGGGGCCGTCTGGGTGTAGGTCGGCGAGAAGAGCCGGCTCTGCCAGCCGCCGGGCGGATGATCGTCGGCTTTGCGTTCGGCCGTGTAGCCGTCGAGAATGCCACTGCCTTCAAAACCGGGAAGCGTGCCGTCGGTGAAGTAGCTCAGCCGTTCGCCCGCACCTTCGCCACGCTGGACGGTGAGCCAGTTGTTGACGCCCTGCGAGGCGCTGGTTCCCCACTTGGCCGCATACGGTTTGAGCCCGTCGGTCTGCCCCGGCGTGACCAGCTCGTAGGCACGGCAGTCGGGAAGGTTGGCGGACAGGCCGATGCGATATGCGGCGTTGGCACACGGCAGGGAGGCCGGTCGCTGGAGCGTTTCGAACGTCCCTTCATCGTCAGCTTCTCCCACCGAGTTCATCGTGCGCAGACCGAAGCGGTATCGGGTTCCTTCTTCCAAGCCGGCGAGGGGTGCTGCGACCGCCACGAAGCCTTTACCGGCGCCCAGTTCTTTCATCGCCGTGTGTTGAGCGCCTTCGAAGGTTTCCCCGTTTTCTTCGTATTGCTCCTCGGTCAGGTATTCGAAGCGGTATTCGGTAACGAGCCCGGCCGGATCGACTTCCCCGCGCAGGGTCGCTTCGTGGTAGAGGATCGGCTGCGCGGGCTTGACTACGGCCTGGGGCAGTGCCGTGAAGGTGGAGGTGACTTTTTTGGCTTCACTCATCGTCACGACGCAGGTGCCGGTACCCGAGCAACCCGAGCCTGACCAGCCATCGAAAATGGAGCCTTTGCTTTCGGTGGCCGTGAGCGTAACTTTTTCTTCTAGGTTGAATTTATGCGAGCAAGTGAAGCCGCAGTCGATGCCGGCCGGTGAGCTGGTGACTTTGCCCGAGCCGGTGCCTTTCTTTTCAACGGTGAGCAAGGGGTGTTCGACATCGAATTTGGCTTTGATTTCCCTCGACCCTGACATCGTTACTTCGCATTCGGTGGGCAACGGTTCGGCGTCGCAGCCTGACCAGCCAACGAATTCGAAGCCTTTGTTGGCGATTGCTTTGAGAATGACGGTTACACCTTTGCCGAATTCTTCGGTACAGGCCGACGGACAGTTGATACCGGGCGGCGAGCTAGTCACTTTTCCAGAACCCAGGCCTTCAACGATCACACTCAAGGGTTTTTTTTCACCGATCGATTCGAATTCGGCCGTGACTTCCCTGTCTTTGGACATTGTCACTTCGCATTCTGTAGCCGAGGGTTCGGCTTCACAGCCAGACCAGCCGACGAAATTATTTTCGGGATCCGGAATTACCGTGAGTTTGACCACATCGGTCTCGAGGAATTCCGCCGTGCAGGTGGAGCCGCAGTCGATGCCGGCCGGTGAGCTGGTGACTTTGCCCGAGCCGGTGCCGGTCTTTTTGACCGTTAGTTCGTGTTTTTCAGGCGGCGGATATTCCAGCGGCCCAAACGCGCTCACGTCAAAGGGGGCTTTGGTGTCGTCAAAGGCGATGTAGACGTTGCCGTTGGCGGGGTCGAATTCTTTGCAGGTCGGCGTCGTCGTTTCGTCGAGCGGCGGTTCGTGCAGCGCGCAGGAGCTGTCGACCGCGACCCGGTAGGGAGCGACCAACCCTTCGGTGAAGGTGCCGAACTCGGCGACGAAGGCGCCCGCGCCGTCATACTCGCGCGCGGAGTGGTTTTCTCCGTCGAACTCGACCACGTGGCCGTTTGCCTGATCAACGGCAATGAAGGGACTCGAGCCGAAGGTTCCGCTGGAGAGGCCCGTGGGTTCGAAGCGCCGTAGGCATTCGCCGCTCGTTGCGTCGATCGCGAAGATCAAGTGCAGGTTGCCGCCGAGGTAGATGATGCCCTTGGAGCCGTCGATGGCAAGTGATTCGCGGAGGAACCCTCCCGTGATGCAACTGCCAAATGTTTCGTTGAGCACCCCCGAGCCGTTGGCTGCAGAATCGAAGAGGCGGGTGACTTTGCCCGAGGTGACGAAGAGGCGATCTTTGCCGGCGGCCGGCCCGGGATTGATCGCGATCCCCCGCAGGGATTTACTCCCTGAGGGGAAGTCTTCGGCGAACACAACCGCTTCTTCGCGGCGCGTGTAGGTCGTTTTGCTGTCCGGCGGATATTTGCTCGGGGTGTAGTAGCTGACTTCGACTTCTTCGGCAAAGCCGTTTTTGCCTTCGTCGAGCACGTAGAGCTTGCCGGTCGAGTCGACCGCGAGGTCCTTGGCGTTGAGCGTTTCGGGGAATTCGGTGATCTGGGTTCCATTCGGGGCAAAGATGCGGATCGCCGTCGGAGTTGCCACGTAGACGTCGCCCCTGGAGTCGGTGGCCACCGCCTGGGCGCTTTTGAGCACGTGGGAGAGCGGTTCTGCCAGGGCTTTGCGGCTCGGCGCCTTGAGCGGGCCGAAGGCGAGGGCCCTGGCGCCCGTTCCTGCGCCGGCGGTGACGTAGATCGTGCCGTCCCCAGAGCCGCCCGAGCGATCGATCGCGATCGCCGTCGGTTCGGCGTCGGCGAAGGAGGCGTTGACGGTGCGGTCGAGATACTCGCCCGTGGCGTCGAACTCGTCGAGCGCTTTGTGGGCGGCGTCGTAGAGGAGGAGGTGGCCGCCGGTGCAGGCCTGTTCGCCAACGACTTTGCATTCGCCTTTCAGGGCGCGGTTACCTGGGTCCTCGGCGAGGTAGGCACCGGCAGCGCCAAAGCCGAAGGAGCCGTCGGGGGTGGTTGAGCCGTCAAGTTCGCGACGCAGTTTCAGGGTGTTGATTTCAGGGGTGCCGAAGAGGTAGAGGCGATCGGCGGCAAGACCCTTGGCATCAGCCACCCAGAGGGATCGTTCCCTTTTTTCGATGCCACTGGGGAAGGCGGCGTAGGTGAAGGCGGCGACGCCGGAGGCTTCGGTGAGCGTGCCTTCGCCGATGTTGGCTTCGAAGCTGCCGTCGGATTTGTAGGCCGCTACGCGGGTCCCCTCGGCGACGTAGAGGCGACCGTCGAAGCGGTCGACCGCTATCCCTTTGGCCAGGCCCGAGGCGTCGATGACTTCGCGGGCGCCATAGGTCGGGGTGCCGGCGAAGGGATAGGCGTTGGGTTTGAAGCGGACGACTTCCCCGGTTGCCTTCTCGGAGACGTAGAGGTTGCCGGTGGAGGTGACGGCGAGGCTGCAGGGGGTGTTTTCGTCTTTGATTTCGGCGAGGAGGTTGTGGGAGGGGTCGTAGACCTTGATCCTCGAGTCGCCGGCGCTCGAGAGGTAGAGGTCGCCTTTGGAGTCGACGGCGGCGCCGCAGGCGTGGTTGAGGCCGCCGACGTCAAGGACTTCTTTGCGGGGATGAATGGGGGTGGCCTGGGCGGGGGCTGCAAAAACGAAGAGGAGGGTTGCGGTGAGGGCGATCGCGAGCGACGCCCCCGTCGCATTATTCCCGGAACTACAATTTCTCCACCCCATTTGCATTGCTCCGCCTCCCGGTGATCTTTTTGTGACGAGACCGCGGGGAGGTTCCTCTCCCCGCGGTCTCTGCTCGCTTCCTTTTGTGTCTAGGTCAAATGCCTCCCCGACCTATTCCAATTCGTCGAAGGTGGCGGTGACTGCGTGGGCTTCATCCATTTCCACCACGCATTCGCCGGCTTCGGTGACCGAGTCACAACCGGACCATGCGACTGCTTTGGATCCCGGGGCCGAGGTGGCTTTGAGGATCACGGTCTTGCCCGGTTTGACTTTCGGTTCGGTCAGCGGGCCCTGGTAGAGCGCGCTTTGTGAGCTGCAGAGCACTTCGCACTTGATCCCCGAGGCCTTGACCGTGCCGAAGCCCGATCCTGCCTTGTTCAGGGTCAGCGCCGGTTCGGAGCCGCTGAGGAACGCTTTGCCGGCTTTGGAGAAGACGGCTTTGGTCGTTTCGTCGGCGTTCATCGTCACCACGCAGACCGGGTTGGTCGAGCCTTCGCAATCGCCGCCTTCCCATTTGACGAAGGTGGTTTCGGTGCCCGGTTTGGCCACCAGTTCCACTTTCGCCCCTTCGGGCATCTGGGCGACCGACTGGGTGCAGGTAGCAGCGCAGGCGATCCCCTTCGGTTTGGAGGAGACCGAGCCGTTGCCCGAGCTGTAGGTCTTGTTGACCGTCAGCACTTTGTTGGGCAGCGCTTCGTATTCGGCCACCACTTCTTTGGCCGTTTCCATCGTCACCTGGCAGTTGCCTTCCGGTTCAGATTCGCAACCGCTCCAGCCGGTGAAGACAGAGCCGAAGGCCGGGGCCTGTTTGAGGACCACGATCTTGCCCGGTTTGATTTTCGGTTCGGTGACCGGGCCCTGGATCAGGACCACGGTCGAGCTGCATTCTGCTTCGCAGCCAAGACCCGGTCCCTTGACCGTGCCTTTGCCGCCGTTTTCCTCGCTTTCGCCCTTGGAGACGGTCAGTGCCTCACCCGGGCTGAACGCTTTCGAGGTGCCGGCGAAGACGGCTTCGACTTCTTCATCGTTTGCCATCGGCATCGTGCAGGTCGTTTCGGTTTTCCCGTTGCAGGGGCCGCCAACCCATTTGACGAAGCTCGAGGTTTCGCCACCCGGTTTGGCGGTCAGCACGACCGGGGTGTTCTTGTACATGCGGGCGACTGCTTCGTCGCAGGTCGTGCCGCACTTGATCCCCTTTGGCTTGGAGGCGACCGAGCCGGTGCCCGAGCCCGCGTTGGGGGCGGGGGACTTGGTCACGGTCAACGTAACGAGGTTGGTGGGACCGGTTTCAGCACATTTTTCTCCGATGCCGAACTTCGCTATGTACGACATCGAGGCGACTCCACCGCTAAACCACACGTTTTCTTCTTCCGAGCAGGTGTCTCCGGCAGCGGTGAAACGTCCATCGAAGGTGTAGCGTTCGATTTCACCGGACGTTGTGATGCTGCCGATGCCATTAGGCGCGCCCTGTTTGCTGGTTTCGCCCTGGCATTTGCCGGTTCCGGTCAGCTTCGTACAGCTCGTCTGGCCGACGTTCGTATCCACCTGCGGGCCTTCTTCGCTGAAGGTCACGGTGCAGGTGATCGGGACGCCGCTGCAGGACGGCGTGTTCACAGCACCCGCCCCATACATGGTTTCGAAGGCCGATTTGACGTTGTTTCGCGTAGTCGTTGCGGTCGTCGAATAGGCTTTTTTGACGCATTTGGATTTGGCTTCGTTACAGAGTTCGAATTCGTTTCCGGTGGCCCAGGTTTCTTCGAATTTGATTTTCTGCTGCTCGGTGATGCCGCCGTTGTCCGTGAACCAGAGCTTGCCGTTGGGCGTTGCTACCAGCCCAAGAGGCCCGCTGTTAGTCGGGAGGCCACTGCTGAATGAGGTCACTTCGCCGGAAGGCGTGATGCGACCGATTGCCGGGCTGCCTTCGCCGCCCTTACCCGTGAACCAGACATTGTTATCGGAGCCCAGGGCGATGCCCCAGGGGCCGAATTCGGCGGGTGAACCGCCAGGCGTGGACGACGCCCCGGTTTCGAACTTGGTGCTTTCAAGCGTTTCCATGTCGAAGCGGCCGATTGCTTTTTCGGTTCCGGTGCTGGCGTCGGTAAACCAGAGGTTGCCGTCGCTGCCGACGACGATGCCTCGCGGCCTGTCTGTTGCCGTCAGGCCGGCCGAGAACTCCGTGATTACCCCTCCCGGGGTGATCCGTCCGATCGCCGGCGTTTTGCCCGCGTCCGCGAACCAGGCGTTTCCGTCTGGGCCTTTGACGATGCCCTGCGGAACGCTCCCTTCGTTCAGGCCGGCGGAGTACTCCGTGGCCACTCCGGGGCTGGCGGGATCGATGACGACGATTCCCGGGGTGGTGCCCCAGTCCGTCAGCCAGAGCTTTTTGCCGGGGCCGACGGTGATGCCGGTCAGTTTCGCCCCCGTATTGAGGCCGCTGAGGCTTTCTCCTTCGACGTACTCCGTGATCGTGCCCGATGGCGTGATCTTGCCGATTGCGGAGGTGCCAGCGATTTCCCGCCCGTCGACGAACCAGACGTTGCCGTCCGGCCCGGCGGTGAGGTTGTAAACCCATGCTGTGGGCCGCAGGCCTGTGAAGAAGGTCGGCGTGCCGGTCAGCGGGTCTGCTGAGGCGAGCACCGGGAGGGCGAGAGCCAACACCGCCCACAGGGTCGCGACGATGCCGAATCGTCTGCTCAACCCGCCGAGTTTCCTGGATTCCGATCTCGCGGACGATGTCCTAGAGGTGCTTCTCACGTTGATCTCTCCTATCTCCCTGAGCCCCTGCCGGAACGCTCCCATGCGACCCCTCGGCGACTCGGTTTCCCTTGTAGCGACCATGCCATTCCCGGCCTCAGTTAGGCCAGGACCGAGATAGCCTACCGTATCCGTTCCCAAAAAGACAATACTAATTTTTGATTACTGCCTTCGCCGTTCCCCGCCCAAAGCGCGAAAACAGGCGATCGCCCCGGCATGCCGGGGCGATCGCCTTTGCTCGTTTCAGCGCTGCCTGATGATCAGGAGCTGATGTAGGTGGCGCTTAACGGAGTCGTATTGATGTCTAATTTGCCGGTGCTCGGGCAGAAGATGCCTTTGACCTTTTTGACGGTCTGATTCGTGATATCGACTTCTCCGTTTGCAGCGGTCGATAATAACGGTCCCTTACCTGTTCCCAGGAGTTCTTCGCCGTTGTAGTAGCAGTTGATGCCGAAGCAGTTGACGTGCACTTCGCCTTCGCCCGTTACTTTGGCGGTTTCGTGCCCTTCCTTTAACACTTCGATGACGGAGGGGCCGCCTTCTTCGCTGACCGAACAGCCGGAACCGCAGTTGGTGTAGGTGAAGTTGCCTTCGATGACCTGAGGCGCGCCTAATGCACCGACTTCACCTAAGAATAAGACGTCGCACTGGACTTCGGGACTCGCTAAGAGCCTCGCCTTGACGGTTGACGTTTCGTGGACGTGGGTGTTCGGGCTCGCGCATGTGCCTTGGTCAACGCCGCACAGCGCGGTATTGGAGGCCATCGCCGAGCTGGCGCCAATGAAAGCCATTGCCATCAGCGCCGCGATCGCGGCGAGACCGAGCATCTTCAGAGATTTCACTTCGTTCTCCCTTTCTGGATTTGCAGGCCCGGGTTTCCGGGTCGCGACTTCTTATACGGCCGGACTCGCGCCAGAGGCAAATTGCTCGGGAAATTCCTTGGCAAAACCAGCCGTAAAAGAATTCCAAGGACATGTTCTCCCTGCAAATCGCTGGATGCATAAAATTCGCGTGCGCGAAAGCGCGCGTTCTCTTTTCCGCGGGCTCTCGGGTTCGCGGGCTCGGTTGCCAAACTGCCTGATCGATCAGGCGTAGTTGAGCGAAAGATGTTATGCTGCCGCGCGCATGAGGGAGGATGTCTTGAAAGCAAGGGGGATCTCGCTGCTGTGCACGGTGCTGGCGGCGCTTCTCTTCGCCGTCGGATGCGGCAGCGGCTCGGACGACGGGGACATCGAAGTCCAGACCGGATCGCTATCGAAAGCCGAGTTCATCGAAAAGGCCGACGCGATCTGCAAGGCCGCTCGGACCGAATTCCTCGCCAAGTACTCGAGCTTCGTCCAGGCCCACAAAACGGAGTTCTCCGACCCGCAAAAGCAGGAAGCGCTGCTCGAAGAAGTGCTGGACACGCTCCTCGCCCCAAACGTGGAAGGACAGATCGAGCAGATCAGCGCGCTCGGGGCGCCGAATGGATACGCGACCCAGGTCGAAACCTTCCTCAATGACCTGCAGATACGGCTCGGCGAAGCGCAGGACGACCTCGCCGGGCTGACGGCGACCGCAACCCCGTTCGCGAAGGCCGAAAACGCGGCCAAGCAGGCGGGCATGAAAGGCTGCTCGGAAAGCTTCAGCTGATTCGAGCCTGCCCGGTAGCCTCTCGGGCATGGCCGAACGCGACTTCATAGCCGCGACGCGAGAGCGTGTCGTCCTCTTCGACGGCGGCATGGGCGCAACCCTGGAGCAGTTCGACCTGACGCGGGAGGATTACGGCGGGCTGGAGGGGAAGTGCCATGAGGCGCTCGTACTCAACCGCCCCGACGTGATCGAGGGCGTGCACGCCTCGATGCTGGAGGCCGGCGCCGAGGTGGTCGAGACCGACAGCTTCCAGGGTTCGCGACTGAAGCTCGAAGAGTGGGGCCTGGGCGAGCATACGCTGGAGATCAACCGCAAGGCGGCCGAGATCGCCCGCGAAGCAGCCGGACGGGAGCGCTTCGTCGCCGGCTCGATCGGCCCGACCGGCTTCCTGCCCGCCTCGACCGACCCGACCCTCGGCGACATCACCTTCGGTCGCCTGGTCGAAGTCTTCGAGGAGCAGGCGCGAGGCCTGGTCGAAGGCGGTGCCGACCTGATCATCGTCGAGACGGCGCAGGACATCCTCGAGGTGAAGGCGGCAGTCTTCGGCGCCCGCGAGGCGTTCGCCGCCGCCGGTCGCCGCCTGCCGATTATGACCAGCGTCTCGCTCCTCCCCCAAGGCGGCAAGATGCTGCTCGGCACCGACATCCAGGCGGTGCTGACGACATTGACGGCGCTCGAGGTCGACGTGATCGGCCTCAACTGCTCGACCGGCCCCGAGGACATGCGCGACGCGATCCGCTTCCTCGGCGAGCACAGCCCCTTGCCCGTGCACTGCATCCCCAACGCCGGACTGCCGCTGCAGGGACCGGACGGCGAGACGATCTTCCCCGAAGAGCCTGAGCCGCTGGCGGCGACGCTGGGCGAGTTCGTCGAGCGCTACGGGGTCGGCATCGTCGGTGGCTGCTGCGGGACGACGCCGGAGCACATCGCGGCGATCCGCGAGCGGGTCGAGGGGCGCATACCGGGCGAGCGCCCCGCACCGGGTTCCCCCCAGCTCTCCTCGATGATGACCGCGACGCCGCTGGTCCAGGAACCCCGCCCGACGCTGGTCGGCGAGCGGGTCAACTCGCAGGGCTCGCGCAAGGCAAAGGAGCTGCTGCTGGCCGACGACTACGACGGCCTCGTCCAGGTCGCCGAAGACCAGGTCGAAGGCGGCGCCCACGTGCTCGACATCTGCGTCGCGCTGACCGAGCGCTCCGACGAGGCCGAGCAGCTGGCGGAGGTCGCGAAGCGGATCTCACTCACGCAGCCGGCACCAATCCAGGTCGACTCGACCGAGCCCGAGGCAATCCGCGCCGCGCTCGAGCAGATCCCCGGGCGGGCAATCGTCAACTCGATCAACCTCGAGGCGGGCCGCGACAAGGCCGACGTTGTCGTGCCCCTGGCCCGCGAACACGGCGCTGCCTTGATCGCGCTGACGATCGACGAGGTCGGGATGGCGAAGACGGCGGAGCGCAAGCTCGAGATCGCGAAGCGGATCCGCGACATCGCCTGCGAGGAGCACGGCCTCGACCCCGAGGCACTGATCTTCGACGCGCTCACCTTCACGCTGACCACCGGCGACGAGGAGTGGCGACCCTCCGCCGTCGAGACGATCGAGGGCATCCGCCGGATCAAGGCCGAGATCCCCGGTGTGAAGACCTCACTCGGCGTCTCCAACGTCTCCTTCGGCGTCTCGCCCCCCGCCCGCGCCGTCCTCAACTCGGTCTTCCTGCATCACTGCGTCGAGGCGGGGCTCGACCTGGCGATGGTCAACCCGAACCACATCACCCCCTACTCGGAGATCTCCAAGCAGGAGCGCGAGCTGACCGACGACCTCGTCTTCGACCGCCGCGAGGACGCGCTGGAGCGCTTCATCGCCCATTTCGAGACCAAGCAAGGCGAGGAGGCCGCCTCGGCCGACATAGGCGACCCGACCGAGAGCATGGAGCCGGAGGAGGCCCTGCACTGGCACATCCTGCGCCGCAAGAAGGAGGGCGTCGAGGAGTGGATCGACCGCTCGGTGGAGAAAATCGGCGCAGTGCCGACGCTGAACGAGGTCCTGCTGCCGGCGATGAAGGAGGTCGGCGACAAGTTTGGCGCCGGCGAACTGATCCTGCCCTTCGTCCTGCAGTCGGCGGAAGTGATGAAGCGCGCCGTCGCCCGGCTGGAGAACTACCTCGACCGGATCGAGGGCCACACCAAGGGCAAGGTCGTGATCGCCACAGTGTTCGGCGACGTGCACGACATCGGCAAGTCACTGGTCAACACGATCCTCACCAACAACGGCTACACCGTGATCGACCTCGGCAAGCAGGTCCCAGTCGACACGATCATCGAGGCCGCCGTGGAGAACGAGGCCGACGCGATCGGCCTCTCGGCGCTGCTTGTCTCGACCTCCAAGCAGATGCCGATCTGCGTGCAGGAGCTGTACCAGCGCGGACTCGGCTTCCCGGTGCTGATCGGGGGTGCCGCGATCAACCGCGACTTCGGCCGCCGCACGCTCTATCCGAAGGGGAAGGAGTCCGACGAGGTCTACGAGCCCGGCGTCTTCTACTGCAAGGACGCCTTCCAGGGCCTTGACACGATGGACTCCCTCGTCGACGAGCAGGCGCGAGAGGCGCTGGTCGCGCGAATCCGCGCCGAAGCCCGCGAGCTGCGCGAGAAACCGGCGGTGGCGGACGACGGGCCGCCGACCAGCGACGCGAGCGTTCGCTCCGCGGCACGCACCGACGTGCCGGTCCCTGAGCCGCCCTTCTGGGGCGCGCGCGAGGTCGACGTCGACCTCGACGAGGTCTTCCCCCACCTCGACCGGCACGTGCTCTTCAAGCTGCACTGGGGTGGGCGCGGAGTCAAGGGCGAGGCCTGGCAGGCGTTGGTCGAGGGCGACGGCGGCGAGGAGGGCTTCGCGGCGCGGCTGGAGCGGATGTGGGGCGAGCAGGACTACCTGCACCCACGGGCACGGCTCGGCTACTTCCCCTGCAACGCCGAGGGCAACGAGCTGGTCGTCTTCGACCCCGCGAACGAGGGGCGTGAGCTGGAGCGGCTCGTCTTCCCGCGCCAGCCCAAGCACGACCGGATCTGCCTCGCCGACTTCTTCCGGCCATTGGACAGCGACGAACGCGACGTCGTCGCCCTGCAGGGCGTCACCGTCGGGTCCGAGGTGACGGAGCTGATCGAACGCCTCGAGCGCGAAGGCGAGTTCGCCGAGCAGCTCTTCGTCCACGGCCTCGGCGTACAGGCGGCCGAGGGCCTGGCCGAGTGGCTGCACTCGGAGGTGAGGCGCGAGCTCGGCATCCCGCTCGACCAGGGCCGGCGTTACTCGTGGGGCTACCCCGCCTGCCCGGACCAGTCCGAGCACGAGAAGGTCTGGCGCCTGCTCGAACTGGAGCGGATCGGGATGACGCTCTCCGGCGGCTACGCCGTGATGCCAGAGCAGTCGACGGTGGCGATCGTCGCCCACCACCCGCAGGCGGTCTACTTCGGGATGAAATCCGGCTTCATCCCCGAGGGCCCGGCGCCGGACGAGCTGATCGCCGGCACCGAGCGCGGGGCCACTACTAGTTACTGATGTACGTCGGGCTTAACGGCGTAGTGACGATGTCTAATTTTGCGGTTTTGGGACAGAAGAGTCCTTTGACACCATGCACGTCCTGTTCGGAGATGGCTACTTCCCCGTTTTCCTGCGTCGATATAGAAGCTCCTTTGGCGGACCCTTCCAGGCCCAGTCCGTCGTAGTAGCAATTGAGACCCATGCAGTTGACTTGCACTTCACCTTCGCCGATCACAGCGGCTTTTTCGGAAGCGGTCTTCCGGACCACGATGGTGGAGTTGCCGCTCCGTTCTTCGACTGCGCATCCCGCGCCGCAATTCGTATAGGTGAAATTGCCATCGATCACCAGCAGCTGGTCCACGCCTTCGGGCGAGATGACTTCGCCTAAGAATAAGACGTCGCACTGGACTTCCGGACTCGCTAAGAGTTTCGCTTTGCTGACCGACGTTTCGTGCACGTGGGACAGATAGCTGGGACATGATTCTTCCCCGCACAATCCAACCGTGCTCGCCGTGGCCGCCGTGCTGCCGGCAAATGCCATTGCGGCCAGTGCCGCCAATGCGGCGAGGCCGAATGTCCTGATCGATTTCATCCCTTGCTCCTTTTTGTCGGACAGGCGCGAGCGGGGTGGGGCCCAGGGAGACGGGGCCCCACCCCAAACCCGCCATTCGCCCCCCAGCTGACGACAATGGGGGCGACCTTTGATCGCAATGCGCCCGCTCTGGGGCGCGGCACGGTTGAGACGATTACAACCTCGCGAGGGACGGGTCAAGCATCGCTGATCAAACCTGACATGACGACATCTGCATGCCCGAACGGGCGACCGCTTTTTCCCCGCAAATGCCTAGATGTCGGAATCGCGCGCGTGCGCTTTCGCGAAAGCTCTCGGCGACCTACCCGTCATAGGAGCGACGTGTGCATGCCTTCGACCAAGGCGCATGCGAACCTGGGGTCCGCACCGCCGAACTCGAGGTCGTGGGGGACGCCGTCGAGGATCGCAGCGGTCCATGAGGCGACGGCGCCCTTTGCCCACGTCCGCGGCTCGGGCCCGATGCCGACGTCGCATGAGACGACCTCTCCCCGCTCGACCTCCACATCGACGCCGATGAGCTTCTCCTCGTCCTCGCCATCGTCGGCGCTGACGGCGAGCAGGCAGGTTCCAGCGGCGGTCGCCGGAAGCGCGGCCAGGGGAGCGGCGAGCAGAAAGGCAGTCTCGACGTCGATCCTGGTGAGCGGGTCGGTCGCTTCTGCCAGGTGTTCGCACTCGCAGCGACCCGCCGCGACCAGAGGCCTGACGGCCCGCCGGGTCCATTCCGTCACCGCGTAGGGCTTGGCCCCGCCGGCGCCGTCGAGAGACATCTCGACCTGGCGGGCGGCGCGCATCGCCGAGAGCCGGCGCTCGATCGCCGGGTAGCTGACCTCGGGGATGACGCCGTCGAGCTCGGTCAGCGAGAGCGGCCGGGCAGCGAGGGCGCGGAGCACGGTCGAGTCCCAGCCGGCGACCAGAGCGCGGATCGCACCCTTGGCCGGCTCGCTGCCGAAGGCGACCGGGCCCTGCGGGGCGCGGCCGAGCCAGGCCTCGACGACGTCGGCGACGGCGAGAATGCCGTGGCCAATCTCGGTGAGCTCGTTCTCGACCGTGTATGGCATACCGCTGCGAACGTGCCGTTCCAGGGCGCCGAGGTCACGCAGGTTGCCGACCTGACCGCGCAGTGTTGTCTGAGCGGCGCCGCCCAGATGTTCACGAAGGTCCGGCAGGCGCAACGGCCCGTCGAGGTGGGCGCGCAGGATCGGTGCGCAGAGCGGCCCCGCCAGGAGGGAGAGAACGGTTCCTCCTGCCCGGACCCTTGTCTGGGGCAGGGTGCTGTCGGCGTTCATCGCAGTCTCTACATATTGGGGACTAATAGGGTTGAGTATTGGTAACCGCCGTCAGCGGTATCACCCTATTCGAAACGAGCCGGCTGTGGCTTGAGGCGCACCGGTGCGGTGGACAGCGCCTGCACCCGCAGGTCGCTCCAGGTGAGGCCCTCGCGGACGAGGGCGGGCAGACCGAGGGCGACCGCGGTTGCGATCTCGACCGCCTGCAGGATGACTCCGTAGGCGAGCGCGTCCACCGCGCCGATGCCGAAGCCGGTATGCAGGACGCTGACGACCGCGAACTGGAAGACGCCTATGTTCGACGGCGTCGCCGGGACGACGGCGGTGACGTTGACCGCGAAGAGGACCGCGGCGGCGGCGCCGATCCCGGCCCGGCCGGTAAGCCCGAGCGCCGCCAGCAGCGCCCAGCAGGCCGCCAGCTGGATCGCCCAGGCGCTGAGCTGCGCCAGGGCGGCGAGGGCGCCCCGGCGCGGCTGGCGGAAGACGCTGAGGCCGGCGCGGACCTGGACGAGCGCTCCGCGCAGCGCCGAGCCGAGCCGCGCCAGGCGCCCGTTGCCGTTGCGCCGCATCAGCGGCGGGGCGACGAGCACGACGAGCAGCAGCGCCAACGGCACGAGGCTGAAGGCGAAGAGCTTCTGCGTACTGGAGTGGAAGAGATCGGTGGTCGAGACGATGATCACGCCGAGGATCGCCAGGGCGGCGATGTTCAGCACCGTCTGCGAGACGAGCGTGCCGAGCAGGACGGGAAAGGTCTCGCGCATGCGCCCGACGCGGCGGGCCAGCGACATCGCCCGCGCCGGCTCGCCGAGGCGGGCCGGCAGCGTCGCCGACATGAGGACGCCGATCATCGTCGCCGAGGTGACGTCGCGGCGACGCACCGGCCGCATGGGCAGTGCCGCGCGCACGATCCAGTACCAGGACGCGGCGCGGAAGAAGAGCGAAAGGGCCATCAGGGCACAGGCGACGAGCACCCAGGTGAGGTCGGAGCGGACGATGCTCTGGACGACGTTGTCGAAACCGATCTTCTGTGCCGCCAGGGCGGTGAGGCCGACGCCGATCGCCCCCGCGGCGCCGAGGCCGGCGCGGCGGGCCAGTCGCCGTCGGCGGCTGGCTCCGGTCTCCGGCTCGGGGTCGAGGGAGGAAAGGCGCTGCGGCGGCTGTGGCGGCATCCCGTCGGCCGGGCGCAACCCCGCCCAGTGGACGGCGCGCTCGATGGCACCCTGCGGCTGCGGCACCTCGATCGCTCGCTCGTAGACGGCGGTGACGCGGTCGGCGACGCGCGGCCAGGCGTAACGCTCGGCGCTGCGCCGCGCAGCCTCTCCCATCTGGCGCAGCCGCTCGCGGTCGTGGTGCACCCGTTGCAGCTCTTCGGCGAGCCGCTGGGGGTCCCCGGGCGGGACGAGGATGCCGTCGACACCGTCGTTGACGACGTCGCTGTAGCCGGCGATGCGGGAGGCGATCGCCGGCGTGCCGGCGGCGAAGGCCTCGGTTAGGACCATGCCGAAGCTCTCGCCGGAGAGTGACGGCGCGCAGAGCAGGTCGGCCTCGTGCAGGGCGCTCCAGAGCGCCTCCCCGGAGACCCGGCCGCGAACGTCGATCCAGCGCATCGTCTCGGGATCGGTCAGGTAGCGCAGCACGTCCTCGCGCTCGGCACCGATCACGGTGAGGCGGCTGGGAACGTGCTCGACCAGGGCGCCAAAGGCGGCGAGCAGGATCGGCAGGCCCTTGCGCTCCTCCGGACGGCCGACGAAGAGCACGCGCAGGTCGCCGGACGGCGGCTTCGGCGAGCGCGGCGCCGCGGCCAGGTCGACGCCGTTCGGGATCACCTCGTAGTGACCGCCGAACCAGCGCTTGCCGGTCCAGGCCGCGGCCTCGGAGACCGCGATCCGCGCCGAGAGGCGGTTGAACATGCACCGCGCGCCGAGCACGGAAGCGAGGTGGTTCGGCATTGCCTTGGTCGAGTAGGCATGGAAGGTGCCGACCGCCGGCCCCTCGCTGCCGAGGGCCGCGTTCCAACCGACCAGCGGCACCAGTGGCTCGTGGATGTGGACGACGTCGTAGCGCTCCCGCCGTAGCTCTCGCCGGGGCGCACGGATGCCGCCGGGGGGAAACGGCGAGAGGTTGGAAACCGCGCCGTTGGCCGGGATGCCGATCGTGCGGCCGAGCGGGATCAGGTAGTCGGGCGCGTCGCGTGGCTCGGGGGCGGCCCGGTGCAGGGTCTTGCTGAGCCGCCCCGGAGGGTCGAAGGGGGCGAGCACGTGCACGTCGTGGCCGCGGCCGAGGAACTCCTCGGCGAGCGCCTCCACGTGACGGTTGACGCCCCCCTGGTAGGTCCAGGAATATGGCGAGACGAGTGCGATCCGCACGGGCTGCCTAGGGTAGTGGATAGGCCAGCGCTCAACCGCCCGCGGCGGGCTGCGGCGCCTCGGCCCAGGCGACGCCGGCGAAGACCAGGAGATAGGCGGCGCCGATCTCGAGTACCAGCGCACCGGAGTCGTTGGCGAGCGTGCCGACGACGACGGCGACCAGCGCACCGAGGATCCCGGCGGCGAGAAGCGGCGCGTGTGCAAGCCAGGTGCGCAACGTCTCGCGGCGCGCGATCATCAGGGCGGCGATCGCGAGGAGCAGCGGCAGGAAGGCGAAGACGATCGGGCGAGTGAAGCTGTGGGCTGAGAGTTGAAGGCGGCGCTGGGCGACCTGAGCGAGGTCACTAAAGCCGCCGGCGTCGAGCACGGACCGTGTCAGGTGCGCGTTCGCGCCAGAGACCAAGTCGATTAGAGAGATAAATCCCACAAATGCCAAAGAACTTGTCATAATGACCACTAGGGCCGTGCGTCGCTGCGGGGTCGCGACCTTGGAAGCGGCGGCGCCGGCCCCTATTGGCATCACTACTGCCGCGCCCACGTCAGCTCCGAAGCGACCGGCGGCGAAGACGAAGGCGCAGGTCAAGCCCACCGCGAGGAAGATCGCTGCCGCGGTCTTCGGTGCGAGGCGCGGCGCGAAGCCCTGGATCGCAGCGCCGGTACCGGCGACGACCAGGACCGCGAGCAGGGCCTCGATCTCGTTGCCGATCCCGTAGAAGCGGACGCCGAGGCCGGGGTTGGGGCCGAGGAGCGAGAGGGTGGTCAGGGGCGAGCCGGCGATGACGTCGACCGCATAGGCGAGGACGACGAGACCAGAGGCGACCGCCAGGGCCTGGAAGCGTCGCCGGACGAGGAAGACGGTGATCGCGGCGAGGACCGGAGCGCCAGCCGCCACAAGCAGCCGTTCGGCCTCCTGGCTCGGTTCGAGCGCCGCACCAAGCAGGAGGAGGAGTGGCAGGTAGACGATCGTGAGTGCGACCAGCCTGACGGCAACGCGGGCGGTCCGGCCGCGAGTGAGGAGGACCGCGAGGGCCAGGGCGACCAGCCAGACGAGGAGGCTGGTGCCGATCACCGGCCCGCGCCGGCTCGAGATCGATGCCATCCGCACCGCCAGCGCTTCGATGCTTGCCAGGTCGACACTCCCCTCCGCGCGGATCGGCTGGCCGGACATCGCCGAGGGGACCTCGAGGCCGAAGCGCTCGAGGATCGTCGGCGCGACGTCTGTGGAGAGCACGTAGCCGTCGGTGCGGGTGCTGTCGGAGGTCAGCTCGCCACGAATGCTGGAGTTTTTTCCAGCAATCCCAATTGCCAGCGATTCGTTCTTCGCCGGCGGTGCTCGCTCGATTGCGATCAGGAGGTCGTCGCCGCGCAGGCTCTGCACCAGGGACGGCAGTTGTCCGAGGGTCGCACGCCTGGCGACGAATGCGGAATCGAGGTGCAGGTAGGGGACTCCGCTTAACTTTTTCGGTGGGGCGTTGGATTGCTGACGCCCGGAGGTCGGAGACGAAAAAGTACAAGACGCTCCGCCCCCTACCTGCACCCCGATTCCGGCGGATTCGAGGGTCGAGGCCAGCAGCCCCGGAACGATGTCGGCGGGTGCGGAGCCGGCGCGCTCCTCCACAGCTCTCCACCAACTTGGTGTGCAGCGCCGGCTCGTCGCGGCAAGCTCCTCGTCATAAAGCGAATCGAAGACTCGATTGCCCTGCGTCATATCCAGGTACGTCTGCTGCGCCGGAACTGATCCCAGCCCAGCGCTGAGCAGCCCCACGGCCATCCCGTCTTTCGCCAGCTCCGCGATGCCGGTCGCCTTCGGGAGCAGGAGCAGCGTTACGTGAGGCGGCCTTTGGTGGGGGGGTGAAGCGTCTTGTACTTTTTCGTCGAGCGGTCGGGGGGCGGCCAACGCCGCTTCACCGAAAAAGTTAAGCGGAACTCCCCCACCGAAGGCCGCCACTGAAACCAGCGCTATCGTGGCCCCGATGGCCGACCGCACTTTTGCCAAGTTCACGATGTTCAAGATCGATCCCGCCTGGCGCCGCCGCGACGCCGATCTGCGCGCGGCCGACAAGCGCGAGTTCCTCGCCGCCTGCGAGGACTTCGCCCTCGACCGCTCGCTGCGTGCCTACTCAACCATAGGTACGCGCGGCGACGTCGACCTGGTGCTGCTCGCGCAAAGCCCCAACCTCGACGACCTGCACACCTTCCACGTCGTGCTCGGGCAAAGCGGCCTCGCACAGTGGGCCGAGACGCCCTACTCGTTCCTCTCGATGACCAAGCGCTCGCCCTATTCCGAGGAGCAGGCGCGGCCCGAGATCTGCGTCAGCGAGCGCAAGTACCTCTTCCTCTACCCGATGGTCAAGCAGCGACGTTGGTACGGCCTGCCCGCCGAGGAGCGCCAGCGGATCATGCGGAGCCACATCGAGGTCGGCCGCCGCTACCCGGAGATCACGATCAACACCTCCTACTCCTTCGGCCTCGACGACCAGGAGTTCGTCGTCGCCTTCGAGGGCGACGACCCGGGCATGTTCCTCGACCTCGTGCAGGAGCTGCGCCCGACCGAGTCGAGCGAGTACACCGAGCTGGAGACGCCGATTTTCACCTGCGTGGCACTATCGACACGCAAGGCCCTCGACGCGCTCGACGGCACTCCGAGTGCCGTCCCAGCGGGGGCATGAGCACGCAGTCGCTCAGCTACGCGATCGACGAACACGACCACCTGGTCAAAGTCGACGAGGGCTACTACCGCTTCGCCGAGGAGAACGGCTGGACGGATGCCGGGGCCAGCCTCGGTCGCTCGCTCTGGGACTACGTCGCCGGCGAGGACCTGAAAAAGGTCCAGCGGCTGCTGCTGCGCCGCATCCGCGACGAGGTGGGGGAGGTCGAGCTCCCCTTCCGCTGCGACGGCCCGAACGTGCGCCGCGAGATGGACGTGAGGATCAAGGCGGGTCGTGGCGGGAGGGCGGTGCTCTTCTCGGCCAAGGTGCGCTTGGAGGAGGCACGCGAGCGGCCCCAACCGCTGCTCGACCCGGCGGCGTCGCGCGGACCCGAGACGCTGGCGATGTGCGGCTGGTGCGACCGATTCGAAGTCGAGGGCGAGTGGGTCGAGGTCGAGGAGGCGGCGCGACGCCTTGAGTTGTTCGACCGTCCCGATATGCCGGTGCTCAGCCACGGCATCTGCCCCGAGTGCAACGGCCTGCTGCTCGCCGCATAGGCAAGACCGCGAGTCCCCTATCCTTCCCCGCTCCCATGAGCAAGATTGGAACCGAAGAGAGCCCGTTGCGCGTCGCGATCGTCGGCGCCGGCCCGTCCGGCTTCTACGCCGCTGAGCACATCCTCAAGGACGGCGACCTTCACGCCCAAGTCGACCTCTTCGACCGCCTCCCCACCCCCTTCGGCCTGGTCCGCGGCGGCGTCGCACCCGACCACCCGAAGATCAAGTCGGTGATCCGCGTCTACGAGAAAACCGCGGCACGGGAGGGCTTCCGCTTCTTCGGCAACGTCAAGGTCGGCCACGACATCGAGGTCGAGGATCTCGAACGACTCTACCACGCAATCGTCTTCACGGTCGGCTGCGAGACCGACCGCCAGCTCGGCATCCCCGGCGAAGAGCTGCCCGGCAGCCACGCTGCCACCGCCTTCGTCGGCTGGTACAACGCCCACCCCGACTACGCCGATGACGAGTTCGATCTCTCCTGCGAGCGAGCGGTCGTGATCGGCAACGGCAACGTGGCGATGGACGTCGCCCGGATGCTTGCGCTGACCGACCACGAGCTGCGCCAGACCGACACCGCCGACCACGCAATCGAGTTGCTCGACGCGAAGCAGATACGCGAGATCGTCGTCCTCGGGCGCCGCGGCCCAGTCCAGGCCGCCTTCACCAATCCGGAGATCAAGGAGCTCGGCGAGATGGAGGACGCCGACGTAATCGTCGATCCAGGCGAGGTCGAGCTCGACCCGGCGAGCACCGCCTACCTCGAGTCCGAGGAGGCCGACAAGACGACCCGGGTCAACGTCGAGACGCTGCGCGAGTTCTCGCAGCGCTCACCCGAGGGCAAGAAGCAGCGGATCGTGCTGCGCTTCCTCGCCTCGCCGATCGAGATCAAGGGCGAAGGCAAAGTCGAGAGCATCGTGATCGGTCGCAACGAGCTGGTCGACGAGGGCGGCACGCTGCGTGCCAAGGACACCGGCGAGCGCGAAGAGCTGGAGTGCGGTCTGGTGCTGCGCTCGGTCGGCTACACCGGCGTGCCGATCGAAGGCGTTCCCTTCGACGAGAAGCGCGGCCTGATCCTCAACGAGGGCGGCCGCGTGCTCGACTCGCACGACGCCGGCCACAAGGTCGGCCACTACACCGCCGGCTGGATCAAGCGCGGCCCCTCGGGCGTAATCGGCACCAACAAGAAGGACGCGCTGGAGACGGTCCAGCACCTCTTCGCCGACGTCGAGTCGCAGATGCTGCTCAGCCCGGAGAACCCGGACCCGGCCGCGGTCGAGGCGCTGCTCGGCAAGCGCGGCGTCCGCTACGTCAGCTTCGAGGATTGGCAGGCGATAGACCAGGTCGAGGTCGGCCGCGGCGAGCCACACGGCCGCCCCCGTGTCAAGTTCGTCCGCGTCGAGGAGATGCTCGGCGCGCTCGGCGAGCGCGTCTCGGGCTAGCCCAGC
>Ga0207669_10000067_pt1 | contig 52443 bp, 41 predicted proteins | sample KBSM33metaG_FD_184329 | JGI IMG/M metagenome (GOLD analysis project Ga0207669, IMG submission 184329) | Miscanthus rhizosphere microbial communities from Kellogg Biological Station, Michigan, USA - KBS M3-3 metaG (SPAdes) (version 2) | ecosystem: Host-associated > Plants > Roots > Rhizosphere >...
AAGCCCCCGCCTCCCCGCCGACCGTGACCTCGGTCGCCCCCAACAAAGGCACCACCGCAGGCGGCACCGCGGTGACGATCACCGGCACCAACCTGACCGGGGCCACCGAAGTCAAATTTGGTTCCACGGCAGCTGCCAGCTTCGAAGTCAAATCGGCGACCCAGATCAAAGCGACCTCGCCCGCGCACGCCGCCGGCCAGGTCGACATCACGGTCACGACGCCCGGTGGAACCTCCGCCACCGGCGCTGGTGACAAATTCACGTTCGAAACGCCAGTCGTCGTCACGCACACCCTGACGATCGTCAAGGCCGGCTCCGGCTCGGGCACGGTCACCTGCGACGGTGGCGCCTGCGCCTCGAGCTATCCGGAGGGGACCAAAATCACCCTGGCCGCCAGCGCCGACTCCGGCTCGACCTTCCTCGGCTGGTCGGGTGGCGGTTGCTCGGGCACCGGCGACTGCGTGATCACGCTCAACGCCGACACGACCGTCAACGCCACCTTTGACAAACAGCCAGGCGGGGGCGGTGGAGGCGGTGGCGGAACGCCACCGGCCGGCGTCGTCAGCGCTGCCCCCACGGCGCCGGTCTCCGGCGGCAAGGCGGCGCTGAAGCTGAGCTGCTCGGGCGGCCCCTGCAGCGGCTCGCTGACTCTGACTGCCAAGGTCAAGCAGGGCAAGAAGACCAAGAACCTGACGATCGGCAAGGCTTCCTTCAGCCTTGCCGATGGGACCACGGCCACGATAAAGGTCAAGCTCTCGGGCCCCGCCAAGCAGGAACTGGCCAAGGGCAAGACCGTCAAGGCGAAGCTGAGCGGCACCGGCGTCATCTCCAGCAAGGTCAAGCTGAAGCTGGCGAAGAAGAAGTAGGCCAGACGGCGACTGGGGGCAGGCGATCTTGCGCGCGAGACTCGTAGCCTCCAGTCTCCTTGCGGGTCTGATCGTGCTGGCGCTGGCGTTGCCGGCGGTTGCGGTGGCGGCTGAACGCACGCTGACGGTCAACTTTGCCGGCGAAGGCGAAGGGGAAGTCGAATGCGAAGTCGAAGGCGGCGGGCCCGAACTGTGTGAAGACACGTACCCGTCGGGGACCGAACTGACGCTGGTGGCGGAAGCGGAATTCGGCTCCGAATTCGCCGGCTTCAGCGCCGGCACCGGCTCGGCGGCCGGCTGCACGGGCACGGCGCCCTGCAGCTTCACGATCGCCGTGAACTCCGCCGTCACGGCGACTTTCGACCTCGAACCGCTGCCCGAATTCACCCTGACGGTCAACAAGGCAGGCACCGGCTCCGGGACGGTGGAATGCGAAGTCGAAGGCGAAGACCCGGAACCCTGCGCCGCCAAGTACCGCGAAGGCACCGAACTAATCCTGATCGCCACGCCGAGCCCTGGCTCCGAATTCGTCCACTGGTCGGGCGCCTGCGCGGACGCCGAAGAACTCGAAGAATGCGAACTGACGATGGAAGGGAACCGCAGCGCCACGGCCACGTTCAACCTCTGGCCGGCGCTGACGGTTCACACCGCGGGCGCCGGCTCGGGCAGCGTCACCTGTGAAGCGCAGGAAGGCGAGGAAGCCTGCGCTGCGGCCTACCCCAAGGGCACCGAACTGATCCTCCGGGCAAAGCCGGGCCCCGGCTCCGAGTTCGCCGGTTGGTCGGGCTCCTGCAAAGCCGCCGGCGCGGAAGAAGAATGCGAACTGACGATGGAAGGCTCCCGCAGCCTGACCGCGACGTTCGATCTGCTCGAGCCCGAACAGCCGGACGAACCGGAAGGCGGCCAGACCGCCCCGTCCAGCAAGCCCACGCAGCCACCGCCACCGCGCACCGCCGCTGCCGCGGGAACGGCGACAGCCGCCGCCACGGCGACGGTCTCAGGTGGAAAGGCGCCGCTGAAGCTGACCTGCACGGGCGGCCCCTGCAGCGGCTCGCTGACCCTGACCGCCAAGGTCAAGCAGGGCAAGAAGACCAAGAACCTGACGATCGGCAAGGCCTCCTTCAGCCTCGCCGACGGTGCCACGGCCACGGTCAAGGTCAAGCTCTCCGGCCCGGCCAAGCAGGAACTGGCCAAGGGCAAGACCGTCAAGGCGAAGCTGAGCGGCACCGGCGTCACCGCCCGCACGGTCAAGCTCAAACCGCGCCGAGCTTGACCGCAGCGCGCCCATGTGTCATTAATCTCATGGATTGGCGAACTGAGATGTTTATTTTCTCGCGTTCTCCAGTCGACCAGGGATCGGGCCCGGGAAGGCCCCAGGGACAGGAGGGAACGCAGTGCGCTACCTGATTACGGGTGGGGCGGGCTTCATCGGCTCGCATTTGGCTGACGCACTCGTCGCGCGGGGGGACAGCGTGCTGATCGTCGACGACCTCAGCACCGGCAGCCTCGAGAACATCGTCGACGCGATGGCCAGCGGGCGGGCGGAGTTCGTCGAGGGCTCCGTCTGCGACCAGGGGCTGGTCGACGAGTGCATGGAGCAGGCCGACGCCTGCTTCCACCTCGCCTCTGCCGTCGGCGTCAAGCTGATCGTCGACCGCTCGGTCGAATCGCTGAGCCGCAGCGTGCGCGGCTCGCAGCTCGTCGTCGAGGGCGCCCACCGGCTCGGCCGCCGGCTGCTCTTCGCCTCGACCTCTGAGATCTACGGCAAGAACGGGGACACGGCGCTGGGCGAGCACTCGGACCGGATCCTGGGCCCGCCCTCGATCGCCCGCTGGTCCTACTCCACCGCCAAGGCCTTCGGCGAGGCGATCTCGCTCGGCTACCACCGCGAGCGCGAAGCCGACACTGTCGTCGCCCGCCTGTTCAACGCCGTCGGCCCCCGCCAGACGGGCGCCTACGGGATGGTGCTGCCGCGTTTCGTCACCCAGGCGCTGGCCGGCGAGAACCTCACCGTCTACGGCGACGGCAGCCAGTCGCGCTGCTTCTCGCACGTCTACGACACGACGCGGGCGCTGGTCATGCTGATGGACGAGGAGGGCGCCCGCGGCGAGGCCTTCAACGTCGGCCGCTCCTCGGAGATCACGATCCTCGACCTCGCGCTGAAGGTGATCGAGCGAACCGAATCGACGTCCGGAATCCGCACGGTCCCCTACGACGAAGCCTACGGCGAGGGTTTCGAGGAGCTCGGCCGTCGCCGCCCGGACACCACGGCCCTCGAGCAGAGAACGGGCTGGCGGCCGACGCGCACCGTCGAGGACGCGATCGACGACGTCGCCGCCTTCGAGCGGTTGCGTACCGAGCGCGCCCGCATGGCCGGCCTCGACGGCGACCTGACGGCGGTCGCGGAGGAGAGCGCTACCGTCGATCCCTCGCTCGAGGCCTAGCGGCGGCGATGTCCGACAGCCTCCGCCTAGCCCTTGCCTTCCTCGTTGCCGGCGGCGCCAGCCTGCTGCTGACCCCGGCGGCGATTGCCCTCGCCCGGCGCACCGGCTTCTACGACCATCCCGTTGGCTACAAGGGCCACCTCAGCCCGACGCCCTACCTGGGTGGCACCGCCGTCGTCGCGGCGCTGCTCCTCGCGGCTTCTGCCTTCGGCAGCGCCTCGGCCGCCTTCTGGCCGATCGCCGCCGGCGCCCTCGTCCTCTGGGGGCTCGGCACGATCGACGATCGCTACGCCCTCGGCCCGCTGCTGCGACTGGCGATCGAGGTCGCCACCGCCACCGGCCTCTTCGCCGCGGGCGTAGGCTGGTCGGTGTTCCCCGGCGAGGCGCTCGACCTGGCCTTCACGGTCGTCTTCGTAATCGGTGTCGTCAACGCCTACAACCTGATGGACAACATGGACGGCGCCACCGGCACCGTCGCCATGGTCTCCGCTGCCCTGCTGGGCCTGCTCGCGGCAGCGCACGGCGACGCCGCGCTGGGCGCGATCGCGATCGCGCTGGCCGGCGCCTGCGTCGGCTTCCTCCCCTACAACCTGGCCTCGCCCTCGCGCGTCTTCCTCGGCGACGGCGGCAGCATGCCGATCGGCTTCGTCATCGCGGCGACGATCATGGCGCTGCCCGACGGCGGCCGGCTCGGCTGGGCGCTGATCCCGCTCGCCGTGCTCCTCGTCGGGCTGCCGGCGCTCGACACCGCTCTGGTGATCGTCTCGCGCCGCCGCCGCGGCGCCGGCGTCTTCACCGGCGGCCGCGACCACCTGACGCACCGCCTGCGCGCCCGGCTCGGCTCGGCCCGCCGCGTCGCCCTGGCCCTCGCCACCGGCCAGGCCTTCGCCTGCGGCGCCGGCGTCGTGCTCTTCGACTTCATCCCCTCGATCGCGATGGCGGGGTCGCTGGTCCTGATCCTGGCGGGCATCGCCATCGTGGCCCTGCTCGAGTCACCCGAATGGGCCCCAGCGGCCACCGAGCCTTCCAGCTGATCCACGAGGGGCGCCGCATCGACGGGCCCCCGGGTGGCGACGGGCGCCCGGGCGGCGACGAGCGGGACGAGCGCCCGCCCCCCGGCGGGCGGCTGCGCGTCCTCCAGGTCATCGGCCGGCTCAACATGGGCGGTCCGGCGCACGTCGCCGCCCTGCTCTCCGGCCGCCGCTTCGACCCCGACCGCTATGAGGCCCTGCTCGTCCACGGCAGCCTCGCCGCCGGCGAGGCCTCGCTGGCCGACCTGGCCGAGGAGGAGGGCGCGCGGATGCGCTTCCTCGCCGACCTCCAGCAGCCGGTCAGCCCGCGGCGCGACTCGCGGGCCCTGCTGAAGCTGGTCCGCCTGGTGCGGGCCTTCAGGCCGCACGTCGTCCACACCCACACCGCCAAGGCGGGCTTCCTCGGCCGCCAGGCGGCGCTTGCCGTCCGTCCCCGCCCGGCGATCGTCCACACCTACCACGGCCACGTCCTCGAGGGCTACTTCGGCCGGGCGAAGTCGGGCCTGTACCTGCGGGCGGAGCGCGCGCTGGCGCGGGTCAGCGACCGCCTGACCGGGGTCAGCCAGGCGACGGTCGACGACCTGGTGCGGCTCCGCGTCGCCCCGCTGGCGAAGTTCAGCGTGCTGCCGCTGGGACTCGATCTCGAGCCGCTCACCCAGCTCGACGAGGTGACCCGGCGCCGCTCGCGCCGCGAGCTGGGGATCGGCGCCGGCGAGGTGCTGTTGATCTTCGTCGGCCGCGTCGTGCCGATCAAGCGCCTCGACGTCCTGCTTGAGGCGCTGGCGTTGGCGTCCGGGTCGCCCCCGCGCCTGCGGCTGGCGCTGGTCGGCGACGGCGAGGAGCGCCCGGCGCTCGAGCGCAAGGCCGCCGAGCTCGGCATCGCCGAGAGCGTGCGCTTCCTCGGCTACCGGCGTGAGCTGCGGTCGCTCTTCGCCGCGGCCGACGTCGCCGTGCTCTCCTCCGACAACGAGGGAACCCCGGTCTCGCTGATCGAAGCTGCGGCCGCCGGGCTGCCCGCCGTCGCGACCGACGCCGGGGGAGTCCGCGAGGTGGTCGGCGAGGAGACCGGGACCCTCGTGCCGCGCGGCGACCCACGGGCGCTGGCGGAGGCGCTGCTGGCCATGGCGGGCGACCCTGAGCGGCGGCGCAGCTGCGGCCACGCCGCCCGCCGCCACGCCGTCGGCCGCTACGACGCCGCGCGGCTGCTGGCCGACGTCGACGCGCTCTACTGCGAGCTCTTGGGGCGCAGCAGCCCGGAGCGGTTGCCCGAGCCGTTCTCGCCGGCGCCGTAGTAGCCGTAATACCCGTAGTAGCCGTAGAGGCCGCCGGCATGGGCGCCGGTGGCGACGCTGCCGAGCACGTTCCCGCCGGCCGAGTCGATCACCTGCCGGGCGCGCCGCAGGGCGTCCTTCGGGGTGCGGTTGAGGCGCGAGACGATGATGCTGCCGGCGACCTGGTTGAAGAGCGGGATCGCGTCGCTGACCGCGAGCAGCCCGGGGGTGTCGATCAACACCATGTCGACCTGCTCGGTCAGCTCGGCGAGCAGGTCGCGCATCCGCTGCGACCCGAGCAGCACCGCGGGGTTCGGCGGCGGCGTCGCCCCCGGCAGCAGCCGCAGTCGCCCGGCGCCCGTCTCCATGTCGACGAAGACCTCGTCAAGCGACCTCTCGCCGACCAGCACGGAGTCGAGCCCCAAGCTGACCTCCTTGCCCAGCCGCGTTGCCACCTGCGGCCGGCGCATGTCGCCGTCGATCAGGATCACGTCGCGTTCGTCGAGCGCGCAGGCGATCGCCAGGTTGATAGCGACCGTCGTCTTGCCGTCCTGCTGGATCGGGCTGGCGATCACCAGGTTGGCGAGCGAGCGATCGACGTTGAAGTAGGTGAGGCTGGCGCGCAGCGTCTGAAACGACTCGAGCACGTGCGGCCCGGGCGCGTGGCCCGGGAAGGCGTCGTCGGGGATCATCGCCAGCACCGGGGCGTCGAGCAGCTCCTCGAGTTCCCGCGGTTCGCGCAGGCGCCGGTCGAGGCGGTCGAGCAGCGGCGCCAGCGCTGCCGCGATCAAGAGCGCGAGGATCGCCGCGATAGCCGCGTTGCGCCGCGGCCGCGGCGAGATCGGGCTCGCCGCCGGCACCGCCGCTTCGACGATCGGCGTGGTCCCGGTCTGCCCGGCCCGCAGCCCGCGCAAGAGCTGTAGCTGCTGCGCCAGCGCTTCGCGCGAGGCTTCGTCCTTGGCTTCCGCGCCCTGCTTGGCCAGCGTCGCCAGCGCCCTGTCGATGTCGCGGATCGAGCTGGAGGTGCGGGTTTGGGCCACCGCCCGCGCGAAGGCGTTGGCGATGCGCGCCGCTTCGGTGGCGTTGGAGTCCTGGGCGGTGATCGTCAGGAAGTCGCTGTCTTTCTCGGCGGGGTTGGTCGGCGCCACCGAGATGTGGCCGAGCAGCCCCCTGGCGGCGGTCGCCGGCAGCCCCATGATGCGGGCCGCACGCCGGGCGACCACCGGGGTTTGGATCAGCGTCTGCGCTTCGGCAAGCCCCGAGCTGGAGCTGATCTGGTTGGCGAGCACGGCGGAGGTGCCGACCGTCGCCTGGACGTTGATCGTCGCTTTGGACTGGTAGGTCTTCGGCAGCAGCGAGGAGCCCAGGTAGGCGGCCGCAGGCAGTAGGACGACGATCGCGAGCAGCAGCCACTTGCGCCGCCACATCAGGCGGCCCCATTGACGAACGTCGAGTCCCTCCTCCCGTGGCTCGCTCACAGACAAGTGATTATATGGATGGCCTCAGGGATGGCCCCGACCGTCGACCAGAGCCTCTACGCGACGCTGGTGACCCTGGCGATGGTCGCCCTGCTGGGCGGCGCGGTCGCCCTGCTGGTCGGCTATCTGCGGCGCAGCAGGCCCGGATTCGCGGTCGGCCCGCCGGCGCTGCTCGCCTTCGGCCTGCGCGTCCTCGCCGCCGGCCTGATCTCGCTGACGCCGGTGGCGCGGACCCTGCGCGGCGGCGACGAGCTGATCTTCCTCGAAAAGGCGAACCTGATCGCCGCGACCACGCCGGGATCCGGCGAATGGAGCCACGCGCTGTGGCGCGAACTGCACGTCTTCGTGCTCTCCGTGCAGCACTACCTGCTCGACTCGCCGGAACTGGCGATGCGCGTCACCCAGGTCGGAATCTCGGTGATCGGCCTGGTCCTGCTCGCCGCCGCCGTCTACGAGCTCGCCGGCGCGCGGGCCTCGGTGCTGGCGATGTGGCTGCTCGCCCTCGAGCCGGCCAGCGTCTTCTTCTCGAGCCTGTTGCACAAAGAGGCGAACATGCTGCTGGCGATCGGCCTCGTCGCCTTTGGGGGGGCGAAGATCTGGCGGCGGGAGGAGCCCCGCAACCTGGTGCCGATCGTCGCCGGCTGCCTGATCGCCGTCGCCACGCGTCACTACGCCGGTTGGTTCCTGATCGCCGCCAGCGCGGCGATCGTCCTGCACGCCGGGCTACGCGCCCGCCAGCGGGCGGCGATCCGCTCGTTCGGCCTGGTCGCGCTGGTCATCCTCTTCGCCGCCGTCGCCGCCCCCGTCGTGCTCAAGGCCTCGACCGACGAGAGCCTCGAAAAGAACCTCCAGCGCTCCCAGGAAGCGAACGCCTCGAACAACTCCAACCTGAAGCTCGAACGGGTCGACTTCTCGACCCGCGGCGCGGTTGTCCGCAACCTCGGCCCGCGCACGCTCGACGTCCTGCTGCGGCCGTTCCCCTGGGAGCTCGGCAACATCAGCCAGGGACTGGGGCTGCTCGGCACCGCCGCGGCCTACCTGGCGCTCTTCTTCCTGATCAGGCTGGGGATCCGCAACCGCGGCAGCATCATGGCCCGCGCCGGGCCGCTGGTCTACCTTGGCCTCTTCCTGCTGATCGCCTACTCGCTGAGCGCCGGCAACGCCGGCACCTCGTTCCGCTATCGCGTGCAGATCGTGGCGCTCTTCGTCTGCCTCATCGCCTGTCTGTGGGCGCGTCGAGCGGAGCGGCACGCCGCCGTGCCACCGACTTCAGCCGAGCGAGTCCGCCTCGAGCCTGTCCATGCGTGACCTGCGCCTGCGCCCGGCTTCGCAAGCCGACGCCGAGCGGCTCCTGGAGTGGCGCAACGATGCCGAGGCGCGCGCCGCCTCGCGCAACAGCGGGGCGATCGCCCCGCCGGAGCACGCCGCCTGGCTGGCGACCGTCCTTGCCGACCCCGAGCGGTTGCTGCTGGTGGCCGAGCTGGCCGGCGAGCCCGTCGGCCAGGTGCGCTTCGACAGGTTGGCCGGGGGGCGCTACGAGATCAGCGTCGGCCTGGCGCCGGCGGCGCGCGGGCGGCGGCTCTCCTCGCGCTTGATCGCGCTGGGCCTCGAGCGGCTACGCGAGTCCCACCCCGGCGCCGTCGTCGAGGCCCACGTGAGGCACTCGAACGCCCGCTCGCTTGCCACCTTCCGCCGAGCCGGGTTCCGGCCGACCTCAGAGCCCGCCGAGGACGATTTCCTGGTCCTGCTCAGTGGCGGCGCCGCGCCTTCAGGCTGAAGACTTCGCCAGGGCCCGCAGCTCCTCGGCGACGCGCAGTGCCCCGCGGCCGTCCACCGTCGCACGCGCCCGTTCGGAGAGGCGGCGCCTGGCGTCCGGCGAGTCGAGCAGGCGCTCGATCGCCTCGGGCACGGCCTCCTCGGTAACCGGCAGGACGGCCTCGCGCGCGGCCAGGGCGGCGATCTGGCGGCGTTGGTTGGCTGCCCCCTCGAGTGCCAGCGCCGGAGCACCGGTGGCGGCCGCCTCGAGCAGCGTCTGGCCGCCGGTGCAGACCACCGCGTCGCAGCGCAGCAACGGCTCCAGCAGCGAGCGCGGGCGGTCGAGCACCTCGACACCGTCCGGCGGCTCGCCGGCGAAGCCCGCCGCCCAGACGAGCTCGATCTCGAGCCGCGCATCCGACATTGACCACACTCCAGGTGGGTCAATGTCGGATGCGCGCTCGTGCAGGCGCGCGGCGACCCGCGCGGCGAGGCCGCCGAGGTCGCTGCCGCCGCTCGTCACCAGGACCCGCTGCGGCCGCTCGCGGATCTCCCGGGGAGGGAGGTCCCAGAAGGGACGCCGCAGGCAGGCGTAGCGCAGTCCGCCGAGTACCCGCCCGGCGCCGCCAGGGCGCTCCTCGGTGGCGATCGTCAGGTCGGGGACGGCCGGATCGGGCAGCGCGTCCTCGAAGGCGGCGAGCGCGCGGTGGGGCTGCGCGACGAGCCGCTGCCGGGCGTCCTCGTCGTAGGTGTCGACGAGGAGGACGTCGGGCGCCCGCTCGACCGGGCCCTCGGCACCCAGCTCCCGCAGCTCGACCTCGAAGCCGCGCTCGCGAAGCGCCTCGGCCAGCGCCGTGCAGCGCGAGAGGTGGCCGAGGCCGACGCCGGCGCCCGCGTCGGCGACGAGGAGCGCGCGTGGCGCTCCCGTCCCGGCGCCGCTCAGAGCATCTCCCAGGTGAGGACCTCGTCGTGCTCGACGGCGACCCGCAGCGGCCGCCCGACGACCTTCGCCAGGTCGCGCGGCGCGACGCCGAAGCCGGGTCGCTTGCTGGTCAGCATCTCCTCGCTCAGCACGGTTCCCGCCGGATGATCGCCGACCACGACCAGGCTGCGCCGCGCCAGCCGGTGCATCTCCTGTGCCTCCTCGGGCCCCGGCCCGTCCTTGCGGCCGTCGCCGAGCGCCGCCTGGGCCTCGCGGATGCCGGCGACCATCGCCGCCAGCTCGCCGGGCTCCAGCGCGAAGGGGTGGTCGGGGCCCTCCATCGTGCGGTCGAGGGTGAAGTGCTTCTCGACGAAGGCGGCGCCCAGCGCCGCGGCGGCGATCGGCACCGCGATCCCGGTGGTGTGGTCGGAGAGCCCGACCGGGACGCCGAAGGCCACCCGCATCGTCGCCATCGCCCGCAGGTTGGCCCGCTCCGGCGGCGCCGGGTAGACGGAGGTGCACTGCATCAGGCCGACCGCTTGCGCCCCCGCCCGGCGGGCGTCCCCCAGCGCCGCCTCGACCTCGCCGAGGGTCGCCATCCCGGTCGAGATCAGCAGCGGCCGCCCGGTGCGCGCCGCGGCGGCGATCAGGCCCGGGTCGACGATCTCGAAGGAGGCGATCTTCATCGCCGGCACGCCGAGCGCGTCGAGCTCGGCGACCGCCGCCTCGTCGAAGGGGCTGGAGAAGAAGGCGATGCCGCGCCCGGCGGCGTGGTCGCGCAGCTCGGCCTGCCACTCGCGCGGCAGCGAGATCCGCTCGAGCAGTTCCGCCGGGCTCTCCTCGCCGAGGGGAGCCAGGTACTCGAAGCCGGGCGCCTTGGTCGAGTAGAGGCTCTCGCCCGAGTAGGTCTGGAACTTGACCGCGTCGGCGCCGGCCTCGGCGGCGACGTCGACCAGCTCGCGAGCGATCCCCAGGTCGCGGTTGTGGTTGGCGCCGGCCTCGGCGATCACGTAGGTCGGCTGCCCCTCGCCGACTGGGCGGCCGCCCAGCTCGAAGCTCGCCGGCAGCTCGTCGCGCTCAGCCACCGGCCAGCACCTCGCGCACGACCTCGATCACCCTGTCCTGGTCGGCGGCGGCGAGGTCGGGGTAGCAGGGAATCGAGAGGCAGCCCGAGTAGTAGCGCTCGGCCTCGGGGCAGAGGCCCGGCCCGTAGCCGAACGTCTCGCGGTAGTAAGGATGCAGGTAGGGCGGGATGTAGTGGACCTGGCTGCCGATGCCCGCCTCGGCCAGGCGCCGGTAGAGCTCCAGCCGCCGGGGCGCCCCATCGCTCAGGTGGACGACGAAGAGGTGGTAGGCGTGCAGCGTCCCGGCGGGCGCCTCGGGCGGCAGCCGCAGCCCCTCGATCCCGGCCAGCGCCTCGCGGTAGCGGGCCGCCACCGCGTTGCGGCGCGCGACGTGGTCGTCGAGCTTGCGCAGCTGCGAGGCGCCGAGCGCCGCGTGCACGTCGGAGAGCCGGTAGTTGAAGCCGAGGTGCTGCTGCTCGTGGTACCAGGGGCCCTCGCCCTCGCCGTACAGCAAGCGCTCGCGCTCGCGCACCATGCCATGGGTGCGGAAAGCCGTCAGCCGCTCGGCCAGCCGCGGGTCGCGGGTGGTGACGACGCCGCCCTCGGCGGCGGTGATGGCCTTGGTCGGGTGCAGGCTGAAGATCGCCATGTCCGAGTGGGCGCAGGAGCCGACCTCCTCGCCGCCGGCGCTGCCGCCGAGCGCGTGGGCGGCGTCCTCGACGATCGTCACGTCGGGCCCGACCAGCTCGCGCAGCGACGCGACGTCGAGCGGCAGGCCGGCGAAGTGGACCGGCACCAGCAGCCTCACCCGCGGCGTCAGCGCCGCCTCGACGCTCGCCGCCGAGACGTTCCAGGTCCCGGCCTCGATGTCGGCGAAGCGCGGCGTCGCCCCCAGGTAGGCGCCGCAGTTGGCGCTCGCCGCGAAGGTGATCGCGCTGGTCAGGATCTCCTCGCCGGGGCCGACCCCGGCGGCGAAGGCGGCGCCGTGCAGCGCCGCCGTGCCGGAGGAGAAGGCGACCGCGTGGGGGACGCCGCAGCGGGCGGCGAAGTCCTGCTCGAAGCCGGCCAGCGCCGGCCCCTGGGTCAGCCAGTCGCCCTCCAGCACCGCCGCCACGGCGGCCCGATCCTCGCCGTCGACGCTCTGCCTCGAGTAGGGGATCACCGGATTGGGAACCGTAGCGTTTAGCATGTCCGTGCGCCCCTGGGACGGGCGCCGCTGGGACCACGACCGTAGCGCCCGCCGAGCCTAAATGACAGCCCCATCGAGGAGAGAGCCGAGCCCCGAGCTGAAGGGCAAGACGGTCCTGATCACGGGAGGCACCGGCTCCTTCGGCAAGCGCTTCGTCGAGCACCTCCTGCGCGACCACGAGCCGGCGGCGATCCGTGTCTACAGCCGCGACGAGCTCAAGCAGCACGAGCTGCGCGAGTCGGTCCGCGACGAGCGGTTGCGCTTCCTGATCGGCGACGTGCGCGACCTCAGCCGCCTGCGGATGGCGGTCCGCGGGGTCGACGTGATCGTCCACGCCGCCGCGCTGAAGCAGGTGCCGGCCTGTGAGTACAACCCCTTCGAGGCGGTGCAGACCAACGTCGTCGGCGCCGAGAACGTGGTCACCGCGGCGATCGAGCACGACGTGCCGCGGACGATCTCGCTGAGCACCGACAAGGCGGTCAACCCGGTCAACCTCTACGGCGCCACGAAGCTCGGCGCCGAGAAGATCGTCACCCAGGGCAACGTCTACGCCGGCACCGGCGGGGTGCGCTTCTCGAGCGTGCGCTACGGCAACGTCGTCGGCAGCCGCGGCAGCGTTATCCCGCTCTTCAAGCGCCAGGCGGCCGAGGGCAGGCTGACGATCACCGACGCGGCGATGACCCGCTTCTGGATCACCCTCGACGACGCCGTGGACTTCGTCATCGCCGGCCTTGAGCGGATGCAGGGCGGTGAGGTCTTCGTGCCGCGCATCCCCAGCATGTCGGTGATGGATCTGGCCGAGGCGCTGGCCCCGGGCGCCGAGCACGAGATCGTCGGCATCCGCCCCGGCGAGAAGGTGCACGAGGTGCTGTTGACCCAGGACGAGGCCCGCCACGCGGTCCGCTTCGGCACCCACTACGCGATCTACCCCGCCTTCCCGTTCTGGCGCGACAGCGCCTTCCCGGCCGGCGAAGAGCTGCCGCCCGGCTTCCGCTACGCCAGCGACAGCAACGACGAGTGGCTCAACGCCGAGCAGCTCCGCGAGATGGCCGCCGCCGTCGCCCCAGTCTCCGGCTAGAAGAGCTGCTCCGGGCCCGTCGGGGCGAGCTTCTCGCCGAGTGCCTGCATCTCGGCTACGAGCTTCTCGTCGATCTCTTCACGGGCAAGGCCGTTCAGAATCACAAATGGCTGTAGCAGTGGGTCCGCAAACCGGTAGTACCAACTGCGCTCTTCCCCTGATTTCTCGAACACTCTGCCACGCTTTTCCCCAGCAAAGGCGTTGAGGTGACGATTGAACTTTGCGATGTCGACCTCTTCGCCGAGGATGCGGGACATCGGCTCGCGGACCGCCCCCGCAGTGAAGTGCCCCAGGGGCCCCTTGGGGGCCAATGCACAGGCGAGCATCACCTGCTGGAAGAGGGTGCCTTTTCGGGGACTGCGAGTGGCTTTCTCGTAGGCCGCACGGATCGAGTGCTGGGTCTTGCTGACCACCCGCTCGATGCCCCGACTGACGTCCTTGTCGTCAATCGAGCCACGGTCGTCGGCGACAGCATGCTGTCCGGCATGGAGGGCGAGCGAGTGCGTGTAGAAAGGCAGGCCCTCCGAGAGCCGGGCAATTCTCCGGCGCGCATCCGGTTTGATCTCGAGACGGAGCTCGGACAGCCCCTTGTCGACGATTTCTTCGAGCTCAGACGTCGACATCCGCGGCAGATGTACCTGGGTCAGGGCTCGTCCCACCGAAGCGTGATCTCCCAGCAACTCGTCGACCGAGTCGGCGACGCCGACCAGGACGAGCGTCACCGGCACGGCGTGGTCTGAGAGGGTCTTGATCGTGTCGGCGAGTAGCGAGAGCGCCTCGTCGTCCTCGAGTCGATCGAGCTCGTCGATCACGATGAGAGCCCGGCCCCCGAGGTGCTCCAGCGCATAGCGGATTTGCTCCGGTTCTCTGGGAGCCTGCCCCGTCCACTCGCCGCTGCCGTCCCACTCTAGCTCTCGGAAGACGTTGCTCCATAACGAGGCAAAGTCATCCAGGGTTTGGCAGTTGACGCCGATCGATTTGAGCTGGAGGTCGTCGAAGCCATCGAAGACCTCGGCCAGGATGTTGGCGAGGGAGGTCTTTCCCACGCCCCGCTCGCCATAGAGGATGACGTGCCGTCCCTTCTGGCCCACGGTGTTGATGACGTCCGTCACCTGGTCCATCCGTCCGCCAAACAGCGAGTAGTCGTCGATCGGCGCGCCAGGCGTGAAAACCGCGCCGACTTGTGCGATTCGTCGAAGCTTGTCCGTAGGTTGCGGGGCGCCAGCCATGCGTTAGATGGCGAGAACCTACAGTATTTACACTATAACTGCAAGTACAACGTCGGAGGCTGTATTTCAGCTCAGGCGTTCATCAGGTCGAAGGTGTTGTTGAGCAGCACCCGGCGGCCGCTTTTCAGCGGCGTGCCGCGGTGTAGGCCGCGGAAGTCGGCGAGGATCAGGGTGCCGGCTTTGCCGGTGCAGACGACTTCCTCCCAGTCGTGCTGTTCGCGCAGGGCGCGGATCTCCTGGGGGAAGAAGTGGCCGAAGCGGCCGCTGGCGCCGCCGGCGTCGAACTCGATCGCGTGCGGGGTGCGCCAGCTCTCCATCCGATGCGAGCGGCGCAGGAAGCGGAACGGCGCGTTCTCCTCGCCGACGTCGACCAGGTAGAGGAAGGCCTTGCAGATCGGCCGCCAGTTGTCGAAGTGGAAGAGGTCGGCCTGGGCCATCTTGGAGAGGCCGAAGCGGTTCTCCAGCTCATGGCGGAAGGAGACGACGCGCGGCGAGAGGTAGGCGCGCATCACGCTCTCGATCGTCGCGTCCTCGAAGAACGGCCGCGTCGAGGGGATCAGCTCGTCGACCTGGCTGATCCGGAAGACGATGTCGGGCTGGATCGTGAAAGTGCGGTCGGCCAGCTCGCCTGCCTCGGCCTTGCGGATCGTCTCGTCAGCGCCGGCGAGCATCGCCGCCAGCTGGTCGGCCGGCAGGTAGTCGGGGACGATCGCGATGCCCTCGCGGTCGAGCTCCTCGAGCAGCTCGCGGCTCTCGGTCAGCTCCGGCCGCAGCTTGACCCCGCGGTAGGCGCGGGCACGCTGCACGTTGTGCACGACGCGGCTTTCGCGCAGCGGCGCCGGGCCTTCGCGGACCAGTTTTTTGGCAGCTCGTCGCGTGCGCGCGCGAACCCCGGTCGAACTCCCAGACATCGCTGTACACCATATCGAGTCGCCGGCCTACGGCACCCCGGCGGCGGTCCCCAGCTCGATCAGCTCGACGACCCGCAGCACCTCGCTCTCGGGGACCGGCGCGGCCTCGCCGCGGGCGACCGCGACGAAGCGCTCGAGCGCCGCCTTGAAGGCGCCGAACGAGTCCTCGAAGACGAGCGCCCGCTCGCCCCGCTCGCCGACGACTCTCAGCTCGATCGGCGCCTCGACGGCGCCCAACGTCGCGAACTCGGCCCGCGCGCCGCGCTCCCAGGCGACCTCCACCCGCACCGCGTCTCCCTCGACCGAGGCCGCGTGCGAGGCGATCGCCCCCTGCTCGCCGAGCAGGCCCAGCGCCGGCTCGATCAGGTGGACCGCGTAGCGGCTCCAGCGCTTCGGCGAGCTGGCGCGCACCTCGCGGATCGGGCCGATCGCCGCCCGCTCGCCCGGGTCGAGCCGCAGCTCCGCCGCGTAGCGCAGCGCCGAGCAGGTGAAGAGCCGGCCGGGGACGGGCTGGCGGGCGAAGAGCGCGCGGGCGGCGGCCACAGTGGTCGCCAGCGGCTTGTCTATATATATGGGGAGGCCGGCGTCGAGGAAGGGCCCGGCTAGCTCGGCGTGGCGCTCGGCATCGTCGCGGGCCAGCAGCACCGCGTCGACCTCGCCGAGCATCGCCTGCGGCTCCTCGAGGATCCGCTCGATCCGGCAGGCGGCGGCGATCCGCTCCGAGGCGGCCCTCTCCTGCGTCCAGACGTGGCTGACGCGGGCGCCGGCGATCGCCTCCTCGGGGAAGCGGTGCGCGGCCAGGTAGCGGGGGATCGCCGGGAACGGACAGGCCGCCATCTCGGCCTCCTCGTAGCCGTTGACGATCGCCGCCCAGGAGTAGGGATGCCCGTTGCCCTCGCTGATCCCCAGCAGGCCGAGGCGCAGCTCGCTCACCGCGCCCACCGCCGCGGATCGATCAGCTCGGGGTCGGCGACCGCCAGCTCCTCGCTGAGGCCGCCGCCTGGGGCCACCTCGCGCATCGCGGCGACGCACTCCCGCAGCTCGCGCGCCGAGTTGGCGCCGACCAGGACCACGTCGACGCCGGGCTGGTCGCGCAGCGGCCCCAGCGCCGCCTCGATCCGGCTCAGGCCGCGCCGGCGGCGCAGCTCCTCGAAGCGCCGCAGCGGCCCCGCGGCCGCGGCCAAGCTCGCCGGCAGCTCCGCGACCTCCATCAGCAGCAGGCCCTGCAGGAAGGCCGAGCGAACGTGCACCGCGACGCCCGCCTCGCGCAGCTCGGCCAGCGTGCCGTCACGCAGCAGACGCTGGTCGAAGGCGTTCAGCGGCAGCTGCACCAGGTCGATCTCCAGCCGCTCGCGGGCGGCGTCCAACTCGGCGCGGTCATAGACGCTGACGCCGAGCTTCTCGACCAGGCCCGCCTCGCGCAGCGCCGCCAGCCGGGCGGCGAGCTGTTTGCCCCCCGGCAGGGCCAGCTCGGCGCCGTGGTGCAGCAGCAGCCCGTCGAGCCGCTCGCGGCCCAGCCGCTCGAGCGAGCGCTCGGCGCTGCGCGCGACCGCGTCGCAATCGCCGACGCTCACCTCCTCGCTGGCCAGCGGCGGGGTCTTGGTGACGATGCCGACCCCGGCGGTGGCCGGCAGCAGCCGGCCGAGCAGCGCCTCCGCCTCGCCGTAGGCGGGGGCCGTGTCGATCGTCTCGACGCCCCCCGCCAACGCGCACTCGAGGATCGCCGCCGCCTCTTCCTCGGAGGGTTGGCCGCAGCGGTTGGAGACGCCGTAGGGGAGGCCGAGCTGGGCCGTCCCGAGGCCGAGCGCGCTCACCGGGTGCCCTCGCCCCCGCCGGCCTCGGCCAGCAGCACTGCGGTCAGGCGCTCCGCTGCGCCGCCGTCGAGGCGGTGCAGGAAGCGCTCGACGAAGGCCGGCTTGGAGGGACGCTGGCGCGCGTGCAGCGCCTCGACGTCGTCGAGCGCCGCCCGCAGCGCCCCCCAGGAGGTGACCGCCTCGGCGACCCCCGCCTCGACCAGCCGGCCGGAGAGGATCTCGCCCGGCTCGGGGTGGACCTCGACCGTGATCGCCGCCGTGTGGTCGAGGCCGGTCAGCGGTAGCTGCAGGGTGGACATCACCCCGAGCACGACCCGGGCCGAGCGCGCGCGGCGCTCGAGCACCTCGATGCTGGGCACGATCTCAACGCTGCCGTCCGAGTATCCGGCCCAGGGGGAGTTGCGGTCGCCTGGGTGGGCCTTGACCGCCAGCCGGCGGCCGCTGTCGATGACCGCGGCGTGGATCTCCGCTGCCCAAAGATGATGGAACTCCGCCCCCCAGCCGAAGAAGCCCGTGTTGTGCAGCTGGTGGTCGATGAGCACCACCGTGTCGGACTCCGGCTCGGCGAGGCCGGGGCCGGAGCGGAAGCAGTCGAACTGCGGCACGCCGGTGTACACGGTGCGCTCGGCAAGCTCCGGCGGCACCCGGTCCAGCTCGCGGTGGAAGGCGAAGCACTCGGGAGAGAAGGAGACGTAGCGGTCGGGACGGCGCAGCGCTGCGGCCGCGCCGAGCGTCTCCAGGGAGGCGCCGCCGACGCTGGGCAGCGCGTAGCGCGCCAGCCGGGCCGCCTCGCCCGGCGGCAGGCGCAGCAGCGAGCCGGCGAAGAAACGATGGGTCGCCACCGAAGAGCGCGGCTTGCGGGAGAGGCCGGCGGTCGCCTTGCCCCGGTTGACCCGGAGCGGGCGTCGCGCCGCCACCGGCAGGCGATAGCCGTGCTCGAGGTGGACCACCCGTACCCCCCGCTTGGCCGCCTCGCGGCGCAGCGCCAGCTGGTTGCGGACGCCGACCGCGAGCATCACCAGCAGGTCGGGTTCGACCGTGCGCAGCAAGGCCCGCGCCGAGCCGTGCTCCTCCCAGGTCGTCAGCCGCCCGTAGGGCTCGTAGAGCGCCGGCGTCGCCCCCGGCGTCGAGGCGTACTCGACGAAGGTCAGCTCCGCCTGCTGCGCGACCCCCGCGAACATCGCCAGCAGGTCCGCTCTGCCGATGGTGGCGACGACAAGCATGCGAGGGCGACTCACGGGACGCGGCGATCATAGTCACGCGGCGCGCCCTTGAGACAAGCGCGACTATTAATCTTTGCCCGGGGTGAGCGCTTCGCTTGGAGGCATCCGTGCGTTGGTGGTCGGACTTGGGTCGATCGGTCGCACCCATGTCCGCACGCTGGCCGAGCTCGGCGCGGCAGTCGAGGCGGTGACGCGGCGCCCGCACGAGCTCGGCGCCGCCGCCGGCGACGTCGGTGCCACGCATCCCTCGATCGACGCCGCCCTGGCCGCCGCCGAGTTCGACTACTGCGTGGTCGCCTCGGCGACCGCCGACCACGCCGCCGACGTCGCCGCCCTGGCCGCGGCCGGCTTCGGCGGCACCCTCCTGGTTGAGAAGCCGCTTGTGGCGCGCTCCGGCGAGTTCCCCGACGGGCTCGCCTTCGAGCGGGTCGGCGTCGGCTACAACCTGCGCTTCCATCCCGCCGTGCGCTGGCTCCAAGGCCAACTGGGTGGTGAGCCCGTCCTCGTCGCCGACCTCGTCGCGCAGAGCTTCCTGCCGGAGTGGCGTCCGGGGCGCGACCACCGGGCGACGGCCTCGGCCTCGCGGGCGCGGGGCGGCGGCGTCCTGCGCGACCTCTCGCACGAGATCGACCTGATGATGTTGCTCTTCGGTGAGCCGCGCTCGGTCGCCGCCCGCGGCGGCAACCTGGGGGAGCTGGGGATCGAGGCGGAGACCGCGGTCTCCGCCCTGCTCGAGCTGGAGCGGGCGCCGGTGGCGACGCTGCGGCTCGGCTACCTCGACCGCCTGCCCGAGCGGCGGATCCGGGTGACGACCGCGCGGGACACGCTCGAAGCCGATCTGCTGAGCGGGGCCTGCCGTTCATCCATAGGCGAGGAGGCGCACCCCGTCGACTGGCCCCGCACCTATGCCGAGCTGCACCAGGCGATGCTTGGCGAGGGTCCGGCGCCGGTCTGCACGCTCGCCGAAGGCCTCGACGCGGTGGCCTGCGTCGAGCGCCTCGAGGAAGCGCTCGGCGAGGTCCTCGACGTGGGGGGGCGCACCGGCGCGCCGCTGGCGCGGAGCGGCGCTCGATGAGCCGCCGCCTGATCGCCGGCCTTGCCTGCCGGGTGACCGGCACGCGCCTCTACGGTAAGCCGTTGCAGAACCTGGCCCCCCCGGAGGTGACGATCCTCAGCCAGATAGTCGCCTGCATCCGCGCCGCCGAGGTTCCGGCCGAGGTCGTCCTGGCGATCGCCGAGTCCCCCCAGAACACCGCCCTGCGAGTTGCCGCCAAGGAGCTCGAGGCGCCCTTCGTGCTCGGCGACGAACAAGACGTGCTGGGTCGCATGATCGCCGCCGCCGAGGCGCACGGCGCGACCGACCTGTTGCGCAAGACGACCGAGTCGCCCTTCTTCGAGATCGACGGCATGGAGCTGGCCTGGGAGCGGCATGTCGCCAACGGCAACGACATCACCGTCGTCGACCACGTGCCGCTGGGGACCGCGGTCGAGATCTACACCCTCGAGGCCCTGCGCCGCTCGCACGAGGAGGGCCTCGACGAGGATCGCGCCGAGCACGTCTCCAACTTCGGCCGCTACAACCAGCGCCTCTTCCAGGTCGAGATCATCGAGCCGCCGCCGGTCTGCCGCCGCACCGACCTGCGCCTGACCGTCGACTACCCCGAGGACCTGATTCTCTGCCGTGCCGTCTACCAGGAGCTGGCCGCGAGCGCGCCGCTGATCCCCCTGGCCGAGATCGTCGCCTTCCTCGACGCCCGCCCCGACCTGACTCGCCTGGTGGCCCGCTACGTCTATGACGAGCCGATCTGGGCCGGTGCCCCCCAGCGAGACACTGAGTGAGCGCCGCATCGGGCAGCGCCGGACAGGGCAGGCACCTGCTCGGCAAGGGCTCCGTCTACACGCTCGGCAGCGTCCTGCAGCTCTCCGGTTCGGCGCTGGCGATCCCGATCGTCACCCGCCTGCTCGGCCCCGCCCAGTACGGGACCGTCGCCCTGGCCCTGACGATCCAGCTGTTCGTCACCACGGTCTCGGCGCTGGGCATCCCCGCGGCGCTGTCGAGGGCCTACTTCGAGACAGCCGAAGACGGCAAGTCGGCGGCGCGAGAGCTGATCGTCAGCACCATCCTGCTCGCCCCCGTCGGGGTCGGGCTGACCCTGCTCACGGCGCCGGTCTGGGCGCCGCCGCTCGTCCCGGGCGAACCGCTGGCGGTCTACATCGGCATCGCCGTCTCCCTGCCCGGCGTGGCGAGCGGCGCCGCCCTGGCGCTGCTGCGGGTCCAGGAAAGGCCGACCGCCTTCGTCTGCATAACCCTGCTCTCCAGCTTTGGCGCCCAGCTGCTGGGGATCGTCGGGTTGCTGATCGACCCCACGCCGACCGCCTACCTGCTCGGCTACGGCGCGGCGATGACGATCGGCGCGTTGATCGGCGCCGTCCTCACCGGGGCGATAGGCGCTCCCCCGGCGCCGCGCCGCAGGCTGCGCGCAGCGCTCGACTACGGGGTCCCGACCGTGCCGCACGCCGTCTCGGTCTACGCCCTGGCGATGGGCGATCGGGTCGTCGTCCAGCTGATCGCCGGCCTCGGCGCGGTCGGCAAGTACCAGCTGTCCTACGCGGTCGGCGGCCTCGGGATGAACTTCCTCTCCTCGCTGCAGAACGCCTGGGTGCCGCTCACCTTCGGCGCCGAGGAGCACCTGCGCTGGCGCTCGCTGGCCGACACGGCGGCGCTGGTCACGCGGCTCGCCGCGCTGGCCTGCGGCATCATCGCCCTCGCGGCGCGGCCGCTGCTGAGCGTCGTCGCGCCCGCCGACTACGACCCGACCTTCCTCGCCGAGATCACCGCCGTGCTGTCGCTGGCGACCCTGCCCTGGGCGACCTACCTGCCGCGCACCCAGGTGCTCTTCTGGACCAAACACACGCGGCCGCTGGCCTGGATCACGCCGGCGGCGGCGGCCCTCAACCTGGCGCTGGTCACGGCCCTGCTGCCGCCCTTCGGCCTGGTCGGCGCGGCGGCAGCAACGGTGCTGGCGATCGGCTTCGAGGCGGCGGCGATCGACGCCGTCGCCAACAGGATCGAGCCGGTGCCCTGGAAGCGACTTTCCGAATTGGCCCACTACGGCCTCGGCGCGGCGCTCGTCGCCCTCGCCCTCGCCCTGCCCGGCACGCTGGGCGGCGACGCCGTCCGCGTCGCCGGCGCGGCGGTCGCCGCGGCGGCGCTGATCGCGGTGGTCCTACAGCAGGTTCTGCCCCGGCGAGCGGATAGGCAGCCGCGATGACCAAAGTCCTCTTCGTGGTCGGCATGGCACGTAGCGGCAGCACCCTGCTGACCGCGCTGCTCAACCGGGTCGACGGTTTCGCCGGGCTCGGCGAGACGCACGTCTACTGGGAGCTGGCCGGCGGCGAGGAACGCTGCGGCTGCGGTCGCAGCCTCGCCGAGTGCGAGCTGTGGGGCACGCTGCGCCGCGAGCAGCTCGAGCGCGGCGTCGATCTCGACGAGCTGCGCGGCTCCTTCCGCGACTTCGTCCGGCCGCGGCCCAGCTCGCAGCTGCGCGGCCTGCTCGCTCGGCGCGGCGGCTCGGGCGGGGCACGGCTGCGGCGCTACGTCGAGGCGACCGAGGCGAGCTACGCCTGGCTGGCCGAGCGCACCGGGTCCTCCGTCCTCGTCGACTCCAGCAAGCTGCCGACCGCTGCCGACCTGACCGCGGCGGCCGACTCGGTCGACGTCTACCTGCTGCACCTGGTGCGCGACCCGCGCGCCACCGCCCACTCGCTGGCCCGCCAGCGGCGCCAGGCGGGCGATCGCTCGCCGCGCGGCGCGCTGCGCTACCTGGCCGCCGTGGCGCGTGCCTCGCTGGACTGGACGCTGCGCAACGCATACGCCGAGGCGCGGCTGCGGCGAAGCTTCGCCGGTCGCTACCGGCGGCTGCGCTTCGAGGACCTGACCCGCGAGCCGCGCGCCACCGTCGCCGGCCTGCTCGAGTTCGTCGGGGCGGCGCCGGCGCCCGAGGTCTTCGTCGATGCCGACACCGTGGAGCTCGGCCAGAACCACATCCTGACCGGCAACTCGGTGCGCTTTCAGCGTGGCGCGGTGACGGTCGCCCCGGCCGAAAGCTGGCGCCGCGAGATGCCGCGCCACGCGCAGCTGCTGGCGACGCTGCTGACGTTGCCGCTGCTCGTCTTCTACGGATACCCGCTGCTGCCGCGCTCCGGTTGAGGCTGGACCCGGCAATGCGCATCCTGCTCCTCTCCTACTGCTTCCCGCCGGTGCCGCTGATCGAGGCCCAGGTGGCGGCCAAGGTGAGCGGCCACCTGGGCGCCGATGCGGCGGTCGACGTGGTCGCCGCCGAGCCCTCGCTCTGGCGGCTGCCGCCCGACCGCAGCCTCGACGGCTACGTCGAGGAGTCCTTCGGCTCGGTGGCCAGGGTCTCCCGGCGTGGCGCCGCGACGCTGATGCGGACCCACGGGCGGCTGCCCTTCGTCAGCGAGCGGCCCGACGGCCTGACCTGGGTCAACCCCCGGGTCCAGGCGGAGCTGCGGCGACGCTCGCTCGAGGATTACGACCTGCTGGTCACCCGCGGCCAGTTCCACTCGATCCACCTCGTCCCCCTCGGCCTGCGCCGGCGGCCGCCCTGGGTGGCCCACTTCAGCGACCCCTGGGTCGGCAACCCGACCCGCGGCGACGCGCGGCGGGTGCGCTGGATCAACGAGCGCAAGGAGGCGCGCGTCATCGCCGCGGCGGACCGCCTGGTCTTCACCTCGGCGACCGCCGCCGAATACACCGTCTCGCGCTACCCGGCGGCGATCGGCGAGAAGGCCGGCCAGGTGCCGCACTGCTTCGTGCCGGAGTGGTTCGAGGAGGGCGGCGGAGCGGCCGCGCCGCCGCCGCCGGGCGGGAGGGGCGGCGGCCGCCTGCTGGCTCGCCACGTCGGCAACCTGCGCTGGAACCGCCATCCCGAACCGCTCTTCCGCGCCTTGGGGGAGCTGGAGCGGCTGCAGCCGGGCGCGCTCGCCGAGCTGCGCGTCGACCTGCTCGGCCTGGTCGATCCGCGGCTGCTCGAGGGCGAGGCGGCCCGCGCTCTGCCCGGCGGCCTGCTCAGCGTCTCGCCACCGGTCGATTACCGCGCCTCGCTGCTGGCGATGCGCGACTCCGACCTGCTGCTGGTCACCGAGACCGACGCCGCCCGCAGCGTCGATCTGCACGCCAAGATCGTCGACTACACCGGCGCCGGGGTGCCGATCGTCGGCATCGTCCCGCCCGGCCCGACGGCCGAGCTGATCGCCGCGCTGGGTGGCTGGCACGGCCATCCCGGGCGGCCGCAGGAGGGGGCGCGGGCGCTGTGGGCCGGCCTCGCCGAGGCACGCCGGCGGGCCGCACTGGATAGTCCCGGCCTCTGGGGGGAGGCCGCCGTGCGCGAGCGCTACAGCGCCGCCCGAGTGGGTGGCGAGCTGGCGGCGATCTACCGGGAGTGCGCCGCGTAAACACTAGAGTTTGGGAATGGATCGCTGGCCGGATTTCATCCTCGTCGGCGCTCCCAAGTGCGCCACCGGGACGATCTACGAGCTGCTCGGCCGGCGGCCGCGGGTCTTCCTCGCGACCAAGGACCTCTACTTCTTCGGCTCCGACCTGGCGACGACCCAGCCGCGCCTCTCCGAGGCCGAGTACCTGGCGCAGTTCGCCGCCGCCCCGGCCGGGGCGGCGCTCGGCGACTCCTCGGTCGGCTACCTCAGCTCGGAGCTCGCCGCCGGCGAGATCGCGGCGCGCGCGCCCGACGCCCGCGTCGTCATCGCCCTGCGCAACCCGCTCGACGCGATCCCATCCCTGCACCGGCACTGCCTCTACTACGGGATCGAGGAGCTCGAGGACCTCGGCGAGGCGCTCGCGGCCGAGCCCGAGCGCGCCGCCGGGCGCCGCCTGCCGCGCCGCTGCGCGCACCCCTGGATGCTGCGCTACACCCACGTCTACCGCTACGCCGAGCAGCTTTGTCGCTACTTCGAGGCTTGCGGCCGCGAGCGCTGCCACGTCGTCCTCTACGACGACTTCCGCGCCGACCCCGACGCCGCGCTCGACACCCTCACCGGGTTCCTCGGGCTGTCCGCCGTGGAGTCTCCGCCGCCGAGTGCCGCCGCGCCCCAACCACGTCGCAACCGCGCCCGGCGGGCCCGCAGCCGGCGGCTCAGCGCGCTGGTCAGCGACCCGCCGCCGCTCGCCCGGCGGCTGCTGCGCGGCCTGACGCCGCAGCGGCTGCGCCGCCGCCTCGCCGAAGGCGTGCTCGCCGCCAACACCGCCGGCGACGCCGGCCCGCCGAGCGTAGATCCGCAGGTGCGCGCCCGGCTGGCGGCCGAGTTCGCCGCCGAGGTCGACCAGGTCTCCGAGCTGCTCGGCCGCGACCTCGGCCACTGGCTCGAGGCGCCCCGCCAAGCCGCCCGGGCCGCCGGCTAGAGGACGAGCCGCGTGCCGCGCATCGTCCACTTGATCAGCACCCCCAGCGGCTTCGGCGGCGGCGAGGCGGTGATGGTTGCGCTGCTGCGCGGCGGCGCCGAGCGCGGTTGGGAGCAGGCCGCACTCAACCCCTTCGCCCGCTCCGAGCACGAGGAGCTGGCGCGGCGCTGCGCCGAGTTCGGCTACGAGGCGTTCGCGGCGCCCGGCTCGCGGCCCGCGGCGCTGCCCGGGGCCTGGCGCTGGACGCGGCGCCGCCTCGCCGAGCTGCGGCCCGACGTCTTCCAGGTCTACCTCGTGCACGCGCTGATGCTGGCCGCGGCGCTGCCGCGCGCCGGCGAGGAGGTCCGGGTCCTCAGCCACCAGCACGGCAATCACTTCGCCGCCTCGGGGCGGCGGCTGGGCGGCGTCCTCGACCGCTTCGCCGGCGGGCGCTTCGACCACGTCGTCGCCTGCTCGGAGGCGGTGCGGAGCTTCCTGCTCGAGGCCTACCGCTACCCGCCCGAGCGGGTCTCCTGCATCCGCAACGGCTGGTCGGGGACGCCGCTGAAGCTGCGCCGTGACCCGCGCCCGACCGTCCTCTGCACCGCCAACTTCCGCGCCCAGAAGGGCCACCCGGTGCTGATCGAGGCCTTCGCCAGGGTCGCCGAGCGGCTGCCCGACGCGCGCCTCGTGCTGCTCGGCGATGGGCCGCAGCTGTCGGCCGCGCGCGAGCAGATCGGGCGGCTTGGGCTGGGCGGGCGGGTCGAGCTGCCGGGCCCCCAGGCCGACGTCTGGCCCTGGCTCGCCAAGGCGCAGGTCTTCGCCCTCGCCTCCCACTACGAGCCGCTCGGCATCGCCGTCCTGGAGGCGATGGCCGCGGGGCTGCCGGTCGTCGCCAGCGGCGTCGACGGCATCCGCGAGCTGGTCCTGCCCGGTGTCACGGGGGAGCTGGTCCCGCCCGGCGACCCGGCGGCGATGGCCGCGGCGCTGATCGCGATCCTCGAGTCGCCGGCCACGGCGGCGGAGATGGGGACGGCCGGCCGCGCCGCCGCCGACGGGGCGCGGATGGAGGTCTGCGTCGAGGCCTACTTCGAGCTCTACGAGCGGCTTCTGGCCGAGCGGGGGAGGGGCTGAGTGGCGCGGCGCGCGGTGTTGTTCACGCCCTCGCCGACCTATGAGGGCGGCGCCGCGAAGCACACCCGCACGATCGCCGGCGGGCTGGCGGCGCGCGGCTGGCAGGTGACCGTGATCTCGCGCGCCTCGGAGGCGCGGCGGCCGCAGCGCTCGCGGATCGGCGGCGCCGAGGTGATCGGCATCCCCGGCTTCGGCCGGCGCCTCGCCGGCGCGCTTGCCTTCGTCGCCGTTGGGCTGCCGCTGGGCCTGGCGCGCGGCCGGCGCGGGGTCTTCGTCTCGCTCGAACTGGCCTCGCAGGGGCTGGTCGCCTCGCTCTGCGCGACGCTCGCCCGCCGCCCCTACGTCGGCTTCAGCTTCTCCAGCGGCCGCCGCGGCGAGATCGAGCACTTCCGCGCCTCGCGCCTCTGGCCGCTGCGCCGGGCGCTGCTGCGCCGCGCCCGCTACCTGGTCGGCCAGAACCCGGGCGCCGCCGCCGAGCTGGGCGCCATCGTCGAGGAGCGGCGGCTCGCGGTTGTGCCGACCCCGGTTGAGGAAGTCGCGGCGCCGCCGCTGAACGGCGAGCCGCGGGTCCTCTTCACCGGCAGGCTGACCGGCCAGAAGGGCCTCGAGGGCCTGCTCGACGCCTGGCCGCTGGTGCTCGACCGGGTGCCGGCGGCGCGGCTGACGATCGCCGGCAGCGCCGAGGGCACCGGCTCGCTCTGGCCGCCGGTCGAGGACGAGCTGAAAGCGCGCGTCGCCGCCTCGCCGCGGCTGCGCGAGTCGGTCGCCTTCACCGGCTGGGTCACCGACGTCGCGCCGCTGCTCGGCGGCCACGACGTCTACGTCCTGCCGAGCCGCAGCGAGGGGATGTCGAACGCCCTGCTGGAGGCCGGCGCCTGGGGGCGGGTGATCGCCGCCTCCGAGCTGGCCGCCAACCGGGCCGTGCTGGGCGAGGACTACCCGCTGCTGTTCGGCGTCGACGACGCCGCGGCGATGGCCGAGCGCCTCCTCGCCGCGCTCACCGACGAGGCGACGCGCCGCGACGCGCTCGAGCGGGTCACCGCCCGCATGCCCGCCTTCTATGCCCCCGCCGTGATCGACCGGATCGAGGAGCTGCTCGCGTGAGGAACCCGCTGCGCACCGTCTACGGGCACCCTTCGCTCTACCGCGGCCGGCGGCTCGAATGCCCGATCTGCGGCGGCCGCTTCCGCCGCATGCGCCACGGCCGCGGCCGCCGCGACGTGCAGTGCCCGCGCTGCGGCTCCTACGAGCGGGTGCGGGCGCTGTGGCTCTTCCTGCGCGATCGGACCGACCTCGCCGAGGGCCGCCGCCGGGTCCTGCACTTCGCCCCCGAGCCGAGCATCGCCGCGGCGATGGCGGCGCTGCCCGGCATCGAGTACACCAGCGCCGACCTCGAGCCCGGCGTGGCGATGGAGGTCGTCGACATCACCGCGATCCCCTTTCCGCCGCGCTCCTTCGACGCGGTCGTCTGCAGCCACGTGCTCGAGCACGTTCCCGACGACCGCCGGGCGATGAGCGAGGTCTTCCGCGTCCTGCGTCCCGGCCGCAGCGCCTACTTCATGCAGCCGGTCGACTTCGCCCGCGCCGAGACCTACGAAGACGACTCGATCGTCGACCCCGAAGAGCGCGAGCGGGAGTTCAACCAGCACAACCACGTGCGCATCTACGGCCGCGACGTTCGCGACCGCCTGCGCTCGGTCGGCTTCGAAGTCGAGGAGCGCCGCTACACCGAGGAGCTCAACCCCGCCGACCGCGCCCGCTACGCCCTCCAGGCCGGCGACGCGACCGAACGCGAGGACGTCGTCTTCGTCGCCACCAAGCCCAGCCCCCCGGGGCCGCCCGCTTGGCCAGAGTGAGTCAGGCGAAGAGTCGCTCGACTCCGACCAGCAGCACGTCCTCCGCTTGCGCCTCCCGCTCCAGGTCGGCCGTGAAGCCGCGGGCGAAGATGGCAAGCCGGGCGGCGCCGGCCTTGGCCAGCGCGTCGCGTTGAGCGAGCAGCTGCCTCAGGGCAGCGACCGATGCCGCCCTGCCCCACTTGCACGAGCCGAGCAGGTCGTAGCGGCCTCGCGAGGTGCCGACGAGGTCGATCTCGGTCTGTCCGTCCCGCGACCACCAGCTGCCGATCTGTTGAGAGGCGGGCAGGGCTTCCCCCGCATAGCGCTCGACCCATTCGCGGCAGCGGTCCTCGAAGGCGGGTCCCATGAAGGTGTCCATGTCACGTTGGACGATGCCCAGGGCCTCCTTGACGCGGCCTCGCTCCAGCAGGCTGCGGTTGGGGAAGACGAAGCGGAACCAGAAGCGGAAGAAGGGGTCGGTCAGACGGTAGCTGGAGCGTTTGGCTTCCGCCCCCTGCGGGCCGAGCGGGGCGCGAGCTTCGAGATAGCCGAGGGCCTCCAGCCGAGCGAGCATCTTCGTCAGGTTCGGGGTCGGGATCTGCGTTGCATTGGAGATCTCTCCCGCCCGGGTCCGGCCGGAGGCGATCGCGCGCACGACCGAGAAGTAGGTCGCGGGGTCGCGGATGCCCTGCTCCTCGCGCAGCAGGTGCAGAGGCTCCTCGTAGAGCGACTCGCCCTTGCTGAGGACCCGCTTGGCGATCAGCTCCTCGAGGTTTCCGGCCCCGGCCCAGACCTGGTACTGCGGGGTTCCGCCGAGGACCGCGTAGCGGCGCAGCTTCGCCTCGGCGCCGAGGCGTTTGGAGGCGAGCTGCGAGGCGTGGCGGTAGTCGAGGGGCGCCAGGAGGGGACGGTAGTCAGCCCGGCCGAAGAGGGGGGCGCCGGGCGCGATCAGCCCCTCCATCAGGCGCAGAGCGCTGCCGCTGAGGATCAGGGTCACCGGCGTCCCCTCACGTTGCCAGCGATCCCAGTGCCGCTGGACGATCGAGTCGAGCGAGGGTTGCGCGGCCTTTAGCCACTGGAACTCGTCGAGCACGACGGTGAGAGGGCCGTCGCCGGCCAGCTCGGCGATCGTCTCCAACGCCTCGTCCCAGGACTCGAAGCGCAGCGGCACGCGCCGGCCGAGCAGTCGCCCCACCTCGCGCGCGAAGAGATCGAGATGAAAGCGCTCGCTCTGCTCGTCCGCCTGGAAGAACACACCGCGGCTTCGGCCGAGAGCGTGGACGAGCAGGAAGCTCTTGCCGATCCGCCGCCGCCCACGCATGACGACAAGCTGCGGAGGGTGCTCGATTGCCTCCCGCAGACGGGCCAGCTCTCCCTCACGGTCGACGAGCTTGGTTGCCACACGGGTTAGTGTATCACGAGTTAGTAACTCACGATACACCCAACCAGGCGCGCCGGGCTCTTCAGTAGCGGAAGAGGCTGAAGGTGGGGTTCAGGGCGCGGGCGCGGTGGTAGGCGCGCAGCGCGGGGGGGACGTGGCCGCGCTCGGCTTCGATCCGGGCGAGGATCGTCCAGGTGCGCCAGTTGGCGGCTTCCTTCGCGGTCGCAGCGGCGGCGGCCGAGGCGGCGGGGCGCAGCCGTCCCTGGCGCTCGTACACGAGTGCCTCCTGCAGCAGCGGGGCGCTGGCGTCGGGCTGGGCGTCGGCGGCGTCGCGGGCCTGGTCGAGGGCTGCGGCGAGGTCACCGCGCGCGGCGTCGAGTTGGCTCTGGCGCAGCGCCGTGGCGCCGCGCAGCGGGAACCAGATCGCGATCAGGGCTACGACCGCCGCGACGACGACGGCGGCGCGCTGGAGCCGGTTGCGCCGCAGGCGACGGGAGCGCCGCCGCCTGCGCGTCGGCTCGCGCAGCGAGTAGCCGCTGACCGCGACCGCGGACAGCAGCATGAAGGCGGTCGCCATCGCGCCAAGCTGCCAGACCCAGTCCAGGGCGGCGGCCATCGCGAAGCCGGCGGCGCCGGCGGTCGCCGCGGCGAGCCGCAGGCGCCGTTCGGGCGGCGCCCGCAGGGCGCGCGCCGCGCCGGTCCCGAGCACCGTCAGGACGAAGCCACTTATGAGGAGCAACCCCGGGATCCCCAGCTCGGCGTAGCTCTCCAGGTAGAGCGAGTGAGCGTTGCGGACGAAGCCGCTGTAGGAGCCGTGCCGCGCCCACCAGAACTCGAAGCTGCCCGGTCCACGGCCCTTCCAGGGGGCGGTTTCTCCCTCCTTCACAGCCGCTTCCCAGAACTGGTAGCGGCCGCTGCTGGTCGAGGTGAGGATCGAGCCGGGCGAGCCGGCGCTCCGGCTGGCCGGTCCGCCGTGGCTCTTGAAGACCTCCCAGCGGTGCGAGACCGCGTGCGGCGCGCCGGCGGCGATCCCGACCGGGATCGCGACGAGGAGCACCGCCCCGCTGGCGATCAGCGCCTGGCGGCGATCGATTCGCAGGAGGCGGGGCCGCCGTAGGCGCCGGCCGCCGAGCGTAAGCCCCACCTGGACCAGGGCGACGGCGGCGCAGACGCCGAGCGCAATCAGCAGCACCTCGTCGCCCTGCCGTTCGGCGGCGGCGCTTGGCAGGCCGCGGGCGAGCGCCTCGCGGCTGTGGACCGCCGCCGCGAGCAGCGCCGCGCCGCCGGCGCCGGCGGCCAGCGTCAGCAGCTTCGGCAGGCGGTCGGGGGAGAGGGCGAGGAAGGCGAGCAGCGCCACGGCGGCGACGGCCGCGCCCGTCCCCGAGGTCGCGAGGTAGAGGGCCAGGCCGGCGAGCGGGAAAGCGGCGGCGGCCAGCGCCCGGGCGACGACGGTGCGGGCCGACCAGCTCGCCGCCAGCAGCAGCGGCAGCGTCATCCCGGCGAGGGCGCCGACCGCGCTCGAGTAGCCGAGCGGGTAGGCGAGGCGCCGCTCGATCTCGATCCCGGGCAGCACCTGGCCCAGCTCGTTCGCCGGGAACCAGGCCATGTGCAGGCGCGAGAGCACGCCCAAGGCCGCGATCGCGGCGAGGCCGAAGGTGACCCCGTCGAGCACCTGGCGGGCGCCGGCCCGCCGCCGCGTGACCAGGCAGATCCCCAGCGCGAAGACGCCCAGGTAGGTGACGACCCGGGCCAGCTCGGCGGCGGTGCGCTCGTTGCTCTCGGTCCAGCCCAGCGAGAGCGCCGTCCAGACGGCGAAGCCGCCCAACAGGCCGAGCGCGGCGAGCGCCGCCCGCGTCCGTCCCGGCACCGGCAGCGCCTCGACGGCGACCCCCAGCAGCAGCGCCCACCAGACCGCCACCCCGATCTGCCCGCGGGGAATCGGGTCATAGCCCCCGTTTTCCAGCCCCAAATAGACGATCAGCAGCGCGGCCAGCAACCAGGTCGCGACCCCGCCCCAGTCGACCGCCCGCAGGTCCACCCGAGCACCGACCCGCTCGGCGCCCCCATTAGCCAGCTCCGCTGTCCCAAGTACCTCCAAGGAGGACGGAAAGCTACGCCACCGGGCCCGGTTCGTGTGTTGGGCCGCGCTGCTGGGTGCCGCGGAACCCCGAGCACGAGAGTGCGGTAAAAGTATAAGAATTATCGCGTTAGAGGGTTAGAAAATCCCGCTGGAAAGGTATGCTAATGGCTGTGGATGCCATCTCGCATGCCTATCGGACCCGGCTCGTCGACCCCTACCTCGACGAGTTGCTGGAGCAGCTCTCGGGGCTCTTGGTCGTGGGGCCCCGTGCCACTGGAAAGACGACGACGATGGGACGACGGGCGGCGACGCGGGTCCGGCTCGACCTCGATGCCGAAGCCGCTGCCTTCCGCGCCGATCCCGCCGCCGCCCTCCGCAGCCGCCGCGAGCCGGTCCTCCTGGACGAGTGGCAGAACGTGCCGGGCGTCCTCGCCGCGGTGCGCAGGGCGGTCGATGCGGATCCCCGTCCGAACCGCTTCTACGTCACCGGCTCGGTCCACGCCGAGATCGAGAACCGGGTTTGGCCCGGGACCGGGCGGCTCGTCCGCCTGCCGATCTATCCGATGACGATCCGCGAGCTGCTCGGTCGCACCGACGGTCCCACCTTCTTCGACAGGATCGCGGCTGGCGACGCACTAGCCACCCCCGCCGACGCCCCCGATCTCTTGGGCTACGTGGACCTCGCTTTGCAGAGCGGCTTTCCGACCCCCGCCCTGGAGCTGACCGGCCGGGCGCGAGCGGCTTGGCTGAGCAGCTACGTCGCAGATCTCCTCTCCCACGACATTGAGCAGTTCGAGGGCGCAGCCGGTCGGCGCCGCGATCCAGAGCGACTGCGCAGCTACCTGGAGGCCTATGCCCTCAGCTCGGCCGGGGTAAGCGAGCACAAAACCATCTTCGACGCTGCCGGGATCAACAAGGTCACCGCTTCGTCTTACGAGACCCTGCTCACGGATCTTCTCATCGTGGAGCAGGTGCCGGCCTGGACTTCCAACCGGCTCAAGCGGCTCGTGCGCCAGCCGAAGCGATACATGATCGACGCCGCGCTGATGGCTGCGACCCTGCGGGTGGACGAGCAGGGCGTCGTGGCCGACGGCAACGTCCTCGGACGCATGCTCGAGACGTTCGTCGCAGCTCAGCTTCGACCAGAGGTTCCGCTTTCGCGCACCCGCCCCCGGCTGTATCACCTGCGGACCGAAAAGGGCCGCCGAGAGGTCGATCTCCTGGCCGAGCTTGGCGGCAAACGCGTCATTGGGATCGAGGTCAAGTCAACCGCCGCCCCCGGGGCGAAGGCTGCAGAGCACCTGGCCTGGCTTCGAGACCGGCTCGGCGATCGCTTCCTCGGCGGCATCGTCTTGCACACGGGCCAAGGCCACTTCGAGCTCGGCCGCGGGATCCAGGCGGCGCCGATCGCGGCGCTCTGGGCCTGAGCGATGCTGCTGGCCTCTATGGGCGGGGGCAACTCGAATCGTGAGCTTGGTGTTGAGGAGCGCACCCTGCGTCGCGCCGCCTCCCAAGGCACCCTCCGCTGCCGTCGCCTGGGACCGAGACGTCTCCGTTTTGCCACTGGCGAGCATGATTATCCGCGGTCCCACTGGCAAATGCTTGCTGCCCTTCGTCAGGCCTTGCGCACCGAGCGCCGTGTGAGGCTGGCGGTGCTCTATGGCTCGGCGGCTCGGGGCGACGACGAGGGGAGGGTCCTCATTGACCGCGACGGAGCCTGGTCGCAGCTCCGCGAGCGCCGCCGCGCGATTCGGGCCCGTGCGCAACGCGCCTACCGCCGGCAGGTGACCGATGCGCAACGGGCGATCGCGGAGCTGAGCGCATGAATGGGGCGTCGTCATCGAAGGTTTCCGGCAGAGGCGGGCCCAGCCCACATCTACTTGACCAAGCGCTGTTAGCTTTGGTGCATGCCTCGTAACGTCACCATCGGTGAGGCAAAGACCCACTTCTCGAAGCTCATCCGTCGGGCCGAGGCCGGCGAGGAGATAGTCGTGCGCCGAGGGACCGAGCCCGTGGCCCGCATCATGCCGCTCGAGAAGCGCGCCCGCGTCCACGGCTTTGGCTCGATGAAGGGGAAGATCAAGATCTCGCCGGACTTCGAGAGGGTCGACAGGGAGATCGAGCAGATGTTCGAAGCGGGCGAGGTCTTCCCCGGCGGCAAGGCTTGAGCCTGCTGCTCGATACGCATGTGCTGCTCTGGTACTTGCTCGGCGATCGTCGGCGAATCGGACGTGAGCTACAGAGTCGGATCGAGTCCGAGGGGGCGATCGTCAGCATCGTCTCGGTGTGGGAGGCGGCTATCAAGTCGGCGCTCGGCAAGCTGGACGTGACCGCCGATCCGGCCTTTGAGGCCTATGGCGTGAAGGTGGTCCGGGCGGGCGCATAGCAACCGACTCTCTTTGCGTCCCGGCGTGTTTACTCTCTTGGAGGGATGTGGAGAGCTGCGACATTCGTCGTCGCCGTGCTGGCTTTGGGGCTGGCGTTGCCTGCCGTCGCTGCGGCGCGGGTCGTCGCGCCGCCCGGCAACTCCGAGGCCGACCAGTACTACGAGACGCTGCCGGCGAGCACCGGCCAGCACGCGCCGAACTCGAACAAGGATGAAGCCGACGCGGTGGCGGAGGGGCACCTGAGCCCGGCGACGGCGGGGGCCCTGCGCCGGCGCGGCGCCGCCGGCCAGGCGCTGGCGACGACGGTGGCGAAAACCGCGCCGGCCGCGGGCGGGCCCGGCGGCGGGCAGGCCGTCGCGGGCGAGTCGGCGGCGCAGGCGGGGCCGACCGGAGACGGAGGGCTCGGTGCGGTGTTCCCGCTCCTGCTGGTCGGTATCGCCGCGGGGGCGGCCGGCTTCGCGCTCGCGCGCTGGCGGCGTCCCGTCGCCCGGTGAGGCGACTTCGCATGAAGCGCGCGGCCCTGCTCCTGGCGCTGGCCGTGTCGGCGCTCGGTGCGGCTCCGGCCGGCGCTGCCGCCGAGCCGCACGGCCTGCGGCTCGGCCTCGCCGACCCTTCCTTCGCCGCCGCCGCCGGCCCGGCGCTGCGCGAAGCGGGGATGACGCGAGCGGTCGACGCACGGGCCGGCCTCGTCGTGCTCGGCGCTCCCTGGGCGGCGATCGCGCCGAAGGCTCCGCCGGCCGGCTTCGCCGCCGCCGACCCGGCGGCGCCGGGCTACGACTGGGAGGCGCTCGACGCCTCGATACGCAGCGCCGCCGCGCACGGCCTGCGGCCGCTGCTCGTCATCTCTGCCGCGCCGGCCTGGGCCGAGGGCCCCGGCCGGCCGGCCCTGTCGCTGGCGCCGGCCGGCACCTGGCTGCCGCAGCCGGCGGCGCTGGGGCAGTTCGCACGGGCGCTCGCCGCGCGCTACTCGGGCCGCTTCGTCGATCCGGCGGCCCCGGCCGCCGGGCCGCTGCCGCCCGTCCGCTACTTCGAGATCTGGGCGGAGGAGAACCTCTCCGATCGCCTCAACCCGCTCTGGCAGGGCGGCCGCCTCTCCGGCCCGGCGCACTACCGGGCGATGCTGAACGCCGCTTACGCCGGGATCCACGCCGCCAGCCCGGGGGCGCAGGTGGTCCTCGGCGGCACGGCGCCCTACGGCGACGCGCGCCCGGGGGCGAGCCGCGTGCCGCCGGTCTGGTTCTGGCGGGCGCTGCTCTGCCTGCGCGGGGCGGCGCTGCGGCCGCTGCCCTGCCCCGACCCGGCGCACTTCGACATCGCCGCCCACAACCCGATCGACGTCTTCGGGCCTGACCGCGGCGCCTCCGGCCCGCTCAACGTCTCGATCCCCGACCTCGGCCGCCTGACCGCGATCGTGCGCCGCGCGGTGCAGAGCGGCCGCGCGCTGCCGGCTCGCCCGAAGCCCTTCTGGGCGCCGGAGATCTGGTGGGACTCGAGCCCGCCCGATCCCCGCGGGGTGCCCCTCGCCCGCCACGCCCGCTACGTCGCCGAGTCGCTCTTCCGGCTCTGGCGCCAGGGGGTGAGCGCCGTCTTCTGGTGGTACCTGGGCGACCGCGACCCCGGCAGCGCCGGCTTCGCCGCGACCCAGCAGAGCGGCCTGCTCTTCGGCGACGGCCGCCCCAAGCCGGCTTACACCGCTTTCCGCTTCCCCTTCGTCGCCCACCGCGCCGCCGCCGGGCGGGCGCTCCTCTGGGGCAAGGCGCCCGCTCGGGGTCCCCTGGTGGTCGAGCGGCGGACGCCGGGCGGCTGGGCTCCGCTGGTCCGCCTGCGCGCCGGCCCCGGGCGGGTCTTCCTCGCCCGGGTCGACATCGCCGGCCGCCCCCGCCTGCGCGCCAGGCAGGGCGCCGAGGCAAGCCTCGCGTGGGACCTACGGTGACAATGTGGGTAACACACATTCCCCCTATTGGTACTTACACGGTATACACATGAATTGACGCTGCCTCTGGTACTGTGACCCGGCCGTGATGCGCAATGGGTTGCTGCTACTGGCAGGGGTGCTCGCCGCCTTGGCGCTGGCGCTGCCGTCTGCGGCTGCGGCGGCGAAATGCACGCCGCCCTACTGCCCCTCTCACACCCTGACGGTCAAAAAGGCCGGCACCGGCTCCGGCACGGTTACCAGCTCACCGGCGGGAATCGATTGCGGCAGCACCTGTTCGGCCGGCTTCGAAGAGGGGACCAAAGTCACCCTCACGGCGGCCCCGGCGAGCGGCTCTACCTTCACCGGCTGGTCCGGCGGAGGCTGCTCGGGTAGCGGCTCCTGTGTGGTGACGGTCGGCGCCGATACGACCGTGACCGCGACCTTCACCACGAGCGGCCCACCGCCCCCGGAAGGCAAAATCACCGTCGCGCCGACGGCGTCCGTCAGCAAGGGCAAGGCTGCCGTGGCTGTCACCTGCTCCGGTGGCCCCTGCCACGGCACGCTGCTGCTGATCGCCAAGGTCAAAAAGGGCAAACGCAAGCCAAGCGTCGTCATCGGCATCGCCCCCTTCAACCTCGCGGCCGGCAAATCGGAAACCCTCAGCGTCAAGCTCTCCGGCCGCGCCAAGCGCGAACTGCGCAAGCACGAGAAACTCAAAGCGACCGCCACCGGCGAAGGCGTCGTCACCTCCAGCATCACCCTGCGCCTTGCCAAACGCTCCGGCCAGGGCAAAGGCCACTAAGCCCCTCTTGATGATCGCCGCGCGGCCCGGTTGAGCCCGGGGGCGATCCGCCGGGCGATTAGCTCGGCACCTGCGCCTGCCTCGACACAAAAAGGCGAGCTTGCAGGGAAAACGATAGTCAGGGTTGACATCGGCGCTCGCCTGTGGCTTAATCCACGCAGAGCCAGAGACACGGATGTCTGCGTTTCTGGAGAACAGGGAGCGGGTCCTCGGGAAAGGGCCCGCTGGGACACAGGGAGAGGTATCGCCGTGAACAGCGCCATCACTGAGCTTTCTCGAACAGCCGCGGTATCCGCGCTGGCCGGGACTGCCGCCGGCGCTACAGGCGGCCTCATTGACCATCGATCCGGCCGCGGCGCCTCGCGCCGCAGCCGTCCGTCAATCCGGCCGCGGGGGCAAGCCCGGCGAGCCTTTCACAAGGGAGACCACAAGTGAGACTCAAAGCCAGGCGATCCCGCGGATCGACCTTGACCCCCAGAGGCGCGCTGGTCGCGCTTCTCGCCACCGCGGCCCTGCTGACCGCGTTCGGCGGCAGCGCCAGCGCCACCTACGTGGAGGGCACCCCGCTCGACACGAACGGCGTCTTCGTAAACGTCACCTCGGCGGCGGTCAACCAGTCTACCCGTGATGTCTACGCCAGCATCCCTGGCACCACGCTGACCAACGTAAAAGGCAAAGTGTTCCGCTTCAGCTCGGCGGGCAGTGAAATCGCCTGCGCGCCGAACACCCCAGCCCCCTCGTTCCCCGGCAGCGTCGCCGTCAACCCGAAAAACGGCGACCTCTTCGTGCTCGACACGGCGGCCAACAAAGCCAACGCGAGGATGCGGGTCTACGGCGAATCCGGCTGCGGGGCGCAGAAAGCCGAATGGCTGGACGAACTGAGCAGCGGCATGATGATGCCGCAGATGGCGACGGACTCCGCCGGCAATGTCTACGTGCCCAACGCGCAGGTCGACAAAGTGGAGAAATTCACCGAAACCGGCACCGCGTCGATCCTGGTCGAACCGCTGAACAACCCGAGCGCGGCGGCGCTCGATTCCGCCGGCAACGTCTACGTCGCCGCGGGCGCTGGGAGCTGCAACAGCAACGCCACCGGCCGGCTGACGAAGTACACCGCCGCCGGCGTGGAAATCGCCCTGCCCGCGGGGCTCGCGGCGCTTGAAAACGTGCTCTCAGTTGCCGTCGACAAGGCCACCGGCCAGATCTTCGTCGGCCGCGGCTGCGGTGCAGATAAAGGCCTGGTGGGCGGGTTCCGGGTCGAGAAGTACAGCGCCGACGGCACGACCAAGCTGGACGAATTCGGCGCCGGGCTGTTCGCCAACACCGGCTCGACCATCGCCCTCAACCAGATCGCGATCGACGAAACCAGCGGCGACGTTTATGTGACCGATCCTGGCAACAAAAAAGTCAAAGTCTTCGAACCCGAAGCCGCAGTCAACTACACCCTCTCGGTCTCAAAGACCGGCAGCGGCACCGGCACCGTCACCAGCAGCCCCGCAGGCATCAACTGCGGCTCCGAATGCTCGGCCGAATACGAATCGGGCACCGAAGTCACGCTGAGCGCCTCAGAAGACCCAGGCTCCCTCTTCACCGGCTGGTCGGGAGCTGGCTGCTCGGGCTCAGGGGAATGCAAAGTGACGATGACCGAAGCGAAGTCGGTAAGCGCCAACTTCGCCCCGGCATTTGCCCTGACGCTGACCAAGGAAGGCGGCGAAGGCACGGTCGTCTCAAACCCCGCAGGCATCAACTGCGGCGGGGCCTGCTCCGCTTCCTTTGAAAGCGGCAAAGCGCTCGTCCTGACGGCAAGCCCAGCAGCCGGCTACCTCTTCGTCAGCTGGAAAGGCTGCGACACCGGCGGGGCCAACGGGCGCCAATGCACGGTGACGATGTCCAAAGCAAAGGCGGTCGTCGCCAAATTCATCCCCAGCTACACGATCGCCGTCTCAAAGGAAGGCCCAGGCCTGGGCAAGGTCCAAAGCTCCCCAGGCGGCCTCTTGTGCCTGAACAACTGCAGCGCCACCTCGGCCGAATTCAAAGCCGGGGCCTCAGTCGCCCTGAGCGCAGTCGCGGCCAAACATTTCCACCTGGTCAAATGGACGGGGGACTGCTCGGGTAACGGCGCCTGCTCGTTCCCAGCGATAGCCGCCAGCCACACGGTCGGCGCTGAATTCGCCGAAGACCAGCAATTCAGCTTGACCGTCAACAAGGAAGGCGGCGGCAACGGCACGGTCAAATCGAGCCTCGCAGGCATCAGCTGCGGAGCCACCTGCCCGACGATGAGCGCCAGCTACTACACGGGAGTCGAAGTCGAACTGACCGCAACCCCGGGCAAAGGCTCAGCGCTCAAAGAATGGACCGGCGCCTGCACTGGCTCCGGGGCTTGCAAAGTGACGATGTCTGAAGCCAAGACGGTCGGGGCGAAGTTCGAATAGGGGGCCCGGCCTAAGAAGAGAGGAATCAAGAAGCAAGCCAAAGCCCCGGGAGCCAGGAACTGGCTCCCGGGGCAGAGGCCACAAAGCAAGGGCGCCTTTCAGGGAAGGCGCCTTGGGACACGAGACGAGAGAGGCACTGAATGGGACGCAGCGCTTTTGGGGCAGTGGCGGTGGCAGCGGCGATGCTGCTTTGCGCCACGAAGGCGGGGGCCTATACGGCGGGCACGCCGCTTCCCACGACCGGCGCGCAGAACGCCAGCGGCGTCGCCGTCAACCAGTCGACCCGTGATGTCTACGTGGGGTTGCTGGGCATTCCTACTCAATTCGAAAAAGGCAAATTGCTGCGCTTCAACCACGAAGGCGGCTCGATCTCCTGCTCGCCTAACACGCCGGCCCCCGAATACCCCGGCAGCGTCGCCGTCAACCCGACCAACGGCGACCTCTACGTGCTCGACAACGCCGGCAACAAAGCTAACACCAAGATGCGCGTCTACGGCGAAGCCGGCTGCGGCGCCCAGAAAGTTTCTTGGCCGGTCGAAACTAGCGCCGGCAAAGCTGTCCCGGGGTTGGCCACCGATTCGGCAGGCAACGTCTACGTGCCCAACCCCCAGGTCGGCAAAGTCGTCAAATACAGCCCCAGCGGCGAAGCGACCGTGCTGGTCGAAGGCTTGACCAACCCGACTGCTGTCGCCTTCGATTTTGCCGGGCACCTCTTCGTCGCCAGCGGCGTCGGCAGCTGCACCAACAACGCCAACGGCAGGCTGCGAGAGTTCGACCTCGCCGGCGCCCTGCCGAAGCTCCCCGGCGAAGGCAGCGAACCGATCGAAGGCCTGACCAACGTCACCACGGTTGCCATCGACAAATCCACCGGCGAGGCCTTCGTCGGCCGCGCCTGCGGCAAGACCAAAGGCTTGGCCGGCGGCTTCCGCATCGAGAAGTACAGCTCAAGCGGGAGCAAGCTGGCCGAATTCGGCGGCGCGGAAAGCTTCGGCGAATCCGCTGGAACCACGACCTTCAACCAGCTCGCCATCGACGAAGCCTCGGGCACCGTCTACGCGACCGACTCCGGCAACAGCCAGGTCCAGGTTTTCGCCCCCGGCGCCCAGATAGCCCTCACCGTCGGCAGCCTCTCAAGCGGCGGCACCGGCCAGGCCAAGTGCGAAGTCTCCGGCGTGCTCGGCGCCTGTCAGGCCGAATACGAAGCCGGCACCCAGATCACCCTCAAAGGCGTCGGCGACCCGGGCTCTGCCTTCCTGCAGTGGAGCAGCGCCACCGGCTCAGCTGCGCCCTGCCTGCACGCCAGCGCCCCCTGCACCTTCACGCTTGCCGAAGCGAGCGAAGCTATCGCCGAATTCGGCACCGGTGGCGAGAAGCTGACCATCGTCAAGGAAGGAAGCGGCGAAGGCACGGTCACCTCGAGCCCCGCCGGGATCGACTGCGGCGCGACCTGCGAGGAGTTCTTCGAAGAAGGCTCGAGCGTCCTGCTTAGCGCTGCCCCCGCCCTGCACAGCGAATTCACCGAATGGGAAGCCTCCGACTGCGACGAAGTCACTCTCGAAGGCAAGTGCAAAGTGCAGATGACGGGCGATCGCACCGTCCACCTCTCCTTTACGCACAAGACCCACGAGCTCTCGGTCGAAGCCGAAGGCACCGGCAAGGTGGACGGCCTCTCGCCGAGCCCGGTCGCAGGCTCGATCTCAGCCTGCGAAGAAGCCGCCGGCTCCTGCGAAGCCACCTTTGACGAGGCAGACCAGGTAACCCTGAAAGCGACCCCGGCCGCAAACCACGAGGTCGCCTGGGAAGGCTGCGGTGAAGTACTTGGCGCCAACGGCACCGAATGCAAGCTGACGCTCGAAGCCGACGCCACGGTCAAAGCGGCCTTCACGCTCGAAAAGCACCAGCTCACCGTGCTGAAGGAAGGCGGCGGTCAGGGCACGGTCACGGGAGGAAGCGCACTTGAGCCAAACACGATCGACTGCGGCAGCGCAGGATCGGAATGCGAACACGAATACGAGCACGGCGAAGCGGTCCTCCTAACCCAGGAAGCCGAAAACGCCAAAACCGAGTTCAAAGGCTGGGTCGGCTGCGACAAAGTGATCGGCCCCAAAGAAGAAGAATGCGAAGTCGCGATCACTTCAGCCAAGGAAGTCAAAGCACGCTTCGCCGAAGGCGCCCTCTTCTCGCTCACGGTAGTGAAGGAAGGCAGCGGCACGGGGACCGTCACCAGCTCCCCGGCGGGCATCAACTGCGGCTCTGAATGCAGCCACGAATACGAAGAAGAAGAGGAAGTCGACCTGAGCGGCTCCCCGGGGCCGCACTCAGCCCCTGTCGCCTGGACGGGCTGCGACGAAGTGACCAAAGACAGCCTCTTCGCCAAAGACAACCTCTGCCGCGTGAAGATGAGCAACGCGAAGGAAGTCAAAGCCTCCTTCAATCTCATCTCCCGCACGCTGACGGTCACCCCGGTGAACGCAGCCGGAGGCTCGGGAACGGTCTCGGCGGCAAGCGGGGCGATCTCGGGCTGCAAAGCCGGGGGAGGGGGCACCTGCTCGGGCCCCTACGCCGAGTCCTCCACGGTCACCCTCACCGCCACCCCGGCCCTCCACAGCCAGGTCGCCTGGAGTGGCTGCACCAACGCCACCGCCAACGCCTGCGAAGTCGCGATGCCTGCGGCCAACGCCTCGGTCAGCGCGGTCTTCACCTCGAAAACCCATTCGCTGGCCTTCTTCACCGGGTCAGGCACGGGCAGCGGCCACATCGAGTGCAACGGCTCGCCCTGCATCGGCTCCTACCCCGAGGGCTCGGTGATCGAGTTGCAAGCCGCCCCCGACCCGCACAGCTCCTTCGTCGGCTTTGCCTCGGGGACCGGCTCTGCCGCTGGCTGCTCGGGGGCCGGGCCCTGCACGATCGCGCTCGAAGAAGACAGCTCCTTGAGCGCCCCCTTCGCACGGATCGAAGCCACCCTCGCGGCCGCCCCGATCGGCCCGGGCACCGTGAGCGCCTCCTCGGGCCCAATCTCCAAATGCTCTGAGGCGGGCGGGGTCGAATCGGTTTGCTCAGGCACCTACGAGGCGGGCCGCAAAGTGATCCTCACCGCCGACCCTGCCCCCCACTATCAGGCCCAGTGGGAGGAAGGGCAGTGCCTCTCCAACCCGACTCCCAGCGAATGCGTGGTTGAGGTGCCCGACGCAGGCGCCACGGTCGGCGTCGCCTTCGTCCCAGCCACCCACTCCCTGGCGATCCACATCGAAGGAGCTGGCGCCGGCACGGTTAGCTGCGACGGCGGCGCCTGCGCCGCCGTCTATCCGGAGGGAGTCACCATCTCACTCAAAGCCACCCCCGGGCCAAGCTCTTCCTTCGCCGGCTTCTCGGGCGGCGGCTGCTCCGGTAGCAGCGCCACCTGCTCGATCATCCTGGAAGCCGACACGACGGTCAGCGCCCGCTTCGATGCCGCCGGCGCACCAGTCGCTCCTCAGCAGCAGCCTCCGCCCACGACCGACGAGCCAAAGCCAAAGCCCACCTGCAAGAAGGGCTTCAAGCGCCGCACTGTGCGTGGCAAGGCGCGCTGCGTGAAGGCGCACGGCAAGCGGCGCCACAACAGGAGAGGGCGGGTCTGATGAGGCCCAGCGTGAGCTTTGCATTGCTTATCGCGCTTCTTTGTCTCGCTGCCTTGGCGCCTGCGGCCAAGGCCGAGTGCCCCAACGAAGCGATCCGCGCCGAACAGGGGGCTGAAGTGCAGGCCCTGCCCGACTGCATGGCGCTGGAGATGGCCAGCCCGCCCAAGAAGTTCAACCAGTACGCGCGGTATCCGCACGTCTCCGAGAATGGCGAACGGGTTCGCTACGAGTCGATTGCCGCTTTGGCGGAAACGCCGAACTTGCTGAAGGCCGACGGCGACCCCTACGTGGCGACCCGCGGCCCAAACGGATGGACGAGCGCCCCGACCACGCCGCCAGTGGCCGGGATGATCATCGGCTGGTCTCCGTCCGCGGCAGCCAACGGCTTCTCGCCCGACTTCTCCCACTGGTTCCAAATAGCCGCCACCAAGGAACAAGCCCTGCGCGGTAAATCACAGGCCTTCCGTGCCGGCCTCGGCGGCCTCTTCGAGCCGATCTCACCCTTGCTCGTGCCGCTGGCTGGCAGCGTCAGTAACGAAGACCTTCCTCAGCTGGTGGAAAATGCGCGCTTTCAAGGCGCCTCAGCGGATCTCACGCAACTCTATTTCCAGATAGGCAAGCCTGCCCTGGGCTCGGCGGCATACCTGCCCGGCGACCCGATTCCGAGCGGATCGGGCGCGATGCAGAACACCTACGTCGCCAAGCTTGACGCATCCGGTCAGCCCTCGCTGGAATTGCTTGCCCGCGACGCCGCCGGCAAGGCCTGGGGAGGGAACTGCGGCGCGCGGCTCGGCACCGACATCTCGGAAAAAGGTGGCGAATCGATCCGCAGCCAGGGCGCCCTCTCCGCCGACGGCACTCGCGCCCTGATCTCCACCCGCCCCTCCCAGCCCGCCACCGGCAACTGCGAAGCAAGCGCCAACAAGCTGCGCATCCTCGAACGGGTCGAGGCCTCTAACGGCACCTTCATCGCCCCGCTCTTCAGCTCGGAGTGCAACAGGGCCGCCCCCGCCTGCTCGAGCGCTGACGGCGATGACCTCTTCCAGGGCGCCTCGCTCGACCAGTCCAAGGCCTTCTTCATGGCCAACCGCCAGCTGGCCAACTCGGACCTCGACGGCGACGGCGAAGAATGCAGCAACGAAGGCGCCGTCGCTGGCTGTGACCTCTACCTCTACGAGCCGTCCCGGCCCGCCGGCCAGCGCCTGACCCAGGCATCGGCTGGGGAAGATGTCGCGGGCCAGCATCAGGCCGGCCGCGAAGCCCGCGCCTTCAACGGCACCGTCGCGATCTCCGGCGACGGCTCCCACGCCTACTTCGCCGCCCAGAGCGTCTTGACCGAGCGCCCCAACCCCGAAGGCGCGACCCCGGCCCCCGCCGCCACCGGCAGCGGCACCCTCTCGGCAGCCACCGGCAGTGGCACCTTCACCCAGGGCTCGAAAGTGGTCACCGGGGTCAGCACCAGCTCCGGCGCCTTCGCCGTCGGCCAGCGAGTCAGCGGCAACCCGGTCCTCACCGGGACCACCATCACCGCTCTTGGCCCCGGCACCCTTGAACTCTCCACCCCGGCCAGCGCCAGCGGCTCTTCGAGCTTCGCCGCTGGCTCGACCACAGTCACCGGCCTCAGTACTTCCCAGGGCACCTTCCTTGCCGGCCAGGAAATATCCGGCTCCGGCATCCCGGCGGGAACGACGATCGTCGCTGTCGGCTCCGGCACTCTCACCCTCTCGGCCCCGGCCACCGCCGCCGGCCAGCAGTCGCTGTTCGCCGGCAGGCCCAACCTCTACCTCTACGAGCGCGACGCCGCCTATCCCGATGGGCGCATCGAGTTCGTCGGCACCCTCGCCTTGGGCGATGGCGGCGGGGGGCTCGGCAGCAGCGGCTACGGCCTCTGGGGCACCTTCGGCACCTGGCGAAACCAGGCCTACCCGCTGCCCGCCCTGAGCGCTACCGAACTCCACGGCGAAGGCGGCGAAGAAGGCGGCGACGGCCACCTGTTGATCTTCGAGTCGAAGGCCTCGCTCACCGCCAACGACGCCGACAACGGCCGCGACGTTTTCCGCTACGACGCCGCAGCCAACCCGCCGAGCCTCGAGTGCGTCTCCTGCGCGCCGGGGTCGAGCGCCGCCCAGCCTGATGCCCAACCTTTCGATGTGACTTCTCGCCGGGTCGAAGACGCGGCAGGCCCGGACTTCGCCGAGCAGGGCCGCTGGGCGAGCGAAGACGGCGAGGCGATTGTCTTTCGCAGCCCCCAGGCGCTGCTCCCCGGCCACGTCGAAGGCCAGACCGACCCCTACCTGTGGCGCGAAGGCCAGCTCTACCGCCTTCCGGGCACGCCGTATATGACCAACTCACCCGAAGACGGCCCGACCCTCTCCCCCGACGGCACCGAGGCCGCCTTCCAGAGCTACTCCCAGCTGCTGCCCGAAGACGGCGACACCAGCCCTGACGTCTACGTCGCCCGCGCCGGCGGGGGCTTCGCCCAGCCACCGCCCCCCAACCCCTGCCAGGGCGAAGCCTGCCAGGGCCAGGCGGCCTCATCGCCGGCTCCACCGAGCGTGGCCAGCGCCACCCTCTCGGGCTCCGGCAACCCGGCGCCCAAGCCGGCCGCCTGCCGTAAAGGCACGGCCCGCCATCAAGGGCGCTGCGCCAAGCGCAAGCAAGCCCACAAGCGCCAACACAGGCGCCACAGCGCGAGCGCCACCAAAAGGAGCCAGGGATGAAGCCCCCCGCCTGCTTTCGCCCACTTCGCCTAGCTCTCGCGCCGCTCGCCGCCTTCGCCCTTTGGCTAGGGGCCCTGGCGACTCCGGCTGTCGCCGCACCTTCCTTCGAAGCCTCGATCGACAACGATGCCAACGAGGTGCAGAGTGTGCTCGTCAACGCCAGCGCCGGGCAGTTCAGGCTGGTCTTCGGCTCGGGCGCCGACGTCGCCGAAACTGCCAACATCCCGGTCGGCGCGAGCGCCGAAGTGGTCCAGTCGGCGCTCAACGCGCTCGCCAATGTCTCGGCGGGGGGCGGCTCGGTCGGGGTCAGGCAATTTGGTAAAAGCGGCGCCTTCGAATACTACGTCTCCTTCAGCGGCGGCCCCTTGGCCCACGCCGACGTTCCGCTGATGCATGCCATCGCCGGCACGGTACCGCTGACTGGCGGCGGCGCCACGCCACCGATCCAGGTCTCCACCTACCAGACCGCCGCGATCCACCGCAGCGACGAACGCGTCGATTACACCACGACCGTCGGGAACGCCGGCCCAGATCCGACCGCCGGCCCGGTGACGCTCGAAGTCGAGCTGCCCGGCGGGCTCGGGACCTCTGTCTTCGAAGCGAGCGGCAACGGGTGGTCCTGCCAGGCCAGCCCGGCGGTGGGGGCCCAGCCGGCGCGGGCGACCTGCACGCGCTCAAACGCACTTGCCCCCGGCGCCTCCTACCCGCCGCTCGCTGTCGCCGCTGCGCTTGGCGCCGACGCTCCCGACCCCGCGATCGTCACCGCGACCGTCTCCGGCGGCGGCGCACTCTCACCGGCCAGCGCCACCAGCCAGCTCTCGATCGAGCCGGCGCTGCCCTTCGGCGCGATGGCCTTCGACGCCGCGATCCTCAACCCCGACGCCTCCCCCTTCTCCCAGGCGGGAGGGCACCCCTTCATCGCCAAGGCCAACTTCGCGCTCAACAAGAAACGCGTGCTCAATCGCTTCAACAAATTGGAATCGGCGAAATACCTGCCGGTCGAGTACGACAAGGACGTGGTCGTCGACGTGCCTCCCGGCTTCGTCGGCAACGTGCGGGCGTTGCCGAAACTTTGCCCCTCTGTTGAACAGCTGGTCTTCCCAAGTGCCTGCCCGCCCGACACCGCGGTCGGCGGGCTCAGCGTAATATTCAGCGGCACCGGCGCCCTGCGTCCGACGATCTACGCGATCAAGCCCGAACACGGACTGCCGGCCCAGTTCGCCTTCCCCGCGCCGCCCAATCTCGTCTTCACCTTCGCGCCGCATCTGCGTGCCGGCGACGGCTACGCGATCAGCTTCGCGTCGGCGCCCAACCCCGAGGGAATTCCCTTCCTGCTTGCCACCCCTGAACTGTGTGGCTTCGGCGCGAAGGTGAAACCGGGCTCGACTGAATTCGTCGGCTGCAAGAAGCCAGGCGAAGCAGGCGCCAACCCGCTGCCGCTGATGACCAACCCGACCCTCTGCGGCAGCTCTCCTCCGATCGCCACGCTGCGCCTCGATTCCTGGGCGCATCCAGGCGCCACCAACCCCGACGGCTCCCCCGACCTCTCAGACCCCAACTGGAAGAGCACCTCCTTCCCCAACCCGCCGGTCACCGGCTGCGACAAAGTCAAGTTCGAGCCGACCAGCGAGATCCAGCCCACCTCCCACCGGGCCGACTCGCCGACCGGCCTCGAAGTGGGCCTCTCGCTGCCGGCCAATGGCCTCGAAGGCAAAGACGACGAAGGCAACCCCGACCCAGAAGCGGTCGCCCAGGCCAACCTGAGGACGGCCAAGGTCACCTTCCCCGAGGGGATGGCGGTCAACCCCACCGCCGGCCAGGGCCTCGGCGCTTGCACCGCTGCGCAGGCCAAGCTCGGCACCAACCTGCCGATCGAGTGCCCCGAGTCCTCAAAGGTGGGCACGGTTGAAATCGAAACCCCGGTCCTCGAGGACACCCTCACCGGCAACGTCTACATCGCCAAGCAGGGAGCGGTCGGCGGCGCCCTCATCGGCCTCTACCTGGTCTTCGACTCGCCCGAGAACGGCCTCCTGATCAAGGTCCCGGCCCGGGTCGACTTCGACCCGCAGACCGGGCAGCTTGCCACCACGGTCGAAGACAGCCCCCAGCAGCCCTTCTCCGCGGTGCGCATCCGCTTCGCCCAAGGCCCGCGCTCACCGCTTCTGACCCCGCCCAAGTGCGGCCACTATGAGATCGAGGCCCAGCTCACCCCCTGGACGGGAGGGGCGCCGGTCAGCGAGCGCTCTGGCTTTGACGTGACCGAAGGCCCGGGCGGCGGCCCCTGCCCCTCAGGAGGTCTCTCCGCGAGCTTCGAAGCCGGCTCCGCCAACCCCTTGGCCGCCCAGACGACCCCCTTCAACATCCGCCTGCATCGCCCCGACGGCACCGATCGCTTCAACGCCCTGAGCCTCAGCCTGCCCCCGGGCCTCACCGCCTACCTTAAAGGCATCCCCTACTGCTCGGACGCCACCTTGGCTTCGATCCCCAATGCCCCAGGGACCGGCCAAGCGGAGATTGACCACCCATTTTGCCCACAGGCCTCCCAGCTGGGCAAGGTGATTGTCGGCGCAGGCGCAGGCGAGAGCCCCCTCTACGTGGACACCGCCAAGGCCTACCTGGCCGGCCCCTACAAAGGCGCGCCTCTTTCTATAGCCGTGGTCGCCCCGGCAGTGGCAGGGCCGCTTGACCTCGGCAACGTCGTCATCCGCAACGCCCTCTACCTAAACCCCGCCACGGCCCAGGTGAGGGCCGTCTCAGACCCGATCCCGACGATCCTGCACGGCATCCTGCTCGACATAAGAGACGTGCGGGTGCAGATCGACCGCCCCGCCTTCACGCTCAACCCGACCAATTGCGACCCGATGTCAGTTGGCGCCACCCTCGGCGGCCTCTCGGGCCAAAGCGCAAGCCTCTCCAGCCGCTTCCAAGTCGGGGGCTGCGAGTCGCTCGGCTTCAAGCCCACCCTCAAGACCCGCCTCTTCGGCGGCACCGGGCGCGGCGCCTTCCCCGCCTTCCGGGCGACCTATGAGCCGCGGGCGGGCGACGCCAACCTGAAGGACCTCGCGCTTCGCTTCCCACGCTCGGAGTTCATCGAACAGGGCCACTTCAGGACGATCTGCACCAGGGTGCAATACGCGGCCAATAGCTGCCCGGCAGGCTCGATCTACGGCCACGTCTCCGCCATCACGCCGCTCCTCGCAGATCCTCTCGAAGGCCCGGTCTACCTGCGCTCCTCTGACCACAACCTGCCCGACGTCGTCTTTGCCCTGCACGGCCAGGTCGACGCCGAAGCGGTGGTGCGGATCGACTCCAAGCAGGGCGGCCTCAGGGCCTCGATCGAAGGCGCCCCCGATGTGCCGATCACGAAAGTCACCCTCGACATGCAGGGCGGCCAGAAAGGCCTCTTCGTCAACAGCCGCGACCTCTGCGCCTCGACCTTCCGCTCCTCGCTGAGGGCCAGCGCCCACAACGGGGCGCCCTTCGAGTCCCGCCCGGCGCTTGCTAACGGGAAGTGTGGGAAGAAGGCGAAGCGCCGCCGGGCCCGCGGCGGGCCCGCCAAGCGCAGCGCCGCCCGCAACCCCTGAGCCCGTGGGCAAGACGGCCGAGCTGGCGGCCCTGCTACGCGCCCGCCGCGCCGAGATCGAAGCGACGGCGCGCGAGCGCGTCTACGCGGTCTCAGACCCCACCGCGGTCGGCGACCCCGCCTACGTGGCGGGCCTGCGCACCGCCATCTCCGCCGGCCTTGACTACGCCCTGGCAGGCATCGAGGCCCAAAGCCCTGAGCCCGGCCCGATCCCGGGCGAGCTCTTCGCCCAGGCGCGCAGCGCGGCCCGCAACGGAGTCAGCCTCGACACAGTCCTGCGGCGCTACTTCGCCGGCTATGCCCTGCTCGGGGACTTCGTGATCCAGGAGGCAGAGCGCAGCGAGCTGTTCGGCTTCGAGGAGCTGAAGGCGCTGAGCAAAGCCCAGGGGATGCTCTTCGACCGGCTGGTCGAAGCGACCTCGGCCGAGTACCGCCGCGCGGCCGAGCATGGCCCCCCCTCACCCGAGCGGCGCCGCGCCGAGTGCGTGCGCCGCCTCTTGGCCGGCGAGCTTGCCGACTCCTCCCAGCTCGCCTATGAGCTCGACGGCTGGCACCTGGGAGCGGTCGCCTCTGGAGGCGAGGCGAAGGCCGCCCTGCGCGCCCTGGCCGCCGCCGCCGACGCTCGGCTCCTGGCGGTCGAGGGCGGGGGGGAGGCCGTCTGGGGGTGGCTCGGCGGCCGGCAGCGGCTCGACCCCGCAGCGCTCAGCCCGCTTGCCGCCGAGGCCGCGGCGAGCGCTGGCGCCTGCCTGGCGCTCGGCGAGCCCGGATGCGAGCTGGCCGGCTGGCGCCTCACCCACCGCCAGGCGGCCGCCGCCCATCCCGTCGCCCAGCGCGGCCCCAGGCCAAGCGTCCGCTACGCCGACGTCGCCCTGCTCGCCTCGACGTCCCAGGATGAGGTGCTGGCCGCCTCGCTGCGCCAGCTCTACCTCGACCCACTGGCGGAGGAGCGCGACGGCGGCACGAGCCTGTGCCGCACCCTGCGCGCCTACTTCTCCGCCGGGCGCAACGCCAGCTCGGCGGCGGCGGCGCTGGGGGTGAGCCGCAAGACGGTGAACGAACGGCTGCGCACAGCCGAGCGGCACATAGGACGCCCGCTCGGCGCCTGTGCAGCCGGCCTAGAGGCAGCTCTCGACCTGGAGGAGATGAGTCTCGCCGCCGTCCCTCGGATCGTGCCTCCCGGGCGCTGAGCGGGCTCGTTTACCGAGCGTTACACCCTGCCACCGCCAGCCTCCCAGTCTGACCGTGCGCCTTGTGCATTGGGCTTGGAGACTGCGTACAGGCGCTCGCGGGAGGGCGCTTGCGGTCGATGCCGATCGGCCGTCGAAAGCCAGTCAGGAGGATGGGCATGACACGGATTAGGTTTTTGCTGGCGCTCACCTGCGGGGCAGTTGCCCTCACGGTGCTCGCAGCGCCAACGCTTGCTTCGGCCAGCGGCGGCCCATGGACCAAGTACAGCGCGCCCCTCTCAGAGCCGGCGCACCTCAACCTCGGCGGTCCAATCGGCTTCATCACCGCCTACGGGGGGATCGAATGCATAGCCGAAGCGACCGCGACGCTCGAAGCACCGCAGGGCGGCTCGCTCAGCGAATTTGAAATCAGCGAAAACTGCCAAGGCTCTGGCTTCCTCGCGGGCTGCGAGACGGTGTTGGCCGAAGAGAACGGCCCTTGGCCCCTGAACGCCGGCAAAGAAACGGCCGCCGTCGAAGGGGGCGTCTCCCTTTGGGAGGAATACGACGCTAGCTGCCCGTTCGGTGAACTCATAGCCGAATTCGACAGCCTGACCCTTACGCCGGACAACCCGAGTGGGTTCAGCGATCTGAGCGTCTCCGGCGAAGGCACCGTCTACGTCGCCGGCGTCGAACTGGAAGCCGAAGCGACCGGCCGCCTTGACTCGCCGCTGCCAGGCGCCTACGGTATCGGAGGCTTGCTCGAGCCCGGCAAAATGGGCCAGTGGACCAAAGAAGGCACGGCGCTGACCAAAGCCGCGACCGTCGGGGTGGCGACCACGGTCCTGTCGCAGGGACCCAACTGGTCGTTCGCGTGCCCGGCCACCGGCAAAGCCACTCTTGAGCCAGGCAGCGGCTACGCCGAGGTGAGCTATGACCCGATCAACCTGAGCAATTGCGTAGGCACCGGCTCTCTCGGAGGATGCGAAGCGACCTCGATCAAAGCCAACCTTCCCCATGTCATGGCGGCCTACGAAGACACGGCCGCCAAACACAGATACGTCGGCCTGTCCACGCACGACGCGACGGGGGAGAAGATCGGCTACGACGTCGAATGGAAATTCGACGAAGGATGCGCATGGCCGAGCCTGCACGTGATTGGCGGCGAGCCTTTCCTGAAGGGCGAAGCTGACAACGGGAAAGCGATCTCGAGCCTGAGCGGCTGGGCGGAAACCGAATATCCGCAGATGAATGTGGGAACCTCCGAGCCGTTCAAATTCTCCTTCATGCCCGCCAAAACCTACGGGATGCAGTGACCCAAGCTAGCCGGGGCGGTTGACAGGCCGCCCCGGCTTTTTGGATGATTGGAGCTGCCCACTCAGTGCCCAGAGGAGCATGGCAGCGGGAACCAGGTTCGCCGACTTATCGAAGCCGAAATCGTCGCGACTGGCGACCAGTGAGGGACGGCCCGGGAGCGCTCGCGCCGGCCCCGCCGCCTTGCGCCGGTCGAGGCTCGCCCAGTCGGCAACCTCGACCGCCTCGATCGCTTCGCGTGGGCCGCAGACGAAGTCGATCTCACCGCCCCGGCGGGTTCCCCAGACGTGCAGCCGCTCGGGGGCGAGCATGTTCTCGGCGAGTCGTTCCCGTGGCTCGTAGCAGCGGTACAGAGCGAGCGCCACGGCGTTCTCTACCTCGGCGTGGCGATCGCGTGGCAGTCCCACTCGGCTGGCGACGATCGTCTGCAGCAGCGGGTCGCCGAAATAGACCTTCTTGTCCTTGGCGACGTCGCCGCTGCCGGAATCGGGCTTCCAGAAGTAGAGGATCAGGGCGAAGTAGTTGACCGCCAGAAGCTCGACGTAGCTCTGCACCGTGCGGGGATCGTTGCGATTGGCGCCGCGCTGCCGCGGGCGCCCGAGGGGAACCGCCATTTCGCGCGCCAGCCGCGACCAGCTCAGCTTTGAGCCGAGGGAGCGCATGATCCGCTCCAGCAGCGCTTGGGCGGCGGGGATCGAGGCGCCGCGCCGTTGCACCTCCTTGACGAGCGAGTCCCAGATAATCCTCTGCACATCCTCGCTCGGCTCCGCCCTGCCGGCTGCCGCCTCGGCGACGGCCGCTCGCAGGCCGCCGAACAGCAGGTAGCGTTCCAGCGCGCGCTGCAGGGTCGGTAGGTGCGGCCGGGCCGCGTGCATGGCTTCCCGGCCGCCAGGCCCGATGATCTCGGCAACGGACAGCGCGGGGCCGGGAGGGACGGTCTCGTCGATCGCACGGGCGAAGGAGGCAAAGTCCTGTGGCATGACCAGTAGGTCGCGCCCGGCCCCCCGTCTTCCAGGCAATCGCTCTGCCGCCCCTTCGGCCAGATCGGCCGCCGAAGATCCGGTGCAGACGACGATGTCGCGGTCGATCTGGCCCTCGTCCCAGAGTGCCTTGATTGCGGTCTGCCAACGTCCGGCGGCGGTGACCTCGTCAAGCAGGATCAGCCGCAGGCCGCGGCGCCGGCTGCCGGCGAGCTCGAGCGCCCGATTGACCGATTCGACCAGCGCCGCGGGCGGCTGGTCCTCCAGCAGGTCGAGGGAGTGTCCGTGGTCACGCAAAACTGTCGCTCCGTGATCACCGAAACGTGTAGGCCCCAGGGAGCTTCGACTTCGGCCTCCTTCACCGACCGGTAGCTCCTTCAGGTTCGCCCGATCGGGCGAACCTGAAG
>Ga0207669_10000068_pt1 | contig 52240 bp, 48 predicted proteins | sample KBSM33metaG_FD_184329 | JGI IMG/M metagenome (GOLD analysis project Ga0207669, IMG submission 184329) | Miscanthus rhizosphere microbial communities from Kellogg Biological Station, Michigan, USA - KBS M3-3 metaG (SPAdes) (version 2) | ecosystem: Host-associated > Plants > Roots > Rhizosphere >...
TCGAAGGTTCCTGAGCGCGTGAAGAACGACAATCGCAATTTCATCATGTTCGCGGTGCTCGCGGTATTGCTGCTGTTCGCGTGGCCGCTGGTCATGAACCGGATCATGCCCCCGGCAAACCCGCCGGTCACCAAGATCGAGGGCGGCAAGACCCAGGTCCAGCCCAATCCCAACGCGCCGACTTCGAGTAACCCGGCTGCGATCCGCGATCGCAATCTGGTGCTCAAGGAAACCGCCGCGCAGCGCGTCGCGATCGATACCCCGACGCTCAAGGGTTCGATCAACCTGAAGGGCGCGCGAATCGATGACCTGGTGCTGATCCGGTACAAGGAAACGATCGAGAAGAATTCGCCCCCGATTCGCCTGCTGTCGCCCGCCGGCACCGAGGACGCCTATTTCGCCGAGTTCGGCTGGCAGGATACCGGCATCAAGCCGCCGACGCCCGACACTGTGTGGACCGCGACCGGCAATCTGCTTGCCCCCGGCAAGCCGGTCACGCTGACCGCGAGCAATGGCCAAGGCCAGCTGTTCCAGGTCGAGATCGCGGTCGATGACGAATATATGTTCACGGTCCAGCAGAGCGTGAGCAACACCAGCGGCCAGCCGATCAAGGTCGCGCCGTACGGCCTGGTCAATCGGGCGGCAGCATCGAAGGACCTCGATAGCTGGTCGATCCAGATCGGCCCGATGTCGAGCCACAACGGCGCCGCCGATTACGACGTCAACTGGAAGGACGTCGACAAGGCGCCGCAGAAGTTCAGCACGACGGGCGGCTGGCTCGGCTTCACCGACAAATATTGGTTGACCGCGCTGGTACCGGACCAGGAGGCAGCGTTCGGCGGCGAATTCCAGTCGACCGGCAAGGGCGGCTATCAGGCCGATTATGCCCGCATCGCCCAGATCGTGGCGCCGGGCCAAAAGCTGACCCAGACCAGCCGCTTCTTCGCCGGTGCGAAGGAAGTGAATCTGCTCGACCGCTATGAGGACAAGCTCAAGATCGCGCATTTCGGCCGCGCGATCGATTGGGGCTGGTTCGAGATCATCGAGAAGCCGATCTTCAAATATCTCGACTGGCTGTTCCGCTCGATCGGCAATTTCGGCGTGGCGATCATGCTGCTGACCGTGACGATCCGCTTGCTGATCTTCCCGATTGCGCAGCGCCAGTTCGCCTCGATGGCGCAGATGCGCGCGATCCAGCCCAAGATGAAGGCGCTGCAGGAAAAGCATAAGGACGACAAGCAACGCCAGCAGCAGGAAGTGATGGCGCTGTACAAGGCGGAGGGCGTCAACCCGCTCGCCGGCTGCTTGCCCACCTTCCTCCAGATTCCGATCATGTATTCGCTCTATAAGGTGCTGATGCTGACGATCGAAATGCGCCATCAGCCGTTCGTCGCCTGGATCAAGGATCTGTCGGCACCCGATCCGCTGACGCCGCTCAACCTGTTCGGCCTGCTCCACTTCACCCCGCCGCACATGATCGCGATCGGCGTGGTGCCGATCCTGCTCGGCATCTCGATGTGGCTGCAGTTCAAGATGAACCCGCAACCGATGGACGACGCGCAGAAGCAGGTCTTCGCGCTGATGCCCTGGGTGCTGATGTTCGTGATGGCGCCGTTTGCGGTCGGGCTTCAGGTCTACTGGATCACCAGCAACCTGTTAACCGTGTTGCAGCAGCGTATCCTCTACGCGCGGCACCCTGCCCTCAAGCAAGCGGTGGTCAAATAACGTGAGTGAATTCGACGAGGACGCGATCGAGACGGCGCGCAAGATTTTCGCCGGCCCGGTCGCGTTCCTCAAATCCGCGCCGGCGCTCGAGCATCTGCCCGATCCGGTGGTGCCCGAAGTCGCGTTCGCCGGTCGGTCAAACGTCGGCAAGTCGTCGCTGCTCAACAAGCTGACCAATCGCAACAGCCTGGCGCGCACGTCGAACACGCCGGGACGGACGCAGGAGCTCAACTTCTTCGACGTGGGCGAGCCCCTCGCCTTCCGGCTGGTCGACATGCCCGGCTATGGCTTCGCCAAGGCGCCCAAGGATGTGGTCAGGAAGTGGCGTTATCTGGTCAACGACTTCCTGCGCGGGCGCCAGGCGCTCAAGCGGGCGCTGGTGCTGATCGACGCCCGGCATGGCATCAAGGATGTCGACCGCGAGATCATGGACATGCTCGACAAGGCGGCGGTGAGCTATCGCCTGGTCCTGACCAAGGCCGACAAGATCAAGCCGACCGAGCTCGACAAAGTCGCAGCCGAGACCGCCGAAGAAGCGCGCAAGCGCCCCGCCGCGCATCCGGACATCCTGTCGACCTCGAGCGAAACCGGGCTCGGCATGCCCGAATTGCGCGCCGCGGTGATCGAGGCGCTCGGCTAGCTTTCGTCCGCCCCTGTTCCTAAGGATCGCGCAAACCGATCCGGGGGAGCATCCATGAAGAATATCAGCCTTGTCGCGGCGCTGGCGCTCGCGTCGTTGCCGGCACTGCCCGCCGCGTCACGCGACAAAGCGTCGACGCCGGCGATCGACCGCAACAGGGTTCTCGCGGAGGAAATGTTGCTCGCCGGCCCCGGGCTGCGCGGCCGCGGCAGCGCAACCGCCGACGAGGCGATCGCCGCGGGCTATGTCGCCTCGCTTTTCCGCGATTTCGGACTGCGCCGCGCACCGGGCATGGACTCCTACCTCCAAACCGCGCCGCTGACTCGCCGCGCCATCGCCGGTCCGCCGACGCTGACGATCGACGGCAAGCCGGTCGCCGGCGCGACACTGTTGGTGACGGGCGGCGGGACCGCCGGTGGCAAGGCGGTGATCGTCCCGCGCCCCGATGGCGACGTGCCTTCGGCCGACGTGATCGTCTATACCGGGCCGGCCAACGACCTGATGACCTTTGCCCGCAAGTTGCGCGGCAAGGGGATCAAGCTCGTACTGGCCGCGGAGAGCGACGCCAGCCGCAAGTTTCTCGGCATGATCGGCGGCAAGCCGTCACTGCCGACGACGATCGAAGGAGCGCCCAGTCGTCGCCCGCCGATGACGGTCGCCACCATTCCCGCCGATGCGCTGGCCGGCATCGCGGCGGGCGCCGACGTGTCGATCGATGTGCCGATCTCGACCTCCAGGGCGACCACCACCAACGCGGTCGGCTATCTGCCCGGCACCGATCCCAAGGCGGGCGTGATCCTGTTGTCCGCGCATCTCGATCACCTGGGCGTCCGACCGGACGGGACGGTGATGCCCGGTGCCAATGACGACGCCTCCGGCACGGTCGCGGTGATCGAACTCGCCCGAGCATTCGCCGCAAGGAGGTCGCAGAAGCGCGGCATCCTGTTCGTGGCGTATGGCAGCGAGGAAATCGGCGGGCTGGGCTCGACCTGGTTCGGCGAGCATCCGCCGGTGCCGCTGACCGATCTCGTCGCCAATATCGAGTTCGAGATGATCGGCGCGCAGGATCCCAAGCTTCCCAAGGGGTCGCTGATGATGACCGGCTCCGAACGCTCCAATCTGTTCGACATGATGAAGAGCCAGGGCGCGCTGATCGCCGCCGACCCTTATCCGGAGCAGAGCTTTTTCGAGCGATCGGACAATTACTCGCTCGCGCTCAAGGGGATCGTCGCACACACCTTTTCGGGATGGGCAGTGGTGCCGACCTATCACCAGCCGACCGACACGGTCGAGAATCTCGACATCGACTATATGACCAGCGCGATCCGCTCGCTGGTCGCGCCGATCCGGCTGCTCGCCTCGGGCGGGTTCAAGCCGGAGTGGAAACCCAACGGTCGCCCAAAATCATGAGGGCTTGAACCGATCCCTCCCTGGGCTACATACCGAACAATCGAAAAATACCGGGAGGATCGAATGACCGCATCGACCAAGGGCCTCGAACTGCGTTCGCTGGTAACCGACGGCAAGCTCGAATTGTCGCTGGTCGATGTCGAATTGTCGCCTCCGGGCCCGGGCGAGGTGATCGTCCGGATCGAGGCCGCTCCGATCAATCCCTCGGATCTCGGCCTGCTCACGGGGCCCGCGGACCTCGCCACCCTGCGGCAGGGCGGTACGCCCGATCGCCCGGCGCTGACGGCCGATATTCCCGCACAACGCTTGCCGATGGTGCGCGCGCGCCTCGACGAATCCATGCCCGTCGGCAATGAAGGCGCCGGTACGGTGGTCGCCGCCGGTGACGGCGCCGAGGATCTGATCGGCAAGACCGTCGCGGTGATCGGCGGCGGCATGTACACGCAATATCGCAAGGCGCGGCTGACCGACCTGCTCCCCTTTCCCGAGGGCGTCACCGCGCGCGAAGGCGCATCGGCCTTCGTCAATCCGCTGACCGCGCTGGCAATGGTCGAGACGATGCGCGCCGAGGGACACACCGCGCTGGTCCATACCGCGGCCGCCTCCAACCTCGGACAGATGCTCAATCGTATCTGCATTGCCGATGACGTGAAGCTGGTGAACATCGTGCGCTCGGCCGAACAGGCCAAGATCCTTCACGATATCGGCGCGAAATATGTAGTCGATTCGACCTCGGAGAATTTCCGCGACGAACTGGTCGACGCGCTTGCCGAAACAGGTGCGACCCTGGCGTTCGACGCGATCGGCGGGGGCAAGTTGGCCGGCCAGATCCTCGCGGCGATGGAAGTTGCCGCCAATCGCAACGCGACGACCTATAGCCGCTACGGGTCGAACACCTACAAACAGGTCTATATCTATGGCGCGCTCGACCTTGGACCGACCGTGATCGGCCGCGATGTCGGGTTCGCCTGGGGTGTCGGCGGCTTCCTGTTGACTCCGTTCCTGATGAAGGCCGGCGCCGAGGTGGTCGGCCGTATGCGCGCGCGCGTCGCCGCCGAAATCCGCACGACCTTCGCCAGCCATTACACCGCGGAGGTCTCGCTGGCAGAAGCGCTCGATAAGGACACGCTGCTCGCCTACAGCGCGAAGAAGACCGGCGAGAAATATCTGATCGTGCCGTCCAGGACAGGATGATCGCAGCGCCGCAACAGGCTAATTCTCGCCTGCCAGGCGGCGACCAAATCGTGCGGTCAGAAAGTCGACGAAGGTGCGCACCTTCGGCGTCGGATGGCGATCGGGATGCAGCAGGACGTGCGTCGGGCGGACGTCCGAGGCATAATCCTCGAGAACGGGCACCAGCCCGCCGGTGCGGAGATCCTGGGCCACAAGGACTTCGGGCTGCATGATGATCCCCAGGCCGCTCAACGCGGCCATGCGGAGCGCTTCGCCGTTATTTGCCGCCAGCGTCAGGCTGACCGGGACGACCCGCTCGCCATCGGCGCCAACAAGCCTCCATCGCCGGGCCGCCACCGGATTGGCAAATCCGAGACAAGAATGGGACGCCAATTCTTCCGGCGTGACCGGATGGCCGTGTTCCTCGAGATAGGACGGCGCGGCGCACAGGATCGAGCGATACGGCGCCAGCGCCCTGGCTTTCATGGTGGAGTCCGCCAGCTCGCCGACCCGGACGACGACGTCGATCCCCTCCTCAACCATGTCGCGACGCGCATCGCTGACGACAAGGTCGATCTCCACCTTGGGGTGGTCGCGAAGATAGTCCTTGAGGACCGGCGCTAGAGCATGCGCGCCGAACGACACCGGCGTCATCACACGAAGCTGTCCGGCAATGTCGCCTGACGCCGATGCGCCCAGCACTTCGACGTCGTCGAGACCGCGCAAGATGTCCCGGCAACGCGCATGGACGAGCCGGCCGAGCTCGGTCAGGCTTTGCCGGCGCGTCGTTCGGTTGAGGAGGCGCCCGCCGAGCCAGTCCTCCAGCGCCCGGATATGCTGGCCGACCATCGTGCCCGATATCCCGAAATCACCAGCGACAGCGGCGAAGCTCCCGCGCTCCACCACACGAACGAAGACGGTGATGCTGCGAAGTCGATCCAATTAACAACTCTCACTTCGATCAATTCGAAATTTCCAGCTCTTTATCGCGCATGCCGATCAGGCGAAACCCTGCGTCACCATTCATTCCATCAGGTTATCTTGGAGGTCATAGATGCTGAGCAATGTGGAAGCCCGCAGCCGGGGCATGGTGCTTCTCGAGCAACTCCATGGCGACGGCGCGGCTCAGGCACTGGTCGACGATATGGCCGGCATCTGCCCCGACTTCGTCGACATGTCGATCGAATGGGCGCTCGGAGGTATCATGGCGCGGCCGGGGCTGGATCTCGTTACGCACGAACTCGTCGTCATCGCGTCGTGCGTGACATTGGGGCATCCCGTCATTCAGCTTCGCGCGCACGCACATGCGGCGCTCGCGGCGGGCGCCAGCCGCGAGCAGATAATTGAAGCGATTCTTCAACTTGTTTTCTATGCCGGCGGCGCGGCCGTCCGGAACGCGCTCGCTGAACTGCGCGACGTGCTGGGGGCGAGCGCGCCTTAAGGAAACCGTGATGCCGAACGCCATGGCGCGGCCGCTTCGGGATCAATCGCCATTGATGAAAATCGCCAACATCCACTTGCCGTCGCGCTTTCGAAAGATCGCGCGATAGGCGAGCGGGTTGCGCAGGAAATCGGCGCGGACATAGCCTTCCTTGCCCTCGTCGGTCTTCACGTGGGTCCATGCGCTGTCCTTCTCGTCGATGACGGTCAGGATGTCCCAGTCGAGCAATGCCACGACCGGGCTGTCGGTTTTCGCGCTGGCGCGCAGATTGACCCGCGGCCGGCTGGGCATCGTGGTCGCGAATGTGTCACGCGATTGCGGCAGGCGCGCATACATATGGGGGATGCTCGCCTCGCCCGGATCGAGTGCGCAGCCGAGCGATAATGCCAGATCGAGCTCGGTCCACAGGTTCGATGACGCGGGGTGGATCAGGTCCCATTCCTTCGCGAACCCCGTTCTGCCCGGAATGCCCGGGTCGAGCGAATATTCGATGTCCGGCGTCGTCAGCGCCAGCAGCGCCTTCGCGTCCTTGCGCGCAACGATGCCCTTCAATGTCGTGCGGAACGTGGTGAACGACGCATCCGCGGCGCATTCGTCGCGCGGCGGCAGCTTGTCCGCACGCGCCGTGGCGGGAAGGGTCATGGCGGCCAGCGCCGCGAGCAGGGCGATCCTCATGCCGCACAAGGCATCATGCGTCGGCATCGGAGTCAATTGCTGTAGCCAGATTCTATAAGCACATGAAAATATTCACATAAACGAGCATTTCTGACCATTGCTGGTAGCAAAAAGGTGCCACCGCGGCAGGCTCCGGTGGATCGAAATCGCCGATCCAGCATTGAGCAACAAGTCGTAACGGGCGCGATACCGTTAACGACGAATGTTTGCGGAGATGCAGTTACGATGGGGAATTGTGCAACCGGCGTCGCCGGACTGGATGAAATCCTTGCCGGCGGCCTGGCGAATGGCAGGCTATTTCTTGTCGAAGGCAGCCCCGGCACCGGTAAGACCACCCTTGCCAGCCAGTTTCTCATGGCCGGCGCCGCGAAGGATGAAAAAGTACTCTACATCACCTTGTCCGAAACTGAGGAGGAGCTGCGCGACGGCGCCGCGTCGCACGGCTGGAAGTTTCCGCAGAATTTCGAGATTTTCGAACTGGTTCCACCCGAAAGCCTGCTCAACGACGAACAGCAACAGAGCCTGCTTTATTCCTCCGACCTCGAACTCGGCGAAACGACGAAGCGGATATTCGAAGCGTTCGAACGGGTGAAACCGGCACGGGTGGTGCTAGACAGCCTGTCCGAAATCCGCCTGCTGGCTCAAAGTTCGCTGCGCTACCGCCGCCAGATCCTCGCGCTGAAACATTATTTTTCGCACAATGATGCGACCGTATTGATGCTCGACGACCTGACCGCCGACGTCATGGACAAGACCGTGCACAGCGTCGCGCACGCCGTGATCCGGCTTGAGGAATTGTCCCCGAATTACGGTGCGGAACGCCGTCGGATGCGCGTGCTCAAATATCGCGGACGCCGCTATCGCGGGGGGTATCACGATTTCGTGATCGAGACGGGCGGCATCCGCGTGTTTCCGCGATTGGTCTCCGCCGAACATCGGTCGAACTTCACGCGTGAGACCGTGCCGATCGACAACGAACCCCTCAACCAATTGTTGGGCGGCGGTTTCGAACGTGGCGCGAGCAATTTGATCCTCGGGCCCGCCGGCACGGGCAAATCGTTGCTGACGCTCAGCTTTGTCCAGTCGGCGATCACGCGCGGCGAAAGCGCGGCGATGTTCATTTTCGATGAGGAACTCGGGCTGCTGTTCGAGCGCTCGAAGGGGCTTGGCATCGACCTCCAGGGGATGGTCGATACCGGGCGGTTGGTGATCGAACAGATCGACGCCGCCGAACTGACGCCGGGCGAATTCTCCGAGCGCGTGCGTGTCTGCGTCGAAAAGTATGGCGCCCGTACCGTCGTGATCGACAGCCTCAACGGCTATCAGGCGGCGATGCCCGAGGAGCAAGCACTGATCCTGCACATGCACGAGTTGCTGCAATATCTGAACCGCCAGGGCAGCACGACCTTCCTGACCGTCGCCCAGCATGGACTGGTCGGCGATATGAAATCGCCGGTCGACGTGACCTATCTCGCCGATACGGTGATCTTGCTGCGCTATTTCGAAGCATTGGGACGGGTCCGGCGCGCGATCTCGATCGTTAAGAAGCGCACGGGCTTCCATGAAGACACGATCAGAGAGTTCATGATCAACCATGAAGGCATTACGCTCGGCGAACCGCTCACCGGCTTCCAGGGCGTGCTGCGCGGTGTGCCGAGCCTCGTCGGCGACGATGGTGCCGGGCTGCTCGACGTGAAGCAGAGGTGATCGTCTCTTGAATCGCACGATCGCCGAGGGCGCCGTTATATTGGCGCCGCATGGGCGCGATGCAGCCGTAGCGGAAGCGATGCTGCGTGAGGCAGGTCTCGAAGCGGCGGCTTTCCCTGACATTCCCTCGTTCGTTCGCGCGTTGCGCGGCGGAGCTGGCTTCGCGATCGTCACCGAAGAGGCGCTGCGCGGGGCCGACCTGCGCGACCTCGCCGGCTTCCTTGGCGACCAGGCGGAATGGTCGGACTTTCCGTTCATCGTCCTGACCGCGCGCGGCGGCGGGCTAGAGCGCAATCCGGGCGCCGTGCGGCTGCTCGAGACGCTGGGCAACGTCACGTTTCTCGAACGCCCCTTTCACCCCACCACGCTGATCAGCCTTGCCCGCGCGGCGCGGCGCGCGCGGTTGCGGCAATATGAGGCGCGCACGCGGCTCGAGGACATTCGCGCGGGCCAGGAGCGATTGCGCGTCGCGCTGAACGCCGGCGGGCTCGGCGCCTGGACGATGGAGCTCAAGACAAACACGCTGCATGCGTCGCCCGAATGCAAGGCCCATTACGGCCGGCGCGCCGACGAACCGTTCGATTTCGATCAGCTGATCGCTACGATCCATCCCGACGATCGCGAGCGGATGCGCGCCGCCGCCGAGCAGTCGATAGCGACCGGCGAGCATTACGATGTCGAATATCGGATCTTATGGCCCGACGGCTCGCTCCATTGGGTCCAGGTCAATGGGCGGCTGGAATATGACGCCCGGGGCAGGATCTCGCAGATGGTCGGCGTGTCACAAGACATCACGTCGCGCCGCCGCACCGAAAGCCACCAGGCGGCGTTGATCGCGCTGGGCGATGGCCTGCGCCAGATGACCGACCCGGCCGCGATGTCGTTCCTGGCGGCGGAGATCCTGGGGTCGACGCTTGGCGTCAGCCGCGCGGGCTATGGCATCATCGATCCGGTGGCGGAAACCATTACGATCGAGCGCGACTGGAACAGTGCCGGCACCAATAGCCTGGCGGGCGTGCTCCATTTTCGCGACTATGGCTCCTATATCGAAAACTTGAAGCGCGGCGAACTGGTCGCGATCGCCGATGCGCGCGAAGACCCGCGCACTGCCGCGACCGCCGCGGCGCTGGAAGCGATCCATGCGCGTGCGGTGCTCAACATGCCGCTGGTCGATCACAACAATTTCGTCGCCTTGCTTTATCTCAACGACAAAGGACCGCGCGCGTGGATCGCGGAGGACGTGGCGTTCGTCCGTGACGTCGCCGATCGTACGCAAGCGGCAATCGAGCGGCGCCAGGCGGAACTCTCGCTCGCCGCGCTGGCGGAGTCGCTCGAGCAGCAGGTCGAGGAGCGGACGCGCGAAAGCGAGGCCGCGCAGGAACAATTGCGGCAGGCACAGAAGATGGAAGCGGTCGGCCAGCTGACCGGCGGTTTGGCGCACGATTTCAACAATCTCCTCACCGGCATTTCGGGCGGGCTCGAACTGATCGAGATGCGCATCAAGCAGGGCCGGACGGCGGAGATCGACAAATATGTCGAGATGGCGCGCAGTGCGACCAGACGTGCAGCGGCGCTGACCCATCGGCTACTCGCTTTCTCGCGACGCCAAACGCTCGACCCCAGAACGACCGACGTCAACCGGCTGATCGCCAATATGGAAGAATTCCTGCGGCGCTCGGTCGGCCCGGAAATCGAGCTCGAAGTGGTCGGCGCGGGAGGGCTGTGGACGACCTTGATCGACCCCAATCAGCTCGAAAATGCCCTGCTCAACCTCTGCATCAATGCGCGCGACGCGATGCCCGATGGCGGCCGCATCACCATCGAAACAGCCAACAAATGGCTCGATCACGCAGGCGCGCGCGACCGCGACCTGCCACCCGGCCAATATATCTCGCTATGCGTGACCGACACCGGCACCGGCATGTCCGCCGAGACGATCGAACGCGCGTTCGATCCCTTCTACACCACCAAGCCGCTGGGCGAGGGAACGGGCCTCGGCTTGTCGATGATCTATGGGTTCGTGCGCCAATCGGGTGGCCAGGTGCGGATCTATTCCGAGCTTGGCCAAGGGACAACGATGTGCCTGTATTTTCCGCGCGTTCATTCGCGGGAGGATGCGGAACAGGAATCGGCCGATCATGCGCCGCCGGCACCTTCCACTGGCAGCGAAACCGTCTTGGTGGTCGACGATGAGCCGGCGATCCGCGCGCTGATCGCTGATGCCCTCGCCGACCTGGGCTATACCGCGATTGAAGCGGGAGACGGAGCGTCCGGACTGGCGATGCTCCAGGCCAATCCGGCGATCCAGCTGCTGGTCACCGATGTCGGCCTGCCGAGGGGGATGAATGGCCGCCAGTTGGCCGATGCGGCACGAGTCGAGCGCCCCGATCTCAAGGTGCTGTTCATCACCGGCTATGCCGAAAACGCCGTGATCGGCAACGGGCAGCTAGAACGTGGGATGCACGTGCTGACCAAGCCGTTCGCGATGGACGCGCTGACCAGCAGGATCCGCGACGTTATCGGCGACTGAGTGACCGCCGATCAGTCGATCGCGCATTCACCCGCTTGCCGCGCCCTACCCGCCTCTCTATCCCCCAGCGCCATGCTCAAGCTCATCATCGGCAACAAAGCCTATTCGAGTTGGTCGCTGCGCGGCTGGCTGGCGTGCAAACAATCGGGATTGCCGTTCGAGGAAGTCGTCGTGCCGCTGTACGATGACGACTGGGACAAGCGGCGCCAGGGCGACGAGTTCGCGCCGTCATCGGGCAAGGTGCCGATCCTGTGGGACGGCGACATCGTCGTCTGGGACAGTCTGGCGATCGTCGAATTCCTCAACGACAAGACGGGGAACGACAAGTTCTGGCCGAAGGACGATGCCGCGCGGGCGATGGCGCGATCGATGGCGGCGGAAATGCATTCGGGGTTCGCGGCGCTGCGCAACAAGCACGGCATGAACATCCGCCAAGTCTATCCGCCCAAGCAGCCCGATGACGATGTCGTCGCCGAGCTGACGCGTCTGATGGAGATCTGGGCGCAAGCGCGCGCACGATTCGGCGGCACCGGGCCTTTCCTGTTCGGTGAATTTGGCGCGGCGGACATCATGTACGCTCCCGTCTGCACACGCATCGTCACCTATCAATTGCCCGTCGCGCGCTTCGCGGCGGCCTATGTCGAGGCCGTGTTGACGCATCCATTCATGCAGGACTGGATCGCCGGCGCGCAGGAAGAGGAATGGGTGATCGAGAAATTTGAGCACCCTGCAGCGAACACCTAGCCAGAGCCTATACGGGTTATTTACCCGCGATCGCGATGATCGTGGGGCGATGGATGCGAACCAGGTCAATCTTATCCGAGACAGTTTCGTCCAGATCCTGCTCGACTCCGACGCTGCCGCGCGCTTGTTCTACAACCGTCTGTTCGAACTCGCCCCCGATACCCGCCCCCTGTTCCAGAACGACATGGCCGAACAGGGCCGCCATCTGATCTCGGCGCTGGCCAAGATCGTCACCGGATTGAGCAGCCTGGATGTCATGCTGCCCGGGCTATGCAAGCTTGCCGAACGGCATGTCGATTATGGCGTGGAAGACCGCCATTATGCCGTCGCCGGCAACGCGTTGCTGCACATGGTCACCGCGCATGGCGGTCTTGCGATCGACAGCGTGACCGTGCAGGCTTGGAAGACAGCTTATGCGCTGCTCGCGGATGTCATGATCGCCGCCAGCAACGACTATCGCGGATTGTCCGACGCCGCCTGACCGGTCGGGCGATCGCCGATCAGAACAACGTCGTCAGCAAGTAGAACACCGCGCCGACCGCGGCCGACGCCGGGATCGTCACGATCCAGGCCACGACGACATCGCCCGCGACACCCCAGCGTACCGCGCTCGCGCGCTTGGCGACACCCGCACCGATCACGCATCCGGTGATCGTATGCGTGGTCGACACGGGAATGCCGAGCAGCGACGCGGTGAACACCATGATCGTCCCGCCGGCCGACGCGCTGAATCCCTGATGCTGGGATAATTTGGTGATGCGGCTGCCCATCGTCTCGATGATCTTCCACCCGCCCATCAACGTGCCCAGGCCCATCGCGATATAGCAGCTGATCGCTACCCAATGCGGCACCTCGAACTTGCCGTGCAGATAGCCGGTGGAGAATAGCAGCACGGTGATGATGCCCATCGTCTTCTGCGCATCGTTGAGGCCGTGGCTCAGCGAATAGGTGCCAGACGAGATCAGGTGGAGCACGCGGAAGCTGCGTTCCGCGCCGCGGTTGCTGGCACGCGAGAACATCCAGCTCGTCACCAGCATGATCAGCATCGACAGGATCATGCCGAGCACCGGCGACAGCACGATCGCGATCAGCGTCTTGTTGAGCCCATTCCACTGAATGCCGGTCATGCCGGCATGCGCCACGCCTGCCCCGATGATCCCGCCGACCAGGGCGTGGCTCGAGGATGACGGAATGCCCTTCAGCCAGGTGACGATGTTCCAGAACATCGCGCCGATCAGCGCGCCGAAAACGACCCCCGGCGTCACCAGGTTCTTGTCGATCAGCCCCTGCCCGATCGTCGATGCGACCTTGTGCAGGCTAGGAAAGGTGATGGTCAGGAAATAGGCGGCGAAATTGAACACGCCGGCAAAGAGCACGGCATGAACCGGCTTCAACAGCCTGGTCGACACCACCGTCGCGATCGAATTGGCCGCGTCGTGCAGGCCGTTCAGGAAATCGAACGCCAGCGCGACGAGGATCAGGCCGACCAGCAGCGGGAAAGCGAGATCGTGCATCGACTGGGCTCAGGCGTGATCGATGACGATGCCATCGATCTCGTTGGCGACATCCTCGAATGCGTCAACGATCCGTTCGAGATGCTTGTAGACCTCTCGAGCGACGATGAAGCGCAGCGTGTCGTCGCGGCCATATTCGACAAAGCCACGTTTCACCCCGGCGCGGTGGATGTCGTCGGCATGGCCTTCCATCCGGACCAGTCGCTCGGTCAGTTCGTGGAGGCGCCCGGCGTTGCGACCGACATCGCGCAGCAGCGGCATCGCCTCGGCGGTCAGTCGCGCGGCGTCGACGATGATGCCGGCCATGTCCTTCATTTCCTGTTCGAATTCGCGAACCTCGTACAGGTCGATTGCCTGCACCGCGGCCTGCATCTCGTCGATCGCATCGTCCATCGATCCGATCAGGCTGGTGATGGTGCCGCGGTCGAACGGCGTCAGGAAGGTTTCACGCACGGTCTTGAGCACTGCGCGGGTGATCTCGTCGGCGTCGTTCTCGCGCTCGATCACTTCGCGGATATGATCCGGCGCCGCGCCCGTGCCGTCCTGGAGCAATCGCGATAGTGCATCGGCTGCGGCGGTGACCGTCAGCGAGTGCGCCTCGAACATCTCGAAGAAGTTGCCGCTCTTGGGCAACAGGCGCTGAAACCAGGCGAACATGGGACTGATCCTCGATTTGGTAGCGGCGGCAAAGCCGGTGCGGCGCGCGGCCGCCTTGAATTCGGACGGGCCGAACGAACGGATGAGGTCGCTGAGATCGGGTTCGTCGACCATCGACGCCGCTTCCGGCAGGCTGACCCAGCGACGTTCGCGTTCGCCCTGTTCCTTCCAGGCCGTCAGCTCGCGATTGACCGCCAGCGGAAAGACGTCGACGTCGATCATCAGCGACGCGCCGTTCTTTTGCCGTTTGCGGTAACGATAGGTCCCGAGCGGAGTCGGGCAGACGAGCCCCTGCACCCCCGCCTCCTCCTCGGCCTCGATCGCGGCGGCGGCATGAGCGACCATTCCCGAAGACGGATTGCCCTTGGGAATGACCCAGCGACGGTTTTCGCGCGAGGTGACGAGCAGGATGCGGATCGGGGCGTCGCTGGCGGCGCCTTCGGTCCGGTACGGCAAAGCCGCGATCTGGCGAATTGTCAGAACTCCCTCATTGGCGGCCACGCAAGCGAAGACCGGCCGATCGTTCCGCTAGCATCCGGTGCGGCTGCGCGCCATCACAAAACCGCCGGACGATCCGCCAATCAGAACCTGCTCCCGTCCTTGCGCCGCTGCTCGCCGACCGCGCCGGCCAGATGCGTGTCGATATCCGTGTAATGGCAATCGGTCGTCTCTTCGCGACCTCCCGCGACGAACACGCAATCGCTGTCGGAACGGTTCCGCAGCACATGGCCCGCGCATTGGCAGTGGCGCCATATGAAGTGGTGCGCGCAGATACTTTCCGGATTGATCGTCAGTTCTTCACCCGCCGCGCACTCAATACGCGCACCGGCGCCACCGGCACTTCGCCCTTGAACGACCCTCGCACCGTCGCATTGGGATCGATCGGCGCGTCGAAGATCTTGAGCACGACGTCCATCCCGTCGACCACGCGCCCGAACGCAGCATAGCCGAGGTTGGTTTTGGTGGCGTCATCGGGCTTGGTCGGGTCCGCATCGAATGACGGCTGGTCGCCGACGCTGATCGTGAAGTCGCCGCGCGCGGACCCAGGCGCCAGCCGTGCCGTCGAGAGCGTGCCGTTGAGATGTTTCAGGCCGGTGATCGTCGTGGGCTCGTGCTTGATCGGCGGCAGCGTCCGCTTGGGGTCGCCATTGGTGCCGAACTGCACGAAGCCGAACTTATCGGCCACCTTGCAGGTGCGGTAGAAAGTGATGCCGTCGAGCTTCTTCTGGTCGACATAATGCAGAAAATTGGCGGCGGTGACCGGCGCCTTTGCCGTCTCTACCTCGACGGTGAAGCTGCCGACCGTCGTGTCGATCTTTACGCGCGGCAACGCGGCGACGGCGGCCGGCGAGACGGTCGGTGTCGGTGCGGGTTGCGGCGCAGGCGCCGGACTCGTCTGCGCCAGCACCGGCGTCGCCAACAGGCCCAGCGTCATGGTGATCAGTCGCCGCATCATCCTCACTCCTTTATGGAGTCAGCCTATTTCGCCGGGCACGCGGCGGCAACTGCCGTCGGCGGAAGACACCGCCACCCAGACGACGATCTCGCTCAGGACAGTGCCTTCTTGAGCAACTCGTTGACCACGCCCGGATTGGCCTTGCCCTGCATCGCCTTCATCGTCTGACCGACGAAGAAGCCGAACAGCGCCTCCTTGCCGCCGCGATACTGCTCGAGCTGGTTCGGATTCTTCGCCAGCACCTCGGCGATCACGGCCTCGATCGCACCGGTGTCGCTGGTCTGCTTGAGCCCGCGCTCCTCGACGATCTTGCCGGGGGCATCGCCAGTTTCGAGCATCACCTCGAACACCTGCTTGGCCAGGCTGCCCGACAAGGTGCCGTTGTCGACCAGCGCCAGCAATTCCGCTGCCTGACCCGGCGTGACCGGAGATTCAGTGATGTCCTTGCCGAGACGGTTTAGGGCGCCGAACAATTCCGACGACACCCAATTCGCCGCCGCCACCGGCTTGGCACCCTCATCCAGCAAGGCATCGAACCAGCGCGCAGTCTCAACCTCGGCGGTCAGCACGTTGGCTTGATACGGCGTGATCCCCAGCGCTTCGTACCGCGCGCGCTTGGCGCCGGGCAGTTCGGGCAGGCTCGCGCGACACGCATCGAGGAAAGCGTCGTCCAGCTCGAGTGGCAGGAGATCGGGATCGGGGAAATAGCGGTAATCGTGCGCGTCCTCCTTCGACCGCATCGACCGCGTCGTGCCGGTGTCGGGATTGAACAGCCGCGTTTCCTGGACGATTTTGCCGCCCGATTCGAGTACATCGACCTGGCGCGACGCCTCATGCTCGATCGCCTGCATCACGAAGCGGATCGAGTTGACGTTCTTGGTCTCGGTGCGGGTGCCGAACTCGTCGCCGGGCTTGCGCACCGATACGTTGACGTCGGCGCGCATCGACCCCTGGTCCATATTGCCATCGCACGAGCCGACATAGCGCAGGATCGACCGCAACTTGGTCAGATAGGCGCCAGCCTCGGCCGGTGAGCGCATGTCGGGCTTGCTGACGATCTCCATCAGCGCGACGCCCGAACGGTTGAGGTCGACGTACGACCGCGTCGGATGCTGGTCGTGCATCAGCTTGCCGGCGTCCTGCTCGACATGGATGCGCTCGACGCCGATTTTCTTGGTCGCCTCGGCCTCGCCCTCCAGTTCGATCTCGACCGCGCCCTCCCCCACCAACGGATGGTAGAGCTGGCTGATCTGATAGCCCTGCGGCAGATCGGCGTAGAAGTAATTCTTGCGGTCGAACCGCGACCATTTGTTGATCTTGGCGTCGATCGCCATGCCGGTACGCACCGCCTGGCGGATGCACTCGCGGTTGGGCACCGGCAGCATGCCGGGCATCGCCGCGTCGACCAGCGACACTTGCGTATTCGGCTCGGCGCCGAATTCGGTCGCCGCGCCCGAGAACAATTTAGCCTGCGAGGTGACCTGGGCGTGCACCTCGAGTCCGATGATCACTTCCCAGTCGCCGGTGGCGCCATGGATGCGGTAGGTCGAGGGAGCGGCAGTGCTGAGCGGTTCGGTCATGCCGCGCCGAATAGCCTTAGCGACATGCAGGCCGCAAGGCTCAGGAAATCGGATAGACGTCCGAACTCCGGATCCAGCCGCTGGCCGGCTTGCCGCCGCCGACGAAATCGACCTGGAACCAACCCGGCCGCCGGGCGCTGATGCCGACACCATCACCCTTCACGACATAGGCCTTGCGCGGCACCTTGCTGATCGGGCTATCGTATAAATGGGCGCGGGCGTTCTTGATCACGGCTACCGCCACCCAGGGATAGGCCGTCTGGAGAGTGAATTCGGCGGGCTGATCCTTGTCGGCGAAATGTTGGACGTTCCAGCAGCCGCCATGCTCCGTCACCAGTCGGACGTTGACGCTTCCGTCACTTTCCCGCGACAGAGTCCCCATGACCACCTCTTCCGGGGTCTCCGGAAAGTAACTGCGGATCGCGCCGTTCGCCTTGCCGGAAAAATAGAAGATGCAGTTGAATCGCCCATTGCCGGTCGACGACTGATAATAGCCGCGGACGATATGCGATGCCGGGTCGACGGCGATCAGCATGTCTCCCCCATAGTCGCCGCTGGCAATCTCGCTGTCGGTCGCGGGATGCGAACTCGCGGGAAATGCGGCGGCGGCGACCGTCAGGACAACACCTTCAGCCAGCGCCCGCATCAGTCCGCCCATCACACCTTCCCCCTGTCTTCGCGGCGCTCGCCCTATGCGGTCGCTTCCTGATCGAACAGCGAGAAGCCGCGCGGCAGACGTCGCGGACGCGGTCGCCCCTGAATCTGCCCGTCGATCGCGGCAATCACGGCGATCAGATCGGCCGGGCGATAGGGCTTTGCGAGACAGCCGCGGGCAAAGGCTCGCCCACCTTCGGGGCATTCGCCGGTGACGAAGACTACCGCGACTCCGCGAGCATGCGCCGCCCGCGCCACGTCGATGCCGCTGCCGTCGGCCAGCGTGATATCGACTAGGACGAGATGGACGTCGACGCCGGATGCCAGCACCGCGACGGCGTCGGCGACGCGATCGACCGTGGCGACCACCTCGAATCCCTGTTCGACCAGCGCATGCTCATTATCGAACGCAATCAGCGGCTCGTCCTCGCAGACGAGGAGGCGCGTAATGACTCTTTTTGCGTGTCCGAACACCATAATCGTTCAACCCAGTCGCGCGCAGATCGTTTCGTCAGCGCGTCGTTACGTGTGTGTCGCTTAACGCCCGGCAACGGGTCCGGTGTAAATTTTCCCCCGCTCCCCGGCCAATCGGTATATTGGCGCGACGATGCCTCCCTCCAAGACTCCCGACGACCAGCGAATCGCAAAATTGTTGGCGCGCGCCGGAATCGCCTCGCGGCGCGAAGTCGAACGCATGATTGCCGAAGGGCGCATCGCGATCGACGGCGTCGTCGTCGAAACGCCCGCGACGCTGCTGACCTCGCTCGCGGGCGTCACTGTCGACGGCAATCCGGTACGCGAGGCGGAAGCCGCGCGGCTGTTCCTCTATCACAAGCCCAAGGGTCTGCTCGTCACCGAACGCGATCCAGCGGGCCGCCCGACGATCTACGATCGCCTGCCGAAAGGGCTCCCGCGCCTGGTCCCGGTCGGTCGGCTCGACCTCGCGACCGAGGGTCTGTTGCTGCTCACCACCGATGGCGGGCTCAAGCGCCAGCTTGAACTGCCTGCGACCGGCGTCGAGCGGGTCTACCGTGCTCGTGCTTATGGCAATGTGACGCAAGCGCAGCTCGAGGAACTGATCGACGGGGTCGAGATCGAGGGCATCCGCTACGGCGCGATCGACGCCAATATGGAGCGCCGCACCGGGGCCAATGTCTGGATCGAGCTCAAGCTGACCGAAGGCAAGAACCGCGAAGTGCGGCGCGTGCTCGAATATCTCGGGCTCGAGGTCAGCCGGCTGATTCGGACGCGATATGGCCCGTTCGTGCTCGGCGATCTGCCGGTCGGCGCGATCGGCGAAGTCCGCGCACACGATATCGATTCGTTCCGCAAAGATCCGACCCGGCTCGATCTGCCGCAACCGGCGCGCAAACAGGTCAGCGAACTTTCGAGCCCGACGCCGTCAGCCGCGCCGCGCCCCGCTCGCGCCCGCACCGAGCCCGAGCAGCGACGCTGGCAGACTGCGGCGCCCCGCACTGCTGCTCGTCCGCCCTCTTCGACGGCGCATCAGCGACCGCAGCAGGGCGCTCCACGTCGTTCCGAGCAGATGCGCGATGCGGCCGATCAGGCGCCGTTCAAGGGACGTAGCGCGCGAAATTCCTCGCCCGACGATGGGCAGCGGCCGGTGACCGGCAAGCGCCCGCCCAAGCCCAAAGCGGGCCCGCGCCAGCGCGCCGACGGAACGCTGGCGACGCGCTCGACCGGCGCACGAAGCGATCGCTCTCGCAATTTTCGCAACGACCGCAGCGATCGTGACACGGCCGAACGGCCAGAGCGCTCGACTCGCCCTGCTGGTGCGACTCCCTCGCGTGGCCCAGGCCGCCCATCGGCGCCGTCGCGTCCCTCCGGCCCATCGGGCTCGCGCGGCCCTTCAGCCCCCCGCGGCGGACCGCGGCCGCCGCGAAAGCCGCGATAGATGCGGATCATCGCCGGTCAGTGGCGCGGCCGTCCCCTCATCGCGCCCAAGGGTGACACGACTCGCCCGACCGCTGATCGCACGCGCGAAGCCTTGTTCTCGATGCTCACCAGCCGGCTCGGCAGTTTCGAGGACTTGGCCGTCGCCGATCTGTTCGCCGGCTCGGGCGCGTTGGGGCTCGAAGCTTTGTCGCGCGGCGCAGCCTCGTGCCTGTTCGTCGAGCAGGACAAGCCCGCGCTCGACGCGCTGCGCGCCAATATCGCCAACCTCGGCGCCAAAGCCGATGTCCGCGCGCAATCGGTCTTGGCGCTCGGTCCCGCGCGAGCGCCGCTCGACCTGATCCTGATGGACCCGCCTTACGGCACCGGGGCTGGGCTGGTCGCGCTCGATAAGCTGGCGCGGCTCGGTTGGGTCGGCCCGGCGAGCTGGATTAGCATCGAAACCGCGAAGAACGAAAAGGTCGAGGTCGCGGGGTTCGAGGTCGATGCCGACAAGGTCTACGGCAAAGCGCGTGTGACGTTGCTCCGACAAGCCTGACCGTCATCCCAGCGAAAGCCGGATCGTCACCCCAGCGAAAGCTGGGGTCTCGGGCAATATTCGCTTTCACCCCCATAACCCGTCATCCCAGCGGAAGCTGGGATGACGGCTACTTCCGACGGCTATTTCCTAAGCCGCCTTCTTCGCAGGCTTCGACACGGGGTTGGAGAATGTCATCTCGTCGTCGACCGACCCGAACTTCAGCGCCATCAGGTCGCGGACGTAATTCTGATGTACGCGCCACGGCTTGCGGTCGCCTTGGCGCGGGAATTTGTCGATCGAGCGCTGGACATATCCTGAGGTGAAATCGAGGAACGGCTCCTCCCCTACCGGCGCGCTCGGCTGCGGCGTCGCCTGGCGCAGGCCGCGCTTCCGCATCGTGTTGAGCAGCCGACAGACATAGGCGCAGGTAAGATCGGCCTTCAGCGTCCATGATGCGTTGGTGTAGCCGAACGATGATGCCATGTTCGGAATGCCCGAATACATCATGCCCTTGTAGTTGATCGTCCGAGACAGATCCTTGGCCTCGCCGTCGACCGAGAATTGGACGTCGCTCAGCAACTGCAATTCCAGTCCCGTCGCGGTGACGACGATGTCGGCAGGCAGTGTCTTGCCCGATTTGAGCAGGATTCCTTCGAGCACGAACCGTTCGATCGTGTCGGTCACGACATCGGCCTTGCCCTCACGGATCGCGCGAAACAGATCGCCGTCGGGTACCAGGCAGAGGCGCTGGTCCCAAGGATTATAACGCGGCGTGAAATGCTTCTCGATGTCTTGCCCCGGCAGTTCGGCGCGCACCATGTCGATGATCCGCTCCTTCGCCTTGGCCGGATATTTTCGCGCCTGGTTGAAGAAGAACAACCCGAACAACACGTTGCGCCAGCGCACCAGCCCATAAGCCAGCTTGCCGGGCAGCTTGGCGCGCAGCCAATTGGCTAACTTATCCTCGGCCGGCCGCGCGACAATGTAGGTTGGCGATCGCTGCAGCATGGTGATGTGCTCGGCCTGATCGGCCATGGCCGGAACCAGAGTAACCGCGGTCGCGCCCGAGCCGATCACCACCACCTTCTTGCCGGAATAGTCGAGGTCCTGCGGCCAGAATTGCGGATGGACGATGCGTCCCTTGAAATCCTCAGCGCCGGCGAAGTCGGGAGAATGGCCCTTGGCGTAATTGTAATAGCCCGAGCACATGAAGAGGAAATTGCAGATCAGCGTCACCGGCCCCTCGGCAGTGTCGGCTTCGACCGTCCAGCGCGCCTCCTCGGTCGACCAGGCCGCTTTCTTGACGTGGTGATTGTAGCGAATGTGCTTGTCGATGCCGTATTGGGCGGCGGTTTCCTTGAGGTAACTCAGGATCGCCGGTCCGTCGGCGATCGCCTTGGCATCGGTCCACGGCTTGAACGAATAGCCCAGCGTGTACATGTCCGAATCCGAGCGGATGCCCGGATAGCGGAACAGGTCCCACGTCCCGCCCATTTGCGGCCGTCCCTCCAGGATCGCATAGCTGCGATCGGGGCTCTGCGACTGCAGATAATAGCCCGCGCCTACTCCTGAAATGCCCGCGCCGACGACGAGAACGTCGAAATGCTCCATATGCCTCACCTCTCCACCATACCGGATATTCGATTCTGGGCCGGTTGCAAAGGGGCTGTTTACATGCGTGTCAGTTATGACCCCAACCCCTCTCCCCTTGTGGGAGAGGGAGGGGCCCATCGCTCCAGCGATGGGAGGGAGAGGGGGCGACCGCGTAGCGGTCGCGCGGCGCGTACGCGCCGCTCCCCTCATCCAAGCTGCGCTAGGCGGCAAGCCGCCAAGCTCCGCTATCCTTCTCCCACAAGGGGAGAAGGATTTACGCCCTCTACCTCGCCCTAAAAATCCTTCTGATACTTCACACTCGCGCCCGTCCCGCTGAACGACCCCGTCTGTGACAGGATGCTGAGGCTCTTGGTCAGCGCGATCTCAAGCTGGGTCGCGGTGAAGCCCTTCGCGTCGGTGATGATCTCCACATAGATATTGTCGGTGATGTACTTGCCGGCCGCGAGTGCGGTGCCGCGGCCGGTCGCCTGGTCGGCGCCCAGGATCCGCAAGCGATCGATACCGGCCGCGCCGCGCAGCTTGCCGAGCGGATTGAGCCCCCCGCCCCCGCCGCGCAGCGAGTTCAACGCGGCGGCAAGCTGCAGTGCCTCGATCGCCGACAGATTCTGCGGGCTCGATCCGAACAGCAGGCGACTCAGCACTTCGTCCTGCGGCAAAGCCGGCGACGAGGTGAAGGCCACCTGCGGGCGCTGCCCGGTGCCGGTGATATTGATGATCGCGTTGATGCCGTTGGTCGTGGTCGAGGCGGAGATGTCGAGCGTCGGATCGGACAGCACGCCGCCGCTGAAGCGGACGTTACCGCGATTGATGTCGAACCGCTTGCCCGCGAAATTATACGTCCCGCGCACGATCGTCGCGCTGCCATTGACCTTCGGCGTCGTCGCGGTGCCGGACACACGCATCGCCAGACTCCATTCGGATTCGAGGCCCATGCCCTCGACAAAGACCTGGTCGTTGGCGCGGATGCGGATATCGAGCGCGAAATTGCTCGGCGGCTTGGGGGCGATGTGCGGCCGCGGAGGATCGCTCTTGCGGCGGATGCCCTTGAGTTCCTCGACTTCGGCCTGTCCCTGATAGACCACCTGGTAGCGGGCGTTGGGAATGGTCAGGTCGCCCTTGACCAAACCGCCGTCCTTGCCGTTGGTCACGGTCAGCGTGCCGGTGGCGGTTGCCCCCAGCGAATCCCCGCTCGCCAGCGTGGCCTTGTTGAGTTTCGCGGTCAGGCTCATCGGGAAATTCTGGTCGGCCGACAGGCCGACCCAGCCGCTCGCCTCTACCGTGCCGTCGCCCGCTTTCGCGTTGAGCTGGCTGATGTCGAGCCGGTCGTTAGTGAAGCGCCCGGCGAGCTTCATCTGCGTGAGCTTGGTGCCGTAATTCGAGTTGATGTAGGTCAAATTGTCGCCGCGCACGATGCCGTTGAGCTGCGGCGACCCCAGCCGACCGGAGAAATCGGCCGCGACGACAACGCCGCCCGCGACTTGCTGGCCCGACAGACCCGATAGCGAGAACAGCACGCCCGACGGGCCGTTATACCGGATCCCGCCCGACAGCGGTGCGGCATAGAGCCGGTCCATCCAGCTTGCGCCGCCGCCCAATGGCGCCAGCCGCGCCTGCAATCGGCCGACCGTCGTCACCCCGCGCTTGACCAGTGCGCGCATATCGCCACCCGCCTCGGTCAGGCGACCGACCACCTGGATATCGACCGGTTCGGATACGATCACCGCGCTCGACCGCGTGAAGTTCGCGATCGTCAGGCGCGTATCGATATTGGGCACCGCTGCGCCTGCGGCCTGGACGTAATCCACGCTGCCGGTCGCGCTGCCGTCGATGCCGAGATTGGGGAACAGTGCATTGGCCACCGACAGATCGAGCTTGTCGAGCCGCGCCTGCAGCGACAGCCCCTTTCCGTAGGTGCCGGCGATCCGCGCGCTGCCTTTGTCGAAATCGACCTGGCTCGGGCGCAGCCGGTATTCGCCGTCCAGCGGCTCGATCTGCGCCGCGCGCGGCGTGCGGAAGCCGATACCGTTGGCTTTGCCCGATACCGCCACCAACCACAATTTGGGCTGGAGACGGGCGTTGATACCCATGCTGAACGGCACGCCCGACGATCCCGCCAGCACCGCCTGCGCCGTACCGCTGCCGTTCGAATAGTCGATCTTGGCGCGAGCCGCCTGAAACACTGTCGCGCCATAACGCATATTGCCGACCTGGATGTCGGCAAGAACGCGCGGCGCATTCGGGTAGAGAATGACGCTCGCACTGACGATCGCACGGCCGATGGTGAAATCCTCATTGCCCGGGATCGTGGCGTTATAGGCGCGCGCGGCGATGTCGGCGCGCTGCACCTTGCCCTCCGCGCCCAGCGTGGCGGTGCCGTTGATCCCCGATCCGGCGAATTGCAGCTTGCCCGCGAACGGCCCTGCCGCGGTTTGTTGCAGCGCGCCGGTCAGGTTCATGCCGGCAAAGGTACTGCCCTGATTGACCTGGATCGCCAACATCTTGCCGCTGTGCACCAGCACGTTGGCGGCAAACGGCCCGTAATTGGTCGTGCCCTTGGCGACGATTGCATAGCCATCGCCCTTGCCGCGGATCGTGGCTTCGAGCCCGGCGAGGCCGACGCCGACGCCCGGGCGCGGCGCGTGGATCACGATCACCGGTGCGGCGGCGGTGCCGGTCACGCGCGCATTGATCGGACCGTAATCCTTTGAATGCGCGTCGCCGACGAACGCGATCCGGCCATCGGGACGATAGGTCCCTGAGCCGCGATAAATACTGAGGCGCGGCGCGGCGAGCTTGATGTTGGAGAAAGTGAAGACGCCGTCGGTGCCGTAACCTATGTCGCTGGTGACGATCGCCTGGCCGCCGAGGAAGCTTTCCGCACCCGAATTGAAGATGCGCCGCGTCCTCGCCGCGATCCGCCCGGTGATCCCGAACCCGCCCTTGGGCATCGACACCAATTTGGCGTCCGTCGTCAGGTCGACGATGCCGATCCCGTCGATCGTATAGTTGTTGACCCGCCCCTTCAGCGCGCCGGTGTAATGGCCACTGGGCAAATCGGCGACGACGATCGCGGTGGCGTCGATCTTATCGGATTTGAGCTTCAGATTGTCGGACAGAAGCTTGCCGTTCGAATAAGCGAAATCGCCGACCGCGGTGACGTTGGTCAGCAGCATGCCGGCCGCCGCGTTCAATCCGGTGACGCGGCGGGCCCGCGCATTGACCGGGATCAGGACATGCTTGGCATCGACCGTCGCCTTGCCCGAGGCGGTCAGCCCTTCGAGGCCGGTACCGCCGAATGCGATCGCCGCGGCGCTGAGATTATAGCCGATGGTCGGGGTCGCGAACGGCCCGTCGAGCGTCCAATGCGTCATCACGTCGCGCCCGGACAGATTGGGCAGCATCGCGCCCGGCGTCAGCAGCCGCGCATCGATCACGAAATTGCCGAACTTGTTTTCGCCGAGATCGAGCAGCCCGTTCGCCGCCACCGCCAGCGCATCCGACTTGAGCGTCATCCGCGTCGTCGCTTTGCGCTTCTCCAGGGTCGAGACGATGTCGACGTTCAGCCCCGGCGCGGTCAGGCGCTCGACCGGCCCTTTCAGGTACAGGCCGGGATGGGTCACGCCCTTGATCGTGAAAGTGCCGTTCTGCGCGCCGAGATCGAGATCGGCGAGCGACTGGCCATTGAGCGCGGCGACGCCTTTGCCTTTCCACGACTTCCAGTCGCCGGCGCCGCCGATACGGATCGCCATCGGCGCCTTGACCCCGGTCATGCTCGCGGCGACGCCATCGGCGGGCGCATCGAACCTGACGCGGATGCCGAGCTTGTTCGCGTCGGGCTGGGCGTCGAGCACCAGCCGCAATCGATCGCCACCGGCAACCCCCGGACCGCGTACCGCATCGGCATTGGCGATCAACTGCGCGCGGCGATCGGCGATATGCGCGACGCCGTCGAGCCGGATGATATGCTGCTGCCCGGTCACCGGCGCCTTGAGCAACAGCCGGTCGACCTTCAGGCTGCCGATATCGATATCGATATCGGGCAGGATCGGCGTGTTGGGCGCGCTGGGCAGCAACGACGGCGAACGGTGCATCACCACGGTCGGCGCGGCCATCGAATTGACGTCGATATGGTTCCACAGGAACTGGAACGGATTCCAGTCCATCGTCGCCGTCGGCGCGGTCAGGAAAATGCCCTGGGGATCGCTGACCCTGAGGTCGAGCAATTCCATCTTGCCGTAGATCGAGCCGCGGATCCGCCCGACCTTGATGTTGAGCCCGGTCTCGGTCTTGTAGCTTTCCAGCCGCGAGACGATGAAGCGGTGCCCGGGCGCGGTGTCGAGCCCGAAATAGACCATCGCCAGCAACGCCAGGATCGCGACGCACAGGATGACGACACCGCGCGCCAGCCGCAGCCACCACGGTCGCTTCACCACGATGACATGGTTCTCGGGTTTCTCGACCGGGGCGGTTTCGTCGACCATCAGAAGGCCTGGCCGATCGAGATGTACAGCGCGATCCGCGAGTCACCCTTGCGCTTGTTGAGCGGCGTCGCGACGTCGACGCGGATCGGCCCGAAATTGGTGTAGAAGCGGCCGCCAATGCCCGCGCCGAATTTCCAGTCGGTGAATTTGGGCATCGAGCTGGCGTAGGAATTGCCGGCATCGATGAACGGGACGATGCCGTAATTGCCGAACCGATACCGTGCCTCCAACGCGAATTCGTTGACGCTGCGCCCGCCGACCGGATCGCCATTGGGATCGAACGGCCCCAGCCGCTGATAGCCATAGCCGCGCACCGATCCGCCGCCGCCGCCATAATAGCGCCGCGACGGCGCGAGGTCGTCGCGGGCGATGCCGAGGATCGATCCGACCCGCCCGCGCCCGGCGATCACGATGCTGCTCGTCACCGGATAATAGACGCTCGCGTCGATCTGCGTGCGGGCATAGGGCCGGATCGGCCCGCGTACCGACGTTTCCGGGCTCAGCGTCAATTTCAGGCGATAGCCCTTGGTCGGATTGAGCAGATCGTCCGACGTGTCCCACTGGATGTTCAGCGGCAGCGCGGCGATGAAATAGGTGCCGCGGTCGCGTTTGCCGGCATTGAAATTATAGACGCTCTCGTTGGTCCCGGTCAGTTCGAAGCCATAGGCATAAGTGATCCGCTTCTGCCAGATCGGCGTCGAATCGTACGAAACGCGGCCGAACAGCGACAAGGTCGCGGCGTCGAACGCGTCGTAATTGTTATGCCCGGCGCTGAGCCCGAATGAGAGCGTGCGATCGCGCTGATTCCAGTTCGAGCGACGGAAGGTGACCGTACCGCTCTGTTCCTGCGTGCCGGCCACCGCGCCGACAATGAACGCGCCTTCGGGCGGAAAGGCGTTACGCGCGGTGAACGTGCCTTCGACCTTGATGCCCTCCCCGGTGCTGTAGCCGCCGGTTGCCGCGATCGAGCGCGTCCGCCCGACGCGCTGCGTCACCGCTAGGTCGACGATCCGCGTGCCATCGGGCGCGTTCTGGCTGGTATCGACCGGCTCGACCGTCACGGTCGAGAACAACCCCGTCGCGACCAGCGCTTTCCGGAGATCGTCGACCTTTTCGGTATCGTAGAGCTGACCCGGCTTGAAGCGGCGCAGGAGGCGGATGTGATCGGGCCCGAAGGCAAGCCGGCCGCTCGTGCTGACATTGCCGAAGCTCGATCGCGGGCCGGTGTCGACCGGCAAGGTATAGTCGCCGGTGAAGGCTGTATCGTCGAGCAGGATATCGCGCGTCCCCAGCCGCACGAAGGGATAACCATTGCGTCCCATCTGCAGTGTCACATTGGCCTCGGCGCCCTGGACGCGGACGGTATCGATCGGCTCGCCGACCTTGAGCGGCAGGTTTCGGGTGATCAGGTCGCCCGGCACCACCGGCTGCGAATCGACGTTGATCGACGCGAAGGTATATTGCTTGCCCGGCACTGCGTTGATCACCACGCGGACGCGGCCCGCCTGGTTGGGGATATTCTCGACCGAGGACAGCGCCGTCGCGTCGTAATAGCCGCGCGAATGCATCAGCCTGACCGCCAATGCCTCGTCCTCGCGCCCGCGCGCCGCCACCATCGCCGCATTGGCCGCCTTGCCGCCGCCCTTCTTCAACGACGAGAAGGTTTTGAAGTCGCTGTCGAGGTCGAGCTCGCTGAGACCGTTGACGACGGTATCGTAGCGTATCTCCGCGCCTTTGCCGCCCGGCACGTCGGCGACTTCGGTCACCGGCGTCGTATTGTAGCTGTCGAGCGTCGGCAGCGGCGCGGCGAGTTCGGGTGCGGGCTCGGGCGCCGGCGGCAGCGTTCCCGGCGGGACGTCGGGTGCGGGCGTCGCTGGCGGTGTGACGCTGGGCGGTGCTTTGTCCGCGGTCTGTGGCGTGAATGGCGCTTCCTGCGGGATCGGCTCCAGCGGTGCGTTGATGTCGTTCGACAAAGGCGGCAGCGACTTGTCGAACTGGTCGTCGGGCACGATTGGTTTGTCGCCGAGCGGATCGCTGGTCGGGGTCGGTACCGGCTTGGGCTCACCCGATTGCCGCGCCTGGTCCTGATTCGATGGATCGGCCGGCACGTTATTGGTGCGGGTGGACGGGGGCACCTGTTGCGCGACGAGCGCGCCGGGAACGACGGCGCACGCAGCGATGGCCAGACAACAATGCGATACGAGACGCGACACGACTGCCCCTTTTCGGGGGTCGTCCTTCGCCCCCTTCGCACCTGCCAACGCGCCGCGGCTCGATCGGTTCACCCTCAATCCGCCCCAACGCCCTCGGGCGCAACTTCGTTCGCCGCCGCCTCGATGCGATCGAGCATCGCCGACAAGGCGCGGCGTTCGCCGGCGTCGAGCTGTTCGAGCATCTTGGCCTCGAGCTCCAGCGCCTTGGGCGCGACCTGATCGTAGAGCAGCCGGCCGGTCGCGGTCAGCGCGAGCAAGTGCGATCGCCGGTCGCCTTCGTTCGGCGCCCGCGCGACCAACCCACGCTCGACCAAAGCCTGCGCCGCGCGGCTCACCGTCACCTTGTCCATCCGCGTCGCCACACCCAGCGCCTGCTGGGTGATCCCGGGCCCTTCGGCGATAACCGCGATCAGCCGCCATTCGGGAATGCGCAGCCCGAACAGCCGGTCATAGGCAGTCGCGATCGCCGCCGACACACGGTTGGACACGACCGAAAGCCGGTAGGGCAGGAACTGATCGAGCTTCAAATCGGCCATTTCCGGTCACTTTGCGGTGTTCGCCCGCGCGAAACAAGCATTGCGTGACTTGCGTTGGGAACGGTGGACGCAGCCATAGAAACACGATATAGTTTCATTTGAAACGACTTTTCCCTCTGGAGCATGTTCCAATGACCGACGCGCACGACAATCCGATGGGCCTGGATGGATTCGAATTCGTCGAATTCACCTCGCCCGACCCGGAAAAGATGGCCGATCTGTTCGAGAAAATGGGCTTCACCCATGTCGGCACGCACAAGTCGAAGAATGTGCGCCGCTATGCCCAGGGCGACATCAACTTCCTGCTCAACATGGACGACGCCGGTCAGGTGGCGGGTTTCCGCAACGTCCACGGCCCGAGCGCCAACGCGATGGCATTCCGCGTCGCCGACGGCGAGAAGGCGCGCGACCTCGCGCTCGAGCGCGGTGCGACCGAAGTGAAAGGCGAGCACGGCCCGGGCGAACTCGACATCCCGGCGATCGAGGGGATCGGCGGCGCCAATCTCTACCTCGTCGACAAGAAGTCGAAGATTTACGAGACCGATTTCGCCCCCACCGGCGCCGGCGTCGACGATCATTCGGTCGGGCTGCACACGCTCGATCACCTGACCCACAATCTCAACCGCGGGCGGATGGATTATTGGGCCAATTATTACGAGCGGATCTTCAACTTCCGCCAGATCCGCTATTTCGACATCGAGGGCCAGGCGACCGGGCTGTTCTCCAAGGCGATGACCGCGCCCGACGACAAGATCCGCATCCCGCTCAACGAAAGCCAGGACGAGCATTCGCAGATCGAGGAATTCATCAAGGATTATAAGGGCGAAGGCATCCAGCATCTGGCGCTGGCGACCAACGACATCTTCTCGACGATCGACCAGTTGCGCGCCAATGGCATCAGGTTTCAGACCGCGCCCGACACCTATTTCGACCTGATCGACAAGCGCTTGCCCGGCCATGGCCACGACGTCGCCGAGATGCGCAAGCGCCACATCCTGATCGACGGATCGCCGGAGACCGGCGGCGGCCTGCTGCTGCAGATCTTCACCGAAAATATGGTCGGCCCGATCTTCTTCGAGATCATCCAGCGCAAGGGCAATGACGGCTTCGGCGAAGGCAATTTTAAGGCGCTGTTCGAGAGCATCGAACTCGACCAGATCCGCCGCGGCGTCGTGCCGGCGAAGGCGGAGGCTTAAGCCGAAATCCTTCTCCCCTTGTGGGAGAAGGATAGCGTAGCTTGGCGGCGGAGCCGCTTAGCGAAGCTTGGATGAGGGGGACTCGCGACTCCCCCTCACCCTTCCGCCCGCTTCGCGGGCTCCCTCCCTCTCCCACAAGGGGAGAGGGATTTTGCAGGAGCTAGCCTTTGCCCGACTACCAAACCGGCTTCGGCAACCATTTCGCCACGGAGGCGATTCGCGGGGCGCTGCCAGTCGGCCGCAATTCGCCGCAAAAGCCCGCTTTCGGTCTCTATACCGAACAACTCAGCGGCACCGCTTTCACCGCACCACGCCACGAGAACCGCCGTACCTGGCTCTACCGCCTGCGCCCCTCTGCCGCGCACCCGGCGTTCATGCGTTATGAAGGCGCCGAGCGATTCGCTCCGGGCCTGAGCAAATCCCCCCTCGCTCCCAACCGTCTGCGCTGGCGGCCGCTCGAAGAGGCAACCGACGCCGACTGGCTGGACAGCCTGACGACGATGGTCGTCGCCGGCGACGGCCCGCGCACCCAGGCGGGCGTGGCGATGCACCTCTATCACGCCACGCGCGACATGGCCGACCGCGCCTTCGCCTCCGCGGATGGCGAGTTGCTGATCCTGCCCGAACAAGGCGCACTGCTCCTGCTCACGGAAATGGGCCGGATCGATCTGGCTCCCGGCCAGGTCGCGGTGATCCCGCGCGGCGTGCGCTTCCGCGTCGAACTGCCCGACGGGCCGGCACGCGGTTATGTCGCCGAAAATCACGGCCAGCCGTTCCGCTTGCCGGACCTCGGCCCGATCGGTTCGAACGGCCTCGCCAATCCGCGCGACTTCGAGACGCCGGTCGCCTGGTTCGAGGACCGCGAAGGCGATTTCGCGCTGATCCAGAAATTCGAGGGCGCCTTATGGCAAACCCAGCTCGGCCGCAGCCCGCTCGATGTCGTCGCCTGGCACGGCAATTACGCACCCTATCGCTACGACCTGAAGCATTTCAACGCGATCGGCACGGTGAGCTTCGATCACCCCGACCCGTCGATCTTCACCGTGCTGACCTCGCCCAGCGACGTGCCCGGCACCGCCAATGCCGATTTCGTCATCTTCCCGCCGCGCTGGATGGTCGCCGAGGACACGTTCCGCCCGCCCTGGTTCCATCGCAACACGATGAGCGAATGCATGGGGCTGCTCTACGGCGCCTATGACGCCAAGGCCGACGGCTTCCGCCCTGGCGCGATGTCGCTCCACAATCAGATGTCGGGCCACGGTCCCGATGTCGCCTCGTGGAAAGGCGCGAGCGAGGCGGAGCTCAAGCCGCACAAGATCGACGGCACGATGGCCTTCATGATCGAGAGCCGCTGGGTGTTCCATTGCACCGACTATGCCTTGGAAACGAGCGCGCTCGACGAGGATTACGACCAGGTATGGTCGGGCTTCCCGAAGGCGAAATTGCCCTGACGGGCCCTTAGCCCGGCAACACCGTCATCGCTCGCCAGCTTATCGCGATCAACACCGCGGCGAGGACCAGCACGCCGATCATCATGGCGATGCTCCGCCGCCCGGTGACGATCATCCATAAGCCGTAAGCAATCGACCCCAGACCGAACACGATCACCGCGGCGAACACGGTAACGATCGTCTGCGCCTGTTCCGCGGTGCCGGTGAAGGTGGCACCCCCCGTCGTGTCGCCGGGATGCGCCATCAAGGGCGCGAGCACGGACCAGAGATAGCTCATGAACCCGGCAAGGAAGACGCCGCACACCAGCAGCACCCAGCCGGCGATCCGCACCGTTCGCGGCGTCCGCATCTTGCCGCCGCAATTCGGGCAAGGATTGACGGTTCCCTCGACCTTGGTGCGGCATGACGGCGCAAGACAGGTACTGACGGCTGGCATCGATTTCCCCTTTTTTGACCGAGCGGTAACCAGCCGACAATCGCACGACGGGGTGACGAGTCAACGCCGGGAAATCGACTTTCAGACCTTCTTGCCGCCACCGTTTGCCGCCGACGCCGCGCGGACCAGCGCCTTGAAGGCTTCCTCGTCGATCGCATCGCCTTCGTGAAAGTCGATCGCGCGGCGGACATTGCCGTCCAGGCTCGAGTTGAACAATCTCTTGGGGTCGTCGAGCGTCGCGCCCTTGGCGAAGGTCGCCTTTACCGCGTTCTTATAGGTCTCGCCGGTGCAGATGATTTTGCCATTGGCATACCAGGTCGGAACCCCGCGCCATTTCCATTCCTCGACGACGTCGGGCTCGGCGTCGTGGATCAGGGCACGAATCTGCGCCAGCGTCGTACCGCGCCAGTCATCCAATGACGCGATCCGGCCGTCGATCAAGTCGGACGGCGATCTGGTGTCAGCTTCGGTCGTGGCCATCACTCTTCCTTCGTCTCGATCGCTCAGGCGGCGTCGCGTGCAGGTGACGGCGTGCGGCTCTTCGCCAGATAGGGCAGCGCGAACATATAGAGGCCGGTTATCATCAACAGGATCAGCGGAAAAAGTGCCGTCAGCCCGACCCATGTCGCCTGGCGGTTCAGCATGAGCATGACCGTATTGAAGATCACCGCCACCACGAAGACGATCGACGTCCAGCGGTGAAACTGCCGGATACCCGAATTCCCGTTCATCTCTTCCTCCCTAAGCGTTCGAACGTGCGATCAGTCGATCCGCGCCACGACCTCATCCAGATTGCCGAGGAATTTCTGCCAGCCGAATTTGGCGCCGGCGAAGGCCTGCTGCTGATCGGGGCGGAAGCCGGCCTGCTCCATGCGCACGTGCGTGCCGGTGGCCGAGGGCGTCAGCGTCCAGGTGACGACACTCTCCAGCCCCATCGCATCCCAGCTATAGGCGAGCGCCCGCGGCGGCTCGATCTCGAGCACCTTGCAATCGACCGATCCCCAATCGCCGGTCAGCGTGAAACGATGGTCGACCGTCGGCACGAAATCGTTCTTCATCAGCCATTCCGCGATCAGATGCGGCTGGGTCAGCGCGCGCCAGATCTTGTCGGGAGCATGCGCGAAGTCGCGTTCGATCACCACGGAACGGGTTTCGGTCGAAGTCGTCGTCATTGGTCCATCCTCTTGAGCAAATCATCGAGATCGTCGAACCGGCTTTCCCAGAACCCGGTCATCCGGCTGGTCCAGTCGACCAGCGGCGCCAGCGCTCCGCGCCGCGCGCTGTAATGCGTTTGCCGGCCTGCCGGGCGGTCGAGCACCAACCCCGCTTGTTTGAGCAAGGCGAGATGCTTCGACACCGCCGGTTGCGAGACCCCGGCCCGCAAGGTCAGCGTCGCGACGGTCTGTTCGCCATCGCGGCACAGCCCCTCGAAGATCGCACGCCGGGTCGGGTCGGCGAGTGTTCTGAACAGAGTGTCATCGGCGGTCGGCATGATGATAGATAACTCGCTGGCTATGAGTTAGATCCATAACCATCGAGTTATGCATTGGTCAATGGCAATATTGCGATGGCTGGCGCTTACTCGACATCAGCTGTCCGCGTCGACCGCCGCGGCGGGATAAACAGAGCCGCGGCGCTCGTGTTCGCGATCGATGGAATATCGTGCGACCCAGGCGGCGGATTTATAGAAAGCGGTCAGTCTGGAAGCGACCCATTTGCGGTCATTGGTGCTTCATGCTGTAATCTGGATGGTCAGCAACGACACGCACGTCGACGAGTAGCGTAGCGTCGTGAATCAGAAGCGTGTGGAGAAGGCATAGTGAACGTTCTGCATTGGGTCGTAATCGCGGTCGTAGTCGCGTTTTGGGTTGGCGTCATTCGTTGGCTGCTGCGAAAGCATCGCTCATAGGAAGTACTGAGGTGACTTGTTCGGCGGGCTGCCGGTCACAATCTTGCCTGCGGAAGCCGCCTGGCAGCTAACCAGCCATTTTTGGACATCGCCGTTGATGGGGCCCCGACCTAATCCTCGATCAGCTTCATCAGCCGGCGTTCGATCGGCGCCAGTACCGGGCCGAGTTCATGGCCGCGTTTCACCACCTGGCCATGTTCGGCGATCAGCGCCCACATGCCCTGGCGATTGCGCAAATCGGGGCGCTTCTCGATTCTGAATTCGGGACGCTCGGCGGTTCGGCGGAAAGCCGCGAACACCGCCGCCGCCTGGCCGAGCTCGATCGCATAGTCACGCCAATGCCCGGCGGCGACCATGCGGCCGTACAGATCGAGGATGCGCGTGAGCTCGATCCGCTCGAAGCCGATCTGGCTGGGCCGATGCCCAGACGAAGGAAACGGAGTGACCGTTCCCATTCAGAGCCTGCACCCAGCACTGGAGATAGCCGTGACGGAGCGCATTTTGGTTTGGTGGTAGGAGCAAGGAGAGCGCGATGCTGATGCATCGTGATCGACGCGCGACGCCCTACCAAGCCAAAAGGCGCCCGCCGCTACGCGGTCGTTCGGAGAAGCCCGCTGGACTACGTCACTTGCTTGCGCGGGCCTTTTGGCCCGCGTCTGCGCTGCGCTCCTTGCCAGCGGGCTTCTCCGAACGATCACGGCTGTCTCCAGTGCTGGGTGCGGGCTCTAAGCGCGATCACGCTCCGGGGTTTCGTGTTCGGCGAGCAACGCGTCGAGCCGCTTGCGCAATGTCTCGATCTCGCAACGGAGCAACTCGACCTTCTGCGTCTGCGGATCGAACATCTCGCTGCACGGCGTGCCGTAAGCGAGGAACGGCTTTTCGCCCTTCCCCTCGACCATCGTCGGACGCGCCGGGATGCCGACCATCACCGCGCCTTCGGGCACGTCGCGCGTGACGACCGCATTGGCACCGATCCGCGCACCGACCGCGACCGTCACCGGCCCGAGCACCTGGGCGCCGGATCCGATGATGACATTGTCCTGGATCGTCGGATGGCGCTTGCCGGCGACACCATCGGCCGGATTGGTCCCACCGAGCGTGACGCATTGATAGATCGTGACATTGTCGCCGATCACTGCCGTCTCGCCGATCACGGTGAAGCCGTGGTCGATGAAGAAGAACTTCCCGATCGTGGCACCCGGATGAATGTCGATCGCGGTGAAGAAGCGCGCGATATGGTTCACCCAGCGCGCCAGGAAAAACAGCCGCGCATTGTACAAAGCGTGCGCGATGCGGTGATAGCCGAGCGCCCAGACGCCCGGGTAAAGCAGGATTTCCACGTTCGATCGTGGCGCTGGGTCGCGCGCCCGAATCGAGTCGAGATAAGCCCTGAGGCCAGCAAGCATTGGCGCGTCCCCTTCGCCGATTTTGACATATTTAGGACGGCGAACTGATGATTTCCATAACCGCGTTGCGAGAACTTCGTTGGGGAAAAGCCCATCTTTGTTGTAGGAATTAGCTCCGCGCGCCATGCAACGGAGCGGATCGCGGGGAGTTTGCGCTGTTGATGGTCGATGTTTCGCTGGCCTCGATCGAGGCGATCCTGCCCTTCATCGCGATCGGATTCGCCGCGCAATTGGTCGACGGCGCGCTGGGCATGGCGTTCGGCCTGATCAATTCGACGCTATTGATCAGCGTGATGGGTCTGCCGCCGCGCGTTGCCTCGGCCAGCGTCCATGCAGTCGAAACCTTCACCACCGCGGCGTCGGGTATCAGCCATGTCCTGCACCGCAACGTGAACTGGCGGCTGTTCGCTCGGCTGGTCATCCCCGGCATGATCGGCGGTGTACTCGGCGCCTATGTGCTGTCGTCGGTCGACGCCTCTGTCGCGCGCCCGTTCGTGATGGCCTATCTGAGCGCGATCGGCCTCTATCTGCTGTTTCGCGCCTGTCGCGGCCGGGTCGAACCGAGGACGCCCAAGGTGATCGAGCCACTCGGGCTGGTCGGCGGCTTTCTCGACGCAGCGGGCGGCGGCGGCTGGGGCCCAGTGGTGACGAGCAACCTGCTGGTGCAGGGCGCCTCGCCGCGCGAGACGATCGGCACGGTCAACACCGCCGAATTCTTCCTGACCGCGACGATCTCGGCGACGTTCATCTTCACCTTGGGTTTCGCCGCCTTCACCTTGCAAACGCTCGGCATTCTGATCGGCGGCCTGCTCGCGGCGCCCCTTGGCGGGTGGCTCGCCAAGAAGGTGCCGGCACGCCCGCTGATGGCGATGGTCGGCGTGCTGCTGACGCTGACCAGCGCGTTTTCGATCTATCAGGCGTTGATGCGGTAGGTTGGGGACGCATATTCCCGTCGTCATCCCCGCGGAATCCTTCCGTCACCCCAGCGAAAGCTGGGGTCTCTGGCGGTCACGCGATGCCGCTTGAGATCCCAGCTTTCGCTGGGATGACGAGTTTGAAAATGGATCGCTTTAAGAACAACGGCTTATTTTGGTTCTCAACCTAGAGGTCGAACATTTGCGGTGCGCTGTCTATGACGCGGCGCGTGACCTTTTCCAGCGCGGCATTGAGCGCCACTCGCTCCGCATCGCTCAGATCGGTGAGCCATTGCTCATAGAATTTGCCCCGCGCTCCGCGGATGGCCGCGTGGACCGACTTGCCCGCCTCGGTCAGCGAAACGAGGCTGCTCCTGCGGTTGCGCGGGTTGGCCTCGCGTTGAACGAAGCCGCGCGTCTCGAGCGACGCGAGGGCCCTGCTCACTTCCGCCCGGTCCGAATAGGCGACGCTCGCCACTTCCGCGGCGCTGCACTTTCCGATCATTTCGACATGCGTCAGCACCCGCCATTCGGCGAGGGAAAGCTGTGCCGTATCCCGGACGTGCTGCCCCGTAACCCGGTCGATCATCTTGCTGAGCAAAAGGATACGATAGGGAATGTGCGAGGGGCCGAATTCGAATGACGGCCGGCTGGACTTGGCCTCGGTCGGTGGTTCGGCGCGGATGGTCTTCTGCTGCATCGCGATTTTGTAGCCGCCAGAATCGATATTGTCTTCTCGACGTGAGGGTCTCGCGCAGTATCGTTGACAAATCAACAAATGCGGCGTTTATCCCCTGTCCATGAGCGGACACCATCCTTTCGCGCCGGGGCTCGACTACGCCTTCACCATCTCGATCACGCTGTCGAAACCCTATTGGATCAAACCGGGCGCGCGCGGCGACACGCGCGCGGCAATCTATGCGGCGCAGGGGACGGTTGAGGGACCGCGCCTCAATGGCCGCGTAGTCCCGATGTCAGGCGGCGATTTCCCGTTGTCGAGGCCGAACGGAGTGATCGATTTCGACGCCCGTTACCTCCTCGAGGCGGACGATGGCGCGATCATCTACCTCGAAAATCGAGGATTTCGCTGGGCGCGTAGTCCGGAGATCGCCGAGAAGATGCGTCGCAACGAACCGGTGTCGTTCGAGGATTATTATATGCGCGTCACGCCGCGCTTCGATGCTCCGGCCGGCCCGCATGAATGGATGTCGCAGCATGTGTTCGTCGGCGTCGCGGAAAAAGTGCCGAACGCCAATCGGATCCATTATTTCGTCGTGTTATAGGGAGGCAATGTGCGTTTTCGGCCGCTCATGCGCGCGGGGAGCGACCCTTTCGGTCACCCCACCAAGCCGCCGCTGCCGCCGGCCGACTTCTCTTGCCGCGCCGAACACGGACTGACGATCGAGCGCAATTGCCGCATCCCCTTGCGCGACAGGGTAGAAATCTTCGCCGATCTTTATCGCCCCGAGGGCGCGACGGCGAACGTGCCGCTGCTCTTGGCCTGGGGCCCTTACGGCAAGCATGCGCTGACCAACCGCGTCTTCTGGCCGCGCTCCGGCGTCGACCCGGAATGGCTATCGGAGCTGACCCCGTTCGAGGGCCCCGACCCGGTCTGGTGGGGTCGGCACGGTTACGCGGTGGCGGTGGTCGATCCGCGCGGTGCCTGGCTATCGGGCGGCGATTTCCACCACAATGGCATCCAGGAGGCGGAGGATTGCGCCGACGCGATCGAGTGGCTCGGCCGATTGCCCTGGTCGAACGGGCGGGTCGGGATGACCGGCGTGTCCTATCTCGCCAACATCCAATATCTGGTCGCGCCGCTACGTCCCGGACCGCTCGCCGCGCTCAATCCGTGGGAAGGCTTTTCAGACTGGTATCGCGAGTTCGCCTATCATGGCGGTATATTGGAAACGAGCTTCCTGCCGCGCGCCTGCGACAACATCCAATGGTCGCTCAATCGTACCGAGGATAGCTGGGCCAACATCGTCGCCCACCCGCTGATCGACGAATATTGGCAGTCGAAGGAGCTCGATCTGGAGGCGATAGGCCAGCCCGCTTATGTCGTCGCGAGCTGGTCCGATCAGGGGCTGCACCTGCGCGGCACGATCGAGGCGTGGCGCCGGATGGGATCGGCCGAGAAATGGCTCGACATCCACGGCCAGAAGAAATGGGCGCACTATTATCGGCCCGAAAGCCGCGCGCGCCAGCTCGCCTTTTTCGACCATTATATGCGCGACCGGCCCACTGCCCTCGCCGCCTGGCCGCGGGTGCGGATCGAGGTGCGCGAACGGCATGGCGTGGCCGAGGAGCGCGCGGAGAATGAATGGCCGCTCGCGCGTACCGACTATCGCCGCCTCGCGCTCGACGCCGCGAGCGGCACGATGGGCGGCAACGCGCCGAGCGAAAGCGAGGTCCGCTATCCGGCGTCCGACGGGCGCATCTGCTTCGACCATCTTTTCGCCGAAGCGACCGAGATCACCGGCCATGCCAGCGTGAAGCTCTGGGTCGAAGCGGACGGGAGCGACGACATGGACCTGTTCGTCGCTCTGCAGAAGATCGACGCGGCGGGCGAGCCCGTTGGCTTCACCTTCTACGCCTTCTACGAAAACGGTCCCGTCGCGCTTGGCTGGCTGCGCGCCAGCCACCGGGCGCTCGACCCCGAGCGTTCGCGCCCGGAACGGCCGGTCCATCGTCACACCAGCGAAGACCGGCTCATGCCCGGCCAATGCGTGCCGGTGGAGATCGAGATCTGGCCCTTCTCGGTCCGCTTCGCGGCGGGCGAGACGTTGCGGCTGATCGTCGCGGGATCGGACATCTATCGCAGGGAAGACGGCGCGATGCTGCCTTTCCCGCTGCATCAGCAGACGCGGAATGCCGGCACGCACATCGTCCGCACCGGCGGCGCCTTCGATTCCGCCATCCTGCTTCCCGTCATTCCATCAAAGGACTTGCCCCAATGACCGCCGCGGACTGCACGCTGGAGCACGTTTTCGATATCGAAGTCTTGTTCGGCGCCGACCGGCACATCTTCGGTCCGCTCCCCGGCGGCGGCAGCCAGGGCTATACCCCCGCGATCGGCGGCACGATCAGCGGGCCGCGCCTTTCGGGCCGCGTGCTCCCGCACAGCGGCGCCGATTATGCCCTGGTTCGCGACGATGGCACGATCGAGCTGAGCGCGCACTACATGCTGGAGGCGGATGACGGCACGAGCATCTATATCCAGAATCGCGGTTACCTCGTGCGGGCCACGGCCGGCAGTGCCCAGCCATCCTATTTTCGCCTGACGCCCTATTTCCGGGTGCCGGCGGGACCGCACGACTGGCTTTCGCGCACCGTGATCGTGGGCGGAGGCGAACGGCGGACAGATCCCGATCGCTCGCTGTTCCGCTATTACGCACTGGTGTGACGAGATGAGGCGGGGCGGTCGGTTCTGGGCTATCTTCCACCGATGAGCTCGACTGGACCCAGGGCACCGCGCGGCGCGGCCGACAGGCTTGCCTATCTGCTCAAGCTCATCGCCGCGGGACCACCCCAGTTTACGCTCGGTGAGCTGGCGGCGGGCGCCGGTCTGCCGACCAGCTCGGTGCATCGCCTGCTCCAGGCGCTGGTGCGATCGGGGCTGGTCGAGCGCGGTCATGGCCAGACCTACCGCCCCGGGCGCGAACTGCATCGTCTCGCCTCGCAGCTCGTGGCACGGTTCGACCTCGTCCGCTGCGCGACACCGCTGCTGGAGGAGCTGGTGACCCAATGGCACGAGACGGCGGTCTTGTGCACCTACAGCCCGTCGATGCGGACCGCGATCATCGCGGATGTGGTGATGACTCCTCACCCGCTTCGCTTCGCGGTCGAGCGCGGCGGAGAGGTCCAGTTGCCATGGGGATCGCTTGGCCGTGCCATTCTCGCTTTCCTGCCGCAGGGCGATACGGAAGCGATCATGCGCGAGGCCAAAGTCGGGCCGTTAAGCGGCCGCCCACGGTCGTCGCGCCCGGAGATGGAGGCGGAGCTGCAGCAGATCCGTGAGCGGGGTTTCGCCCGTTACTTCGACCCGCGCTACGATATCGCCGGTATCGCGGCGCCCGTTTTCGGTGCCTTTGGCGAGATTTTGGGATGTCTCGGCGTGACTATGCCGTCAAAGCGATACCAGCTTCATCTTGAAGACGATCTTGCCACGGCGGTGCGCACTTCAGCCGAGACCCTGAGCGGAATGGCCGCGATCTCGCACAGCTGATCAGCCACTTTCCGTATTCCGGAATTGAACTTCCGGAATTTGGAATTGCCTTGACAGTTGATTGTTCAACATGTCCATCTCCGCTCCGGCGATGCCGCAAAGGCACGCGACGAACCCTAGGGGGGATGCACTATGGCAATTCGATTGACTGCGCTCCGTGCGGCTACTTCGATCCTCGCGCTTGCCGGCTCCATGTCCGTCGCCGCGCCCGCGCTGGCGCAAGACACGCCGGACACCAGCGCGCAGGATCAAAAGGACGAGCAAGCCACCTCCAAGGACGACATTGTCGTGACCGCGCAGTTCCGGTCGCAGAGGCTGCAGGATGCGCCGCTGGCGATCACCGCGGTGTCGGGAAGCATGCTCGAAGCACGCGGCCAGACCAGCATCGCCGATATCGGCAACCAGGCGCCCAACGTCACGCTGCGCCAGGCGCCCGCGACCTATGGCCCCGCGGTCGTCGCCTATATCCGCGGCGTCGGACAGCGCGACACCAGCTTTGCGCTCGAACCCGGCGTCGGCCTCTATATCGATGACGTCTATCTGCCGACGCTGCACGGTTCGTTGCTCGACCTGATCGATCTCGATCGGGTCGAAATCCTGCGCGGACCGCAGGGTACGCTTGCCGGGCAGAATTCGATCGGCGGGGCGATCAAGCTCTATTCGAAGAAACCGGACGGCAAGGGCGGCGGCTATGTCCAGGCGACCTATGGCGCCTATAACCGGGTCGAATTGCGCGGCGCCGCCAACTTCACCATCCTGCCGAATCTGTTCGCGCGCGTCTCCGGCACGGCGGTCCACAAGGATGGCTACATCACGCGCTACGATTACGCTTGCACGCATCCCGGCACGGCAATCCCGTCGACATTGGTCAATTCCGAATCTTGCAAGCTGGGGACCGAGGGCGGCAAGGACTATGTCGCGGGGCGCCTTGCCCTGCGCTACCAGCCGAGCAGCAACGTGACTCTCGACGTGGTCGCCGACATCACACGCGACGACAGCGAGTCGGGACCGACGACCCTGCTTTATGTCGGGCAGAACGCCAATCCCGGCGTCGCCAACACCGGATCGGCAACGACGGGGACCTCGGTTCCCGCTTATACGCTCAATGGCGTGCGATATGGGACATCCACCGGATCGCAATTCATCAGCTATTCGCCGTTCGGCAATTATGCGCAGGATACATTCAGCTCCAGCCCGTACATAAGTTACGAAAATTACATGGAAATCAAGCCGCGCGACGGATCGGCGCCTTGGTCCGCCCCGATCAAATCGGCGATCAATTCCTGGGGTGTTTCAGGAAATCTGAAAGTCGATCTGTCGCCCGATTTCAGCATCACATCGATCACTGCTTACCGCAAATTCGATGGCGTCTACTCTTCGGCCGATGGATCGCCCTTCTCGCCGACGCTGCAGGCGAGCCAGATCTACAATCGCCAGTTCAGCCAGGAGCTCAGGCTCAACGGCAATATCGGCTCGACGTTCAACTTCACCGTCGGCGGCTATTATCTGCACAAGCGCAGCCAGAACATCACGCGGGTTACCCTCACGACGCTCAACTTCATCGAGAACAACAAGATCCCGGCGACCACCAAGGCCGTGTTCGCCAATGGCGATTGGGAACCGCTCAAGAACCTGCATCTGGTCGGCGGCATCCGCTATACCGACATGACCAAGAGCTTCATTTACGGGCGCAAAGGCATTCCCGGATCCTCGACGGGAGGGGCGACGCCGCCGTCGATCGCGTCGCTCGACGGCTTGGTCGGGACATTCAAAGGCAATCGCGTCGATTGGCGCGCCGTGCTCCAATATCGCTGGTCGGACGAGATCATGACCTACGCCCAGGTTTCGACCGGCTTCAAGAGTGGCGGCGTCAATCCGCGGCCGTTCTTCCCAGCCCAGGCGCTGGCGTTCGGACCCGAGACGCTGACCGCCTATGAGGCGGGGTTCAAGAGCGACCTTTTCGACCGCCACATGCGGCTGAACGTCAGCGCGTTCCTCAACAAGTACAATGACATCCTCGTTACCGTGGCGAGTTGCCCGCTGCCGGGCGTGCCGGCGGCGCCTTGCGCGCTTCCGCTCAACGCCGGCAAGGCGGATGTGAAGGGCGCTGAAGCCGAATTGAGTTTGCGCCCGGTCGATGGCTTCACCATCGATGCCTCGCTTGCCTATCTCTACTTCAGATACACCTCGATCTCGGCGGCGGCCGCGAGCTCCGGCATCGGCGTGGAAGACAAGGGCCAATATATCTCGCCCTGGCAGTGGAGCCTGGGTGCGCAATATGATTTCGAGTTCGCCAGCGGCGCAAAACTGACGCCGCGGATCGATATCGATCACCAGGACTCGTTCAATCGTAACGCGAACAATGTCGACGCCGTGACTGGCGGCAAGGACATCTTTGGCGAGGTGAAAGGACGGACGCTCGTCAATGCGAGGCTCACCTTCCGGACACCGAAGGACGATTGGTCGCTCGCACTTGAGGGCCGCAACCTCACCAACAAACTCTATTATACCGACATTTTCGACAATCGCGGGTCCACCAATTCGATCCAGGGTTCGCCGGGCGAACCGCGGACCTGGGCCGTCACCCTTAAGCGGAAATTCTGAGCGGAGGCGAAAAAGCCCTGCCACAGGCCCCTCGCCTCAATTCAGAATCCAGTGGAGTTTGCCATGGTCTTTCAGCCCCACCCCATCGCAACCGCAGCGCCAAGCGGGCCGATCGTCGCGGGGCTGCACATGCCCGACTTTCGCCGGATCGGTGTAAAGCCCATTTCGGGCGCCTGCGGATGCGAGATCAGCGGCGTCGACCTGCGCCAACCGCTCGATGACGAAACGCTCGCCGAGGTCATGAAGGCATTCGAGCATTTTCTGGTGATCCTGTTCCGCGACCAGGATCTGACTCCGGAGCAGCACAAAGATTTTTCCCGCTATTTCGGCGAGATCACCGAACTGCCGCAGGCCCCGATCTATGACGGACACCGCGACATGCAGGAGGTGCGCCGCGAAGCGCATGAGCCCGAGAATGTCGTGCCCTCGTTCGAACATTTCCACACCGACAGCCCCTTCCTGCTTCAGCCGCCCAAATGCGTCGTCATGCGCGCGCTCGAGGTGCCGCAATGGGGCGGCGATACGGCGTTTTCGAACGCCTATCTCGTCTACGAACATATGTCTGACGGGCTGAAGGCACTGCTCGACGGACTTCAGGTGGTCTATTCGGGCAAGGACATCTGGGCAAAGAATGCCAAGCTGGCGCCCGACAAGCGGCTGCGCCTGCGCGAGAGCCACGACTTTACCGAGGACGAACTCGAAAATGTCCATCCCACGGTGCGCGTCCATCCCGTGACGGGGCGCAAGGCGCTGTTCGCGACGACCGCCTACTTCAAGCGCTTCGTCGGATGGAGCGAGGAAGAAAGCCGCGCCTTGCTCGCTTATCTGCAAAGCCTGGCCCAGCACCTCCATTATCATTGCCGCGTGAAATGGGAGAGAGACACGCTGATCGTGTGGGACAACCGCTTCACGCTCCATCGCGGCATCCACGATTTCAAATATGAGCGGCGGCATCTGGTCCGCACCACCGTGATCGGCGAGCGGCCCCTTGGTCCGTCGGACTTCCTGCGATCATGAAGGTCAGCGCCGCGATCGCGGAAATACTCGCGCGCGAGGGGATCGACGTCATCTTCGGCTACCCGCGCAATGCCGTGCTCGAACAGGCGGCGGCGATCGGCATCCGCCCGATCATCGTCCGTCAGGAGCGCACCGGCGTACATATGGCCGATGCGCTGTCGCGGCTCACACGCGGACGGCGGATGGGCGTGTTCGCGATGCAGCACGGCCCCGGCACCGAAAACGCCTATGGCGGCGTCGCCCAGGCCTATTCGGAAAGCGTACCGGTGCTGGTGCTGCCGCAAGGCTATGCCCGGCGGCTGGCGCACGTCCCCGACAATTACAACGCCAGCATCTCGATGCGCGACATCACCAAGACGTGCGAGCCGATCCTGCGGGCGGAGGACACGTCCGCCATCCTGCGCCGCGCGTTCAGCGCGCTGCGCAACGGGCGGCTCCGTCCCGCGCTCGTCGAAATGCCGTGGGACGTGCTCGACGAGGAACTCTTCGAACCGCTCGATTACACGCCGGTCGTCACTACCCGCAGCGCCCCCGACCCGGAGGCAATTGCCCGGGTGGCGGATCGTCTGGTCGCGGCAAGGCGGCTGGTCATCCATGCCGGGCAAGGCGTGCATTGGGCCGAAGCCTATGCCGAATTACGCATGCTCGCCGAATTGCTTGCTGCGCCGGTCTCGACGAGTCTCGAAGGCAAGAGCGCGTTCGACGAGACGCATCCGCTAGCGCTCGGCTCCGGCGGCGCGGCGATCCCGGGACAGCTTCGCCATTTCCTCGACCGCGCCGACCTGATCCTCGGCATCGGCTGCAGCCTCTCTGAAACCGCGTTCGGCGTCGCCATGCCGGCTGGCGCGGCAATCGTTCACGCCACGCTCGACCCGGCGGACATCAACAAGAGCGTGCCGTGTATCGACGCACTGATCGGCGATGCGAAACTGACGCTGGCGATGCTGGTAGCTGCGTGTCGCGACCGGCTGAACGGCCGGCGCGATCCCGGCCCGGTCGCCCGCGAGATCGACGAGGTCGAAGCCGAATGGCTCACGCAATGGCTGCCGCTGCTCGAAAGCGACGATACGCCGCTCAGCCCCTATCGCGTCCTGTGGGACCTGCAGCGCACCGTCGACGTCGCGAACACGATCATCACCCACGATGCCGGTTCGCCGCGCGATCAGCTCTCGCCGTTCTGGAAGACGCGGTCGCCGCTCAGTTATATCGGTTGGGGCAAGACCACCCAGCTCGGCTACGGCCTCGGACTGGCGATGGGCGCCAAGCTCGCCTGTCCGGACAAGCTATGCATCAACGTCTGGGGCGATGCCGCGATCGGCTTCACCGGCATGGATTTCGAGACGGCGGCACGCGAGCGGCTGCCGATCCTGTCCATCCTGCTCAACAATTCGGCCATGGCGATCGAATTGCCGATCATGCCTGTCGCCACCGAGCGCTTCCGCGCCACCGACATTTCGGGGAATTACGCCGATTTCGCGCGGGCACTGGGAGGATATGGCGAGCGTGTCACCTCGCCCGACGAGATCGTCCCCGCCATCCGGCGCGGGATCGCGGCGACCGAAGCCGGCCAGCCGGCACTGCTCGAATTCATCACCGCACAGGAAACACGGGCATCGCGCTTATGAGCAATTCCGGCGATACCCGCCGCTGGCCGTGGTCGGCGACCTGGCCGCTATTCGTCCTGACGCTGGTGTCCGTGTCGAACTATCTCGACCGTTCGCTGCTCGGCCTGGCGCTTCCCGCGATTAAGCGCGAGCTGGGGTCGTCCGACACCGTACTGGGATTGGTCTCGGGCCTGGCCTTCATTCTTTTCTACTCGTTGCTCGGCATTCCGATCGCCTGGGCAGCCGATCGCACCAACCGGCGCAACATCATCGCCGCGGGCCTCGCTTTCTGGAGCGTGATGACGGCGTGCACGGGATTGATCGGCGGCATCTGGCAATTGGCAGTGGTACGGCTGCTGATGGGAGCCGGCGAGGCTTGCGGAACCGCGCCGTCCAATTCGCTGATCGCCGATCGCTTCCCGGCCGAACGGCGTCCGCTCGCGCTGGCGTTGTTCGGAACAGCCTCGCCTTTGGCCTTCATCCTGTTCTTCCCGCTCGCGGGGTGGATTGCGCAGACCTATGGCTGGCGCGCGATGTTCATCGCCATGGGGCTGCCGGGACTGTTACTCGCGCTGCTGGTGGTCTTCACGGTTCGTGAGCCGGAACGGAACGGACCGCCTCCCCCGCGCCTGCCGATCGCAAGTTCGCTGCTTACCGACCTGCGCGCACTCTTCGCCAACCGCTGCTTCACCTGGATCTTCGCCGGCGTGACCTTGATGGGGGCGAACATCTGGGCATCGGGGGCATGGGTGCCCTCCTTTTTCATACGCGTGCACCATCTGAGCGTTGGCGACGTCGCGAACATCATCGGTCCGACGCGCGGGTTCATCGGCCTGTTGGGTATCTTGATCGGTGGCGTGCTGATCGATCGCTTGCCCAAGGAGCGCATCGCCTGGCGGGTAGGCCTCCCCGCGATCGCCTGCTTGCTGGCCGGCCCGGCCGAAGCGCTGTTCCTGCTCGGCAATTCGCATTCGGCCTGGCTGGGCGGTTTCGCGCTCAGCAGTTTCTTCATGCTGATCCATCAGGCGCCGATCTACGCCGCGGTGGTGAACATCGTCGGCGAGCGGCGCCGTGCGCTCGCTACGGCGGTGATCCTGCTCGGCGCGAGCCTGATCGGTGACGCGGCCGGCCCGACCGCCGTGGGCGTGCTCAACGATCTGCTTGCCCCGCGTTTCGGCGACGAAGCCATCCGTTATTCGATGCTGATCGTCGCCGTCACGCCCGTCTTCGCCGGGCTCTGCTTCTTGCGGGCGGCGACCCTCTATGCCGCGGCGGCAGGCGTTGGACCGGAAAGATCGGCCGCGAGAACCTAACGATTCACGCGATCGCGGCGTGCACCGTTGCAACGGCCTTCATCACCGCCGCCCAGCGCACCGCGTCCTGGATCGCCTGCGCCGTCACGCCGGCCTTCTTCAGCACATTCTCGTGCGCGTCGATGCACAGGCCGCAGCCGTTCATCGCGCTGATCGCCAGACTGAACAGCTCGAAATCGTCCTTTTCGATGCCTGGCGCGCCGATCACGTTCATGCGCAGCTTGGCCGGCATGTTGGCATATTCCTTGTTCCCGGCGAGATGCGTGAAGCGGTAATAGACGTTGTTCATCGCCATCACCGCCGCCGCCGCACGCGCTGCGTTTGCGGCTTCGGGCGACAGCTTGCCGGCGACTTCCGCTTCGGCCGCCTCGACCAGCGGCTTGTGGCCAGAGGCATGCGCACAGGCCAGGACCAGGCCGTATTTGCGCTGATCACCGAGCGACGTCTCGTTGAGCAACGAGCCGACATTGAGCCGGATGTCCTTGGCGAAATCGGGCAACGACTGGGCGAAATCCTTGAGCGACATGCGAAAATGCTCCTCGCGGCGGTGATCGCCGGCGTTGGGAAGGCCCCGGCCGAAGCCGGGGCGAAAGGTCAGGACGAAGGTGGCGCGGGGCCGAGGGGGGGAAAGACCCCGCGCCGGGGGATACGGCCCTGATCCAAGGCCGCATCTGTTAGACGAAGCCGTTAGGCGGCAACCTTGAGGACGTCGTCGCCTTTATTCCAGTTGCACGGGCAAAGCTCGTCGGTCTGGAGAGCGTCGAGCACGCGCAGCGTCTCCTGCGGGTTGCGACCGACGTTGAGGCCGTTGACCTGCACCGCCTGGATCACGCCGTCGGGATCGACCGTGAAGGTGGCGCGATAAGCGACATTCTCATCGGCATCGAGGATGCCCAGCGCCGCGGCGAGCTTGCCGCCATTGTCGGCGATCCACGGGAAGTCGGCGGCCGCGAGGTCGGGATCCGACTTGCGCCACGCCAAATGGACATGGCTGGTATCGGTCGAGGCGCCGATCAGCACCGCGTCACGATCCTCGAAATCGCCCTTGAGCCCGGCATAACCGACGATTTCGGTCGGGCAGACGAAGGTGAAATCCTTCGGCCAGTAGAACACGATCTTCCACTTGCCCGGAGCATGGGTGGTGACATCGATCGTCTCGCCGGCGGGCAAGGCATCGACGCCCTGCTGGCCGGGAACGGTGATAGCGGGGAACTTGTCTCCGACGGTCAACATGATTCTGGGCCTCCTGCCTGAATTGGGGTCGGCCTTCTTGGACATCCTCTCGAGGATCGGCGGGCCTTCAGGCCTCTTCTGTTCGAGCCGCATATAGGCTGGCTTTTAAACGATCCAATAGGTTATTTACGGATCCTTGATCGAGTGAGACGATAAATGACGACCTACCTCCCTACCCTGAAGCAGCTGCAATATCTCGTCGCGCTCAAGGACCACGGCCATTTCGGCCGCGCCGCCGAAGCCTGTTTCGTCACCCAATCGACCATGTCGGCGGGGATTCGCGAGCTCGAGACCTTGATCGGCGTGACCCTGGTTGAGCGGACGCGGCGCGTGGTGCGGTTCACGCCGCTTGGCGATCGCATCGCCGACAAGGCGCGGCGCGTGATTCGCGAGGCCGAGGAACTGGGCGACATGGCACGGGCTGCCGGGCGGCCATTGTCGGGCGAGATGCGGATGAGCGTCATCCCGACAATCGCGCCGTTCATGCTCCCGCACATCCTGCCCGCGTTGCGCCGCGACTATCCGGACCTGAAGCTGTTTCTGCGCGAGGAAACCACGGGCACGGCGTGCGAAGGCCTGCACAACGGCCGCACCGACTGCGTGTTGCTCGCGCTGCCTTATGCTTGCGGCGAGGTGACCGCGGCGCGGTTGTTCGACGACCGCCTGTTCGTCGCCTTTCCCGATAGCGAATTGCCCAATCCCCCCGCCATGATTGCGGCGGCCGATATCGACGAGAATCGATTGCTTCTGCTCGAAGACGGTCATTGCCTGAAGGATCACGCGCTGGCGGCCTGCAACCGGCCCGAACTGGGCGCGCACGCGATGATGATGGGAACCTCGCTCCACACTATCGTGCAGATGGTCGACAATGGACTGGGGGTGACGATGCTGCCCGAAATGGCGGTGCACTCGGGTATCCTGGACAATACCGCGATTTCCGCGCGGCCGCTGGCGGGGGATCATGCCACGCGCACTATCGCGCTGGTCTGGCGGCGCGCATCGCCGCGCGAACGCGATTTTCGGCTGCTGGCCGACATCCTCAAGGCGGCGGCCTGACACTTTTCCGCGTCGGGCGTTGGGAAACCGAACGGCCGTCCGAGCGTATCCTGAGGGACACCCGGTAGGGGTGCACCCATGAAAGGATGCTCATAGAATGAAGCTGTTGCGTATCCCGGCGCTTGCTCTCGCGCCGGCCCTTGCCCTTCCCGCTTTCGCCCAGACCACGCCGGCAGCCCCGCCGGCCGGTCCCACACCGCAGACCGCGGCCCCTGCCCCCGGCGCCGCGGCTGCCCCCAATCCTTCGGTCGGTGGCGCGGCGATGGACGCGAGCAAGACGATCGTCGCCAACGCTTCCGCCGCGCCCAACCTCTCGACATTGGTCAAGGCGATTACCGCCGCGGATCTGACCGCCACCTTGTCGGGGCCCGGGCCGTACACCGTGTTCGCGCCGACCGACGACGCCTTCACGCGGCTGCCGCCCGACACGCTCGCGCAGTTGATGAAGCCCGAGAACAAGGCGCTGCTGGCCAAGGTGCTGACCTATCACGTCGTGCCCGGCACGATCGATTTCGCCCAATTGAAGGCACAGATCACCGCCGGCAACGGCACCGCCACGCTGACCACCGTCGCGGGCCAGCCGCTCAAGGTGACGATCACCGGCAACAACGTCGTCACACTGACCAGCGTCAACGGCAATGTCAGCTATCTGGAGACGCCCGACGTCCACCAGTCCAACGGCATCGTCCATGTCGTCAATGGCGTGCTGCTGCCCAAGCTGAACTGATCTCCGCCCCCGGCGCTGTGGCTTGGCCCGGCGCCGGGGTCACCGCTTCCAGCGGTCGGCGGCGTGATGATCGCTGTCGCGTTCGCCGACCCATCGCGCGTCCTGCCCCCGCGTCTCTCGTTTCCAGAACGGCGCGTCGGTTTTGAGGCGGTCGATCAGAAAGGCGCATGCCTCCAGCGCCCCGGAGCGATGGGCCGCCGCGGTGCCGACAAAGACGATGCGCTCGCCCGGCTTCATGGCTCCGACGCGATGGATCACGGTCGCCGCGGCCAGCGACCAGCGTTGGGTCGCTTCCGCCGCTAGGTCGCGCAGCGCCTTTTCGGTGGCGAGGGGATAATGTTCGAGGAACAGTTCCTCCACGCCGCCATCGTCGCGCACCAGCCCGGTGAAGCTCGCCACCGCGCCACCACCGGCACGCTCGAGCGCGTCCAGCTCCGCGGCGACGTCGATCGCCGCGTCGGTGACCAGGATCCGGATCATCCGCCGGTCACCGGCGGAAACAGCGCGACCTCGCGCGCTCCCGTGATCGACGCATCGAGCGGCACGAACAGTTGATCGACTGCTGCCCTCAGCTTTGTCTTGTCGCCCAGCGCCTCGGCATAGCCGCCGCCGCGCGCCGCGAGCCAGTCGATCAGCCCGGCGACGTCGGCGATCTCGACCGGTGGTGTCGCGCGCTCGTGGCCAATCCCGATGCTTTCGCGCACCCAGGCGAAATAGAGCAGGTCGATCGCTGCCATCAGTCCATGTGCTTCAAGCCGACGCGCAGATAGTCCCACCCGGTGACCAGGGTGAGCGCGGCGGCGCCCCACAAAGCGACCAGCCCGACGCTATGCACGATCGGCCAGGCAGGCAGCGCGCCCGCCAGGATCATCGCGCCGAGCGCGACGAGCTGGAGCGTCGTTTTCCATTTGGCGAGCTGCGACACCGGGACCGAGACTTGGAGGCCGCCGAGGAATTCGCGCAACCCCGACACCATGATCTCGCGCGCCAGGATGATGATCGCGGCAATCACGTGCCAACCGCCAATGTCGCGAGTCGCGACCAGCATCAGGACGACGGCAGCCACCATGATCTTGTCGGCGATCGGATCGAGGAAGATACCGAGCTTCGACACCGTCCCCTGGGCACGGGCGAGATAGCCGTCGAGATAGTCGGTTAGCGCGATCAGCGCGTAGAGCACGAAGGCGAACGCATAGCCAAGCTCCCAACCCGGCCACCACAAGAAGGCGACGAGCAAGGGCACGCCGAGGATGCGCGACAGGGTCAGGATGTTGGGAAGAGTCCACATGTTCGCACTTCCTAAGGTGTGTACCCTCAACCGGCAATGTCGGCGGAAGTGCCCCGCGCCAAACCACATTTACCAATTGAACGATTGTCGCTGCCTATGCCGCTCGGCTAAGGGACCGGCTTCTTTCGCCACGACGGGGCCCCACACTCGTAATGCATAGTGCGCTCGGTTTGTTGAAGGAGCGCCGATTCCTGCCGCTGTTCGTCACGCAGTTCCTCGGTGCCTTCAACGACAATCTGTTCAAACAGGCGATGGTCATCGTCGTGGTTTATCAGATTTACAACAACCCTCAGTACGAACAGAGCTTCACCGCGCTTGCCACCGCGATCAGCATCATACCCTTCTTTCTGCTGTCCGCGCTGGCCGGACAGCTCGCCGACGCCAACGACAAGAGCAAGATCATCCGCATCGTCAAGACCGCGGAAATCGTCATCATGGTGGTCGGCGGCAGCGGGCTGCTGCTCGCCAAGGCGGGCCACACCGTCATCGGCATGGCACTCATGCTGACCGCGGTGCTAGCGCTCGGCATCCATTCGACCTTTTTCGGCCCGATCAAATACGCGATCCTGCCGCAGCATCTGGAAGAGGATGAGGTGCTGGGCGGCACCGGGCTGGTCGAATCGGCGACCTATCTGGCGATCCTGCTCGGTACCGTGCTCGCCGGCTTCATGAAG
>Ga0207669_10000071_pt1 | contig 51781 bp, 43 predicted proteins | sample KBSM33metaG_FD_184329 | JGI IMG/M metagenome (GOLD analysis project Ga0207669, IMG submission 184329) | Miscanthus rhizosphere microbial communities from Kellogg Biological Station, Michigan, USA - KBS M3-3 metaG (SPAdes) (version 2) | ecosystem: Host-associated > Plants > Roots > Rhizosphere >...
CAGACATGCTGATCGGGGTGATTTCTTCCTGACCCACCGGATGTTCGTGTCGAACACGACCCACCGTATGTTCATCACTTATGAAGGCGGCCCGGTATTCGGCCTGTCGCCCAAGGGCGCGCGGTCGGTCGACGGCAAGCCGCTCGACCTCACCGACAAGGCCGCCGATCCGACGACGGCAGAGGAATTCTCGCGGCGCGGCGCGACCTATGCTTCCAATCACAAGCTGATCGAAGCACTGGCCGATTTCGACAAGGCCATCGCGCTCGCTCCCAGTGAGAGCCGCTATGTCTATCAGCGCGCAATGGCCCGCTTCGCCAGCCACGACCGCCCCGGCGCGCTCACCGACCTTGATCGCACCATCGCTTTGGCTCCAGACAATAGCGACGCGCGGTTGGCGCGCGCCGAAATCCGCCTACACAACGGCAACGAGGCTGGCGCCAGAGAGGATGTGAAAGCGGCCGAAGGCGCCCTCGCCCCCTCGTCCGACAAGCGCCTGGTCGTGGCGTCGTTATACGATCGCCTGGGCGCGCCCGACGCCGCGCTGCCCAATTTCGACCTGTGGCTCAAGAGCCATCCCGAGGACAGTAACCGCGGAGCCGCGCTCAACGGCCGCTGCTGGGTGCGCGGCCTGCTCAACCGCGACCTCGATAAGGCGTTGGACGATTGCAACGCCGCGCTGCGCGCGCAGCCCCGCGACGCCGCGATCCTGGATAGCCGCGCGCTGATCCGAGTGCGCCGCGGCGAATGGCAACAGGCGATGGCGGACTATAACGCGGCGCTGGCGATCAATCCGCGCGGTGCCTGGTCGCTTTATATGCGCGGGCTGGTCGAAGCGAAATCGGGTCAGGACGCCCAGGCCAAGGCCGATCGCGCGGCGGCGATCGCCATCGACCCCAAGGTTGCCGATCGCGCGAAGAAATACGGTCTGGAGGGATAGCGGCGCCGATCGAATAATTTTCCGTCGCCTGTCGAATCCGCTCCCCCTGGCGCGTCTCCGCGGTACGATCGCATTCCGGCGATCGCGGGAGATATAAGATGCATTACATGATCCTGATCTACGAGGACGAGAGCGTCTATGGCGACAAGAACGATACGCCAGAGATGCAGGCGATCGTCGCCAAGCACTGGGACCTCGTCAGCGACCTGGGCGATCAATACAAGACCGGCGCCGGGCTGGCGATGACCTCCGCGGCGACGACGGTGCGCACCGTTAACGGCAAGCAGACGATCCATGACGGCCCCTTCGCCGAAACCCGCGAGCAGCTCGGCGGCTATTACGTGATCGAGGCGGACAATCTGGACGATGCGATCGCGGTCGCGCGCCGCGTGCCTGTCCGTTTCGACGGCTCGATCGAAATCCGGCCGTTGCTCCACCCGCCGGGCAAGTGATGATCGAGGCGGTGCTGCGGGCGGACGGTGGGCGGATCACTGCCGCGCTCGCCGCCCGCTTCCGCGACCTCGACCTTGCCGAAGAAGCGCTGGCGGAGGCGTGCGCCCGGGCGCTTTCCGCCTGGGCCGACGCCCCGCCGGCCAATCCGGCGGGCTGGCTCTATCGCGTTGCGACCCGCGTCGCGCTCGATAGCTTGCGGCGCAATGCGGTACGCCACGCGACCACCCTGTTCGAGCCGGAACCCGAACCGACCGTGGAGGATTTGATGACCGCCACGCCGTTGATCCCCGACGAACGGTTGCGGCTGATCTTCGTCTGCTGCCACCCGGCTATCCATCCCGACGCGCGGGCGGCGCTCACCCTCAGGCTGGTATGCGGCCTGTCGGCGCAGGAGATCGCGCGTGCCTTCCTCATCGCCGAACCCACGCTGCTCCAGCGGCTGACCCGCGCCAAGCGCAAGATCGCCGATGCCGGCGTGCCGTTCGAGGTACCCGGCCCCGATCATTGGGGCGAGCGGCTCGATGCCGTGCTGTCGACGCTGGAGGTCGCTTATGCCCACGCCCATGCCGACGGCGCCGGCACCGGCCGCCATGCCGGTTATGCCAATGAGATGCTGGGCATCACCGCAACGCTCGCGGCGATGCTCCCGACCGAATCCGAGGTCCAGGCACTTGCCGCGACCGTCCGCTTCGCCGAGGCGCGCCGGCCGGCACGGGTCGATGCCGATGGCATGATGGTGCCGCTCGCCGACCAGGATCCGATGTTGTGGGATGCCTCGCTGATCACCGAAGGTCGCCGCTATCTCGCCCGCATCCTGACGCACCCGCTTGCAGTGCGCGGCGTGCAAGCACTGATCCATGCCGAATGGTGCGCGCGGGGGTCGCTCGCCAATCCGGCCCCCTGGCCGGCGATCCTGACTCTCTACGACGCGCTGCTCGCGTGCCGCGATGATCCCGTTACGCGCCTCAACCGGGCGGTGGCATTGGCCGAAGTACGCGGACCGGCGATCGCGTTCGAAGAGGTCGACGCGCTCAGCCATGCCGGCCTGGCTGATTACCTTCCCTATCACGCCGTGCGCGCCGATCTGTTGGCGCGGCTCGGACTGGCCGATGGCGCGCGCCAGGCCTATGACGCTGCCCTCGCCCTCGCACCGGCAGGCGCGGAGCGCCGCTGGCTCGAGCGCGGCCGGTCCAAATGCATGGATTGAAGCGGCTTTCGCGATGAGCGGACCCGGAACCTTTGGCGTGCCGCACGGTTGACCTTGATTAACGTGTCAGTTGCACGACACGACGAAGGGGACCGCGTGGATCGCGAACTACGTCACGCCGATGCGAAGTCGGAAAACGATCGGTACCGCCTGCTGGTCGACGCGATCACCGACTATGCGATCTATATGCTCGATCCCGACGGGATCGTCACCAACTGGAATGCGGGCGCGCAGCGCTTCAAGGGCTACGCCGCCGAAGAGATCATCGGTCAGCATTTCTCGCGCTTCTATTCGCCTGAAGACCGCAGCGACGGGTTGCCGGCGCGTGCGCTGACCATAGCCCGCAACGAAGGCAAGTTCGAACAGGAAGGCTGGCGGATCCGCAAGGATGGCGAGCGGTTCTGGGCGCATGTCGTCATCGACCCGATCTGGGCGAAGGACGGCACCTTGATCGGTTTCGCCAAGATCACCCGAGACCTCACCGAACGACGCGCGGCCGCGGAGTCCTTGCGCCAGAGCGAGGAGCAGTTCCGGCTGCTCGTCCAGAGCGTGACCGACTATGCGATCTATCGCCTCGATCCCGAGGGTCATGTCGCCAGTTGGAATTCGGGCGCCGAACGCATCAAGGGCTATACGCCGGCCGACATCATCGGCTCCCACTTCTCGCGCTTCTACACCGAGGAGGACCGCCTCGCCGGCGAGCCCGAACGGGCGATGTCGATCGCGCGTGAGCATGGCCGCTTCGCCGCGGAGGGTTGGCGCGTTCGCAAGGACGGCAGCCGGTTTCGCGCCAGCGTGGTGCTCGACCCCATCCGCGACGACAAGGGCAAGCTTATTGGTTTCGCCAAGGTCACGCGGGACGTAAGCGAACGAGAGGATGCGCAGCGCAAGCTTGACCTCGCGCGGGAGGCACTGTTCCAGTCGCAGAAGATGGAAGCGATCGGTCAATTGACCGGCGGTGTGGCGCATGATTTCAACAATTTGCTGATGGCCATCCTCAGCAGCCTTACGCTCCTCGAACGACGCATTTCGCGCGACGCGTCCACGCAGAGGCTGATCGACAATGCCCGGCAAGGCGCGGAACGTGGCGCCGCGCTGACGCAGCGGATGCTTGCCTTTGCGCGGCGCCAGGAGCTCAACCCGGAACCCGTCGATGTGCCGGAACTAGTCCGCGGCATGAACGACCTGCTCCAGCGCACGCTCGGTCCGTCGCACCCGATCGGACTGCAATTCCCGCTATCGCTCCCCTGGGTGCTCGCGGACGCCAACCAGCTCGAAATGGCCTTGCTCAATCTCGCGGTGAATGCGCGCGACGCGATGCCGGACGGCGGGGCCATTTCGATCACCGCCAGCGAGGCGACGGTCGAGGATCGGGCGATCGAGGGGCTCGCCCCAGGCCGGTATGTAAAACTCGCGGTGATCGATACCGGGACCGGCATGGACGCCGCCACGTTGGCGCGCGCGACCGAGCCCTTCTTCACGACCAAGGGTGTCGGCAAGGGAACGGGCCTCGGTCTGTCGATGATCCACGGTCTCGCCGAGCAAATGAAAGGCGAACTCGTCCTGCGTAGCACGGTCGGACATGGCACCACGGCCGAGCTGTGGCTGCCGGTCACCGACATACGCCGAGATGCCGCCATCGCACCGACGTCCCCGCCCGAGAAGATCGACCAGCCACGCAACCTCCGCGTCCTGGTGGTTGACGATGACAGCCTCGTCCTGATGAACACCGCCGCCTTGCTCGAGGACATGGGATGTGTCGTGACCGAAGCCAGTTCCGGGGCGGAGGCATTGGCCTTGTTCAAAGACGCGTTTGCATTCGACTTGCTGATCACCGACCAAGCCATGCCGGGCATGGTGGGTACGCAATTGATCGAGAAAACGCGCGAGATCGTCCCCGACCTGCCGATCATCCTCGCGTCCGGCTATGGCGAACTTCCCGAGGCCGCGATTCACAACGTCATCAAGCTCGCCAAGCCGTTCGGCCAGGCGCAGCTCGCCGCGGCGATCCGCAAGGTGGAAATAGAGCAACAGGCTTTGACCGACGCCGATCGTGCACCAGCCGCCATCGCCGCGCTATAATACGAAAATAACTCTTAATAGAGTCAAATATCGGCAGCATATATCGATCGTTATAAAGCCCCGAATTTGGATTTCTTCAGTAAACGTTAGCCTGTTATTTTCAGGTTCGCGATGTTACGCCAGTCTTCATGGGGAGGGCATCGAAACTCTTACGTACTAGCTGCCTGCTGTGCATTGCGTTGCCCATGTCAGTTGACGCGCAGGCAAGCGATGGACCGCCGCCTTTCCTGGTCGCGACTGGGTCGCCCGCAACGGGAGACAAAACGGATGGTCCACAGGATCAGTCGCCGCAAACAGCGGATGACATCATTATTTACGCATCCCGGCAGGGCATATTGCCGGGTATTCCGCCGGAAAACGAGCTCAACGAACAGGATATTGCCGCCTACGGCGCCGATACCGTCGGCGATCTGCTCGATCAGGTAGGCGGCGCGGCCGATTCGTCCGGTGAAGGCCCCGTGATCCTCATCAATGGCCGGGAAACCACCGGGCTGAACACGGTGAACGACCTTCCGACTGAGGCAATTCGCAAGATCCAGGTGTTGCCGCAACGGGTGGCCGGTCGGCTGGGCGAACGCCCAACCCGGCGAGTGATCAATGTGGTGCTCAAGGATAACCACCGACAGATCACCGGAGTTGCCGAAGGAACTTTCGCAACCGCGGGCGCCGGGCGGAGCTACAAAGCCGAAATCAACTTGTTGCGGCTGAAGGACGGCAACCGCGACAGCCTGGTTTTCCGCAGCGAACGCGTCGATCCGCTGTTTGAAAGCGATCGCAACATTGTCAGCGACCCGTTGACGGCGCCCTATGATACTCGCGGCAATATTTTCGCGTCCACGATCCTGGGAGCGGAGATCGATCCGGCGTTGAGTGCGCTGGCAGGACAAATGGTCGCTGTCGCACCGATCCCGGCCGGCAATGCGACGCCGACACTGGGTGCGTTGGCGGCCAATGGCAACCAACCCAACTTTACCGATGTTCGTGATTTTCGCACGCTTACTGCCGGCAAGCGTACCTTCTCGGTAAACGGCAACATGGCGCGACAATGGGGAAAGACGGCGCTCTCGCTCAACGCGCGTGCGGAATGGGTGAGCACGGACTCGCAGTCGGGTCTTGCCGGCGTGTCGTTATTGCTGCCCGCCGGCACGCCATTTTCGCCGTTCACACGCGATGTCAGGATTGCTCGCTACGTTGGCGATGCGTTGCGCCAGCAGGGGCACAACGCCAATCTCGAGCTTGGGGGCGATTTCACGACGCCGGTCGGCGGCTGGAATTTGCGCGTTGCTGGAAACTGGCAACACCTTGCCGCCAGGACCGATGGCCAGGCGGCTTTCGATCCGGCCCTGCTCCAGGCCGCGATCAACGCCGGCACGGTCAATCCGTTCGGGGCATTGCCCACCGACCTGACGACGCCCCGGAACAATTTCTCGCGCTCGCACAGCGACACTGCGTCGTTGCGGGCGACGCTTTCGGGGCGGGTGATGAAACTGCCGGCAGGCGCGCTGCGCGCCGCGGTGACGGCGATGGTACGGACCGACCGGCTCAATGGGAGGTGGGAATTCCTGTCGGTCCCGAACGTGACGAGGTTTACGCAAAACGAAGCGGCCCTCTCCGGCAATCTTCAGGTTCCTCTCCTCGGCGACAAGTCGCCGATCGGCAGTTTGGAACTCGACCTCAATGGAGCGATCCGCAGGCTCAACCGGATCGGGACCGTTGAGGATTTCGGCGCCGGCCTGGCGTGGCAACCGGCCAGGTCGCTGAATTTGCGCGGCTCGTTCGACATGCAACGGCAAGCGCCATCGGCGCAGACACTCAGCGACCCGCAAGTCGTCTATGAAAATTATCGTATTTTCGACTTTGTCACCGGGCAGACGGTCCAGGTCCGCTACATTACCGGCGGCAACCCCAATTTGCCCGTTGCCAGGCGGAGGATTTGGTCAATCGGCGCCACCTATCTGCCCTTCAGCGACGCGAACCTCATCCTGTCCACCGAATATTCCAGCCGGCGAACCACAAATCTTCAGTCGACACTCCCCCCCGTCAACGCGCAGGTCCAAGCGGCATTTCCCGATCGCTTCGTGCGCGACGCCAACGGCGTTCTGACGCTCGTCGACAGCCGGCCGGTCGCCTTTGCCTACGACAATAGCGACCAATTGCACTCGCGGATCGACTTTCATGGGTCGCTCGGAAAGCCCAGCCAGAAACGCGCGGCCGGCTCGGGAAGCGATTCCGACGGAGCTTTTTCGTTCGACGGTCGGGCGCGCTTCAATTTGAGTATCGAGCACAATTGGATCATCAGCAGCGTGCGTCGGGCCCAGCTTGGCCTGCCCGAGGTCGATTTGCTGGCCGGGGGCGCGACTGGATATGGCGGAGGCCTGGCTCGACACACCGTCCGAGTTTCGGCCAATCTCGCCGGTCGGGGCGTGGGAATGCAGCTTTACGGTACCTGGCGCAGCGCAACGCTGATCAAGGCTGCCGACACGCCATCGCCAAGCGACATTTATTTTTCAGCGCAGACGAATGTCGATATGCGGCTTTTCGCAGATCTCGGCACATTGGTACCGGGTAGCGGTGTTCTAAAAGGGGCGCGTTTGTCGTTGTCGGTGACCAATCTGCTCGATTCGAAGCAGCGGGTTCGCGATGGCAGCGGGCTGACACCGATCCGGTATCAGCCCTATCTCCTGAATCCGCTCGGGCGCGCAATCACGATCGGACTTCGCAAGGTATTTTGAGCCGAGGTGTAGCGGGAGCGACATGCGCGATAACTGAATCGCATATGCCGCTCTATCAATCGTTCTTGCGAAAAGAAGGCGCTCACTTTCCACACGATGTTCTACCCACCGCTGGAATCAAAAAAGCCTCGCCAGTGTCAGCTGGCGAGGCTTTTTGAGTCAGTAAGCTGGCAAATCAGATCACCGGAACCGTGACCCAATTGTGGCTGCCGTCATTGAGGTTCGGAACCCCGACAGTCGCGCCACCATTGTACCAGACGGTGGTGCATTTATCGCCGGTATAGCCGTTCTGCTTGGTCCAGGCGCCCGGCAGCTTCGTCCCGGTCTTGCTGGGCGAGATGCAGACCACGACCTGGCCGATGATCAGCGTGGCGCTGGTGTCGAAGCCTTCGCCGGCGTTCTCATGCGCGCGCAACGTATTGGTCTGGTCGACGTTGATCGCCGTTTGCGCCTCGTTGCCCTGGAGCTCGGGAGAATCATAATAGGCATCATGGTGTTCGGTGTACGCCGCGGTGCCTTGGAACTTGCAGTGCGGATTGCCCTCAGCGCCGCCATGAAAGGGGGAACCCCACCAGGTCGGGAGATTCTGCGGATCCTCGCCTTGTTTGGTGAAAGCAGCGCATTCACTCCTGACCGCATCCTCGGATTCGCCAAAGTCGCCGGTTATCACGTAAATGCCGACCGCCGGATGGAAGATGTTCACGGCGGGATGATAGAGCGCCTTGAAGATATCGCAGCTGAAAGCATGGGCATAGGTCGTCTTGAACGTTCCCATGAAATCGTAGGCGCTGGCGCTGTAATGGCCGCCAACCGACTGCTTGATCCCGAACATGTTGACGCTGCCGCCGTTGCGATAAGGATCGCCGAGAATTTCGACATGCGCGGGCGTAAAGGTGCCGGCGCCGACCAGGGTGCCTGGAATTGCACCGGCAATCGAATGGGTGCCGGTTTCGACGGGTCCGGCGACCAGCGTCACCGGGCCGAGTACCACTTGGCCAGACCAGATGTTTCCGCCTTCAGCGCTACCATGGGCTGATGCCGCCGCGTTACACGTCGCCTGCATTCCGGGAAGAACAACCTGCCCGGGGTCGGCCGCCGGCGTCGGATCGATAAGAGTGACCGCGGCGAATGCCGGAATCGGGGCGATGGAGACTGCGAGCGCGACAATCGCTGTCGCAGAAGCTCGAAAGGTCGAAATCATGGCACACTCCTGAATTACAAGTTTGGAGCCTCACACCTTTATGACGACTCAGCATAGCAACCCTGCATCGAACCACGGAACTTGCTCCGGAATGAACCGTCGGTAAATATTACCCCTGCTAAAATTCTGGAAATTATGCGCTGTGATGCAACTATTCTTGGGATGTCCAGTTGATCTCGCCGGAGTATGCATATCACCTACCCCGAATAATCTATATCTTCAGATATATTTTTTATATAGGTATTGTAGTTTTACTAATATCGCTCAATAGAAACGCTGCAAACTAAAGATATATAGCGTCGCACGTCTCGAGCTCGGTTGCAGCGCGACCGCGGCACCGGAGTAGTTTCTCGGGCCGCCGGGCGGCTCGATCATTATAGCGCGCGGGATGTGCCGAAGCTCGGAATGGGTATGCAAATACGCACAGCCCATTGCGAATCGCCGGGTTTCCGGCCATGTCGGACCTACTGCTTTGGCAAACAGCAGCATCACTTGGGGCCGCCTTCGGGCGGCCTCTATTTTTTTGCCTATTTCATCTGCCGCTTGGCCGAGGCCATCGTCGCCTTGCCATATGGCGGCTTGAGGCCAGCGAGCCTGGCGATGTCGAAGCGCGACTGCCGGTAAACCGTCTTGGCGTGACTAAACGTCCGGAACCCGTCTTGGCCATGATAAGCGCCCATCCCTGACGGGCCAACGCCGCCGAACGGCAATTCCTCGTTCGAGATGTGGAAGATCACGTCGTCCAGGGTCACGCCGCCCGAGATCGTGCGGTCGAGCACGCGGCGCCGTTCCTTGTCGTCGCTGCCGAAATAATAGAGGCCGAGCGGACGGTCGCGGCGGTTCACCTCGGCAATCGCGCCGTCGATATCGTCATATCGGCGGACCGGCAGGATCGGCCCGAAAATCTCCTCCTGCATTACCGTCATGTCATCAGTGGCATCGCGGATGATGTGGAGCGGCATCTTGCGGCTGTTCGACGCGGCGAAATCCTCGTTCGCCGGATTGACCGTCTCGATCGTCGCGCCCTTGGCGCGGGCGTCCTCCAGCCAGTCCTGCAGCCGCTGGTGATGGCGATCGTTGATGATCGAGGTGTAATCGGGATTGGCTAGCAGGGTCGGGTACATCGCCGACACCGACTGCTTGAGCCCGTCGACCACCGCTTGCTCCTGGTCCGATGGCACCAGCATGTAATCGGGCGCCAGGCAGATCTGGCCGGCATTGAGCATCTTGCCGATCGCGACACGTTCGGTGCCGCGCTTCACGTCGGCCGACCGCCCGAAGATGACCGGCGACTTGCCGCCAAGCTCGAGCGTCACCGGCGTCAGATTGTCCGCCGCGGCGTGCAAGATGTGCCGGCCGATCCCGGTCGCGCCCGTGAAGATCAGGTGATCGAACGCGAGACCCGAAAACTCCTTGCCGACCTCGGGCCCGCCCGACACGAAGGCGAGCTCGTCTGCGGCGAAATAATTAGGGCAGATTTCCTCGAACAAGGCGGCGACGCGCGGCGTGAATTCGCTGGTCTTGACCATCGCGCGGTTGCCCGCCGCGAATACGCCTGCGAGCGGCGCCATGATCAGGTTCACCGGAAAATTCCACGGCGAGATCACGCCGACCACGCCCTTGGGCTGGAATTCGATCCATCCCTTGGCGCCGAGCAGGCCGAGCGGCGCGGTGACCGGCCGGCGTTCGGGGCGCGACCAGCGGTCGACATGCTTCAACGCATGTTTGAGCGGCGCGACCGAAGCAGCGATATCGGTCAGCATCGATTGCTCGCGGCTGCGATGCCCGAAATCCTCGCTCAATGCATCGCAGAAGCGATCGGCATGGTCGGCGATCATCGCCGCGGCGCGCTTCAAGCGGTCCTTGCGCACGCTGAGGCTCACCGGCAGCTCGGCCATGAACGCCGCGCGTTGCGCCGCCAGGATGTCGTGCATCGTCATCGCTTCGTTCCTCTCCGATACTTCACGCGCAGCCGATCGCCCCGGCGACCGGTATGATGACGCTGGCTTGGCCGGTGCGGTCGATCCGCAAGGTCGCGTCGGCAATCGATCCGCTTTTCGGTGCGCTGGCGTCGGTCTTCACCGTGGCCTGCAGGGTCGCTGTCGCGCCGCTGCCTTTATATTCGGTAATCTGCGAGTAGCCGAGACCACCGATCCCGTTCTGCGCGCTGATCGGAAGATCCACCGCCTTGCCGTCGATCGTCAGCCGCAGCGATGCGGGGTCGGTGGTCGCCATCGCGACCAGCGCCATGCTGGGCGTCCGCGTCCACAGGAATGCCGCGCAGCCTTTGGCGGGCAATCGCTGGGGCGGCAGCGCGCTGATCGCCAGGCCGTCGACCGACGAAACGAGCGGGTCGATAATTTGCGGCGCGGGCGGTGGTGCCGGGAGCCCCTTCGCCGGCGCGTCCTGCCCTGCCGCAGGCGCGGCAATCAGCAACAGAGCGAGCGGTACTATCCTCATCGCCGTGCTTGCTATCATGCGTTGACGTTAAGGGTAAGCGGGGATCAGCCGGGCGCTTTCTTGCGGATCAGATAGCGATACACGCCGAACGCATTGATCCCGAGCAGCACGCCGTTCTGCGTGCCCAGCGCAGCATCGCGCGCCAACGCCGCACCGGCGATCCAGCAGATCGCCGATCCGACGAAGATCACGAATCCCCAGCCGGTCACACGGCGACCCAAATCGAGCGACACCATCAAAGCCGCTATGATCCCGCTGCCCGAAGCGGTCCATTTGAGCACGGTGGTCAGTGTTTCCATCATCATCGATTAGCGAACGAACGGCATCGCCGAATTGCCGCAAAGCAAGCCGCGCAATTTGAATTCGCCACCCCGCGCGCCTAGATCGCGCGCAGCATCCTTTCCGGAGTTACTTCATGACCGCCGATCCGATCGTCATCCTGTCTTACGCCCGCACGCCAATGGGGAGCTTTCAGGGGACGCTGACCGGCGCGAGCGCGACCCAACTCGGCGCCACCGCGGTCAAGGGCGCGGTGGAGCGCGCCGGGGTCGATCCCAAGCAGATCGAGCGCATCTACATGGGCTGCGTGCTCCCGGCCGGACTTGGCCAGGCACCAGCGCGCCAGGCGGCGATCAACGCGGGTCTCGGCGATCATGTCGAGGCGACGACAGTCAACAAGATGTGCGGATCGGGCATGCAGGCGACGATCATGGGCAGCGAGGCGCTCGCCGCGGGCTCGGTCGACCTCATCGTCGTCGGCGGCATGGAGAGCATGACCAATGCGCCATACCTGTCGATGCGCCACCGCGGCGGCGCGCGGATCGGGCACGACGTGCTCAAGGACCATATGTATCTCGACGGCCTTGAGGATGCCTATGAGCCCGGCAAGCTGATGGGTGCCTTCGCCGAGGAAACCGCGCAGGAATATCAGTTCACCCGCGCCGCGCAGGACGATTACGCGATCGCCAGCCTGGAGCGCGCCCAGGCCGCCCAGAAATCCGGCGCGTTCGAGCGCGAGATCGTCGCGGTCGACGTGGTCGGCCGCAAGGGCACCGATACGGTCACGCTCGATGAGCAGCCGGCCAAAGGCGACGCGTCGAAAATCCCGACGCTCAAGCCCGCTTTCGCCAAGGACGGCACGATTACCGCGGCCAATGCCTCGTCGATCTCCGACGGCGCCGCCGCGCTCGTCCTCACCCGCGCCTCGATTGCCGACAAGCTTGGCAAGAAGCCGGTCGCGCGGATCGTCGCGCAAGCCGCACATGCGCACGCCCCCGCCAAATTCACCACCGCCCCCGTCGCGGCGATGCAGAAGGCGCTCGACAAGGCTGGCTGGACCGTCGCCGATGTCGACCTGTTCGAAGTCAACGAAGCGTTCGCCATCGTCGCGATGATCGCGATGCACGACCTCGGCATCCCGCACGACAAGGTCAACGTCAATGGCGGCGCCTGCGCGCTCGGCCACCCGATCGGCGCCAGCGGCGCGCGCATCCTGACCACGTTGGTGTCGGCGCTTCAGACGCGTGGGCTCAAGCGCGGCATGGCGTCGCTCTGCATCGGCGGCGGCGAAGCTACGGCAGTGGCGGTCGAACTGATCGATTGATCTGCGACGCGGCGGTCGTAAAGGCCGCCGCGCGTGACCGCGTCAGGCCTTACCCATATCCGACGGCAGCGGCAGCGGTGGCAATTGCGCCACCGCCTGAGCGATCGCGGCGCGCACCGCTTCGACATGACGCCGATTGTCGGCCTCGCTCATCGTCTCGATCATCGGATTGTAATCGGCCGGGCGGATCCCCTGTCCGTCCATCACCGCGAACCAGCTGGCGTCGCGAAACAGCTCGTCGGTCGACAGGACAAGTCGGCCCGACGCCCGGAACTGGTCGATGCGGTAAGCGAGCGTGTCGGGGATCGGCATGTCCTGGCAGTAGCGCCACAGCGGCTCGTCGCGCCCGGCAGTCATCTTGTAGTGCAGCACCAGGAAGTCGCGGACGTCGAGCATTTCCCGCCCGAACACGCGGTCGAATTGTTCGGCGACCAGAGGATCGTCGCCATGGCGCGGAAACAGCGCCAGCAGCTTGGCGATGCCGCTCTGGATCAGGTGGATGCTGGTCGATTCCAAGGGTTCGAGGAACCCGCTCGACAATCCGATCGCGACCACGTTCTTGACCCAGCAGCGTTTGCGCTTGCCGGGCAGGAAACGGATCAGGCGCGGTTCGGCTATCGGCTCTTCGCCCAGCGCATCGAGCAGCGACTGGCGCGCCTCATCGTCGTCCTGAAACCGGCTCGAATAGACATAGCCGTTGCCGGTCCGATGCTGAAGCGGGATGCGCCAGCGCCAGCCCGCCTCCGCCGCGGTTGCACGCGTATAGGGGATCACCCGGGTCTCGGCCGGGCTTGGTGCTGCCCAGGCGCGATCGCAAGGCAGCCACTCGGTCCAATCCTCGAACCCCGCGCCCAATGTCTGTTCGATCAGCAGCCCACGCAGGCCCGAACAATCGATGAAAAGCTCGCCTGCCACCTCGTCGCCACGCTCGGTGACGAGCCGCGTGAGGCAACCGCTGTCGGGATCCTGGTCGACCCGCGCGACCTTGCCCTCGATCCGCACGACGCCGCGCGCCTCAGCATGGCGACGCAGATAGCGCGCATAAAGCCCGGCATCGAAATGATAGGCATAGCCTAACGTCGATCGCAGCGATCGCGGATCGCCGACCGGCGTGGCGAACCGGCCCGCACGCGCAGCTTGCGCGGTCAGCGAGAAATCCTCGGTCGCCGCCGCCATCCCGCCGAGCCGGGCACGGATCAGGCGGTGGAGGAACATGACGCCGTCGCCAGGCGGGCCGAACGTGCCGAACGGATGGAGATAGCGGCTGCCGTCGCCGTTCCAGCCGGCGAACTCGATGCCGAGCTTGTAGGTCGCCTTGGTCTCGCGGATGAATTCGGCCTCGTCCAGCCCGACGATCTGGTTGAACCAGTGGATCGTCGGGATCGTCGCTTCGCCCACGCCGATCGTCCCGATCTCGTCGGATTCGATCAGGGTGATGGTGCGGCCCGATCCCTGCAGCGCGCGGCTCAGTGCCGCCGCGGTCATCCAGCCGGCAGTGCCGCCGCCAAGGATGACGATGTCGCGGATGCCGGTCTCTGCCATGTCGCTACCCTAGCCTGGCATCAATTGGCTGGACAGGCGACACGGCCGTCCGGCGCGGGGCGTTTGAGCGCAAGATAGACCGTGCTCCACAATTGCGCCGCGTTGGATTCGTCGACATCGCTTCCGCTCGCGCCGAACGCGGCGACCTCGTAGCGGCCGCCGGCGTAACGCCACGACCAGAGCTCGGAACTCTGGACCTGGCGGGTCGCTGCGATCGCGCGCCACAGGCATTGCTGCGTCGCTCTGAGCTTCGCGCGGACCGCCGGCGACACGTCGCTTCGCGCCAGTTGTCGCTCAAGCCCGGCCGCCGCGAGCGCCTGGTGCCACGACCAGATCACCGTGCCGTGATAGGCATTGGGTCCGAATTTGGCGGCGAGCGACTCTGGGGCAAAAGCGGGATTGGCGACCAGCATGCCGGCCCCGGTCATCAGCCCCGCCGGAAACGGCTTGCCGATCACCTCCGCGGCGGTCGCCAGCGCCGCATCGTCGGGACGACCGAACAGCAAGGCGAAACCCTCATCCGAATTCTCGATCGGTACCGGAGCGCCCCCAGCATCGAGCGCGATCGCATTGAAGCGCAAACCGGCCTGTCCAATCGCCTGCAGCGCCGCCGTGGCGGGCACGCCAGCCTGCGCGGCATAAGCCGTGATCGCGTCGCGGGCACGCGCGGCGGGAATGGTCATCGCGAACAGTCCGGGCGCGCGCGCTCGCCAGACTGCCTCGATATCCGGCAGCCTGGCAAACGCCTCGCGATCGTCGGGCGTCATATAGGGCGCGAGCAGGCCGGCGTGGCTCATCGCCGCCGCCGCGTCGAGCGCCGCCGGGACGAAGATCGCGTTGACGTCATAGGGGAACCGGCCGCCCCCCAACCCATCATTGCTGTCGCGCCACTCGCCGGCGTCCATGCCCGGATTGAGCGATATCAGATTGGTCGGCGTCGGATCGTCCGCGAACGGTCGCGCGCGACGCAGGACGTGGCGCAGATTGCGCATCAGCGCGTCGCCGGCGCGCTCCTTACCATGCCGCTGCGCCAGAAAGGCCGCGGCCCGGGCGCGCCCGCGCGGATCGTCGACCAGCCAGGCGCGCGCAACCGGCGCGAGCATGAAATCGCCGTCGATCATGTTGTAATTATAGGTCGGCGCGTCGGACCTGGTGCCGTCCACCTTCAAATGATCGAGGATCGCGAACTCGCCGATATCCTCCTCATGCGCGACTTGCCCCTTGTCGGACAGGCGTTCGAGCACCGAACTCAACCCCGTCTCGACCGCGGCGGGCTGCAACACCGGCATCAGCAGCCGCACCGACATCAAGGTGTCGCGTCCGAAATAGGTGTTGAAGCGCCACGAACCGGCGAGGAACTTCTCCCGATAGCTCAAGAATTCGAGCGCCCGTCGCGCCCCGGCATCGGCATTGGCCTGCGGGGTCAGCAGACCGGAAATCGACACAGGAGTCAGCGGCGCCTCCCCCGATACGGCGGTGATCGCGAGCGTGATGCGCCCGTCGGCCGCGGCGACAATGCTCCGCCCGTCCCATCGGCCATCGACGATCCGGACGCTCAAGCGATAGCCAGCCGCGCCGTCGAGACGATCGCGCGCCCAGATCAGGGCATCGCCGCGCACCGCAACCGAGGTGAGCAGTTCGGCGGGCGCGGTGCCGAGCGCCTGATAATCGCGCAACACGCGTACGCTCGACAGCACCGCCTGCTTCGGGGTCAGGCGCGGCGTTCCGATTGCGGCAATGAAGGACACACCGTGGAGCGGGCGCCCCTTGGCGTCCATGACGGTCACCGGCGCGGCCGGCGCCGTCATCGTCCATTGCGGCGCGCCCTGGACATGGTCGAACCACAGGCCGACGCCGCTATTCCCGGCGGGAAAGGCGACGATCAGCCGGGGATCGCTTCCCGACCGCAGCACGATATGGGCGGCGACCGGTCCTTTGCGCACGAAGCTGTTGAGATTCAGCCCTTCCTTCTGGACGAAAGCCGGGTCGACGCGGGGCGTCGTACGGGCGCCGAGCGCGGTGCCACAGGCCAGCGCCAGGAGCAGTATCGATCGAAGCCGCATCACCTGTCCCTCGTGCAAGATCGCGCCAGCCCGGGAACTCCGGACCGGCGCGCTCCTTTTTCCTATCAGAACTTCGCGGTGATGCTGGCGAGAACGTTACGACCGACGATGCCGCGGCCATAGAAATAGCCGTTGACGATCGACTGCGTCTGGCCCTGGCGCGGATTGCCTTCGGTATAGCCGCGCACGTTGGTCAAATTGTCGACGCTGACATTGAGGTTGATCTTGGACGACAGATTGATCGAGCCGCCGACGCTGAACACGCCGTAAGCGGGCAGCGCGACGCCGTTGCCGGCATCGGCGAAGATCTTGCCGATATATTTGTACCGGCCGTAAATCTCGCCCAGCCCGCCCGGCAGGATGAATTGCGGCGTGACCGTCAGCAATTCCTTGGGCGTGCGCTCAGGCGTGTTGCCCTCATATTGCGGCTGCGCAGTACCATTGAAGCGCAGGTTCTGCAGCTTCGGGTCCTGGTACACCCCTGATACCGACAGCTTGAAGAAGTCGACCGGCTTCAGGTCGAAATCGAGCTGGATGCCCTTGATATTGTCATCCGCGGTCGCGTTGGTGACCTGGGTCGGATCGCTGGGATCGAGGAACGTATAGCCCTGATTGCGGAACTCGGTCTTGAACGCGACCAACGACCCGACCAGCATCCGCGACTGGAAGCGCACGCCCGCCTCGTACAGCGTCAAATTCGCCGGCAAGTGGATGCCGCCATTGTCGCCCGCGCTGGTCTGGAACCCTCGCGCATAACGGGCATAGACCGAGAAATTGCGGGTCAGCGTATAGTTGATGCCGGCTGTCGCCGCGACATGGTCATAGCTGCCCGACACGCGCGTATAGGTGCCGTTGAACGACTGACCGAGCGTCGGGATGATGCCCGGCGTGCCGGCCGGCACCGGCGGATTGACCGCATAGAAGTTACCCATGTCGACGCGGTCGTTGACGTGCTCGTAGCGCGCGCCAAAGTCGATATGGAGGTTGTCGCCGATCTTCAACTCGTCGTTGAAATAGCCCGAGATCGACTCGAGCTTGTCTTTATAGATCCCCTGCCCCCAGTCGCCATAGCTCACCATGCCGTTGTTGGTCAGCTGGCCGATGACATTGTTCTGGGCGTTGAGCGCGACGACATCGTAGATGTTCGACCCGTTGGTCACGTCGTTGATCAGCGACGCGGTCGCGGACTGATCGTTATACTTGGTGACGTTGTAATACATGCCGCCGATCGTCAGCGAATTGTCGATCGCGCCGCCGCCGAAGTCGAACTTCACGCCGAAATCGCTGCCGAAATCCTTCGTGTCGGCCAATTGGTGGTTGAGCACCGTCTGCTGCAGCAGACCATTGCCATTCAGCGAATTCAACGTCGCGGTGTCGGAGACCGGAATGACCTGGCCCGTCAGCACGTTCCGGATGCCGAAATTGGTCGTGCCGAACGCCGCCGTTCCCTGGGCGAGGAGCGCCGAGATCGGCGACGCACCAGGGGTCAGATAAGTCACCGCCGACGCCGGCGGCTGGCCGTTCGATCCGGGGAAAATGCCGTTGAAATCGAACGACGCCTTCAGATAGCGCGCGCGGGCGAAGATGCTGATCTTGTCGGTCAGCGGCTTTTCCAGGTCGATGCGATATTGGGTCGTCTGGGTGTGGATGCCGTCGGCCAGGCTGAACGGCCGGAGGCAGGTGCCGGTCGCGCATGAATCGGGCACGAGAATCTGGCCGAAAGCGCGACCCGCGATATTGTCGCGCAGTCCGTTCAATCCGGGAACGTCGCCGATCTTGCCGTTGCCGTTCGAGGCGAACGGCATGTCGGCATAATAAGCGTCGTGCTGATCGCCCTTCTTGAAGGTGAAGCGCAGGAAGCCGCCGCCGGCGAACTTGGTCTCCAGCATCGCCTTGAAATGGTAGGTCGTATAATCGAAGTCGGAGCGGCGGAAGCCGGGGTTCGACGTGACATAGCCACCGACCGAGAAAGCGACATTGTCGGCGAGCGGTGCCGAGAAATACGCGTCGGCGCGCAACTCGCCATAGCTGGTGCCGGTGAACCGCGCCATCGCGGTGGCGCGGTCGTAGCTCGGCTTGAGCGAGATGAAATTGATCGTCGCTGCGGCACCATTGACCGCCAGCACGCCCGACGTGCCGCCTTCGACCGCTTCGAGCCGATCGATCGTGATGTCGTTCTGGAAATATTCGTCGGCACCGCCCCCGCCGTAGATGATCGGCATGCCGTCTTCTTCGAGCTGGATGAAAGTCTGGGCGCCGCCACGCAGGCCGCGCACCGAATAATTGTTGGAGACCGCGCCGGCTGTCCCCTCGACGAAGATGCCGGGCACGAGTTCAAGCGCTTCGGCGGTCGACCGCGGCGCCTTGCGCTGGATGTCAGCGGCATTGGCCAGCGTCACGTCCGAAGACGAGTTGAACAAGGTTCGCTTGCCCGACGTGTTACCGACGACGACGATGTCGTTGAGCGTCTGATCTCCAGACTGCGCGTCGGTGTTAGGGGGCGTGGTCGGCTCGGCGGATTGCGCGGCCGGCTGGGTAGCGTCCGGCGCTTGCTGTGCCAACGCGCCGGTCGCGGGGAGGACGGCCGAACCGACCAGCAACGCGGCCTTGAGTCCGAGTCGGAGGCGGCCGCTGTCCATCGTTTCGCGCTGCTCAGCCCTTACGGACGCGGGCACAAGGCGATTGAAAACTCCAGACATGACATCCTCCCTTACGCGTTTACGCTGTTGAGGCGGCGGCGCTATCCGTTTCTGAAATTCATTTCAATAGCAGATGCAATTCTCGTTCGACGCTACGGAATCCTGGGATCGCAGCATTGGGCATGCCGCGGCGATAGCGCGCGAGAGCGGCGCCAGACCGGTCAGGGTTGGCGTCGGGCGGGTCGCCGGCCGCGCTGCCAAATTCCCGAAGTAAAACCTGACTTTTGGAAAAAGTTCCGTGATTTGAGACGAATGGAAACGGGGCGCGATGAATGTGGTCTCGCCCGCGCCGCCCGGTGACCGCCCAAATGCTTGTCGGCAACGCAGTCGCCGATCGTCGCCGGCTAAAGCTCGATAGTGAAATACCGGCTGAAATTGATATCGCTATAGCTTCCGAACGGCGAGCAAGGCACGAACCCTGCGCGTTCATACAAGGCCCAGGCCGGCGCGAACGGCGCATTGCTGCCCGTTTCCAGGCTGACACGACGATACCCCCTCGCCCGCGCTTCGCTCAGGATATGGTCGAGCGTCGCGCGCGCGACGCCGCGTCGCAACGCCGTCGGCGCCGTGCGCATCGATTTGATCTCGCCATGCTCGGCGTCGAGTTGCTTCAACCCACCCATGCCGAGCAACTCGTCGCCGTCCCAGACCGTCCAGAAGGTCACGCTCGGATGCTTCAACCTGGACAAATCGAGCGCGAACACGCTGTCGGGCGGCGAAATCTCGTGCATCGAGCGGAGATGATATTCGACCAGCGCGATCACCGCCGGCCGCGAGACATCGTCCAGTTCGATCCGCATCACTCGATCGTTTCGGTCGGATCGACCCCCCATAAATGGCTGACCTCGATGAAACCGCCGCGGCCGGTCACGTCGAAATAACACCAGCCGTCGCCGCATTTGCTGACGCGCCCGATCACACCGGGCTCCGCCCGCCAATTGACCTTGCCCGCGAAACGCGGCGAATCGCGCAATTCGGCGATATCGCCCATCACCATCGCGGTGCGCTGGTCGCTGAGCAGGTTCGCCTGCATCCAGCCCTGCGTGCCGCCTGGATCCTCGATCTTGCGCCAATAGGCGCCGCCGCCCTTTTCCTTGTAATTCTCGATCACCTTCACCGGCAAACCCTGACGCTGGTATTTCCAGCTGACCGGATAGATCCTGCTCGGCCCCGTTCGCATGAACGCCGACTTGGCGTTGATCGATGCGAAATAAGGCGGTTTCTTTTCCACCAGTGCGGCAATCGCCGGCACCGCAATCGCAGCCGCCGCGATCCCCGACAACGCCCAGCCAATACGCATGGCCATCCCCCTTTTACGCTACAACCGATTCATACCTATTGCGCAGGCGCCGCGGTGCATCAACCGGATTGACCAAAACCCGTGAAGCCGCCAAGCCGAGTGCATGGCCGGGTCAAAGCGCAAACCTCGGGTGATCGTGACGCGCGAACTGAGCGATGCGGTGATGGACCGCATGGCGCAATTGTTCGACACGCGCCTCAATCGCCTGGATATCGCGATGACCCGCGACGAACTCATCGCCGCGGTCCAGGATGCAGATGTCCTGGTCCCGACCGTCACCGACACGATCGACGCCGACCTGATCGAAGCCGCCGGCGAGCGGCTCAAGCTGATCGCCAATTTCGGCAACGGCGTCGATCATATCGATCTGAAGGCGGCGCGTGCGCGCGGCATCCTCGTCACCAACACGCCAGGGGTGCTGACCGACGACACCGCCGACATGACGATGGCGCTGATCCTATCGGTGCCGCGCCGCCTGGCCGAAGGCGAGAAGCTCGCGCGGTCGGGCCAGTGGAGCGGGTGGAGCCCCGGCGCGATGCTTGGCCACCGTATCGGCGGCAAGACCTTGGGCATCGTCGGCATGGGGCGGATCGGCCAGGCGGTCGCGGTGCGCGCGCGCGGCTTTGGCCTCACCGTCCATTACCATAATCGCCACCGCCTGCCCGAAAGCGTCGAACAGGAACTCGCGGCGACCTGGCACGCCAATCTTGACGAGATGCTGGCCGGGTCCGATTTCATCTCGATCCACACGCCGCATACCGACCAGACCGAGCAGTTGATCGACGCGCGCCGCCTGTCGCTGCTCAAGCCCGAGGCCTATATCGTCAACACGTCGCGCGGCTCGGCGATCGACGAAGCCGCGCTGATCGACGCGCTCGAACGCGGCAAGATCGCCGGTGCCGGACTCGATGTCTTCGCGCACGAGCCCAAGATCGATCCGCGCCTGCTCGCGCTGCGCAACGTCGTGCTGTTGCCTCACATGGGGTCGGCAACCTTCGAAGCTCGCGCCGCCACCGGCGAGCGCGTCATCCGCAACATCCAGCATTGGGCCGACGGCCACCGGCCGCCCGATCAGGTCCTGGAGGGGTGGATCTGATCTTCACGTTCGGCGGCCCGGCTGCCGAACCCGATTAGAGCGGGAGCCCGGCCAGCCATTCGGCAATCATCGCCCGCCCCGCCGCGACCGCAGGCGGACCCAGTCGGTCGTGTGCCGCGCGCAGAGCATCGGGCGTCGAACCGACTTCGGCGATATCGGCGCCGTCATTGGCGAGCCAATGCTCGAAACGCTCATCCTCGCCCATCTCGGCATGGAATTGCAACGCCAGCAGATTGCGACCGCGTGCGAAGGCTTGCGCGTAAGGTGCGGTTGTCGCTAGCAATTCTGTCGCCCCAGGCACGTCGAATGTATCGCCATGCCAGTGCAGCAGATCGACACCGTCGAGGTGCCTCAGCGGCCCTGCTTTCCCCGCCTCGGTCAAAGTCACGGGGGCAAACCCGATCTCGCGCACCGGCCCTTTGCGCACCTCCGCGCCCAGCGCCGCGGCAATCAGCTGGCTGCCAAGGCATACGCCCAGCGTGGGACGATCGGCCGCCAGTCGACGGCGCAGCACCGCGATTTCGTCGCTCAACCAGGGGAATCGATCGGTATCATAGACGCCCATCGGTCCGCCCATGATCACCAGCAGATCGGGCGACAACGTATCGAGCGCCGAACACCCCGAATGGTGTGCCGCGACGCGCTCGATCGCATAGCCCGCGGCCTCGAGAGGCTCGCGATAGCCGGCAATGCCTTCGTGGTCGACGTGACGGAGGACGAGCGCGCGCTTCATCCCGTCAAGCTAACGCGTTCGTGCTGCAGTGCAACCAAGCTCCGCTTGGCCTGCCCGCCAATCCGTCTTTGCAATCAATCGCCGGTCAGGATGCGATCGACCAATTGCTTAACCGTGGGCACGAAGCCGTTCGAATAGAACGGATCCTTCTTGAAATTATACGCGCCATGCCCGGCGAACATCAGGTTCTGATCGACATCGCCGCCATGCGCGATGTCCTGCAGGGTCTTCTGGATGCAGAAACTGCGCGGGTCGGCTAGGCGCCCGGTCGAATTGGTCTCGCTGTCGGCCCAGCTCGAGAACAGGCATTGCGACAGGCAGCCCATGCAGTCCGCCTGGTCCTTGCGGATCTCCGCTTTTTCGGTCGGCGACACGAACACCAATGTGTTGTCGGGAGTCTTGAGCGCTTCGGTGAAGCCATGGCCGAACCATTCGCGCGCGCGGAGCAGGTCGTTCCTGGTCACCCAGAAATTCTTGCCCTTCACCCCGACATCGAGCTGGAAGGTGTGATCGCCGGCTTCCTGCGTGGAAAAGGCGATCTGGCGCTCCGACCGCGCTTCGAGCGAGCGCAGGAACGGATTGCGGACGGCGGACGAATAAAAGCCGGTCGGCGAGAAGCGGTGCAGCAATACGGCACCTTCTTCGATCTGCGTCAGCCTGGCCTTCCAGGCTTCGGGGATCGGGCTTTCCTGCGTCAGCAGCGGCCGCGTACCGAACTGAAACGCGATCTTCCCGAGTTCGGGGTTGTCGATCCAGTCATTCCAGTCGCGCAGGAACCACACCCCGCCCGCCATGACGATCGGCACGTCGTCCGAAATACCGCCCTCGCGCATCGTCTCGCGCAATTCCTTGACGCGCGGATAGGGGTCCTGCGGCTCGAGCGGATTTTCGGCGTTCGACAAGCCGTTATGCCCGCCCGCCAGCCAGGGATCCTCATAGACTACCGCCGCAAGCCATTCCGCCGCCTTCGAATAAGCGCGCTTCCACAGCGCGCGGAAAGCGCGGCCGGAGCTGACGATCGGCAGATAATTGACGTTGTACGACGCCGCGATCTCGCTGAGCTTGTAGGGCATGCCCGCGCCGCAAGTGACGCCGGCGACCAGGCCGCGCGTACGCTCGAGCACGCCATGCAGCACCCGCTGTGCACCGCCCATTTCCCACAACACATTGATATTGATCGCGCCTTTGCCGCCGGCGATCTCGAACGCGCGCTTGACCTGCTGGACCGCGCCTTCGATCGCGTATTCGACCAGTTCCTCGTGGCGCTCGCGGCGGGTCAGCGCCTTGTACACCTGGGGGATGATCTTGCCTTCGGGATCGTAGCTGTCGGCATTGACCGCGGAGACCGTACCGATACCGCCCGCGGCGGCCCACGCGCCGGCGCTGGCATGGTTGGTCGCGGCAACGCCCTTGCCGCCTTCCACCAGCGGCCACACTTCGCGGCCGTTATAGACGATAGGCGTCAAGCCCTTGAACACGTAACTCTCCTGTGATCGAATAACGCAGCCTATAGCGTTTCGCTGCCTGTAGGCGAGCAAAATACTTGTCAGGACAGGACGCCTGCCCTGCCCAAGGCCTGCTCGTATAGATGCGCATAGGCAGCGATCATCGCCTTGTCGTCATACTCGGCAACCGCCTTGGCGCGGTTGGCCTTGCCGATTGCTGCGCGCAATTTGGCATCCGCCGCCAGCGCCTGGATCGCATCGCGCAGGTCGACCTCGCCCGAATGCGGCGTGATATAGGGTCGGTTTTCCTCGCTCACCATGTGCGGGATATCCCCCGCCGGGACCGAGGCGATCGGCAATCCCGCCGCCATCCCCTCGACCACGGAGATCGGGAATTGCTCGCTCAATGACGAGAGCGCCATGATGTCGAACAGCCCGACATAGTTGTGCGGCTCGGGCAGGAAGCCGGGCAACAGCACCTTGTCCTGCATTTCGAGCGCGCGCGCCGCCATCTCGATCTTCGCCCGCTCGGGACCCTCGCCGACGATCACCAGCCGCACCCGCGCCGAGCAGCCGGCGGTCGCGCGTACCAACGCCGGCAGGTTCTTGACCTCGCGCAACCCGGCCAGCGCCCCGACGATCACTTCGCCGGGCTTGCGGACCAAGCCGGGGATCGCCTTTGGATTGGGCTTCTTGGCATAGAGCGCGGTGTCGATCCCGTTGGGAATCCGGCGCAGCCGCGGCGCCGATTGCTTCCAGACATTGGTCGCTACCCATTCGAGCGTCATCGACGGCACCACCACGGCATAAGCGGCGGGGAACGCCATCCGGCGATAGACTGCGCGCTGCGGCTTGAGCTTCATCGCTTCGTCGGCGTTGAAGCCATCCTCGTGGTGAACGATCGGCGGCATGTTCTTGGGAAACACGCGCTTGGCCATCACCGCGTCGATCGCGCCCCAATTATAGCTCAGCACCAGGTCGAACCGCCTCATATATTTGGCGATCGCCTCGTACCGGCCAACCGACGGACGCCCCGTCAACGGCGGCGGGTTCTGGGCGATTTCGTAGCCGATCCCCCGCGCGATCGCGTCGCGCGCCGAATATTGGTCAGGCATTCCCGAGACGATTGTGTGCCGCGCGCGGTCGCCGAACGCGTTGATCAGCTGGACCGAACGCGCCTCCTTGCCGCCCAGGTTGAACGAGGAATGCATGTGCAGGATGTTGAGCGGGGCAGGCATCGCGAACCTTAAACTCCCCTCCCGCTTGCGGGAGGGGTTGGGGGGAGGGTCTGTCGGACCCGGCGTTGGAGGTCGCCACATGCCCTCCCCTAGCCCCTCCCGCAAGCGGGAGGGGGACTAGAGCCCAAACACACTCTTCGGCACATGCGTGATGCGGCACGCCAGATCAGCCTCGCCGCTCGCGACGACATAATGGTCACCGGCATCGGCAATGCCGGTCGTGAAGACGACGTTGTCCAGGTACATCAGCTGCTTGATCTCGTCAGTCAGATGCGGCGCGGGTTCCAGCAACGGCGTATCGCTCGTCGCTATCGTGACCGACGGGTCGCGCGCGTCGAGCAGCGACCAATAGGTGCGATAGATGCCGACCACGCCATAAGGCTCGACCCCATGCCACAAGGAGAGCCAGCCGCGATCGGTCAACACCGGCGGCGCGCCCCCGCCCATCCGCGCGGTCGCCAGCGTGGCCGAGTGTGGCCGGATGCCGGGCTTGTCGTGCGGTTTCCAATGGAGCGCGTCGGGCGAAGTGGCGAGATTGATCGACGGACCGGCGCGCCATTCGCTACCCGGTGGATAAGCGAAATAGAGGTCTCCCAGCGGCCGCGTCTGCGCCCAGTAATTGGCGCCAATCTGGTCCTCGAAGATCAGCATGTCCTTATTCTGGTGATCGAGCACGATCCCTTCGAGCAGCCAGTCGCGCGCGTCGTTCGACGAATAGAGCGTGGTCGAATGCCGCTCCGGGCTGACCGAGCACGTCGTCATCAGCCAGCGATCGCCGATCCGGCTGATCCGCGCGTCCTCGACGCCATAGCATTGGTACGACGCGCGTGGCGCGATCGCGTCGCGATAATGGACATCGACAACCGACCGCCCCTCGGCATCGAGCTCGACCGGCAACAGCCACGACAGGCTGGTCAGCGCCATGACTTTCCACCCGCCGCCGCGCATCATGAATTTGCGCGGGTCGGCGGTATCGACCATCTCCAATGGCCAGGGATCGAGGCAATATCTGCCGGCATCGGCGGCCGTGCCGTCGCTCGGCACCCAGCGGATCGAATGGATCTTCTGATCGGCGATCGGTGTCTTCAGCGCCTCGGCGATCCGCACCATCATCAGCAGATTGCCGTTGGGCAGCCGCGTCAGGCCGGGGTTGAATGCGCCCAGGCAATAGGTCTCGGCATCGACATGCCCCGCCAACGGCCCCTTCGAGAGATCGACGTCGCGCGGGTCGAAGATAATCTGGTCGAACATTGGGGTCATTCGTCGCCCTTGAGCAGTGGCGTCACGGTCGCACGTTTCGGCCCTGTTGAGCGGGAAAGACGCGTCACGCCGTAGCGGGTTCCTTCGCCACCCGGTCGAGCAGGCGATCGATCGCCGCCGCCGCTTCTGGCTCGGTCAGCGTCGGCGTGTGCCCGACATCGGGCACCGTCACCAGCTCGGCGCGATCGAGCCGCGCCGCCATCTTCTCGGCGGTCGCCGCCGACAGGACGTCCGAGCGGGCGCCGCGCAGGATCAGCGCCGGCACTTCTTTCAGCGCGTCGAGCGCCCGCCACATATCGGGGCCGGCCTCGTTTCCCGGGACACGGAACGGCTCGGCGATCTTCATGTCGTAATCGAGCACGATCCGCCCCGAACTGTTCAGGCGATACAGCCGTTTGGCCATCGCCAGCCACTCCTCGACGCCGTAATGCGGATAGACATCGGCATTGGCCTCCTGCACCCCGCGTGCGGCGTGCATCCAGGTCGGCCAGGTATTGGCCCGGCCGACATAGGAGCGGATCCGCCCCAGCCCGGCCGGCTCGATTTCCGGTCCGACATCGTTGAGCAGCACGCCGGCCAGTTTCTCTCGCCCGGTGCCCGCCAGCAACATGGTGACGATCCCGCCCAGCGAGGTACCGAACGCGACGTAGCGATCGATCGCCAGTTCGGCGAGCAGCGCCTCTACGTCCTGGACATAGGTCAGCGGGACATAGGACATCGGGTCCTTGGCATAGCCGCTCTCGCCGCGTCCCCTGAGATTGACCAGAATCACTCGCCAGTCGGGCGACAGCCGCTCGGCAATGTCCTCGAAATCGCGCGCGTTGCGCGTCAGGCCGGGGATGCAAACGATCGGGGGACGCCCGTCACCGTCGCCGCCACGTCCCGGATAGTCCCGGCAATGCAGCCGCACTTCGTCGTTGGACCACCAGTAGCGATTTTCATAAGCTGACAATGGTTGCGTCCCCGCGGCCGGTCCACCCATATTGCCGCATGACCGCGCGACCGCAAGCTTATCGCCCCGAAACAGCAATCCTCGATCTCGGGGATGCGTTTTACGATCGCGTCACCGCGGCCGATTTTCCGCAAACGATCCTGCGCTTCCGTAACGATCGCGCCGCGGCCGAAGTCGGGCTCGACACGCTGACCGATGAGGAGTGGATCGCGCATTTCGGCCGGTTCGCGCCGCTCTCGGGGTCGCTGCCCGAGCCGCTCGCGCTGCGCTATCACGGCCACCAGTTCCGCACCTACAATCCGGATATCGGCGATGGCCGCGGCTTCCTGTTCGCGCAGATGCTGGGCGCCGACGGCCGATTGATGGACCTGGGCACCAAGGGATCGGGCCAGACACCGTATAGCCGGTTCGGCGATGGACGGCTGACGCTCAAGGGCGGGATTCGCGAAATCCTGGCGACCGAGATGCTCGAGGCGTTGGGCGTGCCGACCTCGCGCACCTTCTCGCTGATCGAGACCGGCGAAGCGCTCGAGCGTAACGACGAGCCCTCTCCCACGCGGTCGGCGGTGCTGGTGCGGCTCAGCCACAGCCATATCCGCATCGGCACGTTCCAGCGCCTGGCCTATTTCCGCGACGAAGCGGCACTGCGCGCGCTGACCGGCTATGCGCTGCTCCGGCTGTACGGCGAAAAGCCCGGCGACGATGCCCCGGCGCGCTTGCTCGATCTGGTGGTTGGCCGCACCGCGATCCTGGCCGGCAAATACATGGCCGCGGGGTTCGTCCATGGCGTGCTCAATTCAGACAATATCAACGTCACCGGCGAAAGCTTCGACTACGGCCCGTGGCGCTTCACCCCGACGTGGGATCCGGCCTTCACCGCCGCCTATTTCGACCATGCCGGGCTCTACGCCTTCGGCCGCCAGCCCGAGGCGATCCATTGGGACGCGATGCAGCTCGCGGTCGCGCTCCGCCCGATCTGCGAGGCCGAGCCGCTGATCGCGGTGCTCGACACGTTCGGCGACCGCTATCAGCGCGCGGTCAGCGATGCGATCCTGTGGCGGCTCGGTCTCGCCCCGCGCGATCCCGACAGCGACCGCGCGCTGGTCCAGACGATCGAGCCGGCATTGCGCGGCACCGCGACCGGGATCGACCGCTTCTTTTTCGACGCCTTTGGCGGCCAATTGCCCGACAGCTATGGCGAGCCATGGGACGGGGTCCGCAGCGCGCTGGCTGCCTATGCACGCCGGTCCGACCGTTCGCATCCTTACTGGTCGGGCGAACCCTGCTCGATGCTGATCGACGAGGTCGAGACGATCTGGTCGGCAGTCGACGAACGCGACGACTGGGCACCGCTCTACGCCAAGGTCGCGGCGATACGCGAAATGGGTCAGGCGCTGGCCGGCGAGCCGCTGGCGGCGGCCGCGGCGAACGGCTAGGGACCGTGATCGATGTCGGATGAACTTCTTTCCTACGAACCGGCGACCGGCGCCTTGCTGTGGCGCCATGCGGTCGGCGATGCCGACAGCGAAGTCGCGGCCGCGCGCGAGAGCTGGGCCGAATGGGCAGCCAAGCCGGTCACCTTCCGGATCGAGACGCTGCGACGCTACGCCAATGTCGTCCGCGCGCGCACCGATGCCTTTACCGACCTGATCGCGCGCGAGACCGGCAAGCCGCTCTGGGAAGCCAAGACCGAGGTCGATTCGGTGATCGCCAAGGTCGACATCTCCGCCGGCGCCTTTGCCGAGCGCACCGGCCAGCGTCAGCTCGACTCCCCGATGGGCAGCCGCATGGCGCTGCGCCACAAGCCGCATGGCGTGCTCGCGGTGCTGGGTCCCTATAATTTCCCCGCCCACCTGCCTAACGGCCACATCGTTCCCGCGCTGATCGCGGGCAATGCGGTGGTGTTCAAGCCGTCGGAAAAGACGCCCGCGACGGGCGCCTTCATGATCGATTGCCTCCACGAGGCAGGCGTACCCCAGGGCTGCGCGCGATTGCTGATCGGCGGCCCGGCCGAGGGCAAGGCGCTCGCCGGGCATCCCGGTATCGACGGCCTGTTGTTCACCGGATCGGCGCGGACCGGCATCGCGCTCAACCGCCAGTTCGCCGATCGCCCCGAAAAGATCCTGGCGCTCGAAATGGGCGGCAACAACCCGATCATCGTGTGGGACACGCCCGACCTCTATGCCGCGGCGATCGTCATCATCCAGTCCGCCTTCACCACCGCGGGCCAGCGCTGCACCGCCGCGCGCCGGCTGATCGTCGACGAGGCATTGTACGAGCCGCTAATGGCCGAGCTGCTCAAGCTCACCAGCCGGCTGATCGTCGGCGACCCGCACGCCGACCCGCAGCCGTTCATGGGCCCGGTGATCGACAACGAAGTCGCCGATCTGCTGACCGAGAGCTTCCTCGAACTGATGATGCGCGGCGGTCGCCCCTTGCGGCACATGGAGCGGCCGTTCGAGGATAAACCGTTCCTGACGCCCGGCATTCTCGACGCGACCGACATGGCAGACCGGCCCGATATCGAATTGTTCGGTCCGATCCTCCAGGTGATCCGCGCGACCGATTTCGATCAGGCGATCGCGGAAGCCAACAACACCCGCTACGGCCTGTCAGCCAGCCTGATCAGCCAGAATCCCGACCTCTATAACCGCTTCTGGGCCAATGCCCGCGCCGGCATCGTCAACTGGAACCGCCCGACCAATGGGGCGAGCTCCGCGGCGCCGTTCGGGGGCGTCGGGTGGAGCGGCAACCACCGGCCGAGCGCTTATTATGCGGCGGATTATTGCGCCTATCCGGTGGTGTCGAACGAGGCGGACCAGGCGCGGGCATCGATTAGTGTGGGGTTACGTGAGGGGTGAGCGGGTTCATTGATTAATGCATTTAATAAGCTGTCACCGTAATTCGAACGAGGCGGACGAGGCGCGGGCATCGATTAGTGTGGGGTTACGTGAGGGGTGAGCGGGTTCATTGATTAATGCATTTAATAAGCTGTCACCGTAATTCTCATGTGGATGGTGTTCCTCCGGTGGATCTCTACAATCACACCGTGGAGGCCGGGTAACCCGGGATCAAACCCTCAACAGAGCGCCGTCAACACCATCACCGTAATTAAATTTCAGATGCGCCATCCATTGCGACCGAACTGGACCGCCTCTGCCACAGGTGCCCGGTCACCTGCAGGCGGGCGTTGATGTATCTCTCGTATAATGGCGATGAACATAGCGGAACGTCCGCCGCAGCCCGTCCCCGTCGCTTGGAACCGCGATAATGAATCTTAATCAGCAATTCAAGCATATAAATCTGTGAAATAATACCGTACCGACAAGCATTATTGTCACAGTAATTGCTAACCTGAATTTTAAGTCTGAATCTCCCTCTCGCAGCTTAGTGGCAGTTTTATTGCTATGGCGCCGACTAATATTAAAACGTAATGCCGCAGCTCCGAAAATTATCGCCCAAAACAGTATAAATCCGTCCCCAGGATACGGACCATGCATGTTTCAACCCCCTCGCTGACAAGAGCTCCTCAAATATGCCCCGGTACCGACGGCTTTAGTGCCAATGTGCCCCTCAATATACACACCCGCCCAACCTTTGCTGCCAATAACTCCGACCTGAGCGCCAGCAAGTGGTCCCGCATTTACACCCGCTCCTAAAAATCCAAAAAAACCGCTTAATATACTCTTATCACCGGATGAGGTTATCTTTCCGATGCCACCTTCCCCTCCCTCGCCGCCGAGCCATCCTTCGGTTAGATTACTGACCGAGTCGCCGTCAACGCTGTCATGTTCAGCTATAACGCCATCGAATCCTCCGATTTCGCCAAGGTCCCCCTCGACCCCCGTAAAAGCAAAGTTGCCGCCGCATATAACAGGATCGCTGCTCGCTTGCTGTCCAAAACCGAAAAGCTTGGCGAGCTTACATCCGATTGATTTGCACCTATGGCCCGTGACAACAATATCGGTCAGCTGAGGGGCCGGATCACTAAGGGCCGGGCCGCCACCACCGACACCTCCACCGCCGACACCCCCACTACCGCCACCTCCTCCTCCACCGTTCACCACAATATCTTTGCTGTATTTTCCACCACCTTTTTCACAGTCCGCCTGTGAGCTATCTTCTGCAGCGGAGCCTCCTTCACAGTGGAGTCCAGTTGGATCAATGAAATTAACCGGGTCCCCGCCGACATAATTATACCAATTCATCCCATCGCCATAGCCGATCGGATCGGTCTGCATGAACCGCCCGAGCGTCGGCGAATACATCCGCGCCTTGTAGTAATAGAGACCAACCTCAGACAGCCACGCCTGCCCGGTATATTGGAACCGCCCCAGGTTGCTCGCGCCCGGAATGCCATATTCATCATAGGTATTGATGCTGGTGGCGCTGCCGCTCGCGTTGGTGACCGCGACCACGGAACCGCGCTCGTCGGCCATCAGCCAGCGCTTGTCGCTCGTGCCGGTGCCTTCGTACCAGACCAGGGGCTCGTCCGTGCCGGCGCCATAAACGTACCGGCGCTGCAGGCTGGGTGACGCTCCGAACAGATATTCCCCGATAATATTGCCGCCGTCGCTGGCGAACCGAACATAGCCGGTTGAGAGGGTGTACCCCTGTAGTTCGTCCAGCGAGCCATATTCAAACGCGCTGGCGGTACTATTCGAGACGGTGAGGTGATTGACCGCATCATAGCCGTAGGTGGAACTGCCCGAACTATAGAGATTGCCTCGCGTGTCGTAAGTTAGAAGCACGCTACCTGAAGCGCTGTACTGATTGAGCCCGTTCGCCGTATAGGCGCGGTTGACGTTCACACTGCCGGTCCACGCATAGGCGTTGTTCGCACTGGTGCGCGACACGATCTGGCCCCCCGGATTATAGCCGAAGGTGATCGCATTGTCCTGGCCGCTGGCCGTCGGGGTGCAGTCGAGCGTGCCGCCGCCGGCGAGATCGAGCCGCAGACAGGTCAAGCGCGATGCGCCGTCATAGCTGTAATAGCTCGCTGTGCCGTTACCCCGCGTCAGGCTCGTGCGGCGGCCCAGGTCGTCATAGCCATAGGTTGCAAGCGTCGTCGTCCCGTTCTCGACGACGGTCGTCATCTCATTCGCCAGATCGTAATTGTAATTGATGTACAGCCCATCGGGCCAGGTCACCCGCGTGCGGCGACCGGCAGTATCATATTGATAATTGAGGGTCGTGTAAGGCTCAGCGCGCGAGGTCAGCCGGCCCAATGCGTCATAGGTCAGTGTTTCGGGCGAACCGCCACTCGGCCAGCTCGAGCTGGTCAGCTGGCCCAAGAGATTATAGCCGTATTGCCGGGTCAGTGACCCATTCTCGGTACGCGAGGTTACCCGATTAAGATTGTCAATTCCGAACGCAATCGGGATGCCATCCCGCGCGCGCTTGTTGGTGATGTTGCCGTTGGCGTCATACGTCAGCTGCTCGTAATCGGTCGTGGAGCTCGTCCCCGACCCCTTCGTGGCCGACGGGTAGTTCGTCTTCCACAGCCGGTCGAAGCCGTCATAGGTGTAGCTCGTCTTGTTGCCATTGGCGTCGGTCGCCGTCGCGACCTGGCCATTATCGCTATAGGTCGCCGATGCGTCGTCCGATGCGTCCGCCGTTCCATAAGCCGAGGTTGTCTTGGTGACGCGATCGGCATTGTCGTAGGTCATCTTGGTGATGCGATCGGCATCACCTGTGCCGGTCGTCAGCGTGCAGGCCGAAGTCGGCAGCGAGGCGTAGGTGCTCGGTTTCATCCGCACAGCCGTGCAATCGAGCCGGCCGTCGGTGTCATAGCTATACTGGGTCAGCGCATAGGTCGTGCCGCCCGCGGTCATCGCGACCTGCGCTTTGCGGTCGGCGGCATCGAGCGTGGTGGCAACCTGTTGCAGCGAGCTGAACGCCGCCCAATCGGTATCGGCCGTACCATTGACCGTGCCCGCCTCAACCAGCGTCGCGATGCCGCGATCGTTATATGTCGTCCGCACAGCACGGCGCTTGAGCGCGCCGCCGCCGTCGGGATCGGCGCTGATCACGCCCACCCGCTCGCGATCGGCATCGTAGCGATAAGTAGTCGTGTCGGCCGTTCCGGCCAGCGGCCCATCGACGGTCTGGACGTTGCCGACATCGTCATAACCGACCGTAGTAGTCGCGGTCAGGCTGCCATTTCCGGCCGCCTTGGTCAGCGTGTTGGGCAACAGATTGCTGTTATAACCGATCGTCGTCTTCACTTCGTCGGCAGTGCCGACACAGGATGCGGTCGTCTGGCAGGTCGAGGTCCCCGTCAGCAACTGGACGCCGCTGGTCGCGGTATAGCTATAGGTCGCCTTCGGTCGCGTGCCGCCGGCGGTCGCAGCGGGCGACGTCACGGTCAGCACATTGCCGGTGGTCGGATCGTAGGTGTAATCGGTCTGATTGCCCTTGGCGTCCTTGGTCCAATTAGGCTGGTTGCAGGTCGCTGCATTGGTGCAGGTCGCATCATAGTTCGCGGTAGCGACGATATCAGCCAGTCCCGACCCGCTCTTGGCGACGTTCCGCGTCTCGGTGACATTGCCGCGCGCGTCATAGGTGTACTGGGTATAATTGCCTTCTGGCGCGGTCGCGCGCGTGACGCGGCCGCTTGCGTCATATTGCCAACTCGTCGTCTTGCTCAGCGGATTGGTCATGCTGAGTCTGCGGTTGGACGCGATGTCGAACGTATAGACCGTGGCATGCCCGCCCGGATCGGTCACCGTCGTGGTACGAACACCCGCGGCGTCCGCATAGCCATAGGTTGTCGTTCCTACCGGATTGGTCACGCTCGCCACGCGACCCGACCCGTCATAGCCGATCGTGATATCCTCGGCCGCCTTGCCAGGGCGCTTGATCCCGGCGACGATCAATCCACCAGCGGTCGAATTGTAATTCTGGCGATAGGTGGTCGAGCGACCCATCGCATCCGCTATGGTGAGATAGCTATTGGATCCAGAAATCGAAGGCGTGAAACTCTGAGTGCGGACAGAAGCTCCTGTTACCGCTAAATTGGTAACCGATACACCAGTGGAGTCCCCCCAACCTGGCGGTTCACTATAAGCGACATCGGGATCGATCGCGTTGGGATCCCAATTTCCATATTGGAAGGTCAGCTGATATTGGGAGTTCGCAACCGTGTTTATTCGATAGGCGGTGGTGTGTTGAATACACACTTCACCATCGCCGACGATTTTCGTCTTCGTGCAAAACGAATAGTTATCGTATGAATAGGAAAATACCGTCCCATCCGGCTTGGTGACGCTAACGACATTTCCCTGAATATTTCCGTAAGGGTAGAAGCCGACATAGACGGTCGAAAACAGCGTTACTGTCCCGTCAGCGGCCGTATAGGTGTAATTGGATCCGCTGGACGTCAGCGTGGCGCCGTCGCCTTCGGTCGATGTATAGACACCGCCCGAGTTCGTGAACCTGTCGGTCACGCTTCCGAACGAAACATAGACCGTTGTGCCGCTGACAGTCAGCGTCGCCGTGAGCGAGTCACCCCATCCCTTCACGCCGCGAACGAACTTCCGCCAGGTAATCCCGTGCTTTTGACCATCGCCGACTGATAGCGTCGGACCATCGACGTTTGCCGTACCCAGGAACAGATCGACACCATTGGCATCGATGTCGCTACGGACGGGAGATGGGGCGGCGACCTGCGCATAGGCCGGCACGGCCAGTCCCGAACAAAGTATCGTCGACACCGCCAGCAGCGCGCGGCGCGCGCGCAACCGCGCACGTTCGACCTGGGTCGAGTTCGTCATGGTGAAACCCCTGTAGGAAATGGAAAAGCGAGAAAAAATGTCGCCTTACGGCGCCCCGGTCACATTCACGTTGACGCGGTTGTCCGCCTTGTCGAAGCTGTAGTTCGAGACGACATTGTTGTTGACCGTGCCCGAATGGGCGACCTTCACCAGCCGTCCCTTGGCGTCATAGGTGTAATTGACCGTCTCGGATGCCCCGGCCATGCCGGTCGCCATTGCGGCGAGCACCATCGAACCGGCGCAGACAGTCAGCGCCGTAGCTAATCGAGCCATGTTTGCCCCCTGATTCGGTACGCGACAGAGGCTGTTTCACAATCCCCAACATGGCAATGGAAACTATTTGATAAACCAACAAATCGAGTCCGTTTCGGACGAGAAGATGTGTCCGGCTGCGGCTTCGTCGTTCTTCAGCTATGGAGCCTGATGGCGTGAAGCTCTTCTTCATCATCTCGGGCTGCTCGGGCGGCGGAAAATCAGCTCTGCTCGCCGAACTCGCCCGGCGCGGCTTCGCGACGATCGAGGAACCGGGCCGTCGTGTTGTGCGCGAGGAACTTACCTCGCGCGGGAATGCCTTGCCGTGGATCGATGGCATCGCCTTCGCGCGCCGGATCACCGCACTCGCCAGCCAGGATTATGACGCGGCAGGCGCCCTGCCCTGCCCCGTCTTCTTCGACCGCGGGCTGATCGACGCCGCCGTCGCACTCGAACACTTTACCGGCGAAGCGGTGCTGACCAATCTCGCCGCGCGCTATCGCTATGCCAGCTCCGTCTTCCTCGCCCCGCCCTGGCCAGAGCTGTTCGCCGCCGATGCCGAACGTCGGCACGATTTCGCCTCGGCGGTCGCCGAATACGACCGGCTCGCGGCTGCCTATCCGGCGCTCGGTTACGAGGTGATCACGCTGCCCAAGCTCAGCATCGCCGAACGCCTCACCTTCGTCCTGGAACGCATCGGGACGTCGGCGACATGGCCACGCGACTAGCGATGCTCGCGAGATCATCTCGCGAGCATCGCACGCCTCCCCCCGGCGGTCGAACGGTGACAAAACCGGCTGTCGCGAATGCCTTGCATGCGCCGCCACCGTCTTGCGATCGTCTTTACGGTGCCGAAACGACACCGCATATCGCTATAAATAGCGACACGATGCCGTGACGCATTATGGTAGGATTCGCGTGCGCACGCCGTCGAACGGCGCGTTGGAAGGGGCGTTCGCCCGCGGGGGAAACGGATCGGCCGATGACTGCGACCAATGGCTCGGCTATTCTGCGTGTCGCGCTCGTCGAAGACGATCTCTCGTTTCAGGACAGCTTTGCCGCCGCGGTCCTCGCCGCCGGTGACATGGTCCTTGCCGGCACCGCGCATAATGTCGCCCAGGCGACCAAGCTGCTGGAAGGCGAGCCGCTCGACATTCTCGTCGTCGATCTCGGCCTGCCCGATGGATCGGGGATCGACGTGATCCGCGCCGCCCATGTCGCGTGGCCGGCGTGCGGGATCATGGTCAGCACCACGTTCGCCGACGACCGCCACGTCATCCCGTCGATCGAGGCGGGTGCGACGGGCTATCTGCTCAAGGACAGCTCGGCGCGGACGATGGCCGAAGAGATACGCTGCCTCCATTCGGGCGGCAGCCCGATCAGTCCACGGATCGCGCGGCAAGTCCTGCTGCGTTTCCGCCCCCAGGAGCCGCAGCCCGAGGCATTGGCGCCGCTCGCCGTCCCCTTGTCGCCGCGCGAGCGCGAAGCGCTCCAACTGATTACCAAGGGCTTCAGTTATGACGAGATCGCCGAGTTGATGTCCGTTTCCCGCAATACGGTGATGACCTTCGTGCGGCGAATCTATCAGAAGCTCGAGGTGAGATCGAAGGCGGAAGCGATTTTCGAAGCGCGCAGCCATGGAATTCTTTAGGGATTTCCGTAACTACGCGCTGGTCGTGCTGGCACTCGCCGTGGCCTTGATCGGCGTCTTCGCGGTCAGCCGTCCGAGCGGGATCCACCTCACCGAAGCGAACGTCCTCATCCAGGATACCGACGGCTATGCGCGGCCGCCCCGCACGGTCGATCCACGCGCGATCGCGGGACGCTGGCAACGTGTCGAGCTGCCCTACGCTCCCCACCCCAAGATCCTGCCCAGACAAGCCGCCGATGTCGCGGTCACGCCGACCCAGACGACCTGGTATCATTTCCGGCTGCCAGCCGACGCCCAGCCCCCGACCGAGGCTTATCTCTACATCCCGCGCTGGAAAAGCGATGGCGAGATCGCGATCTATGTCGACGGCGCGCTTCACTATCAATCGCATGCCAACCTGCAATGGAACGGCTCGAACCAGCCGCTGTGGATCGCGTTCGACGATACCGAAGGGGACAATCCGCCACACGACATCCTGGTGCGGCTGCGGCATGTGCGCGGCATCGGCGGCGCGCTGTCGAGCCTCTGGATCGGCGGGTACGCGCAGGTCGGCCCCGCTTACATGGTGCGCAACTTCTTTCAGGCGCAATTGCCCTATGTCGGCAGCGCTGCCTTTCTCGCCTGCGGGCTGTTCGCCTTGTTCGTCTGGTTCGGACGGCGGCGAGAGACGCTCTACCTGCTCTTCTTCACCATGACCGTCCTTACCTTCGTGCGGACCATGCACAATTATATGGGACAGGACCGGCTGCCGATATCCGATGCCTGGTTCGGATGGCTGACGGTCAATTCGATCATGTGGATGGTTCCGAACCTTCACTTGTTCCTGATCAAGATCCATCTCCATCGCCAGCCGGTGTTGACCTGGGCAGTGGCCGCGATCACCGCGTTCTTCACCATCGCGACCTTGCCGCTAATGGCACCCCTGCTCGGGGGCACACCCGATGCGACGATCGTCGCGCCGCTGATCTATCCGGTGATCTTCGTGATCGGCAACGTGGTGTGCCTGAGCGGGCTCTACTGGAGCTGGCGGGCGCGCTCGCTCGAGGGCTGCGCGCTCGCCGCCTGGGGTGTGCTGGGCGCACTGCTCGGCGGCTATGACTGGCTGCTCCAGAACAATTTCGTCGATATCGAAGGCGTGTTCCTGTCCGTCTACGCCCAGATCGCAACCACCGTCGCCTTTTGCCACATCATCCTCAGCCGCTACACCAGGGCGGTCAGCGAGGTAGAGCGCGCCAACATCGTCCTTGCCGAGCGGCTCGCCGAGCGCGAAGCCGAACTGCTCGCAAGCCACCAGAAACGGCGCGAGATCGAACGGCGCGATCTCCTCCACCAGGAGCGCCAGCGGCTGATGCAGGACATGCATGACGGGCTGGGCTCGTCGCTGATCACCGCGCTGCGCGTGGTCGAGCATGGCAAGATCGACGAGACCGCCATCGCCGACCTGCTCAAGAGCTGCATCGACGACGTCAAACTCACGATCGATTCGATGGAGCCGGTGGAAACCGATCTGCTGCTACTGCTCGGCACCCTGCGCTTCCGCCTCCAGCCGCGGCTCGAGACCACCGACATCCGCCTGCGCTGGGAAGTGACCGAGGCGCCGCCGCTCGCCTGGCTCGACCAGCGCCACTCGCTCCACATCCTGCGCATCCTGCAGGAAAGCTTCACCAATGTCGTCAAACATGCCGGCGCGAGCGAGATCCGCGTCGCGACCCGGGTGGCGGAGGACGAGGTGATGATCGACGTCTCCGACAACGGCCGGGGTTTTGATCCAGCCGTGGCGAGCCAGGGCCGCGGCCTCAACAATCAGGCTCATCGTGCCACCGCGATCGGCGGGCGGGTAGAGGTCCGGTCCGGCACCACCGGCACGCGCTTCACCCTCATCCTGCCGATCCGGCAACCATCCACCTCGGCGAGCCCCGCGGACACCGACATTCCGGCCGGCGATCAAGCGCGCGCAATGGATCGTTCGTTCGGCGCGTCGGTCCAATAGCGCCGCGACATCATTTCGATTCCGTCACTATTTGTAGCGACATACGTGCCGCCCCTCCTGCGGTAAGCCGCGCCCGACATTTCCGATATACCTTTGGAGGGGCAATTTATGACGATGGTGATGGTAGCGCCGATCGACGCGCCCGACGGCGTGCTTTTCGGCCATGGCGTCAATCAACTGACCGGCCAGCGCGTGACCGTCAGCTGCGTGCAGAACCTGCCTGACCCGGTGATCTCCAAACCGTCGGACAGCGGCGATCACATGACGACCTTGGTCGTGCAGGACAGCGCGAGCTATTCGGAGTTGATGAGCAATGTCGCTACGCTGAGTGCGTCGGGCATCAGCTGGTCGGCATCGGCATCTGTGTCCTACCTGCGCGAGCAAGCGAACAGCGACACGTCGATCACCCTGACCTGGACCCGGATCGTTCGCACCCAGGACCGCATGGCGGACTGGTCGAACGCGACGATCGCGCCGGCTGCGCTGGATTTTCTCAAGACCCAGGGCGTCGACGCCTTCCTGGCCAAATACGGCACGCATTGCATCATCGGCATCGCGTATGGCGGCTCGTTCTCGGGCTATTCTCGGATCGAGACGCAATCGGTCAGCGACAAGCAAACGCTCCAGGCGTCGATCAGCGGATCGCTTTCCGGCTTCGGGGTGCACGGATCGGTCTCCGATACGTTCGAACAAGACCTGCAGAGCAGCAACGTGCATTATACGTCGTCGCAGAACACCAACGTGGTCGGGTCCGATCCGATCGCGTTCAGCGGCCTCGACATCCCGGCGATGCAGACCGCGTTCGAGCATTTCGCGCCGAGCGCCAACGGCCCCCTGCAGGGCGTCAACGGCGCGCCGGTTGGGCTGATCTGCGTGAGCTGGGACGAATTCACCGATATCGTCGACGCGCTCAACGGCGACATTGGCGCGATCGGGCTCGGTACCGTGGAGCACGCGCTGACCGCTCTTTCGTCCGAATATGCCGCGCTGACTTACGTCGCCGGCACCGCCGCCAATCTGCAAAACTCGCCCGCGATCATTCCGGCCTATGCGCCGCTGCTGACCCAGATCGGCAACCAGGCCGACAGCGCGCGCAACGCGATCTCCCAACTCGGGATCCAGGACGTCAGCGCTTATGCCACCAGCGGCACTGGCCCCTTCATCATCGCATCGACGCTCGAGCCGCAAGTCGACCGGATTGCCAGCGGCGATGGGCAAATCGAGATCACATATTCCATCGACGTGGTGGGATTCTGCGGTGATCTGACCGACACCTCGACCAAGCTGCTTCAGCCGGGCGGCGGCGAACAGAATCTGGGTCAGTTCGAGCGCCTCCCAGCCATCAACAATGAATGCGAGATTTTGACCTTGCTCTATACGTTCGACCGCGATGCAAACGGCATCCCCTTCATCGCGGCGCGGATGCATCTCCAGAATCCCTTCGCTTCCGGAGCTGCGCAGCAGCAGGATCTGGGCATTGCTCGGCAATCGCTCAACCAGACGACCACTCTCTCCTGCACCGCCATCTGGCCCGGTGCTCCGACGACCTACATCACGGTCACCCTGGTTCCGCCAACGGGCTGAATGGGCTGGCGACGGCAGCAGCAAGTCGGCTGGGCGCTGGTCGGACATCCGGATTTCCTCATTTCCGTAACGTCATTTCGCCTGCGTCGCTATTTGTAGCGACAGACGCCCCGTCCCTTCTGCGGTACGCCCCGCCCGGTATTTCCACTATAACGTTGGAGGGGCACTGTATGACGAAGGTGATGGTTGCGCCGATCGATGCGCCGGACGGCGCGCTTTTCGGCTATGGCGTCAACCAGGTTACCGGCGAACGCATCGCCGTCAGCTGCCTGCAGGATGTTCCGGCACCGGCGATCTCGGTACCGTCGGACAATGGCGATCACATGACGACGCTGATCGTCCAGGACAGCACGAGCTACTCCGAGCTGATGAGCACGGTCGCCAATATCAGCGCGTCGGGGGTCAGTTGGTCGGGATCTGCATCGGTGTCCTATTTGCGCGAGCAGGCCAATAGCGACACGTCGATCACGCTGACCTGGACCCGCATCGTTCGCACCCAGGATCGCATGATCGACTGGACGCAGGCCAAGGTCACCTCCGACGCGCTGGAGACGCTCACGAGCCAAGGTGCCGACGCATTCATGGCCAAATACGGCACGCATTGCATCATCGGCGTCGCCTATGGCGGTTCGTTCGCGGGCTATTCACGGATCGAGACGCAATCGGTCAGCGACAAGCAAAAACTGATGTCGTCGATCAGCGGCTCCGTCTCGGGCTTCGGGGTTGACGGATCGGTCTCCGCGAGCTTCGAACAAGACCTGCAGAGCAGCCAGGTCCATTACACATCGTCGCAGGACACGTTCGTGGTCGGTTCCACACCAATCTCGTTCAGCGGCCTCGACATTGCGGGGATGCAGAGCGCGATCGAGTCCTTCTCGCCAAGCGCCAACGGCCCCCTGCCCGGCGTCAACGGCGCGCCGGTGGCATTGATCTGTCTGAGCTGGGACCAATTCGCCGATATCTACAACGCACTCAACGGCGACGTCAGCGAGATCGGCCTGGCGACCGAGGAGCATGCGCTGGTTGCCCTGTCCTCCGAATATTCGGCATTGTCCTATGTCGCGGGCACTGCGGCCAATCTGCAGAATTCGCCCGCGATCATCCCGGCTTATGGTCCGTTATTGACCCGGATCGGCAACGAAGCCGACGCCGCGTGCAACACGATCTCCCAACTCGGCATACCGGACATCCGCACCTATGCCAGCAGCGGCACCGGAAGCTACGTCATTGCCTCGACCCTCAAGCCGCAGGTCGACCGCATCGCCAACGGTTATGGGGAGATCCAGGTCAGCTACGCGCTCGACTGGGCGTTCAACAATGTGACCCAGACCTTCACCAAGCTGGAACAGCCGGGTGGCGGCGAACAGAATCTGGGCGGGTTCGTTCACTATCGTCAGCAGGGCAACGACCAAGGCGATCAGATCCTGAGCTTGCTCTACACCTTCGATTTCGATGCGAATGGCATCCCCTTTATCGCGGCGCGGATGCACTATCAGGACCCCTATGCCCCGCCGGCGACGCAGCAGCAGGATTTGTCGAGCGTGCGGCAATTGCTCAACCAGACCACAACCCTATCCTGCACTGCCGCCTGGCCGGACTATCCGGCGAACGAGATCACCGTCACCCTGGTCCCGCCGACCGGCTGAGCCGGCCAGAACCTGGCGCTCGACGCGATCGGAGTTTGGGATTAAAAGAGGCTCGACTGGTAACGCTAACAGGAAGACGCTAATGGTGTTCGGGTGGAGATTGCTGGGATGCGCCGCCACCGTATGCATGCAGATCGGCAGCGCCAGTGCGAAGGAAACCGCGCCGCAGACCGTCTGGGCCAAGGCCGGTGTCAGCTATGAGCAATATCGTGGCGATGCGCTGGAATGCGGCAAGCAGGGCTTGGCCAGCGACATCGACAATACCCAGGAAGTGAAGACGCTGGCGCGCGCCTCCCAACAGTTGGAAGGTATCGACGCCAGTGGCCAAACCTCGTCGGGCAGGTCAACTGGTTCTACGGGACAGCCGGACATGGTCGCGGCTGCCACGGACCGGGCCATCGCGCAGCAGACCATCATCGCAGCGACCCAGCCCGAGCGACAATATGCGGGCATCAAGGAAAAGATGTTCGTGGTCGTGCGCAGCTGCATGATCAAGCATGGCTATGCCAAGATCGTTCTGACCGAAAATCAGCGCAAGGAATATGACGGGATTAAGGGCACCGCCGATGTACGGCGTGCCTATATCTACAAACTCGCCAGCGATCCGCACGTCCTGCAAACGCAGCGCCAGTGACGACGCAGTAAAGGGGCAGGATTTTCGTCGAGCGCCCGCGCCCGCACCTTGTTTTCCACCGACCGCCTGCCGATCGTCCAGGCTAGACAGCGAAAAGCCGCTGTTACCGGCTGGCGGATCGGCCCGCATTTGGGTCGATTTTCGCTCCGGCATCGACGTCTTTCAGGACGGGGTCCAGGAAGGGCAGCATCGACTGCGAATCGATTGGGGTGGCGACCCATTCCTTCCCGCTCCAATGGAAGTCCGCTTGGCTTTCCGATGTACGGCCCGAGAAACAGCGGGCATCGTGCGGGCGGCCTGCCTCGCAAACTCCGCGTTCTTTGTGACGAGCTTGCAGGTTCCCAACATCGCCTCAAGCGAGCTCCGAGCCTCCCTCGGCGTCCGCTTTTATCGCTATTCTTGAACGGGCTGGCATAGTCGGATCGCTTTGCGACAAGGCGCGGAACCGCGCCGCATTTCAAGAATTACGCGCCATGTGAACCGCAAGAATCCGATGTCCGCTTTTCCTCCCCGTGCGCTCCGCCTGAAAACCGAAGCCGGCAATTGCCTGGCGATCGCCGTCGGCCATGCCGACACCGCCTTCGCCGGCGAGCTGATCGACGAGGCGCTACGCCTGATGCGCCGTGCGCACGAGCTTAAGCAAGGCGCGACGGGCAAGAACTGAGCGGCAGCAAAGTTTCGCTATTCCAGCCAGTAGCAAGCGTCGGTTGCCCGTATCGCGTCGGCGGCCCATCTGCGCCGGATCATGGCGACACTTCTCGATCCGCACGCGCGTGGCCGCGTTATCCTGGTCGGTGCCGGCCCCGGCGATCCCGGCCTGCTCACCGTTCGCGCGGTCGACGCGCTGAAAAGCGCCGACGTCGTCGTGCATGACGGGTTGATCGACCCGGCCGTGCTCGACATCGCACCGGCCGATGCGCACCGTATCTCGGTCGCCAAACAGCGCAGCAAGCACACTTTGTCGCAGGACGCGATCAACGCGCTGATCGTCGCGCATGTGAAGGCAGGATCGATCGTCGTGCGGCTGAAGGGCGGCGATCCGTTCATCTTCGGCCGCGGGGGCGAAGAGGTCGAGGCGGTGCGCGCCGCCGGCCTGCCGGTCGAGGTCATTCCCGGCGTTTCGGCAGCATTGGGCTGCGCGGCGGAGGCGATGCTCCCTCTCACCCATCGAGATCATAGCTCGGCGGTCAGCTTCGTTGCCGGCCAATGCAAGGGCCTGGCCGATCAGAACTGGTCGGGACTTGCGGGCAAGGGCCGGACGCTGGTCATCTATATGGGCGTCGCCACATGCCCGGATATCGCCGACAAGTTGATGGCCGATGGCGTCGCTCCCGACATGCCGGTCGCCGTGCTGGAGCGCGGCACGCTCGCCGGACATCGCGCGATCAAGACGCTGCTCGCCGATCTCGGTCCGATGGTCGAGCGCGAGAAAGTGCAGAGCCCGGCGATCATCGTCGTCGGCGATGTCGTCGAATTGTCCGATGCCGAGGATAAACTCGCGCGCTGGGCGAAGATGGCGGAGGCCGCGGCGTGAAGATCTTGACGGGTAACGATCTGCCGACCGGCGATGTGATCTGGTGGACCGGCAGCGGCTGGTCGCGCCACGTCGAGGACGCGGCCGATGTCGGCGATCAGGGTGACGCGATCCTGCAGGCCGAGGACGGCGCACGCCGCGTCAACGGCGGCTACATCATCGATGCGACGGCAACACCGGAAGGCCCTCGCCCGGCGCATATCAAGGACCGCATCCGTGCCCTGGGCCCGACCGTTCGCCCAGACCTGACGCTTAAGCCAAGCGATCCCAACGCCGGTAACTGGGTTATCTGATGTACAAATACGACCAATATGACCAGGCGATCGTCGATGCGCGGGTCGACGAGTTCCGTGATCAGGTGCGCCGCCGTCTCGCCGGCCAGATCACGGAGGACCAGTTCAAGCCGTTGCGGCTGATGAACGGACTCTATCTCCAGCTCCACGCCTATATGCTGCGCGTCGCGGTGCCCTATGGCACGCTCGACGGTCGGCAGATGCGGATGCTCGGGCATATCGCGCGCAAATACGATCGCGGTTATGGCCATTTCACCACGCGCCAGAACATCCAGTACAATTGGATCAAACTGGAGGATGCGCCAGATATCCTCGCCGATCTCGCGACAGTCGAGATGCATGCGATCCAGACCAGCGGCAATTGCATCCGCAACATCTCGTCGGACCAGTTCGCTGGCGCCGCCGCCGACGAGATCGCCGACCCGCGCCCCTGGGCCGAATTGCTCCGCCAGTGGAGCACGTTCCACCCCGAATTCAGCTATCTGCCGCGCAAGTTCAAGATCGCGGTGATCGCGGCGCCGGAAGATCGCGCGGCAATGCGGCTGCACGACATCGGCATCGACTGGTCGAACGCGACGGCGTACTCGGCGCTCGCATCTTCGTCGGTGGTGGCATGGGCCGCACGCCGATGATCGCCCCCGAGATCAAGGACTTCGTCTCGGCCGACGATCTGATGAGCTATCTCGAGGCGTGCCTGCGCGTCTACAATCGCTACGGCCGGCGCGACAATATCTACAAGGCGCGGATCAAGATCCTGATCCACGAACTCGGCGCGGACGAATATCGACGCCAGGTCGAGGAGGAGTTCGCGCTGGTCAAGGCGCTGGGCATCGACCCGCCCGCGGCCGAACTCGAACGGATCACCGCCTTCTTCGCTCCGCCAGCGTTCGAAGCCGGGGCGAGCGACGCCATCGACCGCAGCGACCCCGATTTCGCGGTCTGGCTCGACCAGAACGTCAAGCCGCACAAGCAGCCGGGCTACGCGATCGTCAATATCAGCCTGAAGCCGATCGGCGGCATTCCCGGCGACGCGTCGGCCGACCAGATCGACGTGATGGCCGATCTCGCCGAGCGTTATTCGTTCGACGAGCTACGCGTCACCCACGCGCAGAACATCGTCCTGCCGCACGTCCGCAAGGTCGACCTCTATACATTGTGGCAACGTCTGTCCGATGCCAAGCTGGCCGACGCCAATCTCGATTTGATCAGCGACATCATCGCCTGCCCCGGCCTCGATTATTGCAGCCTGGCCAATGCGCGTTCGATTCCGGTCGCGCAGAAGATCGCGACCCGCTTTGCCGATCTCGGTCGCCAGCGCGAACTGGGCGAACTGAAGCTCAAGATCTCCGGCTGCATCAACGCCTGCGGCCACCACCATGCCGGGCACATCGGCATATTGGGCGTCGATAAGAAAGGCACCGAGAATTACCAGCTGCTGCTCGGCGGCTCGGGCGCTGAAGATGCCAGCCTCGGCAAGATCACCGGCCCCGGCTTCAACGAGGACGGCATCGTCGACGCGGTCGAGCGCGTGACCGACAAATATCTTCAGGTGCGCGAAGAGGGCGAACGCTTCCTCGACACCTATCGCCGCGTCGGCTTCGATCCGTTCAAGGAGGCCATCTATGGCTGACGACCTGCTGCGCTTCCGCAATGACGAAGCGCATGACGAGCCGGCGGTGACGCTCGATTCGTTCCTCGCCGATCAGACCAATGCGACCGCGGTGCGGCTCGAATCGGGCGATGACGCGCGGGCGCTGATCCCCTTTATCGATCGCCTGTCGCTGATCGAGGTTTCGTTCCCCGTCTATCGCGATGGTCGCGGTTATTCGTCGGCGCGCGTCCTGCGCGAGGCGGGCTATGTCGGCGAACTCCGCGCCGCCGGCGACGTGCTGGTCGACCAGGTGCCGTTCATGCGTCGCTGCGGCTTCGACAGTTTCGCCCCCGAAGCACCAATCGATCCCGCGGTGCTCAAGGCCTCGCTCGATCGCTACGAATACCATTATCAACCCGCCGCCGACGCGGCCGTGCCGGTGTGGAAACTTCGGCATGGGTGAAGCGCTGCGCAAGATCGACGTGATCGACACTTCCCCGGCCTTTACCCAAGCCGATGCGGACGCACTCAACGCGCGCTTCGCGGGAGTCGATACGCTCGACATGCTGAAGACGTTGTTTGCTGAAGGGATCCTCGGCAACACGGCGGTGGTGTCGTCGTTCGGCACCGAGAGCGCGGTGCTGCTCCACCTCGTCGCGCGGGCCAATCCGGCGACGCCGGTGGTGTTCGTCGACACGCTCAAGATGTTCCCGGAAACGCTCGACTATCGTGATCTTCTGATGGCGACCTTCGGACTTTCCGACAGCCGTACGGTCAAGCCCGATCCGGTCGTGCTGGCCGCCAGGGACGCGCAGGAATTGCGCTGGTCCTACGACCCCGACGGCTGCTGTGAAATCCGCAAGGTCGAGCCATTGAAGCGCGCCAAGGCCGGGCTCGACAGCTGGATTTCGGGCCGCAAGGCGTTCCAGTCGCAAACCCGCCAGAACATCGCGCGGTTCGAGATCGAGGACGGCCGGCTCAAGGTCAATCCGCTGGGCGACTGGGTGAAGGCCGATCTCGAGGCCTATTTCGCCGAACACGATCTGCCCCGCCACCCGCTAGAGGCGGAGGGCTATCCCTCGATCGGGTGTCAGCCCTGCACGTCGAAAGTGCTCCCCGGCGAAGACCCGCGCGCGGGCCGCTGGCGCGGGTGGGAAAAGACCGAATGCGGGATCCATGTGCCGGAAAAGCCGGGCGAAGAGCCGGTTTTCTGACCCGATCACCCTCTCCCTGGACAGGGAGAGGGATACCGCAGCTTGGCGGCTTTGCCGCCTAGCGGAGGTTGGGAGAGGGTCGAGCGAGCCGAAGGCTCGCGCGGTCCTACGGACCGCTCACCCCTCTCCCAGCTCCGACTAGGGCTCTGACGAACCCAAGTCTGCGCAACCCTCTCCCCTTCCGGGGAGAGGAAGATCTATTCGTAGTCTGGGCTCGAATAATCGCCGGCATAATCGCTGAACAACGTATATTGCGGTTCGAACCTCAGAATGACCTTGCCCGTCGACCCGTGGCGCTGTTTCGCGACGATCAGCTCGGCCAGTCCATGGACACGCTCCATTTCCTGACCCCATCTCGTATAGTCCTCGAACACCTTGGCGTCGTCGCCATCGACTGGTTTCTTGGGCTCCTTGGCCGCGACGTAATAATCCTCGCGATAGACGAAGAGCACGACGTCGGCGTCCTGCTCGATCGATCCCGATTCGCGAAGGTCGGAGAGTTGCGGACGCTTGTCCTCGCGGCTTTCGACCTGACGGCTGAGCTGTGACAGCGCCAGCACCGGCACGTTGAGATCCTTCGCCAAGGTCTTCAATCCGCGGCTGATCTCCGAAATCTCCTGCACGCGGTTGTCGCTCGCCCGCGATCCGCTGCCCGACAGCAGCTGGAGATAGTCGACCACCACCATGCCAATGCCGTTTTCGCCATGGCGGCGCTGCAGACGGCGCATGCGGGTATGGAGCTGGCCAATCGTCAGGCCCGCGGTGTCGTCGATCACGAACGGCAAATTCTGCAATTCGCCGGCCGTCACCACCAGCCGATCCATGTCCGCCTGGCTGATCTTGCCCATGCGCAGTTCCTGGCTCGAGATGCGCGACTGTTCGGCCAGCACGCGCGTGGCCAACTGATCGGCCGACATTTCGAGGCTGAAAAACGCGACCTTGGCGCCGATCCGCTGCTTGGGGTCGATCCCGTCCTGCTCGTCCTGCATGTAGCGCTGCGCCGCGTTGAACGCGATATTGGTGGCGAGCGAGGTCTTGCCCATACCCGGTCGCCCGGCGAGGATGATCAGGTCGGAGCGGTGAAAGCCGCCCATCTTGGCGTTGATCGAACTAAGCCCGGTGGTCACCCCCGACACGCCGCCGCCCGAATTGAGCGCGCGGTCCGCCATCGCGACCGCCAGCGTCGAGGCCTGGGCAAAGGTCTTGACCGACGCTTCGCTGCCGCCGTCCCCGGCGACTTTGAACAATTCCTCCTCGGCCGCCTCGATCTGCGCGCGCGGATTGACCTCTTGCGAGGTGTCCATCGCCTTGTCGACCAGCTCGCGACCGACCCCGACCAAGGTCCTGAGCAGCGCCAGGTCATAGATCTGTTGGGCGAATTGCCGCGCACCGATCAGCCCCGCGCCCGACCCCGTCAGCCGCGCCAGATAGCCCGGCCCGCCCAATTCCTTCATTGCCGGATCGGCTTCGAACATCGGCCGCAGACTGACCGGCGTCGCCGGCATCTGGGCATCAACCATCTTCTTGATCGCGCCGAAAATCCGCCCATGAAGCGGCTCGAAGAAGTGGTCGGGCGTCAGCTTGTCGATTTCCTCCGCAATACGGTTGTCGATCATCATCGCGCCGAGCAAGGCGGCCTCCGCCTCGACGTTCTGGGGAAGCGTGGGCGTCTCCGCCCCCGGCAAGGAATGAATCGCTGTCGCCATGGCGCCCTTCTACGCCACTCCCCCGCCGTCACAAAGCCAGCAGCGCTGTGGATAATCGCATTGGATGGGGATAAGCGCGGTCTGTGGCGGATCATCGCATCAAGGACATCGCGCTCGACGACCGCACGATCGTGTGGCGCAGTGCGGACGTTGAACAGGAACGCCGCATCGCGATCTTCGATCTGCTCGAGGACAATAGCTTCCGCCCGTTGCGCGACTATCCCGACGGCTATGCCGGCCCCTATGTCCTGCATCTCGGGGTCGAGGAGGGCCGACTCGTGCTCGCACTGTCACGCGAGGATGGCTCGCCGCTCGAAACGTTAATCCTCTCGCTCGGCACGCTCAGGCGCCCGATCAAGGATTATTTCGCGATCTGCGACAGTTATTACGAGGCGATTCGCAACGCCACGCCACAGCAGATCGAGACGGTGGACATGGCCCGGCGCGGTATCCACAATGATGCCGCCGAACTCCTGAAGGAGCGGCTGGGGGGCAAGATAGACGTCGATTTCAACACCGCGCGGCGACTGTTCACGCTGATCTGCGTGCTGCACATCCGCGCGTGATGCGGCGCCTGGCATTACCGGTCGGCCTGGCGGTCGCGATGCTCGCGCTGGCCGGCGCGCTTTACCTCGTCGCGCGCGACTGGCGGCCATCGGCGAGCGATTATCAGTTCCAGGGCGTCGATGTGTCGGACGCCAATGGCGCGGTCGACTGGAACGCGGTCAAGGCCGCCGGCGCCGATTTCGGCTATGCCCGCGCGACCCTGGGCGGCGACCGCGATGCGCGGTTCGAGGACAATTGGCGCGGCATCGCCGATGCGGGCATGCGCCGCGGCGCGATCCACGCCTGGTCGCTGTGCCGGCTCGCCGCCGACCAGGCGAACAATTTCAACACCACTGTGCCGAAAAGCGACGATGCATTGCCGCCGGCGGTGGCGATCGATTTCATCGATGGATGCAACGACCGGCCGTCGCGCGATGTCGTGCTGGAGGAACTCAAACGCTTCATCATCATGGTCGAAGCGCATACCGAGCGCCCCGTGCTTCTGCTCGTGTCGAAACGGTTCGAAGCGAATTATGACGTGACGTCTGCGCTCGACCGCCCCATCTGGAGCGCGCAGAACTTCTTCCCGCCCGATTACGCCGCGCGGCCGTGGCGGATGTGGCGGGCGAGCGATATGCGGCGCGTCGATGGAGTCGAGGGGCCGGTCAATTGGGACGTGGTGACGAAATGAACGATACGGATACGGCCGAACGCCTGATCGAGGCGGCACGTGGTGCGGCGGCCAATGCCTGGGCGCCTTATTCGAATTTCTCGGTCGGCGCGGCGCTGTTGATGAGTGACGGCAGCGTGATCACCGGCGCCAATGTCGAAAATTCCAGCTACGGCCTGTCGCTCTGCGCCGAGACGGTCGCGGTCGCGAAAGCAAGCGCCGACGGACGGATGCGCGATGTCGTCGCGGTGGGGATCGTCGGGGGCATGACCGGCAAGGAGGGCGTAGAGCCGATCCTTCCCTGCGGCCGCTGCCGCCAGGTGCTCAACGAAGCGGCTCAAGCAGGGCGGCGCGACCTCAACGTCTGGTGCTCGGGACTGACCGGCGGGCCGATCGCCGAATACACGCTCGCCGAGCTCCTTCCGCATGCTTTTGGACCGGCCAATCTCGGGATAGCGTGAGCGGCCTCCGTTGCCCGCAAGGTACAGGCGAGATGCTGCCACCTAGCGCAACGTTCGCGTCACTTTCCCGGCGGCGTCGCGCATCTCGACACTGGGTTCGCCATCCGCGCCGACGCCCATGGTCAAACGGGGCCGTCCCTGGGGATCGCTCAGCACCAGCGCCACCGTGCCGTTCGCCGACCGGCCGAGCCATGCCCGCCGCGCATTGCTGAAGCCCGCCTTGACGGCAAGCGCATCACGGTCCGGGCCCGGCTTCATGGTTCGCACGCGCAGGCCGGCCTCGATGTCCATCGGCTGGTCCGGCCGATCGTTGATCGCCAGCCCCGCGCGGCGTTCTCCGCCATCCTCGGTGCTGATCAGCTGCAAAGTCTGGTCCTGATGCCAGCGGTCGAACGTGAAGCTGCCGCCGTTGGTCGGCTTTCCGTCCTTCAACCCGCCGTCGAACACCAGCCCGCCATTCTCGTCGCCCTGGTCGTTGTAGAAGATCATCCCGGCTTCGGGCCGGTTGGGATGCGGATATTCCCTGCCACCATAGATGAGGCCGGGGATCAGCGCGTGGTTGGAGATGGCGAGCCGCAGGGTCCCGTCGGGCTCGCGCACATTGATTCGCTGGACGTCGATCGTGTCGAACTTGGCGGCCGCAGGTGCCACCGCCGCCAATGCCAGCCACGCCGTCGCCAAGGTCATCACCGCGGCATAGCCGCCAATCGCGCGCGAGGGATCGATCCGCATTCTCTCGTCTCCGTGGATTTCGCCGGTGCTGGGTACCGCGCCTCTTGCCCGATCGCTTTATTGCCGCGAAAGCTGCTGGCGAACAGGGAGTAGATAATGGCGATCCTTTCCGACCGTTGGATTCGCGAGCAGGCAACGCAGCACGGCATGATCGAGCCGTTCGTCGAAGCGCAGAGGCGCGAGGGATGCATCAGCTACGGCCTCTCCTCCTACGGCTATGACGCGCGCGTCGCGGACGAATTCAAGATCTTCACCAACGTCGATTCAGCGACGGTCGATCCCAAGGATTTCGCCGCAAACAGCTTCGTCGACCGCAAGACCGATTGCTGCATCATCCCGCCCAACAGTTTCGCGCTGGCGCGAACCGTCGAATATTTCCGCGTACCGCGCGACGTGCTGGTGATCTGCCTGGGCAAGTCGACCTATGCGCGCTGCGGCATCATCGTGAACGTCACTCCGCTGGAACCCGAATGGGAAGGCCATGTGACGCTCGAAT
>Ga0207669_10000072_pt1 | contig 51702 bp, 47 predicted proteins | sample KBSM33metaG_FD_184329 | JGI IMG/M metagenome (GOLD analysis project Ga0207669, IMG submission 184329) | Miscanthus rhizosphere microbial communities from Kellogg Biological Station, Michigan, USA - KBS M3-3 metaG (SPAdes) (version 2) | ecosystem: Host-associated > Plants > Roots > Rhizosphere >...
TAGCGATCCGCATCAGCGGGTTCACCCACAAGGATCCCGGCTATATCGACAATCCGACCCTCAAGCTGACCGACGTCAACGACTTCTATGCGAGCGGCGGTCGCGTATCCGCGCTGTTCAAGCCTGCGTCGAATCTGTCGATCAACCTCAGTGCATTGTATCAGCGCAGCATCGCCGAGGGACAGAATGAGGAAATCCGCGGGTTCGGGCTCGCCAATTATCAAACCAACAATATCGTCGATACCGGCCGCACGACCAAGACGATCCAAGCCTATAGCGGTACGGTGCGCCTGGGCCTGGGGCCGGTCGATCTTACTTCCGTCACGGCGTTCAGCAAGTTCAAGGCAACCGCCAGCCAAGACTATACCAATATCCCGCCCTGGGGTTCGCTCGCGCAAAGCGGTTTCGGCGTTCCGGGGGCGCCGTCACGGCTGAATGCCGACGTCCGGCGGCTCACGCAGGAATTCCGCGCGACGTTCAAGACCGGGCAGGTGCTGGATTGGCTCGTCGGCGCCTTTTATTCCGACGAGAACACGCACATCCGGCAAGCAATCACCGCGCAAGCGGTGAGCGGCGCCACGGCCGGGAACATCTTCACCTATGACCAGCCGATCAATTTCAGGGAATATGCCGTCTTCGCCGATCCCACCCTGCGCCTGACCGACCGGTTCAGTGTGCAGTTTGGCGGCCGCTATAGCTGGCAGACGGCCAACTACCTGGCCGTTACCCAAGGCGGCTCGATCTATGGCGGTAAGACCGTGACGCTCGCGGCGCTAACTCGACGCGACCAGGTCTTCACTTATCTCGTTACGCCGCAATACCGTATCGGTCGTGACCTGATGTTCTACGCGCGGCTGGCCACGGGCTATCGGCCAGGGCGTTCGAATTCCGCCAATCCCAACCCCCTGATCCCGCGCGTCGCCGCGCCCGACCGGACGACCAATTACGAGCTCGGCGTCAAGGGCAGTCTGATGGCGAACATGGTCGCATTCGACCTGTCGTTATACCGGATCGACTGGAGCAAGATGCAGCTGAACGCGATCGATCCCGTCAGCCATCTTTCCTTCACCTCCAACGCCGCTCGTGCGCGCAGCCAGGGCGCCGAAGCCTCCATCACCTTGCGTCCCCGGGTCGGGCTGACGCTTGGCGGCTGGCTGAGTGTCAACAAGGCCGTGCTTACCGACGGGATTGTCACCACAGCGGCCTATGCACCGACTGGCGCGAGGCTGCCGTTCAGTCCGCGTTTCTCGATGAACCTCTCCGCCGACGAGAGTTTTACGCTTTCACGCGACCTGACCGGCACGGTGGGCGCGACGTTCAGCCATATCAGCGACCGTCAAGGGACGTTCGTGGCGACTGCCGCGCGGGCGAATTATCCGGCTTATGATCAGTTCGATCTGCGCGCCAGCTTGCGCTATCGCGACTGGGCGTTGAATGTCTATATGCGCAACGTCGGCGACAAGCGCGGCCTGCTCGGGGGCGGCCCGGGCGCCTATCCGCCGTCGGCCTATGTCTACATCCAGCCGCGCAGCTTCGGCGTGTCCCTGACCAAGACATTTTGATCGGATGAGGTCGTTGTTCGGCATCGGGCGGTGATGACGTCAATCCAGTCATCCTCACAAGAAGAGCGGAACGCGCACTATCGCGCCGCGCTTACCGCCTATGCCGACGCGATCACCGCGCGCGATCCTGAACGCGTACTGGCACTCTTTGCCACGGACGCGGTGCTCGAGGATCCGGTAGGGTCTGGTCGGATCGTCACGGGCATCGACGCGCTGCGGCCCTATTTCACGCGCGCTTGCGGCCGCGACATCGCGATGCGGATCGCTGGGCACATCTCATGCTCGAAGGGTAATGCCGCCTGCGCGCCCATCCGCGTAGACGTCGATGGCAGCGTGATCCACGACATCAGCGTCGCCCGGTTCGACGATGACGGCTTGATCATCCGATACGACGCCTTCTGGGGGCCCGGCGACATTGAGGGTCCTGACCCCAGCAGCGGTCGTCCCACCTGACCCACCGTGCAGGACGCTTGCACCAACCTGAAGAGAAAAATCATGGCACTCCCGGCACTGGCGACCCAGGCGGACAAGAACGAGCATTATCGCGCCGTCCTCGCCGCTTATACCGAACTCGTCACTGCTGGGGACGTTGAAGCCGTTCTTGCGTTGTTTGCCGAGAATGCCACCGTCGAGGATCCCGTTGGATCGGGCCGCCTGATCGCGGGCGCCGACGAGCTCCGGACCTTCTACACCGAGATATGCCGACGCGGGATGACGCTGCGGATCGACGGCCACATTGCATGCGCGCGGGCGAGCGTCGCCTGTGCACCGATCCGGATCGATGTCGATTCGACCGTGACGCACGACATCAGCGTGGTGCAATTTGACGATAACGGTCGAATAGTTCGCTACGATGCACACTGGGGCCCGGGCGACGTCGAACGTGTCGTTGCAGGAGCGGAACGCGTAGCAGATAGCCTTGGCGATTATGAGCATCTGGTGATCAGGCGGCGGGGCAGGATCGTCACTATCGCGCTCAACCGGCCGGAGAAGCTCAATGCGTTCAATGCCCGGCTGCATACCGAACTCGCGATGATCCTTCAGCGCGTGGGCGACGATCCGGACAGCGATATCGTCGTCCTAACCGGAAACGGCCGGGCGTTCAGTGCGGGCGGCGACATCGGCTGGCAACAGGCCGCGTACGAGAGTCCCGCGCTGTTCGAGGCCACGGTGCGCGAGGCCAAGCAGATCGTCTTCGCGATTCTGGATTGCGAGAAGCCGATCATCGCGCGGATCAACGGGCCCGCGGTGGGCCTGGGTGCGACCATCGCGCTGTTCAGCGACGTCAGTTTCATCGCTGAAACCGCGCACATTGCCGATCCCCATGTATCCGTCGGCATGGTCGCGGGCGACGGCGGGGCCCTGATCTGGCCGCACCTGGTCGGTCTGGCGCGCGCCAAGCACTACCTTCTGACTGGCGATCCGATCGACGCGAGCGAGGCGGTTCGCATCGGCCTGGTCAACTTTGTGGTTCCCGACGCCGAGCTCGACCGGGCGGTGGACGCTTATGCCGATCGCCTCGCCGCGGGCGCACAACTGGCGATCCGTTATTCGAAGCTGACGATCAACGCGGGCATCCGCGCGCTTGCCGGATCAGCGATGGATGTCGGCCTCGGCTATGAGAGCGTCACCAACATGACCGACGATCACCGCGAGGCGCTCGCGGCATTCCGCGAGCGCCGCAAGCCAAATTTCGGCGCGCGCAGGGATCCGTCATGATTTCGCTCGAGGGACGCACTGCCCTAGTGACCGGCGCGGCCGCCGGTATCGGCTTCGGCATCGCCACCGTACTGAGCCGGGTCGGCGCACGCGTCGCCGTCAACGACATCGACGCGGATGCGGCTCGCGCCGCGGCCGACCGGATCGGGGGCACGGCGTTCGCCGTTCCCGGCAACGTCGCGGAGCAAGTCGAGGCGGACGCGATCGTAGCGGCGGTTTGCCGGGCGGCTGACCGTCTCGATATTCTGGTGAACAATGCCGGCATCCCGCAGCCGATCACGCCGCTGCGGTCGCTGACGGTCGATGCGTGGCAACGCGTGTTCGACGTCAACCTGCGTGGTACATTCCTGATGAGCCAAGCGGCAGCGGCGGCGATGTTCGCGCAAGGCCGCGGCGTCATCGTCAACATATCGTCGGTCACCGGGTTGGCGCCGATCCCCGCTTCGCACGCTTATGGCGTTTCGAAGGCGGCCGTCGCGATGCTGACGCAAACGCTGGCGTCCGAGTTGGCGCGCCAGAATATCCGCGTCAACGCGGTGGCGCCCGGCGTGGTCGCCGCGCCGATGCTCGAGAAGATGGGGATCACGGCCGAGCATATCGCCAATGTCGAACGGCGCGTGCCGATGGGCCGGCTCGGCCAGCCCGAGGAGATCGGGCAGGCCGTCGCCTTCCTGGCATCCGACGCGGCGAGCTATATCACCGGGGCGATCCTGCCGGTCGATGGCGGCTGGCTGTCGTTCAGCGGCGTCGGCACGCCGCCGGGATAGGGTGCGCGCCGCATGCTGCTCAGCGCGGTGCCATCCGGATAGCGCCATCGAGGCGGATCACTTCGCCGTTCAGCATCGGATTGGTAATGATCTGCCCGACCATCAGCGCATATTCCTCGGGTCGTCCGAGCCGGCTCGGATGCGGCACTTGCTGGCCCAGCGAATCCTGCGCCGCCTGGGGAAGCCCCTGCATCATCGGCGTCAGGAATATGCCGGGGGCGATCGTCATCACGCGGATGCGATGCATCGCCAGGTCGCGCGCGACCGGCAGGGTCATGCCGATGACGCCGCCCTTGCTCGACGCGTAGGCAGCCTGGCCGATCTGCCCATCATAGCCCGCCACCGACGCGGTGTTGACGATCACCCCGCGTTCCTCCTCGTCAGTTTGCCACGCGGCGAGGCGGGCCGCGACTTTCGAGATCATGTTGTACGTACCGATCAGATTGACCTCGATCGTTCGGCGGAACGCGTCGAGCGGGTGCGGGTCGTTTTCCCGCCCCACGGTCTTGCGAACGGTCGAAATCCCCGCGCAGTTCACCAATATTCGCGCGACGCCATGCTGCTCTTCCGCCGCGGCGATCGCCGCCGCGACGCCGGTATCGTCGGCGACGTTTACCTTGCGAAACTGGCCGCCGATCCGCTGCGCGGCTGCTTCGCCGGCCTCCTCGTCGAGATCGAACAGCGTCACTTTCCCGCCCTGTTCGGCGAGCAGCCGTCCAGTGGCAGCACCCAAACCGGACGCGCCGCCCGTGACGATCGCTGCCATGCCATCTATTTTCATCGTTGGTCTCCTACCGAAGGCAAGTGGTTGAGTTAGGGGTCGGTGCGGTCAACTGTTGCATTCGGCGTCTGCCGCGATAACCGCTGGGATGCCATCGACGCAGGCGTGCAGGCCCAGCAGCCCGACGAGCTGAAATACTTCCAAAATCTCCGCTGACGTAGCGCCGGCGACCATCGCGGCGCGGATTTCGGATCGCATCGCCGGCCGGTTGAGATGGGTCGGCGAGGCAGCGAGGGACAGCCGAATCAGGGCACGCTCGCGATCGGTAAGGCGTGCTTGCCCCGCATCGATTTCGATAAGGTCGACCAGAGCTTGTGCGTAAAGCGGCGTCATCGTCGCGACGACCGCCAGCCACGTGGGACGGTCGCCGCGGACGGCGGCGTAGCGGTCCAGCAGCTGCACTACGATCAGCTCATCGATAGCTGCCGTCGCAGGGGCGAGCTCCGTCAGGAGCTCGACTCCCGCGATGACGCTATCAAGTCCCTGCATCGCCGCGATCAGCAGGACTTCTATCAAGTCCGCCGCGGAACAGCCCGACGCAAACGCCTCGCGGATGTGAATGTCGAGGCCCTGCAGGTACAGATGCGTGGTCGACGCATCGACCGCGATGAAGATCAACTCGCGCGTGCGCACGTCGAGCGGTCCCTCGCTCTGGACAGCGTCGGCATAGGCGAGATGCCCTTCGATCCAGCGAGGATTGTACCGCAGCAGCCCGTCGTTGAACGCGACCCAATAACCACGGGAGCGAACATAGGCGTCCTTGAAGGCTTGCTCCTCAGGGGTCAGCGTGATCGACATGGAGCTCTACGAATCGAAGGTTGCTTCGTTCGCCCAAGGCCCGTGGCAGTCATCACGCCACGACCGGTATTGGTTGCGCGGCGGGCGCGTTGGTGACGTGACGCGCCGCGCGCAGCATGAAGGCGCCGCCGACGATCATCACCGAACATATCGCCACCAGCCCCCAGCGCAGCCCTTCGGCAGGCCCATAGGTGGGCGTCAACGTGTCGCTGATGAAGCCGGTCAGCACGGGACCGAGGCCAAGCCCGACCAGATTGGCGAACAGCAGCACGATCGACAGCCCCGTCGCGCGGCGGTTGGCATCACAGACCAGATAGAGCGACGAAAACATGGGCGCGGCCATGACGTTGAGCGCCACCATCGCCAGGAACAGCGGAATCTGCATCGCTGCCATCGACGGCTGCGCCAGGGCGAACATAAAAAGCGGCGCTGAAATGATCATCGCCCAGCCTGCGGTTCGCGGCAGATTGGCGAGGTTCCGGCGCGCGAGACGATCGCCCAACTGGCCGCCGAGGAGGTTTCCGATCACCGCGGCGATCATCGACATCGTGCCGAAATTCGCCCCGGCCTCTTGCACGCTGAGGCCGAACAAGCGGGTCATCAGCGACACGATGAAAACCAGCGCGCCATATCCCATGAAGAAGTAGATGACGACCGCGTACAGGATGTAGCGGTACGCCGGTAGGCGGAACAACGCGCCGCTGGCGGCGCGGAACGGCTCGGCGACGACCTTGCTCGGGAAAACTTTGCGCGGCTCCTTTAGCACCGACAGTGCGATCGGACCGAGCAGGAGTCCCGCAATGCCGACGAACAGGAACGCGTTGCGCCATCCATAATGCTGGGCGATGTAGCCGCCGAGGATCAGCCCGCCCGCATACCCCATCGACGAGGCCATCATGAAGATTCCCATCGCTCCGGAGCGTTTCTCGGGCGGGAAATAGTCGGCGAGCAGGCTCTGCGCCGGCGGCATCGCGCCGGCTTCGCCAGCTCCGACACCGAGCCGCGCGGCGACGAGCTGCCAGAACGTCTGCGTGAGGCCACAAAGCGTGGTCATCACGCTCCAGACGATCAGTGAAAAGGACAATATCCGGGTGCGATCCCCGCGATCCGCCCATCGCGCCAGCGGCAGGCCCAAGGTTGCGTAGAAGCAGGCGAAGACGATTCCGCTGAGCAGGCCAAGCTGCGTATCGCTGATATGGAACTCGGTTTTTATCTGCGGCAACAGCACGCCGAGGATGTTGCGATCAGTGTTGTTCGATGCATAAACCAGGAACAGAATCGCCAGGAAAAACACGCGCTGGCGACCGGAATAGAGCAACCACGGTGCCGCGTGAGTAGCGCCTCCACCATCCGCGTCGAGTCCGCTGACCGGGCCGCGATCGTCTTCCGAATTGCGGGTGGTCACTCACCCACGGCCTTGTTCACACGCTGCATGTTTTTGTCCCATCCGCTATGCGAAGCATGCCCGGCGCGAGGGGCGCGGGATTGTCTCGATGGGACACGATGACCGCACCGATGCGCCATCCCGCGCTACGCATTGGCGTTCGTCAGGTAGGGCAGGGGCTCGTTCGAAATGAACTCGTGCCGGCCGGCGCGCGCACGGGACGGCAGTTTGCCGAAATGCGTCTTGTAGCGGCGGCTGAAGTGCGCCGCGTCGGCAAAACCGCAAGACAGCGCGATTTCGGTGATCGAAATCCGGCTCGTCGCGAGCAGCCAGTCGGCGTGATTGAGGCGTAGCTGTGCACCGTAGACTGACGGGCTGGAGCCGGTCTCGTGCTTGAACAGCCGAAGGAGCTGGCGGCGCGACACGCCGACTGCCCGAGCGAGTTCGTGTACCGCGACGGGCCGGTCGTGCTGCTCGGCAATCATCAGGATCGCGCGCCGGAGCCGCTCGTCCATGGCGCCACTGGCGATTGCCGGACGCGGCTGGAGCGCGCCGGCGGGACGAACGCCGTCGATCTGCAGAATGCCGAGCGCCTTGCGCGCCAGCGCGGCGTCGGCGTGCCGTTCGATGATCCATGCGCCGACATCGGCGGAGCCGGTACCGCCCGCGCAGGTGACGCAGCGGCCATCGGCCAGGAACAGGTCGGTGGCAGAGACCTCTACGTCTGGAAATTCCTCGTTGAAGTCTGCCAGATGAAACCAGCTGACGCACGCCTTCCGTCCTGCCAGCAGGCCCGCCTGCGCCATCATGAACGACCCGGTACAGACGCCGATTATCGTCACGCCTGCCTTCCAGGCGCGCCGCAAGAAGTCCTCGATCGCTTCGTCGTCGGTGTGACGGCGCCGAAGCAGTCCGCCGCAGACGACAATGTAATCGAATGCCCCGGGATCACGCAGCGGCTCTTGTGCCCGTAGTTCCACGCCGCAGCTCGCCTGCACTGGCGCACAGTTCGGCGTGATAACCGACCATCGAAAGCGCACGGGGCGACTGCGATCGCCTTCGTCGGCTGCGAGGCGAATGACATCGACCAGGGTGGAGAAGGCCGTCAGCGTGAAATTGGGCAGCGGCAGGAGCGCAATGCTTGGAACGTCCGTCATATCGGTTCATCCCTGAGCCGCGTCATGCGCTGCACCACCTGTCGAGAAGTTTGCCACCTGGCCTCGGACCCTGGATTTCGCCGGGTGTCCTCGAGAAGCGTGGCACCGGCGCGCACTGCTCCATTCCACCCCTGGTGACATAGGCGGCACGGGCGCGCATGTGCGGGTGACTGGCCGCCTCGCTCAACTCGAGCACCGGCGCGAAGCAGGCGTCGGTCCCTTCGAGCAGGGTGGTCCAGTCCTTCTGATCGCGCTGGGCGAAAATAGCGGCAAGCATCTCGCCGCGCTCCGCCCAGGTCGAGGCGTCGTATTGCGCGGATAACAGGTCGCGCGACGCTCCGACCTTGTCGAGCAGGCATTCGTAGAACTTCGTCTCGATCGCCCCGACGGCGACCTCACGGCCGTCCCTGCAGGCATATGTCCGGTAGAACGGCGCCTGGCCCGCGAGTAGGTTCTCGGCGGGACTGAGCGAAATGCGGCCGGTCTTCTTCAGTCCGTCGAAGAAGGTCATCAGTGACGAAACCCCGTCGACGATCGCAGCATCGACGACCTGGCCGAGTGCCGAGCGTTCCCGCTCGAGCAGCGCCGCAACGATTCCGAAGGCGAGCAGCATCGAGCCGCCGCCGAAATCCCCTACCAGGTTGAGTGGAGGCAGCGCCGCGCCCTTTGGCGACCGGATTGCGTCCAGCGCGCCGGTCAGCGCGATGTAGTTGATGTCGTGGCCGGCGGCGTGGGCAAGCGGTCCGTCTTGGCCCCACCCGGTGACCCGGCCGTAGATCAGCCTCGGATTGCGGGTGCAGAGGGCATCTGGCCCCAACCCGAGCCGCTCCATCACGCCAGGGCGGAAGCCCTCTATTAGGACGTCCGCTTTATCGCAGGCCGCCAGGCAAAAATCCCGCCCCTCGTCGGTGTGGATGTCGATGGTCGCCGACGCACGACCACGATCGGCAATTGGGTTTGGCCAACCGTTGCCGCCCACCTTATCTATTCGAAGGACTTCAGCCCCGAGGTCGCTGAGCAGCATGGCACAATGCGGTCCCGGCCCGATGCTAGCGAACTCCACAACGCGCACGCCGACCAGCGGCCCCTGGGCGCCGCCGGCTGTCACGCGGCGAACAGCTCGGCGATCGGATCGATGAACCCCAGGTCAACCTCGTCGGCGGTTACAGGGGCAAGATGTTCCGGGAAGGCCCCGAGCAGGTTGGTCAGCAGGATCACCGCCAGGCCGTCCGGATACAGGACGACCTGCGACTTGGCGCCGCCGCCGGGGGCGGACACGCGGCCCACCGCGCTTCGGCCGATCAGCCAGCCGATCCCCCATACACCCGGCCGGCCGTCGTACATGGGCTCGGCGGTGAGGAGGGTATCGATGCTCGGCGCGCGCTCGAGTAATACGCCGCTCCGCAGTGCGATCACCCAGTTGGCGAGGTCGCTGGCAGTGCTGTGCAGTCCGGCGGCGGTCCGGACAACCGCCGGCCAGTTGATATGGCTTTTGAACATCCGGCCTGCCGGCGCGCCATCGACGCTGATGCACATATAAGTGTCGGCGCGATGCCGAACGATGTCCTGATCGTTGAAGTATCGGGTGTTCGGCATGCCTGCGGCGGCGAACTGGCGTTCGGCGATGAAGTCGGCGAATGGCTTGCCGGCCACGCGATCGATGATCTTGCCGAGCAGCGCATAGTTGGTCTGGGTATACGCGTAGCCCTGGCCGGTAGGATATTCCATCGGCGCAGCATAAGCTCGTCGCCAGGCATCCTCCTCGGTGCCGTCGCCGAGCAGCGCCGCCGAGCTGTCGGCGGTGTAGTACATGATCTCTGGCACGCCAGACGTCAGCGTGGCGAGCTCGCGGACGGTGATTGCCCGCCACCCCTCGGGTAGGCCATCGAGATAGTCGGCGATCGGCGCTGAGAGGTCGACGAGCCCCGCCTCGACCAGCTGCATCACCGCGATGCCGGTAAACGCCTTCGACATCGAGTTGACCGAGAAGATCGACTCATCGGTGACGGCGACGTCGTGCTCGACATTTGCCATGCCCATCGCATCGAGCGTGTCGACGCGGCCGTGGCGGACAACGGCGACTTGCAGCCCGGGAATGCCTCGGGCCTCCATCAGCCCGCGCAGATAATCGCGCAAGGCGGGCGATGAACGCTGGAAGGACGTATCAGTCATGGCTGGACCCTATTCATTCGTGGACAGGCGGCGCGAACGTTCGGCGTAGCGCCTTCTTGTCCGGTTTGCCGACGCCCGTCAGCGGGATCGCGTCGACAATCTCGATCCGCTTGGGAGTCTGCACCGGTCCCTTGCGCTCGCGGACATGGGCGACGAGGTCTGCGATCGCAGTGGCGTCGTCGCGCAGAACCACCGCGGCGACGACAATCTCGCCCCAATGATCGTCGGGCACACCGAATACGCAGGCGCTCGCCACACCTGGATGCGCTTCGAGCACGTCCTCGACCGCGCGCGGATAGACGTTGAAGCCGCCGGTGATCACCATATCCTTGGCGCGATCGACGAGGCGCAGGAAGCCGTCCGGATCGCGGATGGCGACATCGCCGGTGTGCAGCCAGCCGCCCCGCAGCGCCTCGGCGGTTTCCGCCGGCTTGTTGAGATAACCGCTCATCAGCAACGGTCCCTGGACACATAGCTCGCCGGGCTCGCCGTCGGGCACTTCGTTGCCGTCGGCATCGAGCAACCTAACCGCCGCCTCGGGCACCGGCCGGCCGCAGGAAGCCAGGCGCTGATCGGACGATAAATCGTGTTCGGCACGGCGCATCGTCGTCACCGTCGTCGGCGCTTCGGCCTGGCCATAGAATTGGAAGAAGACGGGGCCGAAATGCGCGATCCCCGCCCGCAGCCGCGCGGGGGTGATCGGCGAGGCGCCGTAGAAGATCGTCTCGATGCTGGAGGTGTCGAATTCGGCCAGGCGCGGATGATCGAGGATCGCGCTGATCATGGTCGGCACCATCAGCATGCAGGTGATGCGGTGGCGTTCGATCGCGGCGAGCGTGCGCGCCACGTCGAAGCCGGGCTCGACATAGAGCGTGCCGCCGCGCGCCATCGTCGGGGTGAAGACGATGCCCCCCGAATGGCTGAGCGGTGCTACCAGCAATTGCCGGATTTCGTCCGGCCATTCCCAATCCGATGCGATGATGCCGAACATCGTCGACATGCAGCGATAGCTGACCTGAGTCGCCTTCGGGACGCCGGTCGTGCCTCCCGTATAAATGATGCGGACGATGGCCTCGGGGTCGATCTGCCGCAACTCGATCCGGTTCGCCTGCTCGCGTGCCGCCATCGCCACGATATCGTCGTCGCCGCCACCACCGATTGTCAGGATTCGCGTCGACCGCCCGGCGAGTTCGATCGCCTTGGCGATCTCCGGTGCGCGGGTTTCGTCAACCACCACGATGTCGATCGCGGAGTCGTTGAGGATATAGGCGAAGTCGGATGGCGTCCCCATCGGATGGAAGGGTGTGAACACCCCGCCGATGATGCCCAGCGCCTGCTGGACGAACAGCACTTCGACGCTGTTGCCGGCCAGCAGGCCGACCGGGACGCCGAGTGTGATGCCGAGCTGGTCGAACACCGCGGCGTAACGCGCGACCTGGCCCTCCATTTCTGCGCCGGAATAGTCCTCGCCGCCGGCCGCCTTCAGCAATATCCTGTCGCTGTACGTCCGCAACCCGTTCACCAGCACGTCGTTCAGATGATCGAACGATCGACCCGATCCATGAGCGTTGGCGACCTCGGCGGCGAGCGAGACCATCACACGCGCTCCAGCACGTGCACGGCGCACGCCGACCCGTAGTCGATGATGCCGCCGACGATATGCGCCAGCCCGATCCGCGCGCCCTCGACCTGCCGCGCACCGGCCTCGTCGCGCAGATGGAGGCACAATTCATATAGATTCGCGATGCCCGTCGCCCCCAGCGGATGTCCCTTGGACAACAACCCGCCTGACACGTTCACCGGTATCCTGCCGCCGTGCGCGGTCTCGCCGCTGTCGATCAGCGCGCCCGCCTCGCCGATGCCGCACAGACCCAGATTCTCGTAATGCAGGAGCTCGGCGGTGGCGAAGCAGTCGTGCAATTCGACCAAGTCGATATCCGCGACATCGATGCCGGCCGATTCATAGGCGAGCTTCGCCGTCGCGCGCGTCACTTCGTTGAAGTCCGTCAGCCCGTCCTCGATATCGGTATAGACGCTGCTGAGCGATTCCGCGGTCCGCACGCGCACTGCCCGACCCATCAGGCCGTGCTTGCGCGCATAAGCTTCGCTGACGACGACCGCCGCCGCGGCGCCGTCGATGTTGATCGAGCACATCAGCTTGGTGTTGGGATAGGCGATCATGTCGGATGACATCACCTCCTCCAGCGGCGTTTCGCGGCGGACATAAGCCTTGTCGTTGCGGGTTGCATGAAAGTGGTTCTTGACCGCGACCTTCGCGAATTGCTCGAACGTCGTGCCATATTTGGCGCTGTGCTCGAGCCCCGCCTGCGCGAACATCGACGGCGTCGTGATCGTGCCGATCGCTCCCTCCTCGCGGAACCCGCTCGGCCGGCCCGGCATCGGAATGAGGCCGCGCTCCATCTGCTCGACGCCAACGGCGAGCGCGACATCGTGCCGCCCGCTCTCCACTGCGAGTACCGCTTCTCGGAACGCGGACGCGCCGGTCGCGCAACCATTGGTGACGTTCAGCACGGGCATGCCATGCTCGCCGATCTGGCGCAGGATACGTTGCCCGACGAGCGAATTCGCCTGGAGCGAACAGCCGCAATACAGCGTCTGGACATCGCGGATGCTCAGCCCGGCATCGGCGAGCGCCAGCAGCGCCGCCTCGGCCCCCAGCTGGTCCACGGTGCGATCAGGATATCGCCGGAAGGGGATCATATCGATCCCAACGATTAGCCCCTTGCTCATGCCGCCGTCTCCATCGGTAGAAATGTCTGTGCGTAGAATGGACGTCCGGACGGGTCGCGTTGCCCGGTGTCCTCAATGCTGATCCGCACGGGCTTGCCGATCTCGGCCACCGGGTCAGCGGGAATCGCGCCGTGCAGAGTGCCGCGCACGACTCCGCCGCCATCGATCGCGATTACCGCGGCGATGAACGGCACGGGAACCCCAGGATAACTGCGGGTGATCACCGTGCAGGTGCGGATGCGCCCGGTGTCCGCGAGCCGCACGTGCGCAAGCTGGTCGATCTCGCCGCATGCGGCGCAGCCGAACCGTTTTCCCAGCATGGTCGCGCCGCATACGCCGCACCGGCTGCCGGCCAGGAAATGGTCGCCGCTCTCGTCGATCACGACGTAGGGCATGGCGGGAATCGGCTCAGGGGGTCGTTCGCTCATCATTCTCTCCGGAGGGTCATGGATCGCGTCATTTCGCCGCACGCCTGGGAATCCGCCGTGTCACCATTGCCGCAGTCCCTCGAGCATGCGGGTCTGCGCATCGAGCCCGTTGGCCAGCGCCTTGGCGCGCCATTCGGGGCTGGTTGGGTTCAACCCTTCCATCATCGCTGCGCGCATGTCGTCGCGCGATACGGAGGAGCGGCCGCGCCCGAACCGCAGCCAGCGATCCATACGCACGGCATTGCCAACGGTGATGTTGTCGAGGGTGCCGACCTCGATCAGCACGCCGGTCCACTCGGCGTGCGGTGCTGTGGTCGGCAACCAGGCGGAGAACAGCCCCTGATAGGTCGGCACCTCTCCGTTGGTCACTTCGAAGGTCGCCGCGAACGAGGAACGTGCTTCCTCGCCTAGCCAGCTGAACACGCGTTCATAAGAGGCCGAGCCGGGCGCGAAGTTGCACAGGTGGCTCAGCTCACCGAACGGGCCGAGCCCGGTGTGCCACTCGACAAACGCGATTTGCTTTGCCTTGGCGAAGACCTTGGGGAGAAGACCCGATACGGCCGTTCGCGACCATGATGGTCCGTTGCCGACAAAGTTGAGGCCGGTCGGCTCGGCGACTTGCCCACCGGCGAGCACCGTCACCATGTGCTTGGCGCCATGGGTGCGCGTGACTTCGTCGCGAACGTCGCTCCAGTCGATCGTCTCTTCGGTCCAGTCGTCCGGGCAGAGCGCGCGGAAAAGGACGGGATAGACTTCGTCCTGCACGAGGCCCTCGCCATAATCGGCGAAATTCCGATTGGGATCGATGTTCGCCTCATCGGTTCGCGACAGATGCGAGAAGCCCCAAGGGTTGAGGGCGTGGAGCGCCACGACATTGACGCCCTCAGGAATCACGAGATCACGCAAAAACGCCATCTGCAGTGCCGAGCCGACAAACCCTTCCTGCCCGTGCGTACCCGACACGATGAACAACGATTTTTCCGCATTGGGGTCGCCGAACGTCGCGACGTCGATCGCCAGTTCCTCGCCTTCGAAGCCGCGCTCGGTCGGGTGGACGGCAGACACGACGACTGCGCCCCGTTCCGCCGCCAACGCGAGAAACTTCTTGCGGGCTTCGGCATATGTCTCGCTGAAAGGAGAGGGCATGGGTTGCTCCATTGACTCAGACGCGCTCGATGACCGCGCAGGGCGCCATGCCGCCGCCGGTGCACAGGGTGACCAGGCCGGTTGCCAGGTCGCGCCGCTCCAGCTCGTCGAGCAGCGTCCCGACCAGCATTGCGCCGGTCGCGCCGATCGGATGGCCAAGTGCGATGGCGCCGCCCGATACATTCACCTTTGCATGATCGACCTCCAAGTCGCGCATGAACATGAGCGGGACAATGGCGAACGCCTCGTTGACTTCGAACAGATCGATGTCGCCCGCCGTCATCCCCGCTATGGCCAAGGCCTTCCGCGCGGCCGGGGCAGGGGCGTTGAGCATCAGCTCGGCGGAACCACCGACAGTTGCGATCGACCGAATTCGGGCACGCGGCTTCAGCCCGTGCGCCCTTGCATAATCGGGCGACGCCAGCACGACCGCGCCGGCCCCGTCGACGATCCCCGACGAGTTGCCGCCATGGTGGACATGCGAAATCGCAACATCGCCATAGTTGCGCTGGAGTAGCTGCCGATAGGTCAGCCCGTTGGCGTCGAGTGGGATGTCGCTCATGCCCTCGAAGGCCGGCTTGAGCGACGCCAGTCGCTCCATGGTCGTCCCGGGGCGGGGATATTCGTCTGCATCAAGCGCGAGCGTGCCGTCGTCCCGATAGACCGGCACGAGGCTGCGGTCGAAGGCGCCGTCGACGATCGCTGCAGCGGCGCGCTGCTGGCTCTGATAGGCGAAGCTGTCGAGCTCCTCGCGGCTCACACCCTCGATCGTCGCGATCAGATCCGCGCAGATGCCCTGGTGGGTCTGGCGGATGTGTTCCCGCACATGGGTATTGCCGCAATCGAACAATTGCGGCGCAGAGACCGAAGGCACGCCCGACATCTGCTCGACGCCGCCCGCGACGACGAGATCCTGGACTCCCGACCAGATGCCCATGATTGCCTGGTTCACCGCGGTCAGGCCCGAGCCGCAATATCGATTCACCGTGAATCCGGGCACCGACGCCCAGCCGGCGTCGAGTGCCGCCTGGCGGGCGATGCAGCCACCTTGTCCCTCGACCTGCGCGAAGCAGCCGATGATCAGGTCGTCGACATCGTCAGGGTTGAGGTCGCTGCGTTCCTGCAGGGCCCTCAGGACGGTAGACAGGATGCGCTGCGGATGGACGGAAGATAATGCTCCCTGATCGGGTTTGCCGATCCCGCGGGGCGTTCGCGCCGCGTCGATGATCCAGGCCTCACGCATGCCACTCTCCAACTTTCTGACCCTGCGCAGTCAGGCGAACGCGTTCGCCGACCAATGTCGATCGCTGCGCCAACCGTTGTCGCTCCCGCGTCTGTGCAGGTCACATGTCTAACGTGCATTTCTGTTGGCTCAGGGAAAAATCAGATAGAACTTCTGTGGCGTTCTTTTGAATTTTTACGACGTGATCTGTTGATGCTTCCGCAGGCTAGGGCAGCGTTTCGACGCGTAGCGTCACGCCCATTTCGGACAGCCACTCGATCAGGCGTTCGAAGTCGACGGCGATGGTGGCGGTGTTGCGCAATGGGTGAACGGCAATCCGGGCGTGCGAACGGAAGCTGGCATCGAAAACCACCTGCACCGTTCCCGACGGCGCCGCCACCGCTGCCAGCGGAGTCACCGACCCCGGCTCGACGCCCAATAGCCGGGCCATCTCGTCCGGCTTGCCGAACGAAAACTTTCCCGCGCCGACGACTGCCGCGATCGCGCGAAGGTCCGCACGCCGATCGATCGGAAGTACGACAAGCCAGTAATCTCCGCGCTTGTCCTTCAAGAACAGATTTTTCGTATGCGCGGCAGGAAGCGCGTCGTGGACTGCTGCGCTCTGCTCCACGGTGAAGACCGCCGGGTGTTCGAGAAGCTCATAGGCGATGCCCTTTTGGGCAAAGTCGGCAAAAATCTGATCTTCGGTCATCGCTGGCAGCGCCTTCGTGGTCTGCAACGGCCGGTGCGCGGCGTATACCGCAGACCGCTGCCTTGATCCTGCACCTGTCTAAGCCATTCAGGTGGATTTAAGGCTTGAACTTTTACGCCACTTTATTTGATCTAGCGGTCACTAGCAGATCACCGGGAGATGGATCGTGGCAACGCAATCGACGGAGGTGGCGCGCGTTTCGAAGCTCAGGATCGGGTTCGTGCTCGCGCCCCGGTTCACACTCGCCGCCTTCGCGAACTTCGTCGATGCGATCAGGCTTGCGGCAGACGACGGAGACCGCAGTCGTCAGATCGATTGCGAATGGGCAGTGCTCGGCGACCCCGGCGAGACGATCGAATCGAGTTGTGGGCTCCACGTCGCCCCCTGGGCCCCCCTCGAGGATCCAACGAGTTTCGACTATATCGTCGTCGTCGGCGGCCTCCTGCACGGTCGGGTTCGCGCGTCCTCGCACATCAACCAATTTCTGAAGGCCGCGGCGAAAGCCAAGGTTCCGCTCGTCGGACTGTGCACCGGATCGTTCATTCTGGCGCGGGCCGGACTGCTCAACGGCTATCAAGCGTGCGTGAGCTGGTTCCACATCAACGAATTTCGCGACGAGTTCCCGAAGCTTTCGGCCGAGTCGACGCGCCTGTTCGTCATCGATCGCGACCGGCTGACCTGCGCCGGGGGAACGAGCGTGGTCCATCTGGCCAGTCACTTGATCGAAAAGCATTGCGGGCGCGCGCAGGCGATCAAGAGCCTTCGCATCATGATCGAACAGTCACTGCTGCCTGGGGGGGCCTGGCAGCCGGAGGAAATTGTCACGCGGCCGGCGCACGACAGCCTCGTCAAGCGCGCGATGCTGGAGATCGAGGAAAACATCGGCAGCCGCACGCCGCTGCCGGAACTGGCGCGCTCGCTCGGCATCAGCGTTCGGCAGCTGCAGCGTCGGTTCGAATGCGACATCGGGATCGGGGTGCGCGAGTATCGACGCAATCTGCAATTGTCGCGCGCGAAGTGGCTGGTCGAGCATACCGACCGGTCGATGACCGAGATCGCGCTGGATTGCGGATTTTCGGACTCGGCGCACTTTTCGCGAACGTTCAGGGAGCATTTTCAGGTCGTGCCGTCCCGCGATCGGCAGCAGATCAGAACCGCGAGCTGAAACGCGCCGTCGGCCGATCGTTCAAAAAGGTGGCGCACACGTTCAATTGGCGCATCGCTGCCCGCATCAAGGATATCGATGGCGGGCAAGGGGTTTGGGCGATGTCGGACATTGAACGGCGCTTGAGGAAGATCGAAGACCGGGCCGCCCTTCAGGACGTGCTGTTCAAATTCTGGGAGGCGGGCGACGGGTTGTCCGACCTGGAGGGAGCGCTGGCCTGCTTTACCGAGGATGCGATCATCGACATGACGGCGCTCGGCCTTCCGCGCTTCGCGGGGCATGCCGCGATTCGAGACTCGTTCGCCGATGCATTTCGCGATTACGCGCACCTCGCGCATTTCGGCACGAATTTTCGCGTGATCCAGTTGGACAGCGATTGGGCGGAATGCCGCGTGAGCGTGACCGCCAACGCTACATCGAACGCTGGCGTGGAGACGACCAACCATGTCCAATACACGCTATCCTATCGCCGGTTGAGTGACGGGTGGCGGATAAGCGCTCTGTCGGAGCGGCTACTGTTGAAATAGCGTCGCCGACAACGGGCCTCGCGCGGCGAAAGCTTGGAGACGCGCTGGTCTGCAAAGGCCATCCGTGGCGCCTTTTTCAGGTGCGGGTACCGACAAACCGGGCCGGAAGAATCGGCGTTTCATGTCTGATTCGTTCAAATCCTTGTCGTTACGCTCCTATCGGTTCCCATCGGCAGCCCCGACAATAGCGGTTCGAAACTCGTGACAGCTCTCCCAAACTAGGGAGCCAGCAAAAGCTGCATCGGGCGGGCAGGGACGATCGAAGCGAAAGGGGAAGACAAATGATCCGCCATATGACTCGCGTCGCAGCAAGGGCGCTTCATGACGCGTCACCGCTTGCTATTGCTCTGGGCCTGGCCTTTGGCGCCGCCGGCACGGCACACGCGCAGACCGCGGCTCCGCCCGCGCCGAGCGCGATCGATTCTGGACAGACGGGCCCGGCAGCGCGCGGCGAATTGCCGCAATCGACCACTGACGATTCGACGCTCGGCACCGACATCGTCGTTACGGCGACCCGGCGGTCCGAGAATGCGCGAGACATACCGATCAGCATCTCGGCGATGTCGGCGGAGCAGCTGGCACGCTCAGGCGCCACGGAGGCCAAGGACGTGGTCCGGATGATTCCGGGCCTTGCCTATACGGAAAACTCGTCAGGGCAGGCGATCCTCGCGGTCCGCGGCGTGCAATCCAGTGCCGTGTTCGGCAACCTGCAACAAACCGTGGCGCTGTATCACGACGACGTGCCCGTTCTCGACCTCGTCATTCCCTGGACAGTCCCGCGCCTCCAGCTGTTCGACGTCGAGCGAGTGGAAGTTCTGCGTGGCCCGCAGGGCACCCTGTTCGGCGCCGGCTCTCTCAGCGGCGCGATCCGTGTCATCTCCAACAAGCCAAACCTGTCCGATGTTCAGGCGGCAACCGAAGCCAGTTTGACGAGCCCGCAGGGTGGCGACGTCGGCGGCGCCGTCAACGCGATGGTGAACTTGCCGGTTGTCTCGGATCAGTTCGCCATCCGGGCGGTTGGCTATGTCAACTTCAGCCCCGGCTGGATCGACAACCCCAATCTGGGAAAAGACACGAACCGCGGGACGTTGTACGGCGGGCGCGTGCTGGCCCGGTGGAAGCCGGCAGAGAACCTGGACGTGGTTGCAAGTGCTTCCATCGAGGTCAACAAGCCCCATGATTCCGCCTATGTGCCGTATGGCAGCAACACCGATGTCGCCAGCTATCGCATCCGCAACTTCAACACCGACAACACGAAGATATTCAGCCTCAACGCCGTCTACACGATGCCCTGGGCGACGCTGACGTCATCCACGAGCTATCTCGAACGCAAGGCCACCTCGTCGCTGGATTTCAGCGAAGTGGCCAACTTCTATACCGGCCTGACCACCGTGTCGCCGCTGATCGATCGCTTCAACACCAGAGACTTCATCCAGGAAGTTCGGTTGTCATCCAGTAGCGAACATCCGTTCAAGTGGTTGATTGGCGGTTTCTACGAAGACTATAAGCTCAACCTGCACGAACAGATCTCGCAGGTGGGCGTGGCTGGCACCGCCTCGCCTTATGGCGGCACCTTTCCCACCAACTTCATCGAAGACGTGGGGATCGTGACCAAGATCCAGGATTACGCCGTTTTCGGCGAAGCGTCGTACGATATTGTTCCCGGTCTGATGTTCACGGCCGGGGCGCGCTACAGCCATTATTCGCTGACGACGACGAACCTGGGCGGTATTTCGGGGCAGACGTTCTTCGACGGTCCGCCATCGACCGTGACCAAGCCCGCCAAATACAACGCGTTCACGCCGAAATTCAGCTTGTCCTACAAGCCGAGCAAGGACGTGATGATCTATGCCCTTGCATCAAAGGGCTTCCGCACAGGCAACACGAACCTCGCCCCGCCGATCGATCCGATCACCGGCCAGGCCTTGCCGCAGACGTTCCAGCCGGACAGCCTGTGGAACTATGAGGTCGGCACGAAGGTGGGGCTGCTCAACAATCGTCTGAGCATTACCGCCGCTGCCTTTTATATCGATTGGCGCAAGATTCAGCTCCAGGTACGCGCGCCGAGCGGATTTCCCTACACCGTCAATGCCGGCACCGCCACGTCCAAGGGCGTCGAATTCGAACTCGTCGGCAGACCGGCAAAGTCGCTCGAGCTCGGCACGTCGCTCGCTTACACCGACGCGAAACTGACGTCGGTGAACGTTCCGGCCGGAAAGGTCGGCGATCGGCTTCCCGGTTCGGCACCCTTCACCGCATATGTCTATGGGGAATATACCGTTCCGGTTGGCGCCAAGTCGCAGCTGCTGGTGCGGGCCGACTATTCGTATACGGGGCGGCAATTCACGGATTTGGGGAACCTCAACAATCCGAGCGCCGTACAATACGGAGACTATTCGGAAGTTGGCGCGAGGGCCACATTGCGGACGGGCCCATACGAACTCGGTCTCTTCGTTCAGAACCTCTTGAACGAAAGATCCCGAGTTTCGGCGCGAGTATTTTACTTTCAGACCGCGCAGATCCGTCAAGCGCCACGCACCGTCGGAGCCACATTCCGGGCAAAATGGTGAGGTGGCCAACGCGCGATTGAGCCGGGGAGGCGGGCCGCAGCCTCCCCTCGATTACCGACCGAAGGCACGGCGAGAGCACTTGACCGGCGTTCCGGTCCCGCGCGTCGCCGCCTGCCTGGCCGCTAATAGCGCGCTTTTGCGTTCGCGCGATTGTAGCTCAGTCGCCGAGTTTGAGTTGATCTTACAGCGGTACAAATGAGGTGAAGTACCTATTCGCAATATGTCAGGCGAGCGGAATTCCTCTATGAAAAAGACGTCCTGTATTGCGCTTGCGGTCCTCGCTATAGGGACGGCTGCACTGGCTCAGCGGCAAAGTTCGATTGTCGATGATGATGGCAGTATTCATCTTTCGGCGGGGGAGACGATTCCATACTCTGATCTTGCGAGCGTCGAGGCAAAGCGGAACTTCATCGACCTGACTAGAGGGTATGAAAAGATCGTCGCTGCCAAGCCGGCGGAGTGGAAGCGCAAGACTGGCGAGACGGCAGCAGCAGAAGAACGTCGATGGTACGATCAGGAACTGTACATCCCCTGGCTTACGCGGCTCCGGGAGTATTTTCCCGTGTCTGTCGAGCCGAGGATGATCGCAGGCGTTCAGACCGACGTGGTAGTGCCAAAAGGGGGCGTTTCCAACCTCAACCGCTCGCGCGTCCTCATCAATCTGCATGGCGGCGGGATGATCGCCGGGGCGCGCTATGGCGGCCAGCTCGAGTCGATCCCGATTGCCAGTGTCGAAAAAATCCGAGTGATAACAGTCGATTATCGAATGGCTCCCGAGCATAAATATCCAGCGGCGGAAGACGATGTCATTTCCGTCTATCGCGAACTGCTCAAAACATACCGGCCGGAGAATATCGGAATCTATGGATGCTCGGCGGGTGCTGTTTTAACCGGGACGATCGTTGGAAAAATCATCGCCTCTGGGCAGCCGAAGCCGGGCGCCATCGGGATGTTTGGCGAAGGCCTGATTGGATCGCGCGGCCTCGGGGACAGCAACTATATTTTTTCCGGCGGCAAGCCGAGGTGGGACGAGAATGGCTTCGGATACACCGCCGGCGTGAATATGCGTGATCGAGCGGTCTATCCCGCCGGATCGCCTGATATTCAGCGCCAGTTCCCGCCGTCTTTGCTCATCAGCGGCACACGAGATCCCGCCCTTTCCATTACCCTCTTCACCCACTCCACTCTCGTCGACTTGGGAGTCGAGGCAGAATTGCATGTTTGGGAAGGTGCGCCGCACTGCTCGTTCGCGCAGCCATTCGTGGATCCGCGTGTCCCGGAAAGCCAGCAAGCCTGGCGCGTCATTGCTAAATTCTTTGCCCGGAACTTGGGCCGGGACCATGCGAAGTAGATCGCGCCTTTGGCGAGTGGGGCTTCGACCCGTCTCTCGCCTCGTGCTTCTACGGTGCGGCTCTCAATCGATCCTTTCCCCAACAGCCAACAATCCAACCTCGAGTTGCCTTGCCGACTGCGACTATCGCGCTGATTTCGCATCATTGTCCCGACAGGTGATGGCACAAATATTATGGAGAGCGTCTTATTTCTTCAATCGTGCTGTCGGAACAAGCTGCGATACACCTAGTGGGGAAAACAAGCAGAGCTTGGAAACATCCCCAAACTTTGAGGGACGATGATGGCGAGCATTCCGCTGACGCGACACACTACGGAACCGGCTTTCTTCGGCGGCCAACTCGCAGATGCGGATCCGGCAATTCACGGCGCGATCGGTGCGGAGCTCAAGCGGCAGTGCGACAAGCTGGAGTTGATCGCGTCCGAAAACATCGTCTCGACGGCCGTTTTGCAGGCGCAGGGCTCGATCCTCACGAACAAATATGCCGAGGGCTATCCCGGCAAGCGCTATTATGGCGGCTGCGAACATGTCGACGTAACCGAACAGCTCGCGATCGATCGCGCCTGCGAATTGTTCGGCGCGCGGTTCGCCAACGTGCAGCCGCATTCGGGCGCGCAGGCCAACATGGCGGTTCTCTATGCGCTGCTACAGCCGGGCGACACGTTGATGGGGATGAGCCTCGCCCATGGCGGCCATCTGACGCACGGTGCAGCGCCGACCTTTTCCGGGAAATGGCTGAACGCGGTGCAGTACGGCGTGCGTGAGGACGATCAGCGCATCGACTACGACGCCGTGGCCGAACTCGCGCGCGAATACCATCCCAAGTTGATCATCGCTGGCGGCTCCGCCTATCCGCGGCGGATAGATTTCGCACGTTTTCGCGACATCGCCGATTCCGTCGATGCCAAGCTGATGGTCGACATGGCGCATTTCGCCGGCCTTGTCGCGGGCGGCGCACACCCCAATCCGCTCGACTATGCCAATGTCGTGACGTCGACGACGCATAAGACGCTGCGCGGCCCGCGTGGCGGCCTGATCCTGACCAATGACGAAGGGCTGGCGAAGAAATTCAACTCGGCAATCTTTCCCGGTATCCAGGGCGGGCCGCTGGAACACGTCATTGCGGCCAAGGCTGTGGCCTTCGGCGAGGCATTGCGCCCCGACTTCGCCGACTATGCGCGTCGCGTGATCGACAATGCCAAGGCCCTGGCTGCCGCGCTGGAGGCCGTCGGCTACACGATCGTTTCCGGCGGGACCGACACCCATGTAGTCCTGGTTGACTTGCGGTCCAAGGGTCTGACCGGCAAGCGGGCCGAGCAGTTGCTCGACGAGGCGGGCATCACCTGCAACAAGAACGGCATTCCGTTCGATCCGGAAAAGCCGTTCGTGACCTCTGGCATCAGGCTAGGCTCCGCGGCGCTGACGACGCGGGGCTTCGACGCCGCTGCCTTTGAAGAGGTCGCGCGGCTGATCGCTCGCGTGCTCGATGCGGCCAGCGCGGACGACGTGATCGACGCGACGCTCAAGGAGGTCCGGGCCACGGCAACGGCAATGTGTGCGCGTCACCCGATCTACGACACGGAACGCGGCTGACGGTCGGCGGCGCGAGGAATCCTCCATGCAGCGTTTTTCGGCTCTTTCCCTTTTTCGCCACGGCCTGACCGGCCAGCGCGGATGGAAGCAGCAATGGCGACAGGCATCGCCCAAGCCGCGCTATGATGCGATCATCGTCGGCGGCGGCGGTCACGGGCTGGGCGCCGCTTATTATCTGGCGAAGACGTTCGGCATCCAGAACGTCGCGGTCCTCGAGAAGGGGTGGATCGGCGGCGGCAATACCGGCCGCAACACCACCATCATCCGCTCCAATTATCTCTTCGACGAGAGCGCTCATCTGTACGATCACGCGCTAAAAATGTGGGAGGGTCTGAGCCAGGAGCTCAACTACAACGTGATGTTCTCGCAGCGGGGCGTCATGATGCTCGCGCACAACATCCACGATGTTCAGGTGTTCAAACGGCACGTCCACGCCAATCGGATCAACGGCGTCGACAATGAATGGCTGACCGCCGAGCAGGCGAAAGATTATTGCCCGCCGCTCAGCATCGATCCCAATGTCCGCTATCCGGTGCTCGGCGCCGCGCTGCAGCGGCGCGGCGGTACCGCCCGGCACGACGCGGTGGCGTGGGGCTATGCCCGCGCGGCCGATGCCTTGGGCGTCGATATCATCGAGAATTGCGAGGTGACGGGAATCCGGCGCGACGCGACGGGTGCGGTCTCTGGCGTCGAGACCACGCGCGGCGAGATCGCCTCGACGCGGGTCGGTGTTTCGGCTGCAGGTCATACCAGCGTCGTGCTCGACCTGGCGCACGTCCGCCTGCCGATCGAAAGCTATCCCCTGCAGGCGCTAGTCTCCGAGCCGGTGAAGCCGATTTTCCCCTGCGTCGTCATGTCCAATACGATCCACGCCTATATGAGCCAGTCCGACAAGGGGGAACTCGTGATCGGAGCGGGGACCGACGCCTATACGAGCTACACCCAGCGCGGCGGGCTCCACATTGCTGCGCATACGTTGGAGGCGATCTGCGAGCTGTTCCCGCAGTTTCGCCGGATGCGTATGTTGCGCAACTGGGGCGGGACGGTCGATGTTACGCCCGATCGCTCCCCGATCATCGCCAAGACGCAGGTGAAGGGTCTCTACGTCAATTGCGGCTGGGGGACCGGCGGCTTCAAGGCAACGCCGGGCGCTGCCCATCTGTTCGCCTATACGCTGGCACGAGACGAACCCCATCCGATCAACGCGCCCTTCACGATCGAGCGTTTTCGCGACGGGCTGTTGATCGACGAGGCCGCCGCGGCGGCCGTGGCGCACTAAGGGAACGGTCGATGCTGCTCATAGATTGCCCCTATTGCGGAAAGCGGCCGGAGCTGGAATTCAGCTACGGTGGCCAGGCACATGTCGACCGGCCAGTGAATCCGGCCGAGGTGAACGACGAGGACTGGAACGCGTACCTTTATGTCCGTGCGAATTCCAGGGGTCCGCATGCGGAACGCTGGCGTCACATCCACGGATGCGCTCGCTTCTTCAACGCGGTGCGCGACACGCGAACCGACCATTTCCTTGCCACCTACAAGGTAGGCGAGCTCGCTTCAGCGGTAGCAGGGACATGACGGAGATGAATTGCCGTAACGATCATGGCGGCCGGGTCGACCGGACAAAGCCGTTGCGCTTCACCTTCGACGGCAAGCCGTTCACCGGCTTCGCGGGCGATACGCTCGCTTCCGCACTGCTCGCCAACGGCGTGCATCTGGTCGGGCGCTCGTTCAAATATCACCGGCCGCGTGGGATTCTCGGCGCCGGTGCCGACGAACCAAACGCGCTAGTCGGCATCCGGCGCGATGCGTCGCGCTACACGCCGAACCTGCTCGCGACCCAGGTGGAATTGTATGACGGGCTGGAGGCGGTCAGCCAGAACCGCCATCCGAGCCTCGAACATGATCGTATGGCCATCTCTGGCAAGTTGTTCAGCCGCTTCATCCCGGCCGGATTCTACTACAAGACGTTCATGTGGCCGCGTAAGGCATGGGACCGCTTGTACGAACCGCGGATCCGTGCGGCGGCCGGACTGGGCGAAGCGCCGACGTCGTCCGACATCGACGTTTATTCGCAGCGGTACGCTCATTGCGACGTTCTGGTGATAGGTGGTGGGCCGGCCGGTATTGGCGCGGCGCTGGCGGCAGCCGCGACCGGCGCGCGCGTCATCCTGTGCGACGATCGTCCGGCAATGGGTGGCTCGCTGCTATCCGCCGTCGATGCGACGATTGACGGCGAGCCGTCCGATGCCTGGCTGGCCGCCCAGCTTGCGGCGCTCGCCGGCCTGCCGAACGTGACGCTGCTGCCGCGCACGATCGCATTCGGCTATTACCCGCAAAACATGATCGGCCTGGCCGAGCGGCTGACGGATCACCTCGCCGAGCCGCCCGCCGGCAAACCGCGTGAACGGCTGTGGCAGGTGCGCGCCAGCCAGGTCGTGATCGCTGCGGGCGCGATCGAGCGGCCGCTCGTCTTTCCGGACAACGACCGGCCGGGCATCATGCTCGCCGACGCCGCGCGTAGCTATCTGCACCAACATGGTGTGGCGGTAGGGCACCGGATCGTCGTAGTGGCGGCGCACGACAGCGGCTACCGCACTGCGCACGAGTTGCACGCTGCTGGCCTCGAGGTCGCAGCGATTGTCGATATTCGTCCCCGCTCCGCCATTGCTGATCGCGCCGAAGCCGCCGGGATGCACGTGCTGTCGGGCGCATCGATCGAGGGCACGACGGGCCGGTTGCGAGTGGCATCGATCACCGTTGTCGCCGACAACCGACGCGAGAGGATCGACTGTGACGTGGTGCTGATGGCGGGAGGCTTCACGCCGAGCGTTCATCTCTTCTCGCAATCGCGCGGCAAGCTGGCGTGGGATGGAGATATCCAGGCCTATCTGCCCGCCCAGTCGGCCGAAGCCGAACGTTCGGCAGGCGCTTGCCGCGGACGGCTCGAACTGGCCGATTCGCTCGCTGACGGCTTGGCCGCAGGCGAATCGGCCGCTCGAGCTGCAGGCTTCGCACCCACAGAGAGCGCGTCGTTTCCGGCGGTCGTAACGCCATTCCAGAATGGCAGCGGCGGTCATATCGGCGCGGTGCCGACAAGGAAGAAACGCCCGCGCGGCAAAGCATTTGTCGATTGGCAGAACGACGTCACCGCGAACGATATTCGGCTCGCGGCGCGCGAAGGCTTCGTGTCCGTCGAGCACGTGAAGCGCTACACCACCACGGGCATGGCGACAGACCAGGGCAAGCTGTCCAATATCAATGCGCTTGGGATCGTCTCCGAAGCGATCGGCCGGCCCGTCCCGGATATCGGCCTTACCACGTTCCGTACGCCCTATACGCCGATCAGCTTTGGCGTCCTGGCGGGACGGGCGCGGGCCGACCTCTTCGATCCGGCGCGGACGACGGCGATCCACGACTGGGCCGCGGCGCAGGGTGCGGCGTTCGAGAATGTCGGGAACTGGCGGCGCGCCCACTATTTCCCGCGGCACGGTGAAGACATGCACGCGGCCGTCTCCCGCGAATGCCGGCAGGTGCGCGACAGTGTCGGCATTTTCGACGCCTCGACGCTCGGCAAGATCGAAGTCGTCGGGCCGGACGCGGCCGAGTTCATGAACCGCTTCTACGTCAACGCCTGGACCAAGCTCGGCGTTGGCAAGTGCCGGTACGGCGTGCTGCTGCGTGAGGACGGCTTTGTGCTCGACGACGGCGTCGTGGGCCGGCTAGCCGCCGATCGCTTCCACGTCACCACCACGACGGGCGGGGCAGCCCGGGTGCTCAACATGATGGAGGATTACCTCCAGACCGAATGGTCCGACCTCGACGTCTGGCTCACCTCGACCACCGAGCAATGGTCGGTGATTGCGGTGCAGGGCCGTCACGCACGCGCGGTGATCGAGCCACTGATCGAGCAACTCGACATCTCGGCGGAAGCCTTTCCCCATATGAGCATTGCCGACGCACGGATCTGCGGCGTGCCAATGCGGCTCATGCGGGTCAGCTTCACTGGCGAGCTCGGGTTCGAGGTCAATGTGCCCAGCGGCTATGGCGCGATGGTCTGGGAAGCGATCTGGGAGCAGGGCAAGGCCTATGACATGGTGGCCTACGGCACCGAGACGATGCACGTACTCCGCGCCGAGAAAGGCTTCATCATCATCGGCCAGGAAACGGACGGCACCGTGACGCCCGACGACGCCGGTCTCGGCTGGGCGATCGGCAAGGCGAAGCCCGATTTCGTCGGCAAGCGGTCGTTGGCCCGCCCCGCAATGGCCGGCGCACACCGCAAGCAGCTGGTGGGGCTGTCGACCCGCGATCCCCGGATCGTGCTGGAGGAAGGCGCGCAAATCATCGACCCGTCCGCGCCGAACGCCGCGATCGGGCATGTCACGTCGTCCTACCACAGTGCGGTGCTGGACCGATCGATTGCGCTGGCGCTGGTGCGCGGCGGCCGCGACCGTATGGGCCAGGCGCTGCAGGTCGCGATGCCTGGTGGAGCAATCCCGATCGATGTCGTCGAACCGGTATTCTTCGATCCCGAAGGGAAGCGCGTCCATGTATGAGCCCGGCATAGCTCCGTCATTGTCCGGCATGGGCGCAATCGCGCCGCTCGGCCCGCTCGGCCGCGCCGTGCTGCGTTGCCGGGAAGCCGATATTGACCGCCTATCGGCACAGCTCGGCTTGCCCTTGCCCCGCGCGACATGCCGCTCGGCCCACGACATCGGGTTGAGCGCCCTGTGGCTGGGACCCGACGAGTGGCTGATCCTCACCAGCGCCCCGACCGACGGTTGGGTGGCGGAACTTGACGCGCGGAGTGGAGCGTCACGCTGCTCGCTGGTCGATGTCAGTCATCGCCAGGTAGCGCTGTCGGTTCGAGGCCTCGCTGCGGAGCGCATCCTTGCCGCGGGCTGCGCGCTCGACCTGTCGCTTTCGGCATTTCCGGTCGGCATGTGCACCCGCACGATGTTCGCCAAGGCCGAGATCGTGCTGTGGCGCACTGCACCCGACTATTTCCACATCGAAGTCTGGCGCTCGTTCGCAAAGTATGTTGAGGCCTTGCTGCGCGAGGCCGAAAGCGAGGAATGAACGTGATCCGCGTTGCCGACATCTTTCGCATCGGGATCGGTCCGTCATCATCACACACCGTTGGTCCGATGAAAGCGGCGGCTGAGTTCGCCAGCTCCCTTCAGGGCCGCGTGTTCACGCATGTGCAATGCCGGCTGATGGGATCGCTGGCGTGGACGGGCGCGGGCCATGCGACGGACAATGCCGTGATCCTTGGCCTCGCCGGCTACGTGCCGGAGACGATCGAGCCGAGCACCATCGAGCCGATGATCGACCAGGCACGCACAGCTAAGCGATTGCGCATTGCCAGCCGCGATATTGCTTTCGATCCGGCCGTCGATATTACCTTCGACCGCGACGCACCGACGCCGGTTCACCCCAACACGTTGAGCCTCGTCGCGCTGGACGACGCCGGCGATGAGGTGCTGAGCGAGCGTTGGTGCTCGATCGGCGGCGGCTTCATCGCGCGCGAGGCGTCGGTCGGCGCCCCCGCCATCGAAGAAGCGGTGAAGCCGTCTTTCCCATTCTCCACCGCGGACGAACTGCTGATGCTGTGTGCGCAGAATGGTCTCAGCATCGCCGAGATCGTCAGCGCCAATGAGCGGACGGGAGCGCCGGACGGCGAACTCGGTGCCTATCTCGACCATGTCATCGCGGTGATGATGGACTGTATCGATCGTGGGAAGCGGACCGATGGCGTGTTGCCGGGGCGGTTGAAAGTGCCCCGCCGCGCGAACGGCATTCGCCAGAAACTTGACGCTGACCGTTTTCGCAATCGTCAGGCGCCGCACGCGATCATGGATCATGTAAGCCTGTTCGCGATCGCGGTGAACGAGGAAAATGCCGCCGGGGGCCGGATCGTCACCGCGCCTACCAACGGCGCGGCCGGTGTCGTGCCGGCGGTGCTGCGCTACTATCGCGATTTCTGGCCGGGCGCGGATCGGGCCGGGATGCACGATTTCCTGCTAACGGCGGCCGCGATCGGTATGCTCACCAAGCTCAACGCCTCGATCTCGGGCGCAGAGGTGGGGTGCCAGGGCGAGGTCGGCACGGCAAGTGCGATGGCCGCGGCAGGACTGGCGGCGGCGATGGGGGGCACCGACCGCCAGATCGAGAATGCGGCGGAAATCGCGATGGAGCATCATCTCGGGATGACGTGCGATCCCATCGCCGGGCTCGTCCAGGTGCCCTGCATCGAGCGCAACGCCTTCGGCGCCATCAAGGCGATCAACGCTGCCTCGCTCGCGCTGCGCGGCGACGGCGAGCACATCGTCTCGCTCGACCAGGTGATCGCGACGATGATGCGGACTGGACGCGACATGCACGCCAAATACAAGGGGACGTCGCAGGGCGGGCTGGCGGTCAGCTTTCCGGAATGTTGAGTCTGACGGGCCGGTGCGCCGGACGCTGATCCGCGCCCGGCCCCCTGTCGCTACTTCCAGACCTGCGAGGCGACCCGGCGGAAGTTCTCGCCCAACACGCCACGGACTTGCTCCTCCGAATAGCCGTGGCGAAGCATGTGCTCACAGACCTGCTCGAGCTCCTCCGGCTGCACGAAGTCGGTTTCGACGAGGGGCTTGCCGTCAATCAGCGGCCAGAGATCGGTGTCGGCATGTACGTAGCGCCAGAACGCCTCCCGGTCCCTGACATAGTCGAGCCCGAGGCCGATATGCTCCGTGCCGACCAGCCCGGCGATATGGTCGATATGGCGGAACATCGTCTCTGTGCTCGCCTTCGTGTCGTGCCACAGGCCGCACACGCCGATCACGCCTCCCGTCTTGGCGCAAAGCTGGATCTGATCGTCCTTGATGTTACGGTAGTGCGGATAGACCGCATAGGCGCTGGAGTGCGAGAAGATGAACGGCGCCTCGGCGATCTCCATCGCTTCCATCGTCGTTCGGTAGCCGGTGTGGGTGCCGTCCACGAGCATGCCCACCCGGTTCATTTCCTTGACCAGCCGGACGCCGAAGCGGCTGAGACCCGTGTCGGAAAGCTCCGCACAGCCATCGCCGACCAGATTCCGTTTATTATAGGCGAGCAGCATCGAGCGGACGCCGAGGCGATAGAATATCTCCACCATCTCGATATTGCCGCCCAGCCCGTTCGTGCCCTGCAGGTTGAAGGTGAGGGCGAGCTTGCCGGCTTTCTTAGCCGCGTCGATGTCCGCGACGTTGGACGCCAGGACGTATTTGTCCGGCTCCCGCGCACACATGGCGAAGACGGGTCCCATTTCTCTCAAGACGATTTCCGGCCCGAGCAGATCGACGCCTACCGTCAGAGAGATGTGGTCGATACCGGCAGCATGAAATCGCGGCAGCGTTTCCGGGTGCGGGCTGCCCATCAGCCAACCGAGCGTGGTGTCCCAGACCAAGGCGTCGCGAAAAAGGGAACGCGATTTGCTCTGCAATTCGACTGCTTGATCCATACATGTCTCCCAACGCTCGGCCGTCGTGGCGTTCGCGGCTCTGTCCGTTTACACCTGCACCCCGGTCACAGAACCGAGCTTCGTCGGCAATCGAAACTCATATCTGTTTTTTTCACACCGGATGAATGAAGTCTGTGAGGGACATCAGAATTCCGATAGAATTTATGCGGCATCATCTTGAACCAATGTGCCGAGCCATGTTCAGCGCGCGGATGCTCAAGGCCGATCGGCCGTGCCCAGTCAGCGCAGCCTTTCAATTATGTTCGACGTAGCGCCTGTTATCAATCCGCCTGATGGGTGAGATTGTGATCTATAGGCTTACCAGATCGGTTGCTGCGGCAACGGAGCCGGTAATCAGGGCGAGCTCGACAAAGCATTCGACTTCGCTCGCGAACGGAGCGAACAGCACAGGCATCGAGTCGCCGCGGACTGAGCGCGCGGCCTGCCCCGGATGACGCAATCATCGGGGCTGTGGCTGGTGGGAGCGGCATGTCGCCGCTCGTCCGAGAGGAGACCACCATGCCCAAACTCAACGATACCCAGCTGATCCTGCTGTCGGCCGCGGCGCAGCGCGAGGACCTCAGCCTCTATCCGCTGCCCGATACGCTCCAAGCCAATGCGCGGACGACCAAGGCGATCGCCGCCCTGATCGAGAAAGCGCTCGTCGAGGAGCGCGAAACTTCCAGCGCGGCGGTGGCGCACCGGATCGACGACGATGTTCGCTATGGCCTGTTCGCGACTGACGCCGGGCTGGCCGCGATCGGCATCGGTGACGGGGCAGGAGAGGGGGCGCCCGCTCCGGCACCCGCGCCGGTCGACAGGCCTACTCGCGTGACCAAGTCGTCGATTATTGTCGCCTTGCTCAAGCGCGAACAGGGCGCCAGCCTCGAAGAGCTGATCGCCGTCACCGATTGGCTCCCGCACACGACGCGCGCTACGCTGACTGGCCTGCGCAAGAAGGGCCACGACATCACCCGCTCCAAGATCGACGGCAAGACCCGCTACGCCATCGTTGCCGAGGCCGATCGTGGCGAAGGTTGAGGAAGCGCTTGCTCGGCTGCCGACCCTGTCGTCGGCCGAGCTCAAAGCGGAATGGCGGCGGCTGACGAACACGCCGCTGCCGCGCATCTCGCCGAGCCTGCTTCGGCTCGCGCTCGCCTGGGAAATCCAGGCGAGAGCGTATGGCGGCCTGTCGCGTGAGACGACGCGCACGCTCGATCAGCTTGCCGCCGCCAAGACGAAGACTAGGCCGGTCACCGCCGGTATGCGGCTGGTGCGCGAGTGGAACGGCAAGGCGCACGTCGTCACGGTCGGCGGGGACAAGGTCATCCGCTGGAATGATCGCGAGTACCGCTCGCTGAGCGAGGTCGCGCGCGCGATCACCGGCACGCGCTGGTCGGGGCCGGCCTTCTTCGGCTTGAAGAAGAAGGTCGCGGCATGAAACAGGTCCGCTGCGCGATCTACACGCGCAAGTCGAGCGAGGAGGGGCTGGAGCAGGACTTCAACTCGCTCGACGCCCAGCGCGAGGCCTGCTCTGCCTACATCCTCTCCCAAGCGAGCGAAGGCTGGGCTCAGATCCCCGACCCGTATGACGATGGCGGTCTGTCGGGCGGTACGCTCGAGCGGCCGGGCCTTAAGCGCCTGATGGTTGACGTCGCTGACGGCAAGATCGACATCATCGTCGTCTACAAGGTCGACCGCCTGACCCGCTCACTGCTCGACTTTTCGAAGCTGGTCGAGGCGTTCGACAAGGCGGGCACCTCGTTCGTGTCGGTAACCCAGTCATTCAACACCACGACCAGCATGGGGAGGCTCACTCTCAATATGCTGCTGTCGTTCGCGCAGTTCGAGCGCGAGGTGACCGCCGAGCGTATCCGCGACAAGATCGCGGCGTCGAAGGCCAAGGGCATGTGGATGGGCGGCATTCCGCCGCTTGGCTACGAGCCCGATGGGCGTAGCCTCAAGGTGGTCGAGGCCCATGCTGCGCTCGTGCGCGATATATTCGAGCGTTACGTCCGCCACAGCAATGTCAGGCGGGTTGCGGAAGAATTGGCGGAGGAGGGGATCGTCTCGCCTGTGCGGGTCAAGGCCAAATCCGGCGTCGAGTTCGGCGGGGTGCCGCTCAGCCGTGGCCAGATCTACGGGATCCTCAACTGCCCGACTTATATCGGAGAGGTGCATCACAAGGGGCAGATCTATCCCGGCAAGCATGCAGCGATCATCGATCGAGGTCTTTGGGCCCAAGCTCAGGAAATATTGCGCGGTAACCTGCAAGGGCACCGCTCAGGCCGGAGTGCCGCACGGCCCTGCATCTTGGCGGGCAAGGTGGTGGATGCCGATGGCATTCCGCTGCTTCCGGTCCATGCCTGCAAGGGAAAGGTGCGGTACCGCTATTATGTGAGCCGCGCCCTCCACCATGGCGAGGCGGAGACCGGCATGCGCATTCCGGCTCGAGAGCTTGAGACCGCGGTGACGAGGCGGCTTGCCGAGATGCTCGTGGACGGGCTCGCGTTGATCACGACCGCGGCACTCGAGGTGGCGCCGGTCGATATCGGTACCTTCTTCGATCGATTGGCTGCGCTCGGCGGCAAGATCGCGGGCCGCGATCTGATCACGGTCCGGCACGTGGTTAGCAGGGTGACCATCCATGACGGTCGCTTCGAGATCGAGTGCTCGGCGACAGCGATCGCTGCAGCGCTGGGAGTGGGGCGCTGCGACAGCGGCCCCGAGAGGATCGCGATCACCTGCGAAGTGCGCCTGAGTCGCTCTGGGCGGGCAATGCGGTTGATCCAAGGGAATGGTGCATCGGTGGGGCGCGGGACTGACACGTCGCTGGTCGCGCTGCTGGTCAAGGCGCGGCGCTGGTGGACCATCCTTCGCAAGGGCGAGCTGGACGTTGGCTCGTTAGCTCGCCTGGAAGGTGTGCAGTCGTCCTATGTGACGCGGGTCGTGCGGTTGGCGTTCCTCGCGCCGAAGGTGATCGAGGCAATTTTTGTTGGTGCAGTGCTGCCCCGGGTGAATAGCGCTGCGCTTACAGCAACCGACGCGATATCGCCGGTTTGGATGGAGCAGAGGGATGCATTGCTGCCTCAATGACCGCTATGCGCCCCAGTTCCTGCCATTCGAAGGCGATCGCACCACATCTGAAAGCGGCCGCTCACCCAAGGTGACCGGAGACGTCGGCCTTGCCTGAGGCCCGCGGTCCCGGCTTTCGACCGACGGTGCGCACGGTCCGGGAAGCGGTCGAGCTGGGCCTGATGTAGCCGAAGTCTTGTCCCATTAGCCCGAACTCATGTCCGGGGGCGCAGCTCGGTTTTCAGCGTGTCGAACGTCTCTCGTAACAGACTAGGCATCGTGCGCGCGCCGGCCTCGCGGTTGAACGATTCGGTGGACAGGCGGATGGCACCCATTGCGATCATCGCCACCAATTGAAGCGCGGGTTCGCGCTCGGATTGCGGCCAGCGCTCACGCAGAGCCGCAAGCAACGTTCTCTCATGCTCGACATAGCTGGCCTGCTTTCGGGCCTGAACGGTCTCGTTCGATTGCATCAATCGATCGATCGCGAGCAGATCGTCGGGAGCCACCGCGGCGCATACCTCTAGGACGGCGTCGCGCACCGCCTCGATCGGTTGCTTGTCAGACGGCGCTCTCCGGATCGCGTCGGCGATCGCGGCACCCATTCCACTCTGCAGGGAGATGAGGATGTCGTCCTTGGACTTGAAATAATGGAAAAATGTTCGGCGCGAGATCGCGGCGGCCGCAGCGATGTCGTCCAGCGTGGTCGCTTCATAGCCGCGGTCGAGGAAGAGGCGTATCCCCGCCTCGGTGATGCGCTCCATGGTCTCGCGGCGCTTGCGAGCCCTCAGACCTTCCTTTGAATTCGCCGTGAGGGACGACGTCGGCATGCTGACCTCTTGAAATATGCACTGAGTGCAAATATCATTCTGCACTCGGTGCATTTATATGAGCGGATGAAACATGCGTAAATGGACGGCGGCAGACATTCCCTCGCAGGGCGGCCGCATCGCGGTCGTCACCGGGACAGGAGGCCTCGGCTACGAGACTGCACTGGCTCTGGCGCGTGCGGGCGCGGACACGATCATCGCAGGCCGCAACCCGGACAAGGGGACAGAGGCAGCTGCTCGGATCTCCGCCGAAGTTGTATCTGCACGTGTGCGATTCGAGATGCTCGATCTCGCGAGCCTGGCTTCCGTCGTGGCTTTCTCGGCCCGATTGGCGGACCGGGAGGAGAAGCTCGATCTCCTGATCAACAATGCCGGCGTGATGGTCCCACCGAGACGGGAAGTGACGGTGGACGGGTTCGAGCTTCAGTTCGGGACGAATTACCTCGGTCATTTCGCGCTGACGAACTGCCTGCTTCCGCTACTTCGCAAGGCGGACGAAGCAAGGGTCGTCTCGCTTTCGAGCGTCGCTGCGCGGAGCGGCGCGATCGACCTTGACGATCTCAACGCCGAAAAAAGCTACAAGCCGATGCTGGCTTATAGCCAATCCAAGCTCGCCTGCCTGATGTTTGGTCTCGAGCTGCAGCGCCGTAGCGTTGCGGGCGGCTGGGGGGTGACGAGTGTCATTTCGCATCCGGGCGTCGCGCGCACCGACCTGCTGCACAATGCTCCCGGTCGCTGGAGTGGGATGGGCATGGCGCGGACTCTCTTATGGTTTCTATTCCAGCCGGCGGCGCAAGGGGCGCTCCCGACGCTGTTCGCTGCGACCTCGGCCGATGCCGAACCAGGCGGCTATTATGGCCCGGACGCGTTAGGTGAGACGCGCGGATATCCCGCGCCCGCGCGGGTCCCGCGGGCTGCACTGGACGAGGTTGTCGCGCGTCGTCTTTGGGAAGTCTCCGATAAATTGATCCAAAGCTTCGGCGACTGACACGCGCTGCAACTCGACCGCTTTGTCGGCGCAAGGTCGCGCAGGAGTGGGCGGTTGTGGTCGTGAATTGCCGTCCGTCCGCAGCCGACCTTTTTGTCGGCAATGCGCCCCAATTGTCGTCGTTCGGCGGTTAGGTCGAACATCCCGAACCCGGTCATTCGTTCTGTCGGAGTTCCCGCCCTCGCGGTTGACCTGTTGTGTCTCCCCATAGGGCAGCTTCCGGTCGCCTTTGTCGTTGAACGCTATCGCGCGGCTCTTTCGGCTTCGTGGCGCCTGCCACGCTAGCCGCTATTGCGAATTCCTGCCGGGCCTGCGGCGATCAGCTTGTCGATCCCCGCGAGAAAGGTGGCGAGAACCGGCGATGAATTGTCCCGGCGATACCCCGCGACAAGGTCGATGGTCGGGCCGCCGCCCTTCAACGGGCGGCTGACGACCGACCAAGGGAGCAGCGGCTCGACATAGGCCGGCAGCAACGCGATGCTCCGGGTCGAGGCGACCAGCGAGATGCCCATCGCGAAATTGTCGATGCGATGGCTCGGCTCCTGGTCGACACCATTGCCGCGTAGATAGGACTCCACCACGGCCCGCAGCACATGCGGCACCTCCGAGAAGCCCACGATGCTTTCCGCCGCCAGGTCGGCTGGATCGATGACCGAGTGTTTGGCGAGGCGATGGTCGCTCGGCAGGACGGCGACGAGCGGCTCCTGGGCCACCACTTGGTAGACGACGTCGGGTCGTGGCTCGTCGCGCAGGAACCCGAGATCGAGTTCCCCGCTCTGGAGCGCGTCGGCGACACCGGGCGAATATTGGCTCGATACCTTGAAATCGATCTTGGGCAGCTCGGCGCGCAAGACCTGTGTGACGCGCGGCAGCCAATCGACCTCCTGACCGGTCAGGAATCCAACCGCGAAGCTGGCCTTGGCAGGGCGAGCAGCGCGGCGCGCGGCCTCGACCGCCTCCTTCGCTTGGCCGAGCGCCAGCCGCGCATGATTTAAGAACGCGGTGCCGGCAGGTGTCAGGTCGATTCCGCGCGCGCCGCGCGTGAACAATTGCGCGCCGACCTCGGCCTCGAGGTCGCGCAACTGGCGACTGAGCGAGGGTTGAGCGGTGTGAAGGCGCTTCTCGGCCGCCACGGTCAGGCTGCCCTCCTCGGCCACCGCAACGAAATAGCGAAGATGCCGTAGTTCCATCGTCCAGCCATGCCCCACAGGTATGGATGGCGGACATACAAAGTCTTTTTCGCGAAGGAAAGCCGGCCCTAGATGGTGATCCATCGAAGCGACGGATGACGGCAAGGCATGGGAGCCCAGAAAAGGTGCCCCGTGGGCGGTCCTTCCTTGCCTTCGGAAAACGCAAGCAAAGGACCTCGTCATGGACAAGAAAGTCATCCTCATCACCGGCGGCATCTCCGGCATCGGCCGCGCAGCCGCACTCGCGTTCGCCAAGCAGGGCGACACCGTCGTCGTCGCCGGCCGCCGCGAGGCTGAAGGCAAGGCCCTTGAGGCCGAACTCAAGGCGATCGGCGGCGACGCTTTGTTCGTTCAGACCGATGTCCGTCGGGACGACGAAGTCGCCGCGCTTATCGACCAGACGGTCGCTCGCTTCGGCCGGATCGACGCCGCGGTGAACGCCGCCGGCACCGAGGGTCAGCCGGGCCTCATCGTCGACCAGAGCGCCGAGAGCTATGCCGCGACGTTCGACACCAACGTGCTCGGCACGCTGCTCAGCATGAAGCACGAAATTCGTGTGATGCAGGCACAGGGCCACGGCAACATCGTCAATGTCAGCTCGACCTTCGGGCATCGCGGCGGCGCCTATGCGTCAGTCTATTCGGCCAGCAAGCATGCGGTGGAAGGCTTGACCGCGTCTGCGGCGCTCGAGACCGCCGGCACCGGTGTACGGGTCAATGCGGTGGCGCCCGGCGCTACCCAGACCGACATGCTCGATCGCTTCACCGGCAGCGATGAGAACAAGGCGGGCCTCCTGTCGACCGTCCCGATGAAGCGCGCAGGTCATGTCGAAGAACTGGCGGGCGCCATCCTCTTCCTGGCGTCGGATCAGGCCGGCTACATGACCGGGCACGTCCTGAGCGTCGACGGCGGCAAGTCCGCCGGCTGATTTCGTGGCGAGAGGCCGCCGGAGCGTTGCGCTGATCGACATCGGCGCCGCCCGCGGCCTGAAATCCCATCGATCCTGAACTCTTACGAGTGGAGACAATCATGACCCACCATACCCACGACACCGTCCCGACACAGTTCGTCGAGGCCAATGGCATTCGCTTCGCCTATCGCCGTTTCGGTAAGACGGGCGGCGTACCGATCGTGTTCAACCAGCATTACACCGGTACGATGGACTATTGGGACCCGGCGGTGACCGACGGTCTCGCCGCGAGCCGCGAAGTGATCCTGTTCGACAATGCCGGTGTCGCTGGTTCGTCGGGCGAGACACCGTCCAGCTTTCAGGAAATGGGCGCCAACGCGATCGCCTTCATCCGGGCCCTTGGCCTTGCCGAGGTCGATGTGCTCGGCATATCGATCGGCGGCTTCGTCGCGCAAGAGATCGCGCTGCAGGGCGGCGCGCTCGTCCGCAAGGTCATTCTTGTCGGCACCGGGCACCGGGGCAACGATATGACCGAGAGCCGGTCAAACGCGATCTTCGCTGCCACCTATGATCCGCCCGAGCATCTCTGGCTGGCCGTGCATTTCAAGCCGACCGAGGCCAGTCAGCGCGCAGGCCTCGCTTTCCTCGAGCGCAAGTGGCGCCGTCAGGACCGCGATCCCGAAGTCAGCGCGCAGACGATCGCCGCGCAGGGCGAGGCGATCGGCAAATGGATCACGCCGGAGGCCGACGCGCTCGCCTATCTGAAGGCCATCCGTCAGCCCGTTCTGGTCGTCCAGGGTAGCGACGACGTGATCATCCCGACGGTGCACTCGCTGACGCTCCAGCAGAACCTGCCCGACGCGCAGCTGATCATCTACCCGGACTCTGGCCACGGCTCGATCTACCAATATCCGGAGACGTTCGTGGCGCACGCGGGGATGTTCCTCGACGCCTGAGGGCGCCCGCGCGGCCACGGCCGTTCGAACCAGCAATCCGCGATCGCGACGGCGCCGCACACGCGGCGGACGCCGGCCGATCCCGCATATCCCAAGGATTTCGTCATGAAAGATTGCAGCGGCAAGACCGCCCTCGTCACCGGCGCCTCGCGCGGCATCGGCCGCGCCACCGCCATCGCCCTGGCGAAGATGGGCGGGCAGGTCCTCGTCCATTATGGCCGCGGTGCCGAAGAGGCCAAGGCGGTCGTCCAGGAAATCCGCGACGCTGGCGGCCGCGCCGAGGCGCTCGGTGCCGACCTGACCGCGCCGAACGGCCCGCACGGCCTCGCCCGGCAGGTCCGCGCCATCGTCGGCGAACGGCTCGACATACTCGTCGCCAATGCCGGCACCTCGCAGGCGGCAACAATCGAGGACACGAGCGTCGAGGATTTCGACCGGCTGTTCGCGGTCAATGTCCGCGCCCCCTTCTTCCTCGTCCAGCAGTTGTTGCCGATCATGGGCGAAGGCTCGAGCATCGTCTTGTTGTCGTCGCTGGCGGCGGATGCGGCGGTCGGCGAGCTCTCGGCCTATGCCGCAACCAAGGGCGCGATCGATACGCTCGTCACGCATTTCGCAGTGGCGCTCGGGAGCCGGGGCATTCGCGTAAACGCGGTGGCACCCGGCGTGGTCCCGACCGACATGTCGAGCTTTGCGAAGACTGAGCAGGGCCGCGGCTTCACGCTCGGCATGCAGGCGCTCAAGCGCATGGCCGAACCCGCCGACATCGTCGACGCCATCGCCTTCCTCGCCTCGGACAATGCCCGCTGGGTGACCGGCGACATCCTCCACGTCGATGGCGGCTCGAAGCTCTGAGCCGTCGTCCACCTGAACCTCACAACGCATGAAAGGATCAAGACCATGAATACCGATCTCGAGCTCTACCAATCGAACGGCTCGCCCAATTCGCGCCGCGTCCGCATCTTTCTCGCCGCAAAGGGCCTGACCGTCACGCAGGTTCCGGTCGATCTCGGCGCAAAGGAGCAGTTCAGCGACGCCTATGTCGCGATCAACCCGCGCCGTGTCGTGCCGACGCTCGTACTCGCGGACGGCACGGTGATCGGCGAAGTGCCGGCGATCATGCGCTACCTCGACGAAGCCTATCCGGATGTGCCGTTGCTGGGCACCTCGCCCACAGAGAAGGCGCTTGTCCAGATGTGGGAGCGGCGCATGGAACTGGAGGGTTTCGCGCCCGTGATGGAAGCCGTGCGCAACCGCGCCGCTGGCCTCAAGGACCGCGCGATCGCCGGGGCGCACGATTATGAGCAGATCCCGGCGCTGGTCGATCGCGGCATGGCGCGGGTCGCCGATTTCTATGCCGATCTCGAAACCCGGCTCGGTGAGGTAGCGTTCGTTGCGGGCGACAGCATGTCGGCGGCCGACATTACCGCGGTCGTGACGATCGACTTCGCCAACGGTGCGCTGCAACTCGGCATCCCTGAGGCGAATGTCGCGACACGCCGCTGGTACGACGCGCTCGTCGCGCGCCCGAGCTTCTCGGCCTGACCCACTCTGGGGAGGGGCGGCGGGGCCGCCCCTTCGGGAGACACGATATGACGTCCGCGCTGGAAGCCGCCAACAAGGCCGATCCGAGGGTTGAGATTTGTCGGCGGAAATGCGCCCCAATCCCTGCCGTTCAGCCGTCGGCTGCGTTCTCCCAAAAGCGGTCATACACTTAGCTAATATGAGCGGTGTTCGAGCCCGACAAAAAAGGACGCGAAGCAATTCAGCCTTGCATCGGGAGGCGTCACGCTTGCGCAGCGGTACGGAATTGCCGAAGCCACGCAGTGGCGAGCGCCGAATAGGGCGACTTGTCGTCGGCCAGCGCCCTCATTTCGTCGAAAGTGCGATCCTGGAGCTGGCGGACGATCTTCGCGACTTCCGGTGTGCCGGCAGCACGCAGGGCGTCGCTGACCGCCGGGGCTTCGAGCGCGCCTAGGACCTTGCCGAGCTCGATGACCTGCCAGCCGAGAAAGCGCAGCTGGCGCAGCAGCCGCGTGCGTGCCTGGACGAGACCGAGCCGGTTAAGGCCATAGACCTGGATCGAGGTGGCGCCGCGCTGGCTTAGGCCGGCCGGGCCATGTGGCAGGATGAGTGCCAGCGACGAACCCGCGCCCAGGTCGAAGTTCAGATGATCCTCCGGCTTGTCGCGACACGGGTTGAGCAGCAGCGGGAGTTCCGCGGCGAGGTCGTCGCCGTCCTTTCCCGCATAGGCGCCGGCGATCGGAAAACTGTCCTTCTTGCCCGATTGACCGGCGCCCGGCGCCAATCCGAACCGGTAAAGGTCGCTCAGGCTCGTGGTCGCGGCAGGGACGGTCTGCTTGCGCTTGCGGTTGCAGTCGATGCAGCTCGGCAGGAGATTGTCCCACGCCATCGCGAGCCACCAATAACCGCCATGGCCGGGGCTTTCGGCGACGGCGCCTTTCGGGCGGTAATGTTCGACATCGACCGGCCCCACAGCGGCGAAGAAGGACTCGCAATATGCACATTTGCCGAAGAACAGCCCCTCAAGCCGTCGCTTTACCTCATCGGACTTGTAGACGGCATATTTGAACGCGCCTTTTTTCGGATCTGTGTTGGCATCGTGCGCCTTGGCTCGGTCGAACTCGGTCTGGCCGGCGGCATTTGCCTTTGTCAGCGATTTCGGCGCAGCGGCGCTCCCGCGATCGACGAAGCGCATAGCTAGATGCCTTTCAATGCTTCGACGATGCGCGCCCGCTGGGTGCTGCGGAGCGTACGCAGCTCGGCTTCGGGCAGCACGCGACGCTCGCGCAGATAGTCGGCGACGGCCTCCTGGACGAGCCGGTGGGCAGCACTGGTGCCGACCGGCAACGCTGCCGCAACGTCACGCTCGAAGGCATCGATCATGATGTACTGACCCTCCTCGAGGTGTTCTCCGGCGAGCTGCTTGGCGAGCAGATCGCCTATCTCGGCGAATTTGTCGTCGAAATCGGGGGAGTCGGTCGAGAACAACTGGAAGGCGTTCGAGGTGAGCAGCTGATCGATCTGCATCAAGGACGCGGGCGGCAGATCTGTCATGATTTCGAGCGCTATCGGCAACTGCGTATCGGGATCCTTGGCGCCGTCGATCCGCTGAAGGACGCGGACCTCGCGGTCGCCCATGCCGCGGATGCACAAGGGATCGTGAGTGGTGGCGATGATCGTCATGTTCGGCAGCGCTTTGCGCAGGCCGCGCATGATCTGGATTTTCCAGCGCGGGTGAAGATGCGCCTCGATCTCGTCGATGAGGAGTATACCCCGCGCCGAGCGGATGGTCTCGAATTCAGGAAAGACGCGTTGGTTCATGAGGCCAGCCATCACGTCGCAAACCATCGCTAGGACGGAACGAAAACCGGAGGAAACGACGCCGAGCGGGGTGCGGCTAAAGCGCTCGCCGGCGCCATCGCTTACGTCGAGCTTCAGGATGCAGCGCTGCGCATCAAAGTCGCGGTAGATCGTATCGATGTCGTCGCGCTCGATCGACAGGATGTCATTGAGCGCGCGCGCGACCATCTGGAAGTGATCGTCGTCAAGCGAGAGCAGCCAATGCTCCGGATTGGACAACAATGTATCCGAATAGAAAAGGTTCTGGATATACTTGATCGCCGAGTAGCGCCGCGCGCTATCGCGATACTGCCGGAAAGCGCTGTAGGCGAATACCGGCGGCAGCTGAAAATCTTGGCTTCCCCCGACATTGTAGCGCGCCTCGGTGATCTCGAGCGTTCGCGAACTGGCATCATTCATGTCGATGCGGATTTCGGCGCGCACGCGCCGTGCGCCGCCCTCTTGGCCGAGATACTCGGGATCGAGCAGCAGGTCGTGTAGATCGAGATCAAGACCTTCGCGCGCGCCGCGTTGTGACAAGGCCAAGGTGATGGCCTCGAGAATCGAGCTCTTGCCCGTCGCATTCTCGCCGACAATGAGGAGCGCTGGCACCGACTGCTCGCGTCCTGAAATGGTTGGCGCCTCGTTGTCTTCGGGAAGCTCGATTGTGAGCGACTCAATACCCTTGAAGTTCGTCAGGCTGACCGACTTGATGCGTGCTCGGCTGGGGCGGGCGGCAACCTCCTTGGCCGGCTGATCGGGACCACGTTCGTCCTCGGCGCGAAGAGCCCTGAGCGCTGTGCGGACGCGCACCTCCGCGCCCTCTTCGTTCATCAGCCGGCGATAGAAGATCGGCAGCTGGACCCGTGACAGAACAGGGGTCTTCTCATAGGCGCGGGCAACGATCCGCGCGAGGCGGCGCAGCAACAGGAACCAGGTGCCGCCGAATTCTAGCTCTGCAAAGTCGAACAGCGCCTTGATCTGCTCGCCGCTGTCGTCGTGGCCGAAATTGTCGAAGCATTGCAGCAGGCGATCGACATATCCTTCGTAAGCGACCGCGCGCGCCCTAATACGGGCGGGTGCGTCGAGCTTAAAATTGTCGATCGTGCGCGAGCCTTCCTCACGGTCGGACCAGATGACCCCGTCGAGCCGGGGGACGAGCATGCGCGAGAAATCGGTGCGGATCTGGCAGGGATCGAGCAGCAGGTTGAGTTCGGCGGGCGGATCGTTGCGCCAGAACAGCCCACGATCGCTCTCGGCATAGCGCTGAATTTGCGACTTGGTTGGGATCCGTGCCCGGTTTGACCTGACAGGGAAGTAGTTCGGCTCGGCGGGCTGGCAGCTAGAGCAGATCGTGTAAATGTTCTCCCAGGCGTCGGCGAGCCAGACATAATAGAGGTGCCCGGTCTCGGGCGACTGCGAGGGCAGCGCCTCTGCCTGCGGGCGAAAGCGGTAGGCGGTGGTCGGTTCGCGCGCCTCACAGAACGCGCATTTCCCGCGGAACAGCCGGTTGAGCGCTTCGGTGACGGTGATGTCGTCGAGCTTGAGGATCGAGCGCGGCGAGTCCATCTGATTGCGCCGCGCCGGGTCGGTCAGCAAGTAAGTGGCCATCTGCTGGCGCGAGCGTTTCGCCTCCTCGCCGCGCAGATAGGCCGGGGTTTCCTCTTCGGATCGATCGAATGCCTGCATCCCTACCTCGACAATCTATCAACTGCGTCGAACAGAATCGGAGTTGTTACCTGTTTGCGCAAATAAATCACGGTCGATTGATGTCGAGTTGGAGCGAACCAGAAGACGAAGCGCACTGAAGATGTTAAGGCCGAGGAGCGGAGGCGGTGGACGGGCTTCAAGCGTACGGCAAATCGAACGACCTCCCGACCCCCCAAGACTTGGAGCAAGCCCGACAATCGCACAGGCTCGCTCGAACTCAGGCGCATCACCACGCGAGGGTGCTGTCAGTCTAAAGCGAACTCGTCTCTGGACGATGGAGCCTGCTCTTTGAAATCGGCTTTTAGCTGGCGAGGGCTTGCCACTCGGTCAGTGCGGCCGAGCGTCGCTCCTTGAATGTCTGTCGATCGACGAGATGGCGTTCGAGGCTGAAGTGATTGCTGAGGTTGGCGTGGACTGAGGCGAATTTCTGCAGTGTCTTCATCCGTCGAAATCGGAGCATCGCCCGCTCTCGTCGGCGGAATCCAAGGTGGCTATTTTCGCAGCGATTGTTCAACCACTGGCCAATCTCATGGCGATCGACATTGCCCAGGTCGCGCATCGCCGCAGGATAGGATCGTAGCCCGTCAGTCACGATGACATCGGCTCGACCGTGCCGCTTCAAGGTCTTCTTCATGAAGGCCAGAGCGGCAGATTTATCTCGATTCTTCGTCACATAGGATTCGAGGATCTCGCCTTCGTGATCGACCGCACGCCACAGGTAAACCATCTCGCCGTTCAGCTTCACGTACATCTCGTCGAGATGCCAGCGCCAGTGGCGGAAACCCTTCATGTAGGAGACCCGGCGTCTTCGGATATCGCCCGCGAACATCGGACCAAACCGGTTCCACCAGAACCTGACCGTCTCGTGGCATAGGTCGATCCCACGCTCGAACAGCAAATCCTCAACATTCCGCAACGACAGCGGGAAGCGGACGTACATCATGACCACCAGACGGATCACTTCGGGCGAGGAATTGAAGTAGCGAAACGGGCTGGTTGGTTTGCGCGGGCGGGGCATATGCCGACCCTATCCCGGACCTCCTAACGACCGGTGCATTTGGTCTGACAAGACCCGCGGGGATTGTCCGCGAGGTGGGCGCGGGCGTGACCAGCGTGAAGCCCGGCGATCACGTCATCCCGCTCTACACCCCCGAATGCCGCCAGTGTAAGTCGTGCCTGTCGGGCAAGACCAACCTGTGCACGGCGATCCGCGCCACCCAGGGCCAGGGGCTGATGCCCGACGGCACCAGCCGGTTCAGCTACAAGGGGCAGACGATCTTCCACTACATGGGCTGTTCGACCTTCTCGAACTTCACCGTGCTGCCCGAGATCGCCGTCGCCAAGATCCGTGAGGACGCGCCCTTCGATAAGAGCTGCTACGTCGGCTGCGGCGTCACCACCGGCGTCGGGGCGGTGATCAACACGGCCAAGGTGACGCCGGGCAGCAATGTCGTGGTCTTCGGCCTCGGCGGGATCGGCCTCAACGTGCTGCAGGGCGCGAAGCTGGTCGGCGCGGACCGGATCATCGGCGTCGACATCAATCCCGAGCGCGAGGAATGGGGCCGTCGTTTCGGCATGACCCAGTTCTACAACCCCAAGGGCAAGACCACCGCGGAAGTCGTCGCCGATCTCGTCGCGCTGACCGATGGCGGCGCGGACTATACCTTCGACTGCACGGGCAATACCGAAGTGATGCGCCAGGCGCTGGAGGCCTGTCATCGCGGCTGGGGCGTCTCGACCGTGATTGGCGTGGCCGAGGCGGGTAAGGAGATTTCGACCCGCCCGTTCCAGCTCGTCACCGGGCGCGTTTGGAAGGGCTCGGCCTTCGGCGGCGCCAAGGGCCGCACCGACGTGCCCAAGATCGTCGACTGGTACATGAACGGCAAGATCGAGATCGACCCGATGATCACCCACGTGCTGACCCTCGAAGAGATCAACAAGGGCTTCGACCTGATGCACGCGGGCGAGAGCATCCGCAGCGTGGTGGTCTTCTAAATGGCGTCCGCCTTTCCTGAAAATGCGTCTCAGCCTGCGCAAGCGCCGTCTCGCTGCCCGACGCAAGCCGAGACGCCGGCGATGGTTCTGCGGCCAGAATTTGTCGAGCTCATGCGTGAGCTCCTTCAGGCCCAAACTCGCGACGCGATCACCGACACGTTCGGGATCAGCGCCAACACCTGGAACAAGATCAAGGCCGGTCAGGCAATTCGCGCAAGCGTCGCGAAGAGGCTCCTCGACCGCCTCGATAGGCTAACCCGACAATCCAGCTAAGGAGAAAGACATGAGCGTGATCTCAGGCGACGGCGTCTTTTCGCACACCTGCCTCGGCGCGAGCGATCTTGCCGCCTCGACCATGTTTTACGACGCAGCGCTCGCTGTGCTCGGCGTGAACAATCTCGGGCCGTTCGGTGACAGCGCGGTGCTCTATGGCCGCGACAAGCCTGCGCTCCTCGTCCTGCGCCCCAGCAACGGCGAAGCGCCGTCGAGCAACGGCGTCACGATCGGCTTCGCCGCCGAAAGCCCAAGCCAGGTCGACGCTTTCTACATAGCCGGTCTTGCTGCCGGGGGAACCGACGAAGGCGCGGCCGGTCCCCGCGGTCACCTTCCCGGCGCTTACGCGGCCTACCTGCGCGATCCGTCCGGCAACAAGATCTGCGCCTACGCATTCGTGGAAGCGAACTGATCCGAACCATGAAGCAGGTCAGCGCCAGCCGGGCCTTCGGCGGCATGCAGGGGGTCTATACGCACGCTTCTGCGGCCACCGGCACCGACATGACCTTCTCGGTCTACGTTCCCCCGCACAGGGAGGGCACAAAGCTGCCTGTGGTCTGGTATCTGTCGGGGCTGACCTGCACCCATGCAAACGTAACCGAAAAAGGAGAGTTTCGACGCACCTGTGCCGAACTCGGCTTGATTTTTGTCGCGCCCGACACCTCCCCGCGCGGCGAAGACGTATCGGATGATGCGGAGGGCGCTTATGATTTCGGCCTGGGCGCGGGCTTCTATGTCGACGCGACCCAGGCACCGTTCGACAAGCACTACCGCATGTGGACTTATATCACGGAGGAACTGCCGACACTCATCGCGGCGCAATTCCCGGCCAACATGAGCCGCCAGTCGATCATGGGCCACTCGATGGGTGGTCATGGCTCACTCATCATTGCGCTACGCAACCCCCAACGCTTCAAGGCCGTTTCCGCATTCGCCCCCATTGTCGCGCCCGGCCAAGCGTCCTGGGGCAAAAAGGCGCTGACCGGCTATCTCGGCGCCGATCGCGCCGCTTGGCGGAAGTACGACGCGGTTGCCCTGATCGAGGATGGTGCGCGCCTGCCCGAGATCCTCGTCGACCAAGGCGGGGCCGATGCCTTTCTCGAGCAGGAGTTGCGGCCTGAACTGCTGTGCGCGGCCTGCGATGCTGCCGGCATCGACCTCACGTTCACCCGGCGCGAGGGCTATGATCACAGCTATTATTTCATCTCCACCTTCATGGTGGATCATTTGCGCTGGCACGCTGCCCGCCTTTCGTGATTTGAAGCGGCGCGCTCTCACCGGCATAAAGTTGGTGAGCGGGCATGTGTTCAGCAAGCGCCGAAAGAGCGGGGCGCTACGCCTTCATTGCACTTTGCTATCCGAGCGGCCGTCGGCCCCGCCAGCGCGCGAACGTAGCCGTGCAGTTTTATTGATACCGATCCCTATTCACGATCGAATGCTTCCCTGCTCTGCGAGATTTGATTCCCTGTTCGGGGAGCGGAATTTCACGTCCGTTCGGTCGTGGGTTGCCTTCTAACGCGCTATAATTATGGATAAACGCGGCGCTGGACTCGCCTTAAGCGGCAAGTTTTCTCGCGAAGTTTCTCAGTAACAGGGAATCTCAATGACGACTCGACCACTTCGCCTTTCCAGCGGGCGGGCGATTTGACGAAACCGTACTGCGGCCACCGCGGCCGGAGAATTCCGGCGAAAAAGGCCGCTTAAAGCCCTTTGTACGAATTCTCCAAGTTTGGAATTGTCGGCAAAACGCGCGGAAGCGCGGGGTTTTCTGGTGCCACAAGCCGTCAAAGGTGGGGTATTCAGACTGGCTGGCGGAGCGGGAGGGATTCGAACCCTCGATACGCTTTTGACGTATACTCACTTTCCAGGCGAGCGCCTTCGACCACTCGGCCACCGCTCCGCATTGCCGGGAAGCGTCGCCCCCTAGAGATACCCGCGCGTCCACGCAAGCGCTTGCCGGATCGGGCGGGGGTGTGGCAGCTTCCGGTTCATGCCGATCCTGCTCCCGCTCGCCCTCGCGCTCGCCGGTCAACCTGCCGCCGACACTCCCAAAAAACCCGCGGCCAAGCCGCCGCTATCGCCGACCGAGATCGCCAGCAAGGCGCCGGCCGCTTCGTGGCGGACGATCGCGGATGACGACATCCTGATCTTTACGCTCGCCAACGGGCGCAAGGTGATCATCCAGCTCGCGCCCGCTTTCGCGCCCCAGCACGTCGCGCGGATGCGGACGCTCGCCAGCAAACATTGGTGGGACGACACCAGCGTCTATCGCATCCAGGACAATTACGTCGCGCAATGGGGCGACGTCACCGAGAAGAAGAAACTGCCCGACGGCGTCACCGATGGCGGGCCCAGCGAATATAGGCGGACGGGGGGCCTGCCGGCGGTGCGCATGACCCGGCCCGACAGCTTCGCCTCGATCGCAGGCTTCACGGCTGATGGCTGGCCGGTCGCGTCCGATGGTAAGCGCAGCTGGCTGACGCATTGCTATGCGATGGTCGGCGTTGGCCGCGATCTCGCGCCGTCGGTCGGCAGCAGTGCCGAGCTCTATGCGGTGATTGGCCATGCGCCGCGCGCGCTCGACCGCAACATCGCCTTGGTCGGGCGCGTGATCGAGGGGATCGATGCCTTGTCCTCGCTCGAACGCGGCACCGGTAAGCTCGGCTTCTATGGCGATGGTCAGAAGCCGACGCCGATCGTCAGCGCACGGCTGGCGAGCGCCTTACCGGCGGGCGAGCGCCCGCATTTCGAATATCTCTCCCCCGCCAGCGCCGATTTCGTGCGCTATCTTCACGCTCGCGAAAACCGCGAACCGCCCTTCTTCACCGTGCCCGCCGGCGGAGCGGATATCTGCAACGTGCCTGTGCCGGTACGTCGCAAGACCTGACCGGCGCATCGCAAGACTTGATGCACATATACGATTTCTTGCCATGATCGATATCGGCAGCGCCGCATTGCCGCCCCATATTCGCGGCAAAGCACGCTAGCCGCGCCAGGCGGGAAAATCAGGAAATCGTTATGTTGTCGTTGCTTACCATGGCGCTGGCGCTTGCCGGCCAGACCCCGCCGGTGGCGCCGTCGGTCGATGGCGTCTGGGTCAATCCCAAGGGAACGGTCCAGGTGCGCACCGGCTCGTGCGGCGACAAGATCTGCGGTTGGATCGTCTGGGCGAGCCCCAAGGCGCAGGAGGACGCGCGCAAGAAGGGCGTGAGCCAACTGATCGGCACCGAATTGTTACGCAGCTATCGCGCGACCGATCGCGGGCATTGGGCAGGGCAGGTCTATGTGCCCGACATGCAGTCTGCTTTCTATTCGACGATCACGATGGTCGATGCCCAGACGCTCAACATCAAGGGCTGCATTCTGGGCGGGCTGTTCTGCAAGGCGCAGATCTGGCGCCGCGTCGCCAGCCCGGCGGCGATGTCGGCGCGCTGACTCATTGAATCCCCTCTCCCGCGTGCGGGAGAGGGAGGGAGGGGCCCGCGAAGCGGGAGGGTGAGGGTTTTCCTGCTTCTCCAAGCGTGTGTCGAGGCAGAAGGAAGAAGACCCTCACCCAAACCCTCTCCCGCAAGCGGGAGAGGGCCTTACTTGCGTTCCCGTCGGAGCACCGCGATGAGCCTTCAGCTGCCAACCCAGTCGGCGACCTCGCCGGCGACTTGATTGGCGGCCTGGTTGAGCGCCGGGCCGACCGAATTGGCGTCGATCTGGGCTATCGGCACGCGCGCCTCGAATTTCTTCTTCTCGACCTTGCTTGCGTCGCTCCGGATCAGCGAGCCTTCGAACGACACGACCGCTTCGTGGGTGCTGCCGTCGATCCCGAAATTGCGCAACTCGCCCGACAGGCGGGCGCCGGGGTCGCTGAACGATTGCGCCGGGGTCAGCACGACACGGCCGGTCTTGGCGGCGATCGTGTCCGACATCAGTCGCGCGAACAGCCGCTGCGGCGCTTCGACCCAGGCGACATCGGTGACATAAGCGAGCTGGTCGCCGGTCTGCACCGGCACCCGCGCGACCGCCAGCGATTGCGGCACCGCCGGCACCTGGATCGTCACGGTCTTGGCGCTCGCCGAATTCTGCGTCGATCCGACCGGCAGCGCCGCTGTCGAGTTGATCGTCAGCAGCACCTTGGGCGGCTTGCCGCCAAAGCTGAGGCAGCCCGCGAGCGGCAGAGCGAGGAGCAGGGGAAGAAGGCGCTTCGTCATCTTACTTGCCCTTGTAATCGGGGAGCTTGGGACTGCCGACGATCGATCCGGCGCCGCCGCGATCGACCTTGTCGGCGACCGACGACAATGATTGCGACATCTGGCGCAGGTCGTGGATCAGCTGGCCAAGCTCGGGAATGGTCTGTTTGGAGAAATTCTGCAGGCCCGGCCGGGCGTCGCCGATCGCCGCATCCAGCGTGTCCATCGACTTCTGCGCCGACGCGACCGCCTTGTTGAGATTGCCGAGGGTCGGCTTGACGTCGTTGGCGAGTAAGCCGTTGGTCGTCGCCGCCAGCTCGCCGATCTGCTGCGACGCGATGCCCGCCTTCTGGATCGCGATCCGCGTCTCGGCCAGCGTCGCGGCGATTTCCGGCCCGCGATCGGACAGCGCCTTGCTCAGCCTGTTGGTGTTGTCGAGGATGCCGGCGATCGACGCCTGGTTACGATCGCTGAGCAAGGCGGTCAGCCGCTCGGTCAGCGTCGTCAGGCGCTCGAGCAATTGCGGCGCGTTGGACAGGAGTGCGCCGAGGCCGCCCGGCTTGGCGGGTATCAGCGGCACGCCCAACGGGCAGGCGCTGTTCGAGCAATCGATCAGCGGACGGCCGGCCTGCGCGCCATCGAGCTGGACGGTCGACGGGCCGGTGAAGCTGCCCTGGATCGCCGCGGTGGTGCCGAGCAGGATCGGGGTCTTATCGTCGACCGACACGCGGACGCGGACGAATTCCGGCGATTTGGCGTCGAGCTTGATGTCCTTGACCTGGCCGATCGGCACGCCCGAGAAATTGACCGCCGACCCCTTGGCCAGCCCGTCGACCGATTGCTTGAACAGGATATCGTATTCGCGCTTGCCCTCGGCGCCGAAGCGCGAGATCCACACCATGAACAAGGCGAGCACGGCGAGCAGGATCAACACGACCCCGCCGAC